>Ga0207671_10002119_pt1 | contig 21674 bp, 18 predicted proteins | sample KBSC24metaG_FD_184352 | JGI IMG/M metagenome (GOLD analysis project Ga0207671, IMG submission 184352) | Corn rhizosphere microbial communities from Kellogg Biological Station, Michigan, USA - KBS C2-4 metaG (SPAdes) (version 2) | ecosystem: Host-associated > Plants > Roots > Rhizosphere > Soil... | reverse complement strand
GGCGGACCAGCCGCTGTGCGCTGATCAGCGCATCCGCGCTCATCGAGCCCTTCGCCAGCGTCTCCTCGGCGCCGGTGGTCTCGAACAGGATGCGGCGCTCGGCGTCGCGATCGGGATAGTCGACGTCGATCTCCATCAGGAAGCGGTCGAGCTGGGCTTCGGGCAGCGGATAGGTGCCTTCCTGCTCCAGCGGGTTTTGCGTCGCGAGCACGTGGAATGGTTTCGGCAGATCGTGGCGCGCGCCGGCGACGGTGATGTGCTGCTCCTGCATCGCCTGCAACAATGCCGATTGCGTGCGCGGGCTGGCGCGGTTGATCTCGTCGGCCATCAACAGCTGTGCGAACACCGGACCCGAGATGAAACGGAAGGAGCGCTTTCCCGCGGTGCTCTCATCCAGCACTTCGGCGCCGAGAATATCTGACGGCATCAAATCGGGTGTGAACTGGATGCGCTTGGCATCGAGACCGAGCGTGACACCGAGCGTCTCGACCAGCTTGGTCTTGGCAAGGCCGGGCACGCCGATCAGCAGCGCATGGCCGCCGGAGAGGATGGTGACCAGCGAATTCTCGACCACACGATCCTGGCCGAAGATCACGGAGCCGATCGCATCCTTCGCCGCGCGAATCTGCTCGGACACCTGCTCGGCCGAACGGACGATGCCGTCTTCGAGTTTCTCGACACTTTCCGCCATCCGTTAGCTCCTTAAGCCTGCCACGCGGCCTTCTTGCGTCGGTGAATTTATCGCATCAAATTGCGTCATGGGCCCTATGCTAGACTTGCAGGAACGCCATGTATTCGTTGAATTAACCTATCCCCACCTTATCGGCTTCGGGTTATGTACGGCATCACGAAGTGGAGACCTCCACACCGGACTAATCCGGAGTGGAACCGTAGACTTACGTACAATTTAGACCTGCACCAATCGTGCCAAAACGCAAAGTCAGGGCAAACCATGGCGAACCAAGGGCAGAGCACAAACCAAGGTCTTGAGGGGCTGACTGCCGCCGCCAAAAGTGCTGCCAATGCCGAAGGCGCCAAAAAGGGCCTGCCTCCGGTGCATCTGTGGAATCCGCCGTTTTGCGGCGATCTCGACATCCGAATCGCCTCCGATGGTACTTGGTTCTACATGGGCACGCCAATCGGGCGTCACGCGCTGGTGCGTCTTTTCTCGACCATTCTGAAGCGTGAGGGCGACAAGCATTTCCTCGTCACTCCCGTGGAGAAGGTCGGCATCCGCGTCGACGATGCGCCGTTCATGGCGGTGGAGATGTTGAAGAACGGCGAAGACAACCATCGCGTGCTGAGTTTCCGCACCAATGTCGACGACTGGGTCACTTGCGACGCCGCGCACCGGCTCCGCTTCGAGCAGGCGAGGGACGGCGGGTTGACGCCATACCTGCATGTCCGCGCCGATCTCTGGGCCAAGGTCACCCGCGCGCTCTATTACGATCTGGTTGACATGGGTGAGGAGCGGATGGTCGATGGCCAGCCGATGTTCGGCGTCGAATCATCAGGCGAGTTCTTCGCCATGGCCGACGCGGAGCAGGTGAGGGCCGCGCTTTGAACAAGCCTATCTCCAGGAACGAGTCCAAGAGCGAGAAGAGCGAACCCGCCGCGTTCCGCGCGACGGATTTCTTCGCCCGCACCAGGGCGAAGCTCGGCTTCGACGTTCCCCCCGGGCTTTTTGATCCGAATATTATCCCACCCTCCGGCGATCCCGGCACCGACAAGATGCTCGAGATCGTCGCGCGCGAGCAGCCGGTGCGCCCCGCAGCGGTCCTGATCGCGGTGGTCGACCATCCCGAGCCGACCATCCTGCTGACGCAGCGCTCGGCGCATCTCAACGATCACGCCGGCCAGATCGCCTTTCCCGGCGGCAAGATCGACGCGACCGATTCCTCGCCGCTCGATGCCGCGCTGCGCGAGGCGGAGGAGGAGGTCGGGCTGTCCAGAGATTTCGTCGAGCCGATCGGCTATCTCGATCTCTACGGCACGGCGTTCGGCTTCCGCATTCTGCCGACGGTCGCGAGGGTCCGGCCGGGCTTTCAGCTCACCATCAACCATTCCGAGGTTGATGACGCATTCGAAGTGCCGCTATCGTTCCTGATGAACCCGTCCAACCACCAGGTGCACAGCAAGGAATTCCGCGGCATGGAGCGGTTCTATTACGCGATGCCGTTTGCGGAGCGCTACATCTGGGGCGCGACGGCCGGAATGCTGCGTGTGCTGTATGAGCGGATCTATTCGTCATGATCCGGCCGATTCTGACCGAGATCGGAATCTTTCTCATTCCCTTTGCCGTCTATGCGCTGTTTCTGGCCGCCACGCGGTCCGGCCTGTTCGTGCAATCGTCCTGGCCGATCACCGTCATCGCGCGCCTCATCCTGGTGGCGCTGGTGCTCGTCATCGCCGGGCTGATCGGGCTTGCGCATTTCTCCGGCGCCGCGCCGAACTCGACCTACATTCCCGCCCATGTCGAGAACGGCAAGCTCGTGCCGGGCAGAGAAAGATAAGGGCCGGACGATGAGCGCGGAGCCAATCCTTGCTGATGCGCCCTGGCTGACCGCAGGCGGGACGGCGCGCGTCCTGCAATTGCTCAACGCTGACGGCGAGGAAGCGCGCGTGGTGGGCGGCACCGTTCGCAACGCGCTGCTCGGCCTGCCGCCGGGTGACATGGATATCGCGACCACGGCGCTGCCGGAGGAAGTGGTGCGGCGTGCGAAGAGCGCCGGCATCAAGAGCGTGCCGACCGGCATCGAGCACGGCACCATCACGCTGGTGATCGACGGCGAGCCTTACGAAGTCACGACGCTGCGCGAGGACACCGAGACCTTCGGCCGCAAGGCCAAGGTCGCCTTCGGCCGCGACTGGGTGAAGGACGCCGAGCGGCGCGACTTCACCATGAACGGCCTGTCGGTCGATCCTGCCGGCGTTGTCTACGACTATGTTGGCGGGATCGCGGATGCCAAGGCGCGGCGCGTGCGCTTCATCGGCGCGCCCGACCAGCGCATCGCCGAGGATTATTTGCGCATCCTGCGCTTCTTCCGCATCCATGCCGCCTTCGGCGTCGGTGAGCCCGATCGCGACGGCACTCTCGCCTGCATCCGTGGCCGCGCGGGCCTCGCTCACATCTCAGCCGAGCGCGTGCGCATGGAGATGCTGAAATTGCTGGTGGCATCAGGCGCATCCGCCGTCGTGCTCGCGATGGCTGATGCCGGCTTGCTGCAGGCGATGATCGGCGGCGTTGCCTATACCGGGCCGCTCACCGCGATGATTGCGATCGAGCGCACGCTCGATCTGCCGGCCAGCAGCACACGCCGTCTCGCGGCGCTCACCGTGGCCGTCACCGAAGACGCCAAGCGTGTCGCGAGCCGCCTGAGGCTGTCGAATGCGGAGGCGAAGGCGCTGGATTCGATGGGCCATCGCTGGTGGCGTCTGGCCGCCAGGGACGAGGCCCATGCGCGGCGGCTGCTGTACCGTCTCGGTCCCGAGCGCTTTCACGATCGCGTGTTGCTGGCTTGGTCGCGTAGCAGCGCCGACGTGAATTCGTCGCGCTGGCGCGAGCTCGCCGAGCTGCCGCAACGCTGGACTGCGCCGAAATTCCCGCTTCGCGCCGCCGACTTCATCGCACGTGGCTTGGCCGAAGGGCCCGCGCTCGGACATGTGTTGACACTCGCCGAGGACGCTTGGCTTGCGGCGGATTTTCCACTAGACGAAGCCGCACTCGCTTCCATCGCCGATCAAGCTGCGGCGCGCGTCAGCCGCGAAGAGAGATCGTGACCATCGTTTCAGGCTTCGCCGACATCTCGATTTTTCAGCTCCTGCTGGTCGCAATGATGGCGTTGTTTGCTTCGATCATCGGTGGTCTCGCCGGATACGGCACCGGCGCGTTGATGCCGCTGGTGCTGGTGCCCATGGTCGGCGCCGAGCCGGTGGTGCCGATCATCGCGATATCGGCGCTCTTCACCAATTCCAGCCGCGCAATTGCCTATCTTCGTTACGTCGACCGCCGCCGTGCGCTGATCGTGCTCGCCTGCGCGGCGGTGACGACCGCGCTCGGCGCCTACGGCTATACGCGCCTCACCAATGCGGGCGCCGCGCTCGTGATCGGCACCATGCTGATCCTCAGCGTACCGCTGCGCCGCGTGCTTCGTCGCCGCCAGATCAAGATCGGCGACGCAGGCCTTGCGACAGGCTCCGTCGGCTACGGCGTGCTCGTCGGCGGCACGTCAGGCTCGGGCGTGATCCTGCTGTCGCTGCTGATGGCTGCGGGCCTCGAAGGCGCCGCCGTGATCGCAACCGACGCGATGATCTCGCTCGGCACCGGCCTGATCAAGATCTCGGTATTCGGCCTCGCCGGCGCCGTCACCGCGCAGGTGCTCGCCTTCGCGCTTCTCATCGGCGTCATCGCCATCCCCGGCGCGTTCCTGGCCAAAGCTTTCGTCGAGCGGATGCCGGTGCATATCCACACGACCATTCTCGACGCCGCCGTCATCACCGGTGGGCTGGTGATGATCTCGGCGGCGGCGAAGCAGCTGATCTTGTAAGTGAGCGCGTCGCGATTTCGACGAGCGCCCCTTAAGCGGGGGTCGCCAGCACGCGCAGGCGGTGGCCGTCGGGATCGAGCGCAACGAAGGTGTGTCCGAACGGCATTGCCGTCGGCGGCTGTGCAATCCGGACACCGCGGGTCGTCCACGTCTCAAAGGTCGCGCGCACCGCATCCGCGTTTGCGACCGCCCATGAGATCTCGCTAGAGCAGATCTCGCTGCTACCGGCTTGCGAAGCAGACGGCGGCTGGACGGCGTCGTGCTGCCACAATCCCAGCATGGCACCGTTCCCGAGCGGGAGAACCACGAATTTGGGCGATGATTGCGCGACAGGGCACTCCAGCAGCGTCTGATAGAAAGCAGAGCTCGCTTGTGCGTCCTCGACATAGAGCACCACGAGATTGAAATCGGCCATTTGCATCTCCTGTTCAGCTTGGCGATGGCCAAGGCTTGAACAAGGCTTACAGGACGGTGCTGACAGTTTCTGTCAGCATGATCAGGGCTCGCTCATGCCTTCCCGCTGCTTCCATTCCCGCAGCAAATCGGTGCGGCGTCGTGGATAGCGGCGCTCCGTGAGCGTGATCGACAGGATCCGGTCGGTGCGGAAATGGCGGTAGTCGCGGCGGCTCTCGCACCAGGCCGCCACCATGCGGACGGAATCGAAGAACCCGAGCGCGATCGGCCAGATCGTGCGATGGCTGCGGTTGTCCTGTTCGTCGCTGTAGGTGATGCGCAATTTGCATTCGGCGCGGATGGCGGCCCGAATGACCGGCAGGTCGGTGTCGCCGGCCGCGGGATTGCGGCGCGCGACCATCAGGCCGGATGTTTCCAGGCTGCGCTGGAGGTCGTCAGGCAGCACCGCAGCGATCTTCGCAAGCGCGTTCCCGGCCGCCTTTCCGAGCGGCTCATCCGGCTGTGCTGCAACCCATCGACCGCCCAGCACCAGCGCTTCGATCTCCTCTTCCGAGAACATCAGCGGCGGCAACATGAACCCCGGTCGCAGGACGTAGCCGACGCCGGCCTCGCCATCGATGTGGGCTCCCTGGCCCTTCAGCGTCTCGATGTCCCGATAGATCGTCCGGAGCGAGACGCCGAGTTCGTCGGCAAGCCGTCCCGCGGCCACGGGCCGACGGTGGCTGCGCAAGAGCTGGATCACATCGAGAAGGCGTTGAGCGCGCGACATGCCGGCTCATATCACGGTATGCTGCCAGATTCTGTCAGCATGCTGGTGATGACCCCGGCGCGGCGGGAGAGGCATCGTATGGCTCGAAACCTTCGAGCCATACGATGCTGTGTCTCTGATTGGTGCGGTGCGGACTAGCGGCGGCCCTCGGCGAATTGCCTTTCGCCGGCCAGCTTGCCCCCGGCCAGCAGGCTCGAGCAAATCCACCGAGACTCTCTGGGTGTCGAGCCCAGCAAGGCCTTGGTTTCGACGCACTGCGCGTAGGTATTGTAGGTCAGCGTGTCCCGGCACGTTGACGAGAAATGAGTGGTAAAGGGCTCAGAGCCACCACTAAAGCTACATCCGACCCACGGGGCGTTGCCGACCCTATAGCTGGTTTCGCAGCCACCGTTACAGCTGCTGGCGGATTTCTCCAGCCTCGCAATTTTTCCCAAAACCGTGTTGGGCGCGAAGACCGGATTTTGAGCGGTCGATGATCCCGATGCCCGATAGTGGCGGTGGTGGGAGGTCGCGGTCGTTGGACCTTGCGTCGGCACAACGGCTGTTCTTGCCTTCGGCGCTTCGACCGAGACGGCGGGTAGCGAGGAATTTGGTGTGGGTTGCGAGAATGCCGTGCTGCTGCACAGCAAGACAGCTGACAAGGCAACGATGACGGACGGCACGGCGAAGCCAAATGAGGATCGCATAGGGTACCTCCAGAAATGGACGGAAATGTTTTTCCGACAGCTTTGAGTTGTATCACAACATTCGGATGCGAACAATTCGGAGAGAGCATTCACGATCACGTCGAATGCGATAACACTTCGGTAGAGTGGCGTGATCGATCTTCGCTATGGCGAGAGGCGTTAAGTTGGTGATCGATTTCGCAAGAGCTCAACCAGCGGCTCGCGATGCGAACTCCGGATACGAGGCGGCCATTGGGCATGGCTCGAAACGTTCGAGCCATGCTGATCTGTGTTTCCGATGCAGCGGCCGGGCGACGTGAACTAGCGGCGGCCCCATTGTTCGGCGACTCGCTTTTCGCCGGGCAACTTGCCCCCGGCGAGCAGACTGGTGCAAAGCCACCGGGATTCTCTGGGCTGGGCGCCAAGGAAAGCCTTGGTCTCTACGCACTGCGCGTAGGTGTTGTAGCTGAGCGTGTCTGTGCAGGTTGGCGAGAAAAGACTATTATCAACCCCGCCGGCCATGTTGCATCCGATCCAGGGGGCGTTGCCGACCCTATAACTTGTTTCGCAACCACCGTTGCAGCTGCGGGCTTCTCTCTCCAGCTTGTTGAGCCGCCCCATGACTGTGCCAGGCGCGTAAGACGGCGTTTGAGCGGTCGATGAGCCGGTTGCCCGTTGGTGGTGATGGTGGGAGGTCGCGGTCGTTGGACCCTGCGTCGGCACAACAGCTGTTCTTGCCTTCGGCGCTTCGACCGAGACGGCGGGAAGCGAAGAGCTTGGTGTGGGTTGCGACAATGCCGGGCCGGATGTGCTGCACAGCAAGACGGCGGACAAAGTAAAGACAACTGACGGCACGGCGAAGCGCAATGACGATCGCATGAGGTACCTCCAGAAATGGACGGAAATGCACTCCCGACAGCCGTGGGTTGTATCACAATATTCCGATACCGGCAATTCGAAGGACGCATGGCCGTCTGCGATGAAACACTATCGACAGGAAACAACGCTGCCGCTCGCGCCGTTGCGATGTCGGCGTCGGTCCCTTCAGTGACATCAAGTGATGTCCGCTGATCCGTCGTTGACGTCAGGACATCTGATGTATCGCGGTGACCGCGCACGGGCTTGTGGCTGCAGCATGATGTGCGACGATTGACGAGGCCCATGCGTCGGGCCCCGCCAAGTTGCAAACAAGCAGTCGGCGCCATAACGTCGACAGCCCGCCTCTTATCTGACCGCCAATCTTCTTGGGAATCACAATATGATCAATCGCCCACCGGGGAAGATCGACATCCCGTCCGCCTGGCTCGGCGCCGACATGAAAGCCAATCCTGATCGATGGCTGGTGACGCTGTCTGCCGGCGAGATCGCGGAACTCGAGAAGGCGGCTGAATCCTATCTTGGGCGGACCAGGAATATCGCCGAGATCACCAAGGAGAGCTTTCCGCTTCCCCTGTTCGGGGCGCACCTTGCAGACCTCAAGAAAAGGCTGCTGACGGGCCTCGGCTTTGAAGTCATCCGCGGCCTTCCGGTCGCAAACTACAGCCAGGAATTTGCAGCCACGATCTTTTGCGGGGTCGGCGCACATCTCGGATCAGCGCGATCGCAGAACGCAGCGGGTCACATTCTCGGTCACGTCCGTGATGTCGGCGCGGATGCAAAGGATCCGAACGTCAGGATTTATCAGACCTCGGAACGGCAAACGTTCCACACGGATTCGTCCGACGTGGTTGGACTGCTATGTATTCGCGAGGCGATGGAAGGAGGGGACTCTCTCCTGGTCAGCACGTCGACCATCTACAACGAAATGTTCGACAGGCGTCCCGACCTTGCTGCGCTCTTGTTCGACGCCATCGCGACGGACCGGCGCGGCGAGGTGCCGGAGAACGAAAAGCCGTTTCTCGAAATCCCCGTGCTGAATTGGCATGAGGGATTCCTGACCGGGTTCTATCAGCGCCAGTATATCGACAGTGCGCAGTGCTTTCCCGATGCACTCAGGCTGACGCCTGATCATGTCGAGGCGCTCGATCTCTTTGACGCGCTCGCAAATGACCCCGATTTGCATTTCGGCATGTGGCTTCAGCCGGGAGATATGCAGTTCGTCTACAATCATGCTTTGCTGCACGATCGGACCGGCTTTCGCGATTGGCCCAATGCAAACCAGAAGCGTCATCTGCTGCGCCTTTGGCTCAGCATGGAAGGCGACCGGCCGCTGCCCGAATGCTTCAAGCAGCGCTATGGCTCGATCGAGATCGGCAACCGCGGCGGCATCATCGTCAAAGGGACCAGTCTGAACGTTCCGCTGGATTGATGCTCGAACAATACGTCCAACCGTGCCCGCGTCTTCGGTTGATGGCTGCGTCCAAACTGGTAGCTGAAAAGACGAGTGAGACATTGGCAGCTCGCGCTGTCAGTTGCCGGTTCCAATGTCTCCCGCAGGTCCATATCCCTTTGCGCTTGTCAACTCCCCGCGGAAGTGCGAGATTCCGCGCGTGACTTCGATTTGCGCGTGAGCTAGCGCCGCGAAAGTTGAACATGATGCGAAATCAGCGCATCCGGAATTCAGCCAAAGGTGCTGGTTTCCTGAGATCCTTCTTGTTCGCTGTTGCGATCGCAACGACAGGCTGCGGCAATGCGCATTCCGCCGGTCTCGTCCTCGTGGCCGCCGACAGTTCGCCCACAGCCTATATCAGGGATGGCAAGCCGTCTGGAATGCTTGTCGATGTCGTGACCGAGGCCTTTCGAAGGACTGGCGAGCCGATTGAAGTTCGGGTGATGCCGTGGGCACGTTGCCTGGCGGACGTTCGCAGCGGTCAAGTCGACGGAATATTCTCCGTTTTCAAGCTACCCGAGCGAACTGAGTTTCTCGCCTACACCAATGTCCCTGTTATCACTCAGGTGCTCGCGTTTTTTGTCTCCGCTGATTCCGATGTGAAGTTTGACGGCGACATCGGCAAATTGGAAAAGCTTGGAATCGGGATCATCAGAGGCACGAGTTACGGCCTCAAGGTCGATAGTGCACTCAAGGCAGGGGCATGGTCGACGGTCGTCGAAACCAACAATGTCGATACCCTTGTTGGCATGCTTGCCCTGAAGAGGATCGATCTGGCGATCGGCTACCGGCATGTTGTCCTCGAAGCTGCGCGCACCAAGGGGTATCTGGGCAAGATAAGGGAACTGTCTCCAGGCGTCGACGAGGTCCAAAGTTATCTGGCGTTCAACAAGCACCATGATTATTCGAAAGTCATTGCCAATTTCGATCGCGCGCTGACGAGCATGAAGGACGACCACAGCTTCGAGGTCATCTACGAGAAATATTTGGGCCCCGCGGCTGGGAACTAGGATGACCGCGACAGCTCCAATGGCCGCGATGGACCAATCTATGGGCCATGCAAGCTGTTGAGAAAATGCTCCTTTTCACCGGGCGCGTAACCCTGGCACGCGCCGTAATACGCTTCGTGCTCACAGGAGGACGTCGACCCGAATTGCGCCGGCGGCTGGGCTGGCGTGTAGGCAAAGCTCGAGTTGAGATTTGTGGCGCCCTGATCGGTGCGAACAGTGGCGTGCCGATGGGTGTGATGCACTGTCGCCGCGTTCGCAACGCCGGATAGCGCGATCAAAAGACTCAAGGCCAAAACGGACCGCATCGCTTTTTCTCCAGATGCTGACTGCCTCCCAAGGTAGTGCTCGGTCGCGCAGCCCCAACGGACATCGGCCTCACGACTTGTCACATCCTCGGCATCACCTGAGCGGGCAATCGGGCAAATCGCGTTCCGGACGATGGCCAATGGCTCTATGAATTCGCTGGCTGGGAAGGAAACATGCGCGTCAAACTTCTTGCCTCGTCGATACGAGAGCCGCAACGAAGTGCTCAGGGCTCAATCGATCTCCGGAATGGCGAATGGCAGCTGGTAGAACCGCGGTAAGCACGTCGCGTCGGACACCTGGACGCGGCAGTCGTTCGGCCGAACCGCGACGTCACGCCGACCTGATGAAACGCATTTCGGCGTCATCAAGCCGGCGGCGGCCCGGGTCTTGCTGGCTTAGTCCCAGCTGAAGCCCTTGTCCTTCATGTAGATGTTGTGCACGCCCTTGCACCAGTCGATCTTGAAGTCGTCCGCGCTATAATTGTCCCAGTCGACGCGGAATGCGAGGCGGCGATCTCAAGCTAGCGGCGATGCGCCAAATTTCCCTGAACTCGGAACCCGCCGGGCTGCGCCGTCCAACATCGTCAAGTAAACCAAACCCGAAGCTTACACGAAGATGACAATGAGGTCTCGGCTTGTCGCTCGGGGACGTCGGCGAAATCCCGGTACGCTTCATCACGCGTCAACGATGCTATGATCTCCTGCGTGTGGCGCTTCGATTTTTCTGACGATTCTTAGCTGAGTTTTTTCGTGGGTATTCCCCACCGTCGTTGAATAGAGAGAAAAATGAGCAAGCACATTCGATTGGCGCTTTTCGCCGCGGCCCTGTTGACGCTGGCGGCGTGTGGACAGCCGGTGCCGAACGACAAGGTCGCCTATGTCGGTGAATGGCAATCGCCGACGATGAGCCTGGTGATCCCGCAGAGCGGCAACGTCCGATACAAGCGGGTCAAGGGTTCGATGACGACGTCGGTCGACGCTCCGCTCCGCAGATTCGAAGGCGACAATCTCGTCGTCGGCCTTCCCTTTGCATCGACGACCTTCGAGGTGACGAAACCACCCTTCGAGGAGGCGGGGTCGTGGAAGATGGTGGTCGATGGGATCGAGCTGACCCGGCTGCGGTGAGGCGCGACGTTTTTAGCTATTCGGTCGAAAAGACCGATCACGGCTTGCCACTTGGTCGTTCCGAAACTCACCACGTAGGAGAGTGTGCCGTAAAATACGAAGTAGTGACGAACACTCCATAGCTCGCCGTTGGGTTGATCTTGTCAAAGTCGAGTGTCGCGCCGGACTGGAGGGCGTTGTCACGCGTTGCCGGTTCTTCGCATCAGACCGGACAGGGCTACCGGCGGCCAAGCCGACGCTTTTGACTGCATGCGGTTCGCCTTTACCGCGGTGGCCAGTGCCGGCGACCGGCAGCGCAAAAGTCGGCAGCTTGATTGCATTCCTTGGTTCCCCCAGCGGCCCTGAAACCCTACAGTGCCGGTGATCAAGATTCTGATCGGGGATATCGTTTGCTGCAGTCCGAACAAGTTGCCGACCTCTGCCATAGGGATCGCAAGTGGTCCATTCGGCGCAGCCTGGTGTTCGGAAGCGTTGCGCTTGTGACTTTGGCGTTGCTCATTTGCGCCATCGGCATCTACTTCTTGCTCTATCGACCGCTGGTGAAGGAGTTGGCGGCGTCGGCGAGCGGTCGTGCCGCCGTCCAGGTGACCGCTGATTTGGAGACGATATTCGTCAGGGTCGAAGCGATCGCTCAACTAGAACGCGAATGGGGTATAAGAGGATTGATCGATGTCGATCGCCTCGATTCCTCGAACGCTCTCCTTCGCCCGCTCTTGAAAGGGACCAGTGGCATCACGTCGTTCGCGATTGCACGCGATGACGGTCGCGAGATCCTGATCTCGTCCGAAGCCGGTGGGCGGTGGTTCAACCGCCTCACCGATCCGGACGTGCGGAGCGGCGTCGGGCGCTTCGTCACTTACGACGAGAGCGACCGGGTGGTCGGCGACGAGCTGCGAAAGACCGACTACGACGCCAGAAAGCGTCCCTGGTTTCTGGCCGCCGCAGCGATGCCAAGGGACGACGGGATCCATTGGACGAGGCCCTACCAATTCGTCTCGTCCGGAGAGCCCGGCCTGTCGGCGGTGGCGCGGTGGACCGCTCCGGACGGCCACCGCTACGCCATTGCCAGCGATGTATGGCTCCGCGATCTCACGAACTTTACGCAGCATGTCCGCTTCACCAATTCCGGACTGGTGGCGATTTTGACCGACGCCGGCGAGGCGCTCGGTCTCCCGCGCGATCCGCGTTGGACGAGCGAAACCGTCAGGAAGGAATTGCTGAAGCCTGTCGAGGCGCTCGGGGTGGGGCCGCTAACGGCGTCTTACCGAGCCTGGCAGGATCGCGGACGTCCTTCCAACGAGATCATCCAGGTCGAAGACAGCGGAAACGTCTGGTTCGCATCGTTCCACGCCGTTCATCCCGCAGGTCAAACGTTTTGGATCGCAACGCTCGCACCGTCAGCGGATTTCGGGTGGGTGGACACGGATAAGCTGCTGATCAGCGTCGCGCTTGTCATCGGCTGTATGATCATCGCGTCATTTGCCGCGATATGGTTCAGCACGCGCGTCGCACGGCCAATCGAGCAGTTGTCCGCCGAAAGTGCGCGCATCGGGCTCATGGAGTTCTCTCGACCGATCAACGTGGCATCGTCGGTCGACGAGATCGATGCGCTGGCCCGCTCCCTCGAAAGGATGCGATCGAGCTTCATGCAGGCCCAGTACGAGCTGGAGAACAAGGCCGAGCTGGAACGGAAACTGGTGCAGGCCCAGAAAATGGAAGCCGTCGGCCAACTCACGGGGGGCGTTGCGCACGACTTCAACAACATGCTCACCGTCATTCTCGGCACCATCGAGATTTTGAAAGATGGCGTTACCGGCAATCCAGACCTTTCAGCCATCGCGAAAATGATCGACGAGGCCGCCACGCACGGCGCGGACCTGACCCACCGGCTGCTCGCCTTCTCCCGTCAGCAGCCGCTGCAGCCGCGCCGAACGGACGTCAATGCGCTGGTGATCGATGCAGCCCGGCTTTTGCGACCGATGCTCGGCGACAACGTCGAGATCGAATCGATGTTGGCGGACGATGTGCGGCCGGCCCTGGTCGATCCGAGCCAACTGAGCAACTCACTCGTCAATCTTGCCGTCAATGCGCGCGATGCGATGCCGGCCGGCGGCAAGCTCATGCTGGAGACCGAGAACGTCCACCTTGACGAGGACTACGCAAGTGCAAACAGCGAGGTTCGCCCGGGACCTTACGTGATGATCGCCGTCAGCGATACCGGGCAAGGCATTCCGGTCGCGGTCCGCGACAAGGTGTTCGATCCGTTCTTCACCACCAAGCACTCCGGGAAGGGATCCGGGCTCGGCCTCAGCATGGTCTATGGCTTCGTCAAGCAGTCGAACGGCCATATCAAGATCTACAGCGAGGAGGGGTGTGGAACGACGGTCAGGATCTATCTGCCGCCGGCCGGGGAGCAGGATGAGGAGCAGGTGCGCGCCCAGCCGGCGACGCAGGTCGAGGGTGGAACTGAAACGATTCTGGTGGTCGAGGACGAGGCATTGGTTCGCGATTACGTCGGCGCGCAACTGCGGAGTTTCGGCTATACCACGATCCTTGCAGCTAACGCCGAGGAAGCGCTGGCCCGCATCGAGCAGGGGGATGCCGTCGACCTGCTGTTCACCGACGTCATCATGCCCGGAATCATGAACGGACGTCATCTCGCCGACGAGGCCGTGAGGCGGCGGCCCGGCCTCAAGGTCCTCTTCACCTCCGGATACACCGACAACGCCATCGTGCATCACGGGCGTCTCGATCCGGGGGTCCTCCTGCTGGCAAAGCCCTATCGCAGGTCGGATCTTGGTCGGATGGTGCGCACGGCACTCGCTATGCGCACGCCCGATGGGGACGCTACGGCTCGGCCAGAGTCGCCCGGATCGCTCTCGTAGAAATCAGATGGGCGGACGGCGAAGCCAAGCTCCTACCAACCATGGCCGCGGAAGTCGCGGGTCTGCTCCCGATCTGATCATCGCGTCGTCAACGCCCGGCGCGCAGGCAGCTCAGCGCGCCACGCACGACATCCCAATTGTGTTCGTCGCGGTGAGCGATCCCGTTGCCAACGGCCGGCTTGTGACCGGAAACGGACCTCGCTGAGCGCATTCGACGCCTCATTCCGCGCCGCTCGACCCTCGATCTTGCCGAGTTCATGCTGGAGTACCGCGAACGACACCGACTGGTTTTCGTACAGCGCGATCAGGCTGGCGACTCCGGCGGTATTATGTGAGCGGAGCAAAGCCCGACGCAGTCACGCCAAGGCAAAGCATTAAGGCAAAGCATTGAGTCGCTCAGGGCAGCACCTTCAGGACATAGCTGGCGCTGGCGGGATGACCGGCTGTATCCTTGATCTCCACGCGAACCATATGTTCGCCGGCAGGAACCTCGGCATCCGGCATGTCTATGCCCTCGGACGTGGAAAACTGCTTGATGCGGTCGGTCAGATCGACATTCGGCGTCCGCAGATAAGTAGCCTTGATCGAGGCCAGGTCGATCTTCGTGCCGCCAAAGGACTCGAATTTGATCTGAAGATGCAGTGGCGAATGCATCGCCGTGTCCGGCGAGATGAGATCCAGTTTCGGACCACGCAAAACGCCGCGCATGTCGGCAACGACGGCGCCGGTCGGTGGCGGCCGGCCGGCTTCTTCGTCCGTGATCAGCTTCGGGCCGGCCCAAGCCGTACCTGAGTTTGACAGAGCCAAGGCCACGCCGACGATCGCGATTCCACACAGCCTCATCCGGTGTCCTCCGATAAGCCGACGATCAGTCAACGCACGCCTCCGTCGCCAATGATACTGTACGGTGCCCAGAACAACGGATGCGCGTACACAAACTCGGTCTTGCCGTTGGCGCTAAGGTAGCCCGGTCCGTCCATCAGCGCCATCATCGCCTGTCGCAATGCCTCGCCGCGCGTCAGCCTGGGATCTTCGGCCTGTCGCCTGAACAGATCACTCACGAGCTCCTTGGCGGACTGGGAATGCACCGACCAGTTGGTGACCAGAATTGCGCGGGTCCCGGCGTAGAAGAACGCTCTGCCAAGGCCCGACGCGGCCTCAGCCCCAGCTCCCTCTCCGGCACCGGTGTTGCAGGCAGACAAGACCACCCAGTCGGCGTCGAGTTTCAACGCGAGGATTTCTTCCATCGTCAGCAGTCCGTCGCCTTCAACACCGGCAACCGCCGGGGCCGTGAGCGCGAGAGCCGGTTGGGTTAAGCCGTCGAGTTCGCCCGGAACGAGGCCGTGCGTCGCAAAGACCAGCACCTTGAATCCCGACAGGTCCATCGTCTTGACCGCCTGCTCGTTGGCATCCTTGCCGAGATTGAGCGCCTTCGACGGATCTGCCTGGAGGGCCAGAGCGATTGATCGCAATTCCGCGGCGGTGTCGGGAAGTCTAGGCAGGAGTGCAAGCTCGGCACTGTCAACGCCTCCGAGCTTCGGGCTGGAGCGGCGGCTCAGCGGCATGCCGCGCGTCGTGGTCGCATCGGCATCCGCAGCCTCTCCAGGACGCGCCTTGGCAGCCTCGACGGCCTGTTCGGGGCTGAACAAAGGGTCACCAAATGCAACCAGTTCGTTTCGGCCGCCCTTGCCAGGCGGCAATTGACGAAGCGTTCGTAGCGATGCGGACGACGGCACCATCGTGACGGCGTGAGTTCGCGCCAGCCATGGCACGCGTCGGTATTCGGCAAACAAGGGATCTTCGCCGTGCGGGACGGCCGAAGGCGCGGTCGGCAACAGCGAAAGCGGCAATAGACCCAGTGCACCATTGGTCACGACGATCAGGTTTCTGGCCGGCTTCCAGCCGGTCTCCACCGGCTTCAGCAGCAGGGAATAGAGCTCATAGGCCACGTCCAGATCAAATGGTGGAATGTCCGAGATCATGGCCGCCTGGGGCTCCAGCGCCTCGCGCAGCTTTCGAATCCTGCTCTCGATGTCGCCGCTCGACGCATTGACCTTCGCAAACGCGATCGGACCGGCTTTCGGCACGGCCCAGACAAAGCTGCCGCTCTGCCCGAAATAGAACGAGAGCATGGCTTCGCCATCGGCCAGCGCCGTCCTGATGTCACCGACCGATGGCGGCTTCGGCGCAATGAGATCGGCATAAGCAGGAAATCTCTGGGTGATCTCCTGGCGCGCCTTGTCGCGTTCGAGGCGCAAGCTGGTGATGGAAGCGTTGATCTCCTGCAACGACTTTTCGTCGCGCTCAGCCGACGGAAGCGACAACAGGTTGTTCAAGATACCAAGCTCGGCATCGACCTGCTTGACAAGATCCTGCTCCTTTCGCACGAGCTCGGCGAGCGCTGGATCTTTCGTTGCGGCCCGTGCGCTCGCCTCCGCCAGTGCCTGTTGCACAGATCGCGCCCGCACAGCGTCGGCAAGAGCGAACGTTTCCTCGCCGACGTCACTGCTCGACCCGGAAGCCTTCGTTCGCAGGAGGAAATAGCTTTCCACGATGGCCCGAAATCGCTGAGTCCTCGCGGCCACGCTGGTGGCATTGTCGCCAGAGGTATTTTCCTGCTCCGCCGACATCAGGACCGGGATCGCCAGCTTGAACTCGCGTGCGGCGTCCTCATCGCGCCCGGCTAACGCAAGCCCCATGGCGAGCGTGCCTCGCGCCGCGGCCGTTTCGAAATGCGTTTCGCCGACGCTTGCGGCCGACCTCTTCACGAGTTGTTCGGCCGCGGCAATGCCGGCGTCAATCTGGCCGGACGCATAGAGGGCCTGTATCCGCAACGGGTTCAATTCGAACACCTGTCGGCGGGACACGTCCCATTTTTTAATTGACTTGTCGATGCGCTGATAGACGGCGGTTGCGTCAGATTGCTTGTCTTGCAAGGTCAAGACATTGGCCAGTTGCGACAGCATCAGAACCGACCATTGGGTGTCCGATGAAACACCGATCGTGTCGTCGATCTCGACAGCCGCCCGCGCCAGCTTCTCTGCTTCTGCGTAGCGGCCCTGTTCAACGAGGATATCGGCCAGACCCATCACGAAATGCGGGATGGTGATGTGATATTTCCCGGTATCCTTCAAACGTGCCAGTAACGCGCGGCGCGCGTCTGCCTCGGCTTCGGACAGCCGTCCCTGGCGCGCCTCCATCCGGGCCTGCCAAAGAATCGTAAAATCCGCGGCCAGCAACATCGAAGACATGGTTGGAGGATTGGGCGTCGTTAGAACGCCTGCGATGGCAGCACGCCGGCGCTGCTCTCCCTGCCGGTACGCCGCCTCGGCCTCGGCATAGTGCCCGCGGCCCTCTGCGATCAGCCCACGACCAATGTCGAGCTCGGACTCCCACATCTGGCCCACTTTATCGTAGGTGGCTCGCCATCGAGGCAGGCCGGTCGTTCGCATCTCCTTGATCGCAATCTCATTGCGCCTTCGATAGATTTCGGCTTGCGAGATATCGCCCATGTAAACGAGGAGCAGGACGATTGTCCGATTGGCGTAAAACTGAAGACCCTTCTGATCCGGGTGTTGTTCCATGAAACGAAGCTGGCGTTGGTATGCCTCCACGCCCTTTTTCAGATCTCCGTTGAGCTCATAGTTGACGCCCTGATGCTCCATCATGCGGTTCATGAAGCCCGGCGAAACGACGTTGCGCCCCGCTTCGATGGCCTTATCGGTGTCGGCGATCGACTCTGCCGTACGACCGAGGTCGGCGCGGGCGGTGCTCCGGTCATAATAGAAGTGCACCAGAGCTTCGCCCGTCTCCTTGCCCGTCGGCTCTCTGTCGGCCTCGGCTTTCAGCTGCTCCAGCTTTTTCCAATCGGGCTTTTCGCGGTCGAGAATGGCCGTGATGTCGGCGATTGTTCTTGGCGGAGCCAGAAGATTGGTGGAATGCGCAATCGCAACTCCGGCTTTTGGTGCGATGATGTTCGGCAGTTCGAGGGGGACGTTTGGCCGACCGTTGGCGGCATTGAGGGCCTTTTCGATACACGCGCGGACGTGCGGGGTCGACCTGGCACGGCACGATTCAAGGGTGTTGCCGCCGGCGCGCATGCAACTCTGCACGAACGGCTTGCCAACATTGTTGCTGCAGGTCTCGCGGGCGACTTCGCCGGAAAGTGCAAAGGCAACTCCGGCTGATCCAGTCAGGATGCAAGCCGCAACCACATGGCGATGGGCCAGCCAATACAGACAGCGTCCCAGAGCTCTCGCATCCAGCGCACGCATCTTGTCAATGCCTTTAGCCAATGCAATGAATACAATACAGCACAACAAGTACAACACGATCGTTGGCCAAGCAATTGCCGATTCGGCGACAGATCGCGTCGCAATATTCACGTCGATCGTTTGATTGATCTTATTTGACAGCTTTTGGAGTGCGACGTTCAAGAAGAGGAATGTGATGAAGCTCTTTGCACTTTCCGTCTGTATTTTCGTTGCTACGGTGGCGTCATCAAGCGCCGATCAGGCCCGCGTCGAGGACCTCTCGTTCAGTTCAGTCACTCTTGCCGATTCGGATTTGTTGTCAGGTCGGGACGGGAAACCTGTTTCCGTCACTGGAAAGCTGCGCGTACCGGGAACGACCAACGAAAAGGTGCCGGCTGTCGTCCTGCTCCACGGCTCGGGCGGCGCCGGCGGCCCTGGAAGTACCGTCGATGGCTGGTCGACAGAGCTGAACCAGCTCGGGATAGCAACATTTGCGATCGACAGCTTTACCGGACGAGGGATCACGTCGACAGTCATGGATCAAACCCTGCTCGGTCGGCTGAACATGGTTGCCGATGCCTATCGGGCCCTCAACCTCCTGGCGCGAGATCCGCGGATTGATCCAAATCGCATCGCCGTCATGGGATTCTCGCGGGGCGCCCAATCAGCCCTCTATTCAGCGATGAACCGCTTCTCGGGATTGGCCAACAACAACATGCGGTTCGCGGCACATGTCGTGTTCTACGCCGATTGCACCACCACGTATCTGGGCGATACCGACGTGATCGCACCGATCCGCCTTCTTCACGGCGATCGAGACAATTGGAACGCCGTCGCTCCCTGCCGCGGTTATGTGGAACGCCTGACGAAGGCCGGCAGGGATGTCAAATTAAGCGAGTACGCGGGCGCAGATCATGCGTTCGACAATCCAACCTTTCGCAAGCCGTTTCTCGTCAAGGGAGCGCCAACGACCCGCAAGTGCCAGCTGATGGAAAGCGCCGACCATCAGATTCTCAATCGCGCAACACAGAAGCCTTTCACCTACAAGGATGCCTGCGTCGAAAAGGACACAACCGTGGCCTACAATGACGCGGCAGATCGTCAAGCGCACCTGCTTGTTCGCGATTTTCTCACGAACGTCTTCCGGATCAAGCACTAGCTAGAGAGCGGCTCCCTTAGAGGCTGCGGTCTTGCTTGAGCTTCCGGCCTGAGGGCGTCCTTATCAGACGACTATTCTGCGTGCGGCCCCTCTTCGACATGCAGCGATGTCCGCTATTGCGCCGTTATTGGCAGAGAAGCGGACATCGCGAGCGGCGGAGCGAAATGCTCCGCTCTCACCAGGATGCAGTCTTAGACCCGCCTACTCCTCGTCGTCTTCTTCCTCGTCTTCGTCGTCCTCATCGTCTTCGATTTCGAGGCGTTCGAGCGTCGCCAGCGGCAGCGTCTCGCGGAACAGATCGCCCTCCGAGCCCATCCAGAGGCAGACAATGTCGTTGCCCTTCACCTCTGCGACGGTCAGCGGCTGGCCGCCGGATTTGAGCATGACGACGTCGCCGGTTTTCAAGTCCATGGATAGTCCTTTCGGGTTGATCGACGAGAGCGAAAGTTAGCAAGCCGTCATGACACGCCGATCACGGACTGCGGGGCCCGTGTACTTGCGCCGGCTTGCGGTGACTGCGCGAAACGTCGATGGCAGAGGTTCGAGTGGGGGATCGCTCGATGGTCGCTTCAGGAGTGTTCCGTCCCGAGCGCGGCGATGATCACATCATGCACCTGTTTTGCCCGACGCGTCAAACGATTTCGTAAAATCAGTAGTCCTGCCGCGTTTTGCGGCATGCTGTTGATTTTGCAGCAGCCGGCTACTGTGCATGGGGTTGTTTTCGAAGATTTAGCCCGGCACCAGCTCGGTCAGCGAGCGGATGATGCGGTCGGGCTTGACGCTCGAGCCTTCGGGCAGGCCGTCGCCATGCGCGTCGAGCCAGATCGCATAGATGCCGAGGCGCTGCGGCGTCACGACTTCCCATTCCAGATTGTCGCCGATCATCCAGGTCTCCTCGGCGGTGACGCCGAGCGCCTCCATCGCGTGCAAATAGGCGCGCTCCTCGGGTTTGCCGAAGCCGTGTTCGCCCTCGATCTGGATGTGGTCGAAGCGATGGGTCAGCTCGAAGCGCTCGACCTTGGCGCGCTGCATGTCGGCGGCGCCGTTGGTGACCAGCGCGAGCTTGACGCCATGCGCCTTGAATGCATCGATCGCATCATGGGCGCCGGGGAAGATGAAGATCGCTTCCTCGCGATAGCTGGTGAAGCGGTCGGCGAGGCGCGCGGCGAGATCGTCGGAGAGGGCACGATGGCCGCTGGCGGCGAGCGCAGCAAAGCCGCCGCGCACCGTGAGCCGTCGCGCCTCGCCGAGCTTCATCCGCCACGCAGCTTCCGCGGTCGACCAGAACTGCCGCGCATAGGCCAGCACCGCTGTTGCGACCTGTGCGGGCGGCAGCGGCGCGAGCTCTTCCGCAAATTCCTCCGCGATCGTGTTCCACGCAATCTCGGGCCGGCCATAGGCCGACAGGATGGTATCGTCCATGTCGATCAGCATGGCGCGGGGCAGGGACTTGATTGAGGGTTTGATCACGCTCATGGCCATTTCACCTCCGGCGGCAGCGACGACAGGATCGAATCCACATTGCCGCCGGTCTTGAGCCCGAAGATGGTGCCGCGGTCGTAGAGCAGGTTGAACTCGACATAGCGGCCGCGGCGGATCAGCTGCTCCTCGCGGTCCGCAGCGGTCCAGGCGCTCGCGAAATTGCGCCTGACGATATCAGGATAGATCTTCAGGAAGGCGCGGCCGACATCCTGGGTGAAGGCGAGGTCGGCGTCCCAGTCGCCGCTGTCGTGCCAGTCGTAGAAGATGCCGCCGATGCCGCGCGCCTCTTTCCGGTGTGGCAGGTAGAAATATTCGTCGCACCACGTCTTGTACTTGTCGTAATCGGCAACGCCGTTCGGCTGCGCGCAGGCCTCTTTCATCGCAGCATGGAAGGCGATGCTGTCGGCGTCGTCCTGCGTGCGGCGGCGATCCAGCACCGGCGTCAGATCGGCGCCGCCGCCGAACCAGGCTTTTGTGGTGACGACGAAGCGCGTGTTCATGTGCACGGCAGGCACGTGCGGATTGCGTAAGTGCGCGATCAGCGAGATGCCGGAGGCCCAGAACCGCGGATCGTCCGCCGCGCCCGGAATCTGCGCGCGAAACTCCGGCGCGAATTCGCCGTGCACCGTCGAGCAGTGCACGCCGACCTTCTCGAACAGCCGGCCATGCATCATCGACATCACGCCGCCACCGCCGGCCGCGCCGCTATGATCGGTGCGCTGCCAGGGCGT
>Ga0207671_10002118_pt1 | contig 21679 bp, 17 predicted proteins | sample KBSC24metaG_FD_184352 | JGI IMG/M metagenome (GOLD analysis project Ga0207671, IMG submission 184352) | Corn rhizosphere microbial communities from Kellogg Biological Station, Michigan, USA - KBS C2-4 metaG (SPAdes) (version 2) | ecosystem: Host-associated > Plants > Roots > Rhizosphere > Soil... | reverse complement strand
TCACGGTGCGCGCGCGGATCGATGCCGTGGCGACGCATCGCCCACAATCTCTCGGCCTCATCTCTTGCGCTGGCAAGCGTCTTGTGCGGATAGCCGCCTAGAGCCGGCGCCGCGAATCTGAACACGACCTAAAGTGGGCCAGGCTGCTCCGCTGGGCGAGGATAGAGCCCGATGACAGGAGCAGAAATCATGAGCAGAAGACCTCGCCGCAACCACTCAGCGGCATTCAAGGCCAAGGTGGCGCTGGAGGCGGTCAAAGGCGACAAGACGATCGCCGAGATCGCGCAGAAGCACGACGTCCATCCAAACCAAGTCACGGAGTGGCGTCGCCAGCTGCTCGAGCGTGCGGCTGACGTATTCGCGGGCAGCGTCGCGAGTGCCGAGCCGTCGCCGGACCTGAAGGAACTGCACGCCAAGATCGGGCAGCAAGCGCTGGAGATCGATTTTTTAGCCGGCGCGCTCACCAAGGCGGGATTGCTGAGCGCAAAGCGATGATCGACCGTGAACATGAGTTGCCGATCAAGCGGCAGGCCGAGCTGTTGAAGATCAGCCGCGGCACGGTGTACTACCACCCCGAACCGGTCAGTGCGGAGGATCTGGCGCTGATGCGGCGCATCGACGAGCTGCACCTGGAGCACCCGTTCGCCGGTAGTCGGATGCTGCGCGACTTGCTGCGGTTGCAGGGCATCGACGTCGGCCGTCGCCACGTGGGCACGCTGATGCGCCGCATGGGGATCGAGGCGCTGTACCGCAAGCCCAATACGAGCAAGAGGAACCCGGCGCATCCGGTCTTCCCATACCTGCTGCGGGGCCTGGAGATCGCGCGGGCCAACGCGGTGTGGGCACTCGATATCACCTACATCCCGATGGCGCGCGGCTGGGTGTACCTCGTGGCCGTGCTCGACTGGCACAGCCGGCGGGTACTCGCGCACCGCGTGTCCATCACGATGGAGGCCGACTTCTGCGTCGAAGCGCTGCGCGAGGCGGCTGCCCGCTACGGCCCACCCGAGATCGTCAACACCGATCAAGGCAGCCAGTTCAGCAGCGCCGAGTTCGTCGCCGAGGTGGCACGCATCGGCGCGCGCCAGAGCATGGACGGCCGCGGCTGCTGGCGAGACAACGTGCTCGTCGAACGGCTGTGGCGCAGTGTGAAGTACGAAGATGTCTACCTCAAAGCCTACGACAGCGTCGGCGCCGCGCGAGCCAGTCTGGCCGCCTACTTCGCTTTCTATAACCAGTGCCGTCCGCATCAGTCCCATGACGGAAGCACACCGGACATGGTCTACTTCCAGGCGCTGCCGCCAGTGCGCCAGGCCGCCTGAAGGGTTGAACCATGAGTACATGGCCCAACCGGGGGGGCGCCTCCGGCGCGGCCTGGCAGGGGCCTGAGAAACAACATCAAACCGCAGCCTGTCCACTTATCTCAGGTCGGGTCGTGTTCAAACGAGTGGAGCCAGCTCTGTCATCCTGAGGTACCAGTAGCACGCGCTCTGTCTCCGACGCAAGTAAAGGCCTCCACCGTCCGGCAACTCCCGGTTTGTCGGCGGCCCCTCCGCATACCGTTTGACTTCGATCGCAGTCAGTCGCTTCGTTCTTGCAGTCCGTGGCATTTCATGCTCCCCAAGGCTTCTGTCGGCGTGCGGGCGACGGAATGGGCGACGGAATTATGCCGGATTGAGGGAGAACTGAACGGAAGCTGGTAGACTCTGTGTGTCGCTAACTTCTTGATTATTAACGACTATTTTTTCTTCGATGGTTTTCGGTGGACGTCGGTGTACGATATGGTGAATGCATGGGGTGCAAGGGGTCGCGAGTTCGAATCCCGCGGTCCCGACCAATGAAATCAATGGGTTAGCTCTCACAAGGAGCTAGCCCATTTTGCTTTCTGGCGGTCCGCGTCCTATCGGCGTCCTAAATCTAGCTAACCCAGCGCCGCTTCGAGACCGACCTGGGCGAGCAGGCACGGGTCGACTGGGGCCAATTCACCGTGCGCCTGGGCACCGAGCGCGTCAAGGTGCACGTCCTGGTCATGATGCTCGGCTAGAGCCGCCGCGCTTATGCCGAGGGCTTCCTTCGCGAGCGCATGCCCGACTTGCTGGCTGCGCACGAGAACGCCTTCGCCCATTTCGGCGGACGCTGCGAGACGCTGCTGTACGACCGCATGCGCACCGTCGTCATCCGCTCGGCCGCGGACGCCACCGGCCGCAGCCTCCACAAGCTCAACACCGCCTTCGAAGCCTTCGCCCGCCATCGGGGCTTCACGCCGCGGCTGTGCTAGCCGTATCGAGCACACACGAAGGGCAAAGTCGAGTCGGGCGTGAAGTACTCAAGCGCAACTTCGCGCCGGGCCGGGTGCTCCACGACCTGGAGGACTTCAACGCGCAACTGGCCGGTTGGCAAGCCGAGGTCGCCGACCAGCGCATTCACGGCACACGCACCACGCACCAGCGGCCGATCGCGGCCTCGCGGTGCGGCGCGTCCGGACCCGTGCCGTGCGGATCACGCCAAGGCCGCGATGGGCGCGGACCTGGAAGCACCTCGAAAGGACTTCGTCATGAGCACCATCGGCACCTTCACCGCTTCGGGCAACGGCTACACCGGCACCATGCGCACCCTGACCCTGAACCTCAAGCTGCGCTTCGTGCCCAACGCCGAGAAGGAGCGCGACAACGCACCCGTGCCTCCTCGGTGGCCTGGGCATCGTCGCCACTCGCGTCATGGAGCTGATCCTGCGCTCGTGGGAGTTGTGCCAAGATCTGACCGATCTCTTTCACGAATCTGCAACTCGATCCAACGGCGACGTCTCTCTGATCGAGTAGGCCTCGTCCGCCTCTTATGAGTCAAAGAACATGAACCCAATCAAGCTTGTTGCAATCGCTCTAATCGTGGCCGGCGTTCTCGGGCTTGCCTATGGCGGTTTCAGTTATACGAAGGACACCACGGTCGTCAAGCTTGGGCCGATCGAGATATCCGCAAAAGAGAAACAGACGGTCAATGTCCCTATGTGGGCTGGCATCGGCGCCATCGTGGTCGGCGGGCTCCTGCTCGTATTCGGTGGCAGGAAGGGGTAAGAACAGCAACCAGGGCGCTGCGCTCGCCCCCAGCGTGATCGCCGCGATCAGGCATCGCATCTCGCAGGGTCTGCTCCAGAGATATGGAACTGCACGATCGGCGTGCGTCCCTTGGGCGCGTCGGCGCCACCACGAAGAGAAACGAGCGCTCACGACACAGCGGTAGCGGCGCCCGGGCTCACCAGCTCACGGACTTGATCCGCACCTGGGCGGCCGCCTTCGAGCGCAGCGCGCTGCGCTGCACGCAGAAGCCGAACGCCGTCTTGCTGCGCGCGCGCACGGTCTTCGTATCGGCCATCGGCTCGACGGCGACGATGCCGCTCGTGCCGGTGATGGTGCAGTTCCACGCGTCGCCGAGCGCATGGCCGCGCAGGTCGATCGTCATCCGGGTCCAGTCGATGTCGGCCTGGTCGCTCGGATTCTCGAGGATCACCTCGACGCAGAACCCGGCCTGGTCGCTGTAAGTGGTGCGCGTCGCGGCCTTCAGCGTGTAGGTGCCGGCGGGCACGCCTGCCCCTGCGGCGATGGTCTTCTTCGACAAGTAGCTCGCGTCCGCGGGCGCCGGCAGCGTGACGGACGCCGGCCGCAGCGTCGGCGCGCCGGGCGGGCCGGCAAAATGCGGCGCGAGCCAGGCCATCTTCGGATCGTCGACCGCATAGTCGCCGCTCGGGCAGAGCGTGAAGCGATAGGCGCCCCACCATGCTGGTGGCCCGTAGGCCCACCACGACCAGCCGGTCATCACGTCGGCGTTCGCATCGAGGTAGGCGAGCGCATTCGCGACGGCGCTCTCCGCGCCGGGCGCCGCCGCATTCGCGCCGAACTCGCTCAGGTGCACGCGCAGGCCGCGCGGCCGCGCCCAGTCGACCACCGGCTGCAGGCGCTGGCCGATGATCGCCGGGTCCGCGATGTCGTCCGTGCCCCCGCCACCGTCCGCATCGAAGTAGGTGTGCACGCTGACGACGGCGTTGTTCAGCGGGTCGTTCAGCCGGGCCCAGCCTGCCGCATTGGACAGCTTCGGTGCCGGGCCGCTGTCGTATGCGTCGTCGTTCCACGATTCGGGCTGGCTGAAGCCGTTGCCGGGCACGAAGATCAGGTTCGCCGCACCGGCGCCGCGGATCGCGTCGATCGCTGCCTGGGCCGCGCCGAACCACTGCGCGGTCGACATGCCGTTCGGCTCGTTCATCAGGCCGAAGCCGACCAGCGCATTGCCGCGATGGGTGTCCGCCAGGCGGCGCCACAGATCGGCGAAGGCCGCATCGGGCACCGCGGGCGAGCCGACCAGATCGCCCTTGTAGCGCGCGAACTTCGTGTACTCGCCGCCGTGCGGCTCGATCAGCACGCTGATGCCCTTGCCGCTGGCGTAGCCGATCCGGTCGCGGAGCGCCGCCTCATAGGTCGGATCGAACGCCTGGTTCAACTGCGGCTGCAGGATCTCCCACGAGAACAGCAGCCGCACGAAGCGCACGCCTTTCGAGTCGAGATAGTCGATGTCGCGATGGGATACCCACTGGTAGTCCTGCCCTTCGACTGGTGCCCGGCCGGCGGCATAGGCCCACTCGCCGCCCGCCAGGTTGACCCCGCGCAACGATGTACTCATGATCAGCGATCCCGGCTGGTGGAACGATGGCGACGGGTCATGCATGGCCCGGTGCGCATGGTCTCACAGCCGCGGCGAGGCGTCAGTAGGCCCCTTGGACGAGATTCGTCGGCCGGCCGGCGACGAAGTTTTCGACGTTGTCCATCAACTGATCCGAAAGCGCTTGCTGCGCCTCGTTCGAAGCCCATGCCACATGGGGCGTGAGGATCACGTTGGGGCGCGAGGCAGCGCGCATCAGCGGGTTGTCGGCTGACGGCGGCTCGCCATCGACGACATCGAACCCTGCGCCGTCGATGAGCCCCGCGTCCAGCGCCCGCACCAGATCGGCTTCGTTGACAAGACCGCCACGGGCCGTGTTGACGATCAGGGGTTTGCGCTTCATGGCCTCGAACTCGGGCATCGCGATCATGCCGCGCGTGTCCTTCGTCAGCGGCGAATGCAGCGTGATCACATCGCTGGTTTCCAGCACTTCCTGCCAGGATGTGTACAGCGGCCCGAGGCCGCTCTTGCCCTTGTGAGCGGCGAACAGAGGCACCATGCCGAAGGCGCGAGCGAGTTCTGCAACACGCTGGCCCAGCACGCCTTCGCCGATGATGCCGAGCCTTGCGCCGCAGAGGTCACGGATGGGATGGTCGAAGAAGCAGAACTGCCCCGATTCCTGCCAGCGGCCGGCGAGCACGGCTTCGCGATAGGCCACGATGTTCCGCCGCAGCGCGAGGATGAGCGCGAAAGTGTGCTCGGGCACCGTGTTGACGGCATAGGAGCGAATGTTGGCCACCGCGACGTTGCGCGCCTCGCAGGCGGCCTTGTCGACGCAGTCGGTCCCGGTGGCCGCCACGGCGACGAGGCGCAGTGCCGGTAGCCGCTCCAGCGTGGCCGCGGTGATGGGCGCCTTGTTGGTGATGGCGATGCTTGCGCCCTCCAGTCGCGCGGCCACTTCGTCGGGCGCGGTTTGCGCGTACTCCACGTACTGATGCTCGAAAATCGGTCGGCGCACCTTGATCTGCGGCGCGACGGTCGCGCGGTCGAGGAAAACGACCTTGTCCACGATGTCTTGTCGCTCCATCAGCTTCGAATCTGCAGCAACCGCTTGGCCTCGGCGACGACCGCGGAGGGCACGATGCCGAAGTGCTCATACAACTCGTCGGCCGGTCCCGATGCGCCGAAGCCGGGCATGCCGATGAATCCGCCGTCCTCGCCGAGATAGCGGTCCCATCCGAAGCGCACTGCGGCTTCGACTGCCACGCGGACGCCGGACTTCGGCAGAACGGATTCGCGATACGCCCTGTCTTCTGCATCGAAGCGTTCGCAGCAAGGCATCGACACCACCGCGGTTGCCACACCCTGGGCTTCGAGCAGCTCACGCGCCTTCAGCGCGATCGCCACCTCCGAGCCGGTGGACATCAGCGTCACCTTGCGCGGGCCGCATTCGGCCTCGGCCAGCAGGTAGGCGCCGCGGCGCGAGAGGTTGTCGGCTTCGTGCTTGCACCGAACGAGAGGCAGCGCCTGCCGCGCGAAGACCATCGACACCGGGCCGGTGCGATGCTCGAGCGCGATCTCCCAGCACTCGGCCGCTTCCACCGCATCGGCGGGGCGCATCACCAGCATGTTGGGCATGGCGCGCAACGAGGCCAGTATCTCGACGGGTTGATGCGTAGGGCCGTTCTTGCCGACGCCGATCGAGTCGTGGCTGAATACGTACTTCACGGGCAGGCCCATCAGCGCAGCCATGCGCATCGCGGGGCGCTCGTAGTCCGAGAAGGCGAGATAGGTCACGGCCAGCGGGATGACGCCGCCATGCGCGGCCATGCCGTTGGCCATCGCGCCCATCAAGTGTTCGCGCACGCCGCAGTGCACGTAGGCGCCGCTACGGTCGTCGGCGGTGAAGGCGGTCAGGCGACGCTTGTGGCTGGTCGGGGCTTCGAGATCGGCGCAGCCGACCATGCGTTCGGGCAGCACATCTGTCAGACGGTCATTGATGTCGGCCGAGATGAGGATGCCGCCGGGCGCGTCGCTTCTTTCGATCGCGCGATGCTTGTAGTCGAGCAGCACTTCGCGCCAACCCGCAGGAAGCTCGCCGCTGATGACGCGGTCGAACTCGGCGCGCTGGCCGGGCTTCAACGCGTCACGGCGCGACTGCCACGCTGAATGCTCGGAGGCGCTGCGCTGTCCGGCCGCGCGCCATTCACGCAGAACCGGTGCCGGTACGTCAAACGGTGGATGCGGCCAGTCGAGATCGCGGCGAGCGGCGTCTGCATCTTCAGGATGCAGTCGAGCGCTGTGGCCTCCGCGTTGGCCCTGCAAGCGCGCAATCCCTCGCGCGATCGTCGTGCGGCATGCGATCAGCGAAGGCCGCGGGTCGAGCTTGGCCGCTGCGAGCGCGCAGGACACGGCCTCGATGTCATGCCCGTCGACTTCGACCACGTGCCAGTCGGCCACCCGAAAGCGCGCGGCCACGTCTTCGCTGATCGACAGCGACGTGCTGCCGTCGTCCGTGATGCGGTTGTCGTCCCACAGCAGCACGAGCTTGCCGAGGCGCAGATGGCCGGCGAGCGAGATCATTTCCTGGCCGATCCCTTCCTGAAGGCAGCCGTCGCCGACGAAGGCGTAGGTGAAATGATCCACCAACCCATTGCCGAAGCGTGCATTGAGGTAGGCCTCGGCGACGGCCATGCCGAAGGCATTGGCAATGCCCTGGCCCAAGGGACCGGTGGTCGCTTCGATGCCGCTGGCGGGGTCGAATTCCGGATGACCTTGGCAGTGCGAACCGAGATCGCGAAACGTCTTGATGGCGTCCATCGTGATGCGCTCGTAGCCGGTGAGATGCAGCAGCGCGTAGAGCAGCATCGACCCATGGCCGTTGGACAGCACGACGCGATCGCGATCGGGCCAGGTCGGATCGGCGGCATTGAATTTGAGATGCCGTGTGTAGAGCGCGGTCGCGATCTCGGCCATTCCCAACGGCACGCCCTGATGGCCCTCGGTCGCACGCACGATGGCATCGATGGCGACGAAGCGGATGGCGTTGGCGAGTTTGGACGGTGCGGCAAATGACATGACAGTGTTTCTCGGTGGCGCCCTTGGAGGTTCGGGGCGGGAGGACAAGCGCGGCTGACCGTGATGCCCCGGTTGAAGATGCGAGCGCGACATGCAAACCCGGGCCCGGCCAGGCGTGCGATGCCAGACCTCATGCGAGCGCGCCCGCGTTTTCTTCGAGCAACTTCCAGGCTTCGTCGCCGAACTTCGCGCGCCAGTCCTTGTAGAACGCGCTCTTGCCCAGCGCCGCCTTGAAGACCTTCTTGTCGACTTCCACGAACGTCAGGCCTTTGCCCTGCAGATCGCCGCGCAGCGTCTTGCTGAGTGCGGCGATGTCTGCGCGCTCGTCCGTCGCGGCTTTGTCGAACTCGCGGAACACGATTTCCTGAATGTCCTTCGGCAAGCGATCCATCGCCTTGCGGTTGCCCAGGATCCAGTAGGCATCCCACACGTGATTCGTCAGGCTGCAGTACTTCTGCACTTCGTACAGACGAGCCGTGGCGATGATGGCCAGCGGGTTCTCCTGACCTTCGACGAGCTTGGTCTGCAGGGCCGAATACACTTCGTTGAAGTTGATCGGCGTGGGGCTTGCGCCGAGCGCCGTGAACAGCGTGGACAGCATCGGTGCCGCAGGCACGCGCAGCTTCAGGCCGCGCAGATCATCGGGCGTGTTGATTGGCTTGGTCGAAGTCGTGATCTGGCGGAAGCCGTTGTCCCAGGGCTTGGACATCGTCAGCAGGCCGACCTTCTCGATCTGGGCCCGCACGTACTTGCCGAGGCCGCCGTCCATCGCCTTCCAGACCTGGTCGTAGTCGGTGAAGGCGAAGCCGGTGTTGACGATGCCGGCCGCAGGCACCAGGGTCGACAACACCGAACTGGCTTGGTTGAAGAACTCCACGCCCCCGTTGCGCACCTGCGCCAGCAGGTCCGTGTCCGAGCCCAGCTGATTGGCCGGAAACAAGCGGATTTCAAGTCGCCCCTTGGACGCTTCCTTGATCCGGTCGACGGCCTCTTGCGCACGCTTGTTGACCGGGTGGCTGGGGTCTTGCCCAGTAGCGAGCTTGTAGGTGAACTCGGCGGCATGCGCGCGTCGCGGCAGAACGGTGACCAGCGGCAGCGCAGCCGCGCCGGTCAGGCATTGCCGCCGAGTCAGGCCGGTGCGAAGGATTGCGGGTTTTGTCATCGTTGTCTCCGATGTGGGGGCGGGTGTGAAGGGTCGGGCGATGCGCTGGCAACTCAGTGAATCAACATGCCGCCGTTGACGTCCAGCGTGACGCCGGTGCAGTACTTGGCGAGCGGGCTCGCAAGGAACACGACGCATCCAGCCACGTCGTTCGGCTCGCCGATTCGGTTCAGCGGTATCTGCTCGAGAATCCCGGCCTTGCGGTCATCGGGGATCAGGCCCTTGTTGATGTCGGTCGCGATGAGGCCGGGGGTGACGCAATTGACCCGAACGCCGTCGATGCCAAACTCGCGCGCCATTGCGCGCGCCAGGCCCAGCACGCCGGCCTTGGCGGCCGAGTAGTGGGGACCACCGAGGATGCCGCCGCCGCGCTGCGCCGAGACAGACGAGATGCAGACGATGGAGCCCGACTTGGCTTCACGCATCGCCGGCAGCACTGCTTGCGACATGTACAGCGTGCCGCGCAGGCTGACGTCCAGCACTGCGTCGTAGTCGGCGGCGGTGATATCGCAGGTCTTGCGCGGCTGTGTGATGCCGGCGTTGTTGACCAGGATGTCGATGCGACCGCATTTTTCGAGTGCGGCCTTGGCGGCGCGCTCGCACGATGCCTTGTCGGTCACGTCGGCCACGATGCCCACGTGCTGCGGTCCGAGCCGGGCGGCGGCGGCGGCGGGGTCGGCGCGTTCGAGGTCGAGAATCACGACCCGCGCGCCTTGGGCGGCGAGCATTTTGGCCGTAGCGAATCCCAGGCCATTGAGACCGGCGCCGCCGGTAATGAGTGCCACGTTGTCATTCAGAAGCATTGTCAAATCTCTGATGTGAAGTTGCGTTGGACAGAAAGTGGTTCAGTGGGGCTCGCGTCCCGTGTCGATGAAGGGACGGCGTGTCAGCCGAGCCAGTTGCGGATGCGCGAAGCGAGCCCATCGATGCTGATGCCGTAGCGGTCGTGCAGCGTCGGCAGCGCGCCCGCGTCAAGGAAGGTGTCGGGCAGACCAGCCAACTGGAAGCTGGCGGGCTGCACGCGATGGCGCAACAGCACGCTCGCTACCGCCTCGCCCAATCCGCCGATCACCGAGTGGTTCTCGGCGACGACGACGAGACGATTCTTGTACTTCACGGCTTCGACGATCGCGGCCTCATCGAGCGGCTTGATCGTCGGGCAGTGCAGCACTGCCACGCCCACGTTGTCGGCTTGCAGCGCCTGCGCAACCTCCAGCGCGCGCATCGTCATGAAGCCGCTGGAGATCACCAGCACCTCGTTGCCTTCGCGCAGCATCTTGGCCTTGCCGAGTTCGAACTTGTAGTCGTATTCGTCGAGCACGATCGGCACATTGCCGCGCGCAAGTCGCATGTAGACGGGGCCCCTGTGCGCAGCGATCTGCGGCACTGCCTGTTCCAGGTCCAGCGCATCGCAGGGATCGACGATGGTCATGCCGGGGATGCCGCGCATCATCGCGAGGTCTTCGGTCGCCTGATGGCTCGGACCGTAGCCGGTGGTCAGGCCCGGCAACGCGCAGCAGATCTTGACGTTCAAGTTCTCCTCGGCAATGACCTGGTGGATGAAGTCATAGGCGCGCCGCGTGCCGAAGACAGCGTAGGTCGTCGCGAAGGGGATCAGTCCTTCCTTGGCCATGCCACCGGCGGCCGCCATGAGCAGCTGCTCGGCCATGCCCATTTGATAGAAGCGCTCCGGGTAGGCCTGCCCGAACAGATGCAAGTCGGTGTACTTGGCCAGATCGGCTGTCATGCCGACGATCTCCGGCCGCGCGGCGCCGAGTTCGACCAGCGCCTTGCCGAACGGAGCGGCCTTGACGCGCTGCCCTTCAGCTGCGATCGAGGCGATCATCGCCGACGTGGTCAGGCGCGGCTTCTTCTTTTCTGCGACGGTGTTCATGCGAGGGCTCCTTCGGGCTGGGATTGGTCGAGGCTCTGGAGGGCTTGCTGCCACTCGGGTGGATCGACGCGAATGAAGTGGTTCTTCTCGCGCGTTTCGAGGAAGGGCACGCCCTTGCCCATCAAGGTGTCGAACAGGATCACGCGCGGCTTTGCTTCGGTGAGATGGCGTGCGGCGTCGAAGGCCTTGAGCACCGCGGGCAGATCGTTGCCGTCGACACGCTGCACGTGCCAGCCAAACGCTGCCCACTTGTCGGCCAGCGGTTCGAATCCCAGCACCTTGCCCGACGGACCGTCGGCCTGTTGGTTGTTGATGTCGATGAGACAGATCAGGTTGCCCAGGCCATGGTGCGCGGCACCCATGGCGGCTTCCCACACCGAGCCTTCGTCGAGTTCGCCATCGGACATCGAGTTGTAGACGAAGGCCGGGTTCTTCTTCTGGCGCAGCGCCAGCGCCATGCCCACTGCGATCGGCAAGCCCTGGCCGAGCGAGCCGCCGGACATTTCCATGCCCGGGGTATAGGTTGCCATGCCGGACATCGGCAGGCGGCTGTCGTCGCTGCCGTAGGTTTCGAGTTCGCTCTCGGGAATGATCTTCGCCTCGATCAGCGCGGCGTAGAAGGCGATCGCGTAGTGGCCATGCGACAGCAGGAAGCGGTCGCGTCCTTCCCATTCGGGCTCATCGGGGCGAAGGTTCAGTGCGTGGCAGTAGGCCACCGCCAGCACGTCGGCCCAGCCGAGCGCCTGGCCGATGTAGCCCTGGCCTTGCACCTCGCCCATGCGCAGCGCATAGCGTCGGATTCGGTAAGCGCTTGCGCTCAATGAGGTCGTCAGATCAGACATGTCAGTCCTTTGGGAATGAAGAGGTAAAGCCGGAAAAGAGAGGGCCGGCGTCAGAGCAGACCGATGGAGAACCAGGGCACGAAGGCAACGATCAAGAGACCGGCCAGCAAGGCGCCGAGGTACGGCCAGATGCGGCGCACGGCGACATCGGGGTGGACACGGCCGATCGTGCAGGCTGCGTAGTAGCCCAGGCCGAACGGCGGTGCGAACAAGCCGATGCCCATCGCCAGGATGATCACCATCGCGTAGTGCACTTCATGCACGCCGATCGCCTTGGCCACCGGGAAGAGCAGCGGCGCGAACAGGACCATCGCCGGGATGCCCTCGAGCACGCTGCCGAGCACGATGAATGCCGCAATCGACACCAGCAGAAAGCCGTACTTGCCTCCCGGCACGCTGGTCATCAGCGCGGCAAGGCTGTGCGAGAAGCCCGATTGCGTCAGCGCCCAGGACATCCCCGTGGCCGTGCCGATGATGAACAGGATCGCGCCTGAAAGTGCCGCGGTGTCGACCAACATCGGATACAGGCGGCGCCAATCGAAGCGGCGATAGATGAACAAGCCTGCGACCACCGCGTAGGCGATGCCGATGGTCGACACTTCCGTCGCCGTGGCCACGCCTTCGACGACAGCGGTGCGGATCAACACGGGCAGCACCAGCGCCGGAACCGCAATCAGCAGCGTACGGCCGACCACTTTTATCGGGGCGCGCTTGAGGCCCACGGCGATCTCGGCGCTGCGAAAGCGCGCCAGCATCGCCAGCAGCACCGCGAGCACCACGCCCGGCAGGATCCCGCCTGTGAACAGAGCCGCAATCGAGATGCCGGCGACCGAGCCGATGGTGATGAGCACCAGCGAGGGCGGGATCGTCTCGGCCATCGCCCCCGAGGCGGCCAGCAGCGAGATCAACTCGCCTTCATGATTGCCGCGCCGCTTCATCTCCGGCAGCAGTACCGGTGCAACCGCAGCCATGTCGGCCGTCTTCGCACCCGATATGCCCGAGACCAGAAGCATTGCGCCCAGCAGCACGTAGTTCAGTCCGCCGCGCACATGGCCGAGCAACGAGGCCAGAAAGTCCACCATCGCCTTGGCCATGCCGGTCATCTCGACCAGATGGCCCAGCAGGATGAACAGCGGGACTGCCAGCAGGATCAGCGAACTCATGCCTTCGTCGATGCGGCCGCTCACCACTGCAAGCGGCGTGGACGTCACGCACAGCAGGAAGGCGACTGTCGCAAGACCGAAGCAGAACGCAATCGGCACACCGACAAGCACACCGACGCCGAGCAGCAGCGCGAAGAAGATGACGAGGTTCCAGTTGCCGATGCTTTGCAGCCAGCCCGAACCGAAATACAGCATGGCGGCCAGCGCGGCGATCGAGAGCGTCACGCCGACGAGATCGGCCACGCTCTGGCGCCCAAGGCGCAGCAGACCGATCGCGATCATCAGCGCGCTGCCCACAGGAACGGCGGCGGCGCGAACCGTGTTCGGCCACGACAGCGCGGGCGTCTGCACGATCCACTCGTCGCTCGCGTACTCGATCATCGGCCCGATCAGGATCGCCAGCATCAGGCAGGGCGCCGCGATCGCCAGCGCCTCGGCCCAAGCCTTGGCTCTCGGGCTGAAGAACGACACCATCGCGGTGGTGCGCATGTGCGTCCCACGCCGCAGTGCCACCGCGGCGCCGAGGTTGGCCAGCCACAGGAAGAGGATCGACGCGAGTTCGTCGGCCCAGGGGATCGGGCTGTTGAAGACAAATCGCATGATCACGCCCGCCAGCAGCACGAGCACCTCGCCAACCACGAGCGCGGCGGCCGGTATCTCGATGGCATGGCCCAGCCATGACTCGGCGCGATCCAGCAGCGATCCGCCTGGTTGCGGGGGCTGGGCATGGAGCAGCAAGGCGCTCACCTCAGGCTCCAGGCGCCGGCGAACAGCGTCTTTCCGCGGTATGCGGGCATGTCATTGAGCGGCATCGAAAGTCTCCTCAAAGCGGGGTGAATGTCCGGATCGAACGCGAAGAAACGCCGATGGCTCGCTCGGCCTTTGCGGCTGGTGGGCTCTGCGGCCCACCTTGTCTCCTGAGTTCTCGGGATGAATCTTCGGCGCCGGATTGCATGACGGCAAGAGAAGAGTTTTCAACCTAAGATGACAAGCGTTCATCTGACGTGAGGGTTCACCCGATGGCTGCCGTACCTCCACTTGTCAACCTCCAGGCCTTCGAGGCGGTCGCTCGCCGGCGCAGCTTTGCGCTCGCCGCGGCGGAGCTTCATCTCACCGCTTCGGCCATCAGCCACCAGGTGGCGCGCCTCGAGTCACATCTCGGTGTGCGACTGCTCGAGCGGAGTGCGCATGGCGTGCGATTGAGTGCGGCGGGTGAACAGTACTTGTCGCGTGTCGGTGGTGCGTTGTCGGCCATCGCCTCGGCGAGTGACGATCTGCGGCAAGGCGTGAGCAACAGCCTCTACGTGCACTCGACGCCGAGCTTCGCGAGTCTTTGGCTCTTGCCGCGGCTGCGTGCGTTCGCGCAGGCCAACCCCGACATCTCGCTGAACCTGTCGGCCGCGCACACGCACAGCGACTTCACGCTCGGCCAGGCAGACATCGACATTCGATACGGGGTGCCGCAGTGGCCGCACGTCGTGATCGAGCCGCTATTCGAGGAGCGCATCGTGCCGCTTGCCAGCCCGGCGTTTATCCGCGAGCACCGTTTGAGACGGTCTGAGCAGCTTCTGGATGTTCCGTTGATCCAGAGCAATGTCAGCGTCGTGCAGTGGACGGATTGGTTCGCGGCCTTCACGGCCAAGCGCGCGCCGGAACGCTTCACGCTGCGCTTCGACCGCGCGATGATGTCCCTCGACGCGGCCAGCCAAGGACTGGGCGTGGCACTGGAAAGCACCACGATCGCCGGCAGGCATTTGGCCGAAGGGAAGCTCAAGCCGATCTTCGGTTTCGACAAGGCGGTGCGGGTCAAGGCGCACTTTGCGGTGTACCCGGCTCGTCACGCGAAGCGCGCGCCGGTTGAGGCGTTCCTTTCTTGGCTCCACGGTGAAGCAGCGACGAAGAATTGAACACGTCAGGCTCGGTCCTCGCAGCGAGGCACGCTCTTCGGTCCGAGCCAAGCGGCTACCGGGGGCAGGGCGGTGGACGTAATTTTTGCCGAATACAGCGGTGCGTAGAGCCTGAAAAAGGGCAGCCGCCGCGGCTAATGCGAACGAAACAAGACCGTCCGCCCCCGGGGCACGCAATACAGGAAACAAAAGTCGCCGCGGCCTGACACGCGATTGCGACGCCTGCTGCCTAGATTGGCCGGTGCCGAGGCAGGCCCTCGACGACTCCCCCTTCTGCCACGAACCCAGCGTCTGCGACGAGTCGACATCCGATGAGCACCACCGATTCCCTTGGCTGCCCGCTTTCGGGCAGCATGCCCCAGGCGCTGCCGGCTTCATCAACTGGGCGGCAGCCACGCCCGACGAGACGTGCTGCATCGGACGCCGCTGCACGCGATCGAGGGCATCAGGCGTCCGGCACGCGTGGCGCAACACAAGAAACAAAACAGACCGCCGGGGACATGCAATTGCCATCCCTGCTGCCTAGTTTTGCTAGTACCTGATCCCCTTTTGCGAAAGCCTTCCATGAAAACCTCGAGCCTTTTACCCGTCCTTTCCACACTCGCGATCGCTGTGGTCTCCGCCGTGCTGATGGTCGTCTCTGAACTCTCTCTGCCGCACCCGCCCGAGCGAGGAGCCCACGGGCCCGGGCAACTGCCATGACACCGGACGCTGCACACCGGCAATGCCTTCAACCATACGGAGTATCTATGCTGAATTCGATCATGCCCTCTCGATTCATCAACCCCGTTGCCCGTCCTTGCCGGGACGCCATGAGCGCAGTCACGATGGAATTGAACGATGGCGCCCCTCGTTTTCTGCAGGGGAAGGTGATCCCATTCAGGAACCGGGAGTCCGGTCTCGCGAAAAGTCGCTTCGACCATTCGCAGATCACCGCCGACATCATGGATCTGAACGACTGCACGACGATCGAACAGGTGGATTCAACGCTCTCGTCGATTACCGAGAAAATCGGCTTCGATCATTTCCTGTACCGCGGCCGGTTTCACACCGGCGGCACGCACTACGTCGAAAGAATCGTCTCCAACTACGACGCCGCCTGGCTTGAGCAGTACGACAGGCAGTGCTACGCGAAGGTCGACCCGACCGTGTCGCATGCTCTCACGTCGCTTTGCCCTCTTGTCTGGAGCGACGAGATGTATCAGACCGAGAGCCAGCGCAAGTACGCGCAAGAAGCTCGCGTGCACGGATTGTGTGAAGGCATCACGATTCCGGTGCACAGCAGGCATGGCGACGTCGCGTTGGTGAACCTCGCGCTGTCGAGTTCCGGCGACGCTGCAAGGCGGCATGCCCGCGAGATGATGATCTGCGGCTCATTGCTGGCGCCGCAGACGCACGAGACCATGCGTCGCATCGTCAAGACCCGGCAAATGAGCTCGGTCCCAAGACTCACGAAGCGGGAGACCGAAGTGCTGCAATGGATCTCGGACGGCAAGAGCACGTGGGAGATCTCGAAGCTTGTCGGCATCTCCGAACATGGCGTCGTCTACCACGTGCGCAACGTCCTCACCAAATTCGATGTCGGAAGCCGTCATCAAGCCGTTGCAAAGGCAGTCGTGCATGGCTTGCTCTAGCAAACCGATATTCATGCCGTCGACAAAACAGCCGACCTCCACGTCTCAAGCGCAGTAGCAGCATTCCGATCAGGCTTGTCGACACCATCACGATGCTGCCAGGTTCGGAGATCTCGCGGGTCGTGATGACCAAGCGCGTGGCATCCTGTGGGCCGCTGTGTTCGAACACCAACTCGTTGGGCGCGGCCGGATCGAACGTGGTAGCTGATATCGCGCGGCCGCCGATCAGGAAAGCGCCGCCTTGATCCGCGAGGATCGCCGAGATCGCCGCCTGATCGAGCAAGATGCTTCGTGTGGTATTCGCGTCGGCCCCTCCATAGGCGATGGAACCATAAGCCGTCCCGGTCCCGAGCGCCGAAAAATTGGTGGTCGAATTGAGCGAACTGAAATTCGCGATCATCGACGCCGACTGTCCGAGATCGATGCCAACCGTATCAATCTGCAATGCCGCCGAGACCACCGAGCCGGAGAGGGCCGGTATGGCGAAGCCGAAGAAATTCCGGTACTCGCCGCCGCCGGTCGCAAAACAACTGTTCAGCGTGCAGTTGCCGAGAAGATAGTCTCTCTGCCCGGCCGGCAGGTTCGTCGGATTGGTCGCACCCGTCTGGGTGATGAAGCCACGTTGGGTTGCATCCAGAGTCACCACGCCGGCGGACGCCGAAAGCGTCTGGAGTGCCAGCACACAGGGGACGATCAATGTGACAAGCCAGGGCCGCCAGGTGACGAGTCCGCACCCGAAGAGCGCGCTGGTCGAAGCAATTCGCGAGCGGGCGAGGCGAGGTTGCATGATCGTGTTCATACGCAGACTCGGAAATGGCGGTGTCGAGAATTCTAGGAAGTGGGCGTCAAAGGAACGTCAAAGCGGCGTCAACGCGATCTTGCGACGCGCGCCGCCGCGCAGCGGGGCGAGCTTGCGACTCGCCGCGGATTTGCAGCACGCTTTCGGCGTTTCGATCATCGGGTCGCTGCTCAAAGCTATGCTGGCAAATCCTTGATCGCGGAGCGAACCGATGGCTGCTTTCCCTTCCTCGCAAACCACAGGTGCCCCTCATGCAGACCTGCAGGGGCTGCAAGCTGCCTGGCTGACCTGGACGCGCGACCTGCTGCGTGACAACCGCCTGCCGCTCTCCGGAGACGTAGCGCAGTGGATAAGAGCCTGGGGCGAAACCGTCAGCCAGGTCGGCATCTTCAACGTCAACGTCGGTACGAAGAATCCGCAGCTCGAAAGGGAGATCGTCACCGAATACAGCTACGGCCGTCAGCTCGGCCGCATGCTCGACATGCTCGAAGCGCTGGTCTCAGAGAACAGGCCTGCCCTCGTCAAGAACTCGCCAGAGGTCGTCAAGGACTTCGAAGACATGGTCGCCGGGATTCGCAAGATCAAGCACAAGCGCCTCGTCGTTGCCGACGTCGTCGACATGGTCAAGCAACGCAGCGGCTCACCAAACTTCGAAAATGATCTGAAGCGGCTGATCAGCAAGCTCCAGAGCTTGCTGCCTCCCCCATGAGCCGCGGCCGGCCCACGCCGATGCAACAGCGGAGACACTGCGATGAACATCAGGACGGTATGCCTTGCCGTGGCGCTTGCCGCGTGCGCCTCGGGTAGCTTGCGTGCGGCCTCCGCACTGCCGACATTGAATATTGACAAGAGTCAGATCACGGTCTCGGGATTGTCCTCGGGCGGGTTCATGGCGAACCAGCTCGGTTACGCGTTCTCTGCGACTTTCAAGGGCGTGGGCGTCTTCGCGGGCGGCCCGTACATGTGCGCCGGGCACAGCAACTACACCGCTTGCATGTACAACGCCAGCATCAGCGCCGGCATGCTGAGCACGATGCAGGCCGACATCAACAACTGGAGCAGCACGGCGATCGATCCGAAGGCCAACGTCGCCGGCCAGAAGATCTTCCTCTTCGTCGGCACCGCCGACTACACGGTCGGTCCCAACCCGATGGACGCCGTCCAGACCCAGTACGCGAACAACGGTGTCGCGGCCGCGAGTCTGGCCTATGTGAAACGCAGTGGCACGGCGCACGTCTTTCCGACCGATTTCGACTCGAGCGGCAACAATGCCTGCGGTTCGAGCGCCTCGCCGTACATTGCCAACTGCGGCTACGACGGCGCGAAAGCCGCGTTCACCGCGTTCTATGGCACGCTGAACGCCCGCAACGATGCACCGGCTGCGTCCCACTATCTCGAGTTCGACCAGACCGCGTTCACGGCCAACCCCGGCATGGCCGCTACCGGCTGGGTCTACATCCCGGCCAGTTGTGCCGCCGGCGCCAGCTGCCGGCTGCATGTGGCGCTGCACGGCTGCCAGCAGAACTACGCGACGATCGGCGACAAGTTCTTGAAGAATACCGGCTTCACGCGCTGGGCGGACACCAACGGCATCGTCGTGCTGTTCCCGCAGACGAAGGTCGATAGCTCGAGTCACTCGACCTCGGCGAGCGGCTCGCTGCCGAACTCGAACGGCTGCTGGGACTGGATTGGCTGGTACGGCAGCAACTTTGCGCAGAAGGCAGGCACCCAGCAGGCGGCGCTGATGGCGATGGTCGAACGGCTTGCATCCGGCAATGGGTCGGGTAATCCGGGCACGCTGCCGGCACCGACCGGCGTGGCCACCTCGAACGCCACTGCAAACAGCATGCGCATCGGCTGGAATGCGGTCTCCGGCGCGGCGGGCTACAACGTCTATCGCAACGGCGGCAAAGTGAATGCCTCGAGCGTGAGCACCACCAGCTACACCGATACCGGCCTCGCGCCCGGCACGACCTACGGGTGGACGGTCCGCGCCGTCGACGGCAGCGGCATCGAGGGGGCGGCGTCCGCCACGGCTACCGGCACAACGGTCGGCGCTGCGTCCGTTTGCTACACCGCGTCGAACTATGCGCACACGACCGCTGGGCGCGCGCACCAGAGCGGCGGCTATGCCTACGCCAACGGCTCGAACCAGAACATGGGCCTGTGGAATGTATTCGTCACGACGACGCTGAAGCAGACAGCGAGCAATTACTACGTGATCGGCAGTTGCCCGTGACGCAGCGCACGCCCCAATCCCTCGAGCCGAACCATGGTTCGCTTCGCGGATATGCCAGCGTCATCGAGTGCTGCATCCACGCCTGCTTGGCCGAGCGACTCTGGGTTTCCGGATCGGAACGTCCGTGATGCCGCGTGACCTGACCATCTACGGACTCATCGAAGCGTGGCGGCTTATCGGAAACCGTGACGCAACGGGCGTCGACCCTCGGCGAGTTGTTCTGCTGTTGTCGAACAGCACATCGCCGTGTTCCAGGCGCAGCCGATGGACGAGCCCGGTGGCCTCGCCGACGGCGAGGGTGAGTCCATCGCCGGAGGTCGCCAGCGCGACGATCTTGCCCTCGCCGGCGAACGCGGCCACCGGCTGCAGATCGGGCAGCCGCCAGATGCGCAGCCAGCGGTCCAGCGAGGCCGACACCAGCAGGCGGCCGTCGGCGGTGATCTGCAGCTCGCCGACGCGCTGCCGGTGCGCCTGCACGAGCGCATGCTCGCGGCCTTCGGCCAGGTCCCAGACCTTCAGCTCGCCGCCTTCGGACGAGGTCGCGGCGTAGCGCCCGTCGGCGCTCAGCGCCAGCTGGGCGATGGCGTACTCGTGCGCTCGCCTGGACTTCAGCAGCACCTGCCCGTCGGCGACGCGCCAGGCGCCGATCTCCGTGCTCATCCAGGCGCTTGCCTCGTCGAAGCCAGCGACGACGAACGTGCCCGCCGCGTCGACGGCGATGTGCCGCACCGCGACGCCCGCACGCAGCGTCCTCAGCGCGCTGCGCTGCGCGACGTCCCACAGGCGCAGCGTGCCGTCCTCCGACGCGCTGGCAAGCAGGCGGCCGTCGGCGCTCACCGCCAGCGCGTTGATGCGGTCGTGGTGGCCCTCGAACCTGGCCACTTCGGCGCCGCGGGCCACGTCCCACTGCCGGACGACGTTGTCTTCGCCGCCGCTGAAGGCACGGCGGCCGTCGGCCGTGAGCGCCAGGCACAGCACCCGGTCGCCGTGCCTGCCGGTCGCGCGCAGGCGCGGCGCCTTGCCGAGCGCCCAGAAACGCACCGTCCTGTCGTACGAGGTGGAGACCAGCCTCTTCGGCGACGCGAACGCGACGTGGTCGACGAGACCGGTGTGGCCCGCCAGCACGCTGCGCCGATCGGCCTCGGCCTCCCAGACGTGGATCGTGCCGTCCTCGGCGCCGGAGGCGACGGTGCGCTCGTCCCTGCCGAGCGCGATCGCATGCACGTAGCCGGCATGCCGCCCCTCGCCGTTGCTTGCGCCGTCGAGCCGCCAGAACTTGACGTCGCCTTCGTGGGAGCCGGTGATCGCATGCCGGCCGTCGCGTGTCAGCGCGAGCGACTCGATGCCGTCGTAATGCCCCTGCAGCGCGACGAGCGCGGCACCGCTCTCGATATGCCAGCCGTGCAGCCAGTTGCCGAGGGTGCAGACGACCATGCCCCCGGCCGTGATGCGCAGCGCGGCCTGCCCTCGCCAACTGCCCGCGCCGCGGTGCTCGCCGAGCGTCCCGTGCAGGCGGCCGTCGTCAAGCTTCCAGACCTGCAGCTGGGGTCCGCTGCCGATGGTCACTGCGTAGCGCCCGTCGGCGCTGACCGCGAGCGCGCGCACGCTCGATGCAGGCGTCGCGATGCGATGGCGCAGCCTGCGCTGCCTCAGGTCCCAGAGGCTGATGCCGTCGCTATCGCTCGCGACGGCCACGGTGGCCTGCGCATCGAGGCCGACGCAGCGAACACCGCCCCCGCCGTCGAGCAGCACCGCGCCCGAGGCGATGTCCCAGGCGATCAGCCGGTCCGCGCTGGCCGACAGCAGCGTGCCGCCGGCGAGCGCGATCGCATCGATGCGCGTGGCGTGCCCGCGCAGGCTGTGCAGGCGCTCGCCGTCGCCGGCGCGCCAGACATGCAGCTTGCGCCCGGAGCGCGAGACGCTGACCACACGATCGTCGCCGACCGCCAGTGGCGTGCGGACCGCGCAGCGCGCCTCGAAGCGCAGCGCGCCGCGCTCCAGCTCCCACACCGCGAGCCGCCCGCCGAAGGCGGAGACCGCGAGGCGATCGTCGACGGCCGCGACGCAGGGGTCGATGTCGCTGCCGTGCTGCGTCTTGCGCAGGACCAGGCGTCCGTGCGCCGGATCCCAGACCGACAGACCGTTCCAGGAGGCGGCGACGATGCGCCGGCCGTCGGGCGTCGCATCGACCGCCGCCACCGGTGAACCGTCGCCGGCCAAGGTCGTGACGAGCGCGCCGCCGGCGCGATCGAGCGTGGCCTGCAGCGGCCGCAGCCAGGGCGCGGTCTCACGCGCTCGAATCTGCGCCAGCAGC
>Ga0207671_10002117_pt1 | contig 21679 bp, 17 predicted proteins | sample KBSC24metaG_FD_184352 | JGI IMG/M metagenome (GOLD analysis project Ga0207671, IMG submission 184352) | Corn rhizosphere microbial communities from Kellogg Biological Station, Michigan, USA - KBS C2-4 metaG (SPAdes) (version 2) | ecosystem: Host-associated > Plants > Roots > Rhizosphere > Soil... | reverse complement strand
CGAGGTGCCGGACGGCTCGACCGTCATCTTCAGCGCGCACGGCGTCTCCCAGGCCGTGCGCGGGGAAGCCGACGAACGCGGACTGCGCGTGTTCGACGCGACCTGTCCGCTGGTCACCAAGGTACACATGGAAGTCGCACGCCACGGCAAGGCCGGGCGCGACGTCGTGCTGATCGGCCACGCCGGGCATCCGGAAGTGGAGGGCACGATGGGGCAGTGGGACCCTGCCAACGCCGGCGCGATCCATCTGGTCGAGACGCCGGAATGCGTCGCCGACCTCGATCCGCGCAACCCCGAGCAGATCGCCTTCGCCACGCAGACGACCTTGTCGATCGACGACACGCGCGCGGTCATCGCGGCGCTGCAGCAGCGTTTCCCGGCCATCGTCGGGCCGCGCCACGACGACATCTGCTACGCCACGCAGAACCGCCAGGACGCCGTGCGCCGGCTCGGCCAGCAGTGCGACCTGGTCCTGGTGGTCGGCTCGCCGAACAGCTCCAACTCGAACCGCCTGCGCGAACTGGCCGAGAAGCAGGGCGTGCCGGCCTATCTGATCGACGGCGCCGACGACATCCGCCCCGAATGGCTGGAAAGCCGGCGCCGCATCGGCGTCACGGCCGGCGCCTCGGCACCGGAAAGCCTGGTTCGCGAAGTCGTCGCCCACCTGCGCGAATCCGGCGCAGCCGGGGTGCGCGAACTCGACGGCGAGCCGGAAAACGTCACCTTCGCGCTGCCGAAGGAATTGCGGCTGCGGGTCGTGGCGTAGGTGTAATCGGCCCTTTTGGGCGGTGTAGCCGCCACTTGTCGGCCAATTGCTGCCGCAGAATGTCGCGCCCCTTGTTGGTGACGAGGCGCTGCAACTAACTTCAACCAGCGTTTACGCGGGGGAAGTCATGTCTGCGGCAGCACCACTCTTCGATCGTGGGCCAAGTCTCTTCGCTGGGCGGGGTTTCGGCCTGATTGAATTGCTTGTAACTATCGCGATTCTCGCCATTCTGACGGCGCTGGCTTTGCCGAGCTATCGAACGACCCTGCAGAACAACCGCGGGGTCACCCAGGCCGATGACCTGCTGAATGCCATCAATGATGCTCGCGGTGAGGCGATAACCCGATCTCGCTTCGTCAGCATTTGCGCGGCGAATACAGGAGGAACCGCATGCTCCGGAGACGTCAACTGGGCAAACGGGTGGATCGTATTCGAAGACGACTACGTCAATACCGGCGTAGTCGACGGAACGGACGTGATATTGCGCGCTTGGCCGGCGATCGATCCGCAAGACAGCATCACGACGACAGCGACCTATATCAGCTTCGATCGATATGGCAAGCCGAGAACCAATGGAGGCGGTACGACCGCGTCCTTTACGTTGAAGCCCCTGGCATGCACAGCCGGCGCGAATCTTCAGCGCGTGTTGTCCGTTGCGTCTCTGGGACGAGCCAGCGTGGTGCGAGGGGACTGCACATGATGAACTCCACAAGCGGTCGCCAACCATGATTATCTGTCGCAAATCGCGGGGGTTCACCCTGCTCGAGGTATTGATCACGATCCTGATCGTCAGTGTCGGATTGCTCGGCTTGGCGGCATTGCAGGCGTTTTCGCTGAAAGCGGACCAAAGCGCGAACTTTCGTACTCAAGCCACGTCGCTTGCGTACATGATTGTCGATCGCATGCGCGCTCACGGGGGCGGGCCGCTGAATACAGCCACTGCGTACTACGGTAGCGGCACTGATGCGCGGGCCACTCAAGACATCGCCGACTGGCAGGCGAACATAGCTGCGACGCTGCCGGAAGGCATAGGGTCAATGGTGTTCGGTGGCGGAAATATCGTCGTCAATATTCGTTGGAGAGATGCGCGCTGGGCGATATCTACCGATCAGCGCTGTACATCGACCATCACCGATCCACAGGTTTGCATGTTCTCGCTGACGACGACGCTATGAACCATACAAGGCTCACCGGGAATAGTGTGGCACGCGAACGAGCGCGCGGTGTTTCGTTGATCGAAGTTCTTGTCGCGCTCGCCATCGCAGCGCTGCTGTTGCTTGGGCTCAGCCAGATATTCATCGGCTCCAAGCAGGCGTATTCGCTGCAAGAGGGGATGTCGCGCTCGCAGGAGAATGCACGGTTCGTATTTGGCACCTTCGAATCGGGTTTGCGCATGGCCGGCTATTTCGGTTGTGGCAATGAAAACGCGTCAAGCCGGAAGTTCTACAACCATCTCGTCGCGGCGACTGCGCCGACTCCGTTCACACAACGGTTTCAGCGCCCGCTCGAAGGCTTCGATGCCGCCGCGTGTACGGCTGCCGGATGCAGCAACGACGATCAGCAGCCCGCTGTGGGTACGGGAAATACCAACTGGTCGCCGACGCTACCTGATGAATTGTTCAACAACCTGGCCGCCACCGCGCGGCCCGTCGCCGGGTCGGACATTCTCGTACTGCGTGTGTTAAGTGCGGAGAGTGCACCGACCTTGGGTCCTTTCAGCCCAACCGATGGTGCTGCATTCACGATCGCTGCCGTTCCAGGAGATCCTGGCTTCGTGCAACCAGGTGGCATCTACGCGATCAGCAATTGCCGACCGCGTGTCGATATCTTCAAGGCTGCAAATGCCTCGGCAGGTACGAGCATCGTCACATTGGGTTCGGAGAATCCCTATCGATGTGATGCGACGGGTTCGACCTGGGGCTGCACTCAAGCGGAAGGTGACTTCAACCAGCCGCCACTCGGACAACTTCCCGCCACGCTGAACGCTGAGGTCCATAAGGCGGAATATTTGGCCTATTACGTTGGATTGCGGCAAAACTCAGACGGATCCGAAACTCCTTCTTTGTTTGTTCAGACCATTGGAGGGATCGCTGGAGAGGAGATAGCAGACGGCGTTGAGAGTATGCAATTGACATACGGCGTCGATGCGGATGGCGACGGCGTTGCTGATTCGGGTGACTTCGTTGCTGCAAGTGTCATTAATGGCGGAGCTGTGCCGGCGGCCTGCGCAACCGATCCGTTTCCGGACGAATGCAAGCGGGATTTGAATTGGCGCAAGGTCGTCAGTATCCACGTCGCACTGTTGATGCGTGGGCAGGATCGAGCTGGCGGCGCGGCTCCATTCGGTGGAGACAACGCCTATACAGTGGGTGGGCCAAATGGGGCAAAGATGCAACGTCCCGTGGATGGTCGCTTCCGGGACATCTATGAGACAACGATTGCCGTGCGCAATCGCCTTTCGAGCTTCTGAGTGAAAGACATGAAATCTGAAGAATCGCAGGCTCAATTCATTGGATTCCGTCGCCCACCGGGGAAGTGCAGGCAGCGCGGTGTCGTGTTGTTCGTCGGATTGGTCATGCTGTTGCTGCTTTCACTCATTGGCATCACGGCAATGCAGGTCACCGTCTTGCAGGAGCGCATGGCGGGCAACTTCTACGTGCAGCACAACGGCTTCGAAGCCGGTGAGACGGCGTTGGCGACAGGGCGCGACGCTGCGCGCGGGAATGTCGCTCTTCGTTTTCAGCCATTGATGGCTCTCAATGCAAGCAATCAGTTCGTCTGGGATACCTGGCTGACCGATCAGACTTTCCCGCCAACGGGAGTAACGTCGCCGCAGACCGATCGCAGGTGGTCTCCTGCCGAGTCGATCATGACGCCCGGAAATCCGAATGCGTTGCACTACTACTCGATCGCTGCGATCGGAGCGGATGCAAGCACCGATGCCAAGACCGCGCTGCAAGGCGTCTACATTTTCTGACCGGCGGCGGTAGATGTCCGCCAGGGGAACGCTATGAAGTTTTTCAACGCTAGAACCATGTTCGCATCGGCATTGGTTGCGATGCTGTCCGTGCTCGATCCGATGGCGACACGCGCTGCGGCGCAGTCGATTCCGATCAGCGACCAGCCGCTGTTCTCGACGACCGGCGTGCCGCCGCTCATGATGATGGTGATGTCGCGCGACGAACAGTTGTTCAATAAAGCCTATCCGGACTACACCGACCTCGATCCGGACAGTCACAACGGCATCGATACCACATACAACGATGGGTTCGACTATTCGGGTTATTTCGATCCGAAGCTTTGCTATGCGTATGCGAGCAGCCAGTTCAGCGCCTCCGCAGCAGCGACCGGAACGAATCTGCATCAGTGCAGCTCGGCATGGAGCGGCAATTTCCTGAACTGGGCGGCCATGAGTCGCGTCGACCTGTTGCGTTTCGTTCTCTACGGAGGCATGCGTTCAACCGACGGTGCAACCACGGTGCTCGAGCGTGCCTACATTCCGAACGATCTGCATGCGTGGGCCAAGGTATACCGTGGCAGCGACGTCGCAAACTATGTTCCCGGGGCGACGGGGCCGGTCACGCTGTGCAGCGCGTCGTTTACGGCCAATGGCGGCGGCGATCCGACGATGCGAGTCGTCAACGGCGACTTTCCGGAGTGGGCAGCTACTGCGTTGAGTCAGTGCAACTGGCGCGACGACGTCAGCGGATCAGGTGCTTGTGTTGGAGGCAATAGTAGTTCATGCGACGACGCGCCCAAGGCAGCTGCTCTGGGCGGCGGCTCGAATGGTGACTTCACCGTTCGCACTCAGGTATGCGGGAGCACGAACCCAGCGACGCGCGAGAGCTTTTGCCAGAAATATACCAATAGCGCCGGCACCGTCGCTTATAAGCCTGTCGGACTTCTGCAGAATTACGGAGAGACCGGCAAGCTTCGGTTTGGTCTCATCAGCGGCAGCTATTCCGCCCCGCGCACGGGAGGCGTGTTGCGCCGGAATATCGGCAAGTTTGCGGGCAACAGCACGACGGTGGCCTGTGCGCCAGGTGATGAAGTCAATCTCAGCAACGGTCAGTTCTGCAATCAGACGGCCGGCAGCGAAGGCATCATCAATACGATGAATCGCTTCAAGCTGACCCATTGGTCGGGCAGCGTTTGGGACGACTGCGGTACGTATGGCATTTTGAATCGCGACAGCTCGACGCATCTCAACGATCCGGGTGCGTCCGGCAGCGGCAGCTACAACTGCAGTGGGTGGGGCAATCCGCTTTCGGAAATGTATGCAGAAGCGTTGCGCTATATCTCCGGCGAGGCGAAGACGTCTTCATTTACCGTTTCTGGCGATTTGTCCGGGCTACCCGCACCCGCCTGGCTCGATCCTTACCGGTCGCCCGCCACGGGCGGCAATCCCTATTGCGCCAGCTGCAGCATCCTTGTCCTGGCCAGCGGCTTGAACTCCTTCGACGGCGATGAAGTCCCCAATGTGGATACGCTCGGAGACACCGCAGCGAATCTGTCCGATAAGGTCGGTCAGAACGAAAGCATTACCGGTACGTATTCCGCGCTCGTAGGGCGCGCACTGGACAATTTGGTCACCACCACGCAGCCCGTGCAGACGGCCACGAATACGCACGTGGATCTCTGCACGCCGAAGACAGTCGACAAGCTGAGCGTAGTTCGCGGCGTGTGTCCCGATATTCCCTCGATGGAAGGCAGCTATCTGCTACCAGGGCTGGCCTATAAAGCGTGGACAACCGACCTTCGGCCGGGTCTTACCGATTCCCACGGCAATCCCAAGCCGACGCCGACAATCACGCGCGACACGCGCAATACTGTGCAGACTTACGCAGTTGCGCTCGCAGAAAATCTGCCGAAGTTCGAGATTGCTCTCGGGAACAATACCGTTACCCTCGCGCCTCTTTGTCAGGCCAATAACAGTGGTAGCGCCGATGGTCTGGGTGGCACCAACGATGCCAACTGGCGCAGCTGCTTTCTGGGCTCGGTGAGTATCGGTTCCAAGACGTCGACCCTCAATTCCCGCTATGTCTATGGAAGGCCGCTTGCCGCAGACGGCAGCGCCGGCAGTTTTTCCCTGGTATGGGAAGATTCCCTTTGGGGAAACGATCACGACAATGACGTGGTCTCGATGTTGACATACTGCATCGGCACTGCGTGCACGCGATCCACCGGCTTGCCGACTACGACGCAGCGGAAACTCTGCTATTACACGGCCACTAATTATGGTGGCACCGAAACCTGTCCGACGGCCCTCACGGGGAATCAAACCGTGACTGTGAAGTCGGTTCGTGTGCCGTCTGGCTATACATTGACGCTGTATGCGAACACGAACCAGGGCGGCGCGAGCGCCTCGTATACCGCAGACACGACGTCGCTCAATTTCAACGCGAAGTCCTATAAGGTCACCGGCGGAACGCTTCCGCCGGGAGTCGCGTCGTACACCGGTTACGACATCTGCTGGCGGACCACATCGACCGGCAACGATCAATCCCCTGTCTGCGGAACCTCGGGTACGCCGACGGTCGGTGCCAACGAAGTTCTGATACGCATCGAAAACATGTCGGCGTACGCGGGCAACGCCATGTTGACCGGCTACGCGGTGACCGGCTCGAACGCGGACGGAATCAAGCGGTTGACGTTGCGTCCCGGTAGTTCGGACGAGTCGATCCTCACGCATGTACTGGAGCCGCCCGCCAACTGGTACAAGCCGATGGTGCTGAAGTTCAGTGCCGGCACATCGACTGCGCATCAGTTGGAGAACCCGCTGCTGTACGCGGCGAAGTATGGTGGCTTCACGAAGCTCAATACGGCGCTCAACAAGCGCTTGCCGCCTCAGGCGAACGAAATGCCGGTTCCAGGGCTGTCTGCGGACTGGTCGGCGCTCGATTCGTCGGGCAATCCCACGAGTACGCCAACCAACTATTTCCTAGTTCGCAATCCCGCGAAATTGAAGGATCAGTTGCAGAAGGTGTTCGATTCCGTGCTCTCCGGTGTCCAGGATATCGGCAGCGTGGCTGCGAGCTCCGGTCGCTTCGCCTATGGGCTGACCAAGGCCTATCAGGCGTCCTATGACCCGTCTGACTGGAGTGGCAATTTGCAGATCTCCGACCTGAACGCCGATGGTTCGCTCGGCGCGCAGGGCCCCAATGCGAGCGATAACATACCTGCGGCAGCCAGTCGCGCCATTCATGTGGGCGTTCCCCAGCTGCCCGGTACAGGCTATGCCGCACCGATGTTCGCATCGTCGAACCTCTCGACACCCATGGTGACCGCGTTGACCACGGCGGCGGGGTTCCCAACATCGCCGGCGACGACGATCGACAACCTGGTTGCCTACCTCCGCGGCGATTCCTCGTTGGAGCAGCCGGCCGGTCCATACCGCAAACGGGTGAGCAAGCTTGGAGACATCGTCAATTCTTCGCCGCAGGTTGCATACAAGACCAGCCTTGGTTACGACCAGCTCACGACACTCACTGGCTACGACTCCTATCAGGCGTTCGTAGCCGCGAAGACCGCAACAACCGTGTTCGTCGGCGCAAACGACGGCATGTTCCATGCGTTCGATGGTCTGACGGCAGTAGAGAATTTCGCCTATATCCCGAACGCTGTGATTTCGAAGCTCGGAACCCTGTCCAAACCTGGATACACGCACACATTCTTCGTGGACGGAACGCCCTCGATTGGAGATGCGTACCTCAGTGGCTGGAAGACCATAGTAGCCGCCTCAGGCGGTGCCGGATCGCGCTCGGTCTTTGCGATCGACGCGACGAATGGTGCATGGGGCGGTCTGCGATTCGAATTCAATGATCAGACCGATGCTGACATGGGATATTTCACGGGTATTCCGACGCCCCCGACGGTGACGGCGGACTCGAACTGGGTCACCGCATTCGGCAACGGTTACAACGGTGCCAGCAACAAGGCCAAGCTATTCGTGATCAATCTGTCCGACGGTTCGAAAGTGCCCGTCGACGACATCACCAATACGGCGAACGCTGCGCCGAACGGGCTCTCGACGGCGACGATCGTTGATGCTCAAGGCACTTGTCCCGATGGGACGAATCAGTGTTCCGACGGCTTCGGCGATACGATTTATGCGGGCGACTATCTGGGCAACGTCTGGAAATTCACGCTCAGTGGCGGACGATGGGTTGTCAGCAGTCAGCCGCTGTTCCAAGCGAAAGACAACGCCGGCAACGTTCAGCCCATCACCAGTGGCATGTTCGCGATCCGCAACCCGTTGGGCGGCGTCATCGTCTACTTCGGCACCGGCAAGTATCTGAATACGACGGATAACGATCCGTCGGCTCAGGTCCAGGTCAACTCGCTCTATGCCATCTGGGACGATGGCAGCGGCACGACCGTCACCCGCAGTCAGCTGCAGGAGCAGGACATCACGTCCTATGCGAGTTCGTTGTGGACGATCACCCAGAACCAGTTCGGCTACAAGACGGCCAACTATCCCCAAGGAAAGATGGGATGGTTCCTTGATCTGACCGCGCCCGGAACACCGGACCCGCTGCAGGGCGAGCGTATCCTCGCGGCGCCGGTGGGCAGCCTGGACAAGCTGTTGGTGAACGCGTTCCGGCCGACTGGCGAGGTGTGCCAGCCCGGTGGCCAGAACAGCTTCCTCGAGCTGGATGCCTTGACGGGCGCAGCGGCATTCCCGGGCGGCAATGGCGGAGTAGGTGGTGCAGGTACCGGCTCCGGAGGCGTCGACATCCCGGGCAATGGACCACCGCTGAATTCTCCCAATCCAGTCATCACGATTCCTCCGCACACCGGCATACCTGCAATTCCGGGCTGTCCGGCGGGCAATCCGAACTGCGTCACGAATCCGCCGGCGTGGTGCACAACGGGCGTTGCTGGCTACCCGAATTGTCCATGCGCGAATCCTGCCGCGCCAATCGGGACGCCGGCCACGGATCCTGCCTGCGCGCCACCGACATCCTGTCCGATCGGGGCGCCTGGCTATCCGTACTGTCCAAATTCGGAGCAGTGCAGTCTGATTGCGAATCCGGGTACGGCGCCTCCTGCCGAGCCATTCCAATGCCGCGCCTCGTGGCGTCAACTTCGCTGATCAGGACAAGGTGATCCTATGAATGTGTGCAGCAATGGGTTCACAGGTCGGCCGGGTGCGGATAGCGCAGCCCGGCGAGTGGTGAGCGTTTGTGGATTCACTCTGATCGAGCTCGTCATTGTCTTGGCAATCGTTGCGATACTCGCGGCGATCGCGCTGCCGAGTTATCGACAGCAAGTGCTGAAGGCGCATCGTTCTCAGGCGAAGGCAGACTTGCTGGAGTATTCGCAGGGGCTGGAGCGGTACTACAGCGTCAATCGCACCTACGTCGGGGCAGCATTGCCCTTTACCGTGTCGCCTCGTGATGGAGCCGGGGGCAGCCCGTACTACAACGTGGCGTTGAACGCGGTAGCGGGGCCGCCGTCAACCTATACCATCACCGCGACGCCGATAAACTCGCAAACAGCCGATACGCGTTGCGGGACCCTGACGGTGAATCAGCTCGGGCAGAAGTTCTACAGCGGCACCGGCGATGACGCCTTCTGCGGCTTTGGAGTCTCTGGTCCCTGACTTGCTAGTTGAGGCTTACGGAAGTCACCGCTATACTCCGCGCCCCTCGCCGGAATAGCTCAGTTGGTAGAGCGCGTCATTCGTAATGATGAGGTCGTAGGTTCGATTCCTATTTCCGGCACCATGTCTGGTACAGAGCGGCGCGACGGCGTCGCGCCGCTCTGGCAGTCGTCTCGCTAGGCGCGAGAGGCGGGCGTCGCGGTAGTCCCGGGGCGGATGCAGTCCAATTCGGGCGGTTAGCTCAGCGGTAGAGCATTGCCTTCACACGGCAAGGGTCACAGGTTCAATCCCTGTACCGCCCACCACATTTCTCAGCGGGCGGCGCTCGCATCCAGATCGCGAGTGAAGCGGCTTTCCGGCGTTCCCTGGCGGGGTCCGAGTTCCGTCGTCGACGGTCTCGGTATCGACGCTGGTCGTGTCATGGACACGCTGGTACTCTGCGCCGCCCGTTGCCGGCCGATCTCGACCTCGATCCATGCCGCCACGCTGCCGACCTCCAGGCCCCGCATGACTACCGCAGCTGCCATGACGTCCAGCCACGATTCGATCCGCGCCGTGCTTTGGCAGGGCGACGCCCTGCGCCTGCTCGACCAGCGCCGGCTGCCACACGAAGAATCCTACGTCGACTGCAGCACGGCCGGCGAAGTCGCGACGGCGATCCACGACCTCGTCGTGCGTGGCGCGCCGGCGATCGGTATCGCGGCGGCGTGGGGCGTGGTACTCGCCGCACAGCGCGAGCCGAAGCGCCTCGACGCGGCGCTGGCGCTGCTGCGCGCCGCGCGTCCGACGGCGGTGAACTTGATGTGGGCGCTCGACCGCATGCGCCGCGCGATCGCCGGCGGTGCCGATGCGGAGACGCTGGCGCGCGAAGCGCAGGCGATCCAGGACGAAGATCTCGCCGCGAACCGGCACATGGGCGAACTCGGCGCCGCGCTGCTCGGCCACGACGCCGGCGTGCTGACCCATTGCAACACCGGTTCGCTGGCGACGGCGGGTTTCGGCACGGCGCTCGGCGTGATCCGCGCCGGCGTCGACGCCGGCCGCATCGCCCGCGTGTTCGCCGGCGAGACGCGGCCATGGCTGCAGGGCGCGCGCCTGACGATGTGGGAACTGTTGCGCGACGGCATTCCGGCCACCCTGGTTGCCGACTCCGCCGCCGCGCACCTGATGAAATCCGGCCAGGTACAGTGGGTCGTGGTCGGCGCCGACCGCATCGCCGCGAATGGCGACACCGCCAACAAGATCGGCACCTACCAGCTGGCGATCAGCGCGCGCTATCATGGCGTCAAGTTCATGGTCGTCGCGCCGTCGTCGACGGTCGACATGGCGACGCCGGGCGGCGCGGAAATCGAGATCGAGCTGCGCTCGCCGGACGAACTGCTGAGCTTCGCCGGACAACGCACGGTCATCGACGGCGCCGCGGCCTGGAATCCGGTATTCGACGTGACGCCGGCCGAGCTGATCGATGCGATCGTGACCGAACGCGGCGTCGTGCTGCAGCCCGATGCTGCGCGCATGGCCGACGTGTTCGGCAGCGCACGCTGAGCGGAACCGGCGGATCCCGCCATGGCCTTGCGCAGGCAGATCCTGCTGTTCGCGATCAGCGGCGCGCTCGGCTTCGTCGTCGACGCCGGCATCGTCCAGTTCCTCGTACGCGAGTTCGCGCTCGACCCCTACGGCGCGCGCGTCATCTCGTTTCTGGCGGCGGCGACGACCACCTGGGCCTTCAATCGCCGCTACACCTTCGCCGGCCATGGCACGAACGGCAGCCGGCGGCGCGAACTGCTGCGCTACCTGATCGCGATGGCCTGCGGATTCGCGCTCAACTACGGCACCTACGCGGCGTGCCTGGCGCTGTGGCCGCTGGTGCATCGCTGGCCGGTCATCGGCGTCGCGGCGGGCTCGGTCGCCGGTGCCGTGGTCAATTTCCTGAGCTCGAAATACTGGATCTTCCGCGCCCCGGAAAGCGATCCTGCCTGAGCCTGTGTCCGCGTCGTTTCCGGGTGCCCGCCGGCGCGCCTAAGTCGCGCTGAAATCAGGAAAAAACACCTCTCGCGGGGTGCCCGATGTGATACGATTTCGTGTTGCGTTTGCGCATGCCGGACCGCTCCGGCGAATGCGCGTTCCGCGGCGGCGTCGCGGCCTCGTTCGTCCGCCTGGCCGGCGCCCCAGATTTCCCGGATTCGGACGTTTGCAGAGGGTTCCTGATGGCTGAGTTGGCCAAAGAAGTCATACGCGTCAACATCGAAGACGAAGTCCGCAAGAGCTACCTCGACTACGCCATGAGCGTGATCGTCGGCCGCGCGCTGCCGGATGTGCGCGACGGCCTGAAGCCGGTCCACCGGCGCACGCTGTACGCGATGCACGAATCGAACACGGTGTGGAACCGCCCGTACGTGAAGTGCGCGCGCGTCGTCGGCGACGTGATGGGTAAATACCATCCGCACGGCGACTCCTCGATCTACGACGCGCTGGTGCGCATGGCGCAGGATTTCTCGATGCGCTACATGCTCGTCGACGGCCAGGGCAACTTCGGCTCGGTCGACGGCGACGAAGCGGCGGCGATGCGCTACACCGAGTGCCGCCTGGACCGGCTCGCCTCGGAGCTGCTCGCCGACATCGACAAGGAAACCGTCGACTACCAGCCGAACTACGACGAGAAAGAGCAGGAACCGACGGTCCTTCCGACGCGCATCCCGAACCTGCTGATCAACGGCTCGGCCGGTATCGCGGTCGGCATGGCGACGAACGTACCGCCGCACAATTTCAACGAAGTCATGTCGGCGTGCATCGCGCTGATCGACGATCCCGAGATCGGCTTCGACGAGCTGATGCGCCTCGTGCCCGGGCCGGACTTTCCGACCGCCGGCATCATCAACGGTTCGGCCGGCATCGTCGAAGCCTACAAGACCGGCCGCGGCCGCATCCTGGTGCGCGCGAAGACCGAGATCGAGAGCGACGACAACGGCCGCGAGACGATCATCGTCACCGAGATTCCGTTTCAGGTGAACAAGGCGCGGCTGATCGAGAAGATCGCCGAGCTGGTCAAGGAAAAGCGCATCGAGGGCATCTCCGAGCTGCGCGACGAGTCGGACAAGGACGGCCTGCGCGTCGTCATCGAAGTGCGCCGAGACACCTCCGCCGACGTGCTGCTGAACAACCTGTTCCAGCAGACGCAGCTGCAGGTCACGTTCGGCATCAACATGGTCGCGCTGCTCGATGGCCAGCCGCGCACGCTCAGCTTGCGCGAGATCCTCGACGCGTTCATCCGCCATCGGCGCGAAGTCGTCACGCGGCGCACGATCTTCGACCTGCGCAAGGCGCGCGATCGCGCGCATATCTTGGAAGGCCTCACGGTCGCGCTGGCGAACGTCGACGAGATGATCGAGCTGATCAAGACCTCGCCGTCGCCGGACGAAGCCAAGCAGCGCATGCTCGCGCGCCGCTGGGAACCGGGCATGGTCAGCGCGCTGCTCGCGGCGGCCGGCGCGGATGCGTCCAAGCCCGAGAATCTCGCGCCGGGCGTCGGCCTCGCCGACGGCGGCTACCAGCTGTCCGAGGTGCAGGCGCAGCAGATCCTCGAAATGCGCCTCGCGCGCCTGACCGGCCTGGAGCAGGAAAAGCTCACCGACGAATACAAGCAGCTGCTGCAGACGATCGCCGGCCTGATCGAGATCCTCGAGAATCCCGACGTGCTGCTGAAGATCATCCGCGACGAATTGGTCGCGCTGAAGGAGCAGTACGGCGACGAGCGCCGCACCGCGATCCAGGCGAGCCAGGAAGACCTCGATATCCTCGACCTGATCGAGCCGGAGGACGTCGTCGTCACGCTCTCGCACGCAGGCTATGCGAAGCGCCAGCCGGTCAGCCTCTATCGCGCGCAGCGGCGCGGCGGCAAGGGGCGTTCGGCGACGGCGATGAAGGAAGAGGATTTCGTCGAGCGCCTGTGGATCGCCAATACGCACGACATCCTGCTGGTGTTCACCAGCGCAGGCCGCGTGTTCTGGCTGAAGGTCTACAAGCTGCCGGATGCAGGTCCGAATGCGCGCGGCAAACCGATCGTCAACCTGCTGCCGCTGGAGCCGGACGAGAAGGTGCAGGCGGTACAGCCGGTGCGCGAGTTCACCGAGGACCGCTTCGTGTTCTTCGCCACGCGCAACGGCACGGTCAAGAAGACCCCGCTGACCGAGTTCGCGTTCCAGCTGCAGCGCGGCAAGATCGCCATCGGCCTCGACGAGGGCGATGCGCTGGTCGACGTGCAGATCACGGACGGCGCGCGCGACATCCTGCTGTTCGCCTCGAACGGCAAGGCGGTGCGCTTCGATGAAAGCTCGGTGCGTTCGATGGGTCGCACGGCGACCGGTGTGCGCGGCATGCGTCTGGCCGACGGCGAACAGGTCGTCAGCCTGATCGTCAGCGCCGGCGACGACGACATCCTCACGGCCACCGAACGGGGTTACGGCAAGCGCACGCCGCTGGTCGACTATCCGCGCAAGGGCCGCGGCACGCAGGGCGTCATCGCGATCCAGTGTTCCGATCGCAACGGCGCGCTGATCGGCGCGGTGCAGCTCGGCGAGAGCCACGAACTGATGCTGATCTCGAACCAGGGCACGCTCGTGCGCACGCGTGCGAGCGAAATCGCACGCGTCGGCCGCAACACGCAGGGCGTCACCTTGATCCGCCTGCCGGCCGAGGAAGCTTTGGTCGGCGTCGTCAAAGTCGATGCGTTCGGCGAGGACGAGAACGGCGACGTCGAGGCTGCGCCGCAGCCGTCGGACGATTTGCCATCGGTCGAGTGAGGAAAAGCGCGATACCTGCATTCGAAGATCGGCTGTCTTCTGGCAGGGATGACGAAGGGAAAAGAAGCTGGCAGGTTTACGGCGTCATGCTCGCGAAAGCGGGCATCCATCGAGCGTTTCAGAATGGATTCCCGCTTTCGCGGGAATGACGCCGGAACAAGAGACTTCCGCGTTTGCTGCAAGATCGCTTTCGCGTCGGCGACGCGAAAAGCGGTCGAGATTTTCTTGCCGGTCGCGCCGTGCGATCTACGTATTGGAAACGCTCAGCCGATCTCCGCCAGCATCGCCTCGGCACTCGACACCTTGAACTCGCCGGGCGCTTCGACGTTGAGCTTCTTGACGACGCCGTCTTCCGCGTAGAGCGCGAATCGCTTGCCGCGCAGACCCATGCCGAAGCGCGTGGCGTCCATTTCCAGGCCCAGCGCCTGCGTGAAGGCGCCGTTGCCGTCGGCAAGCATCAGCAGGCCGTCGGGAACGTGCTGCGTCTTCGCCCAGGCATCCATCACGAACGCGTCGTTGACGGCGATGCAGGCCACGTCGACGCCGAGCCGGCGGAACGCCTCGAAGTGCTCGACGTAGCCGGGCAGGTGCTTGGCCGAGCAGGTCGGCGTGAAGGCGCCGGGCACCGAAAACAGCACGACCTTCTTGCCGCCGAAGATCTCTTCGGTCGTCAGCGTCTGCACGCCGTCCTTGAGCATGTTGAGCGTGGCGGCGGGGATGCGTTCGCCGATCTGGATGGTCATCGTGAGGGTCCTCGGGAGGTGGGTCGCGATCATACGGCGCTGCGCGACGGAGGGCACGGCCCTTGAAAGCCGGATCGGCGGCACTACTTTTTCGCCATCGCAGCGATCATCGCTGCACCTTATTGCGGAGAGAGATCATGCTGGTTACCCATTATTCCCCCTGGCTGGTTCGCGGCAATGCGCAGGCGAAGCAGGCCCTGGACCGCTTCTTCAACACGACTGATACCGAGTCGAACGCTTGGACGCCGCGCGTCGACGTGCGCGAGGAAGCCTCGCGCTTCGTGATCCTGGCCGACCTTCCGGGCGTCGATCCGGCGGCGATCGAGATCCAGATGGACAAGAACGTGCTGTCGCTCAAGGGCGAGCGCAAGTCGGAAACCCAGGAAGAGGGCGCGAAGTTCACGCGCGTCGAGCGCACGCAGGGCAGCTTCGAGCGCCGTTTCACGCTGCCCGAGTCCGCCAATGCGGACGGCATCAGCGCGGCCGGCAAGAACGGCGTGCTGGAGATTTCGATTCCGAAGAAGCCGGAATCGGCGCCGCGCCGCATCGCCATCAACAGCTGACCAGGGCAGGCCGATGCCGGCCTGACGGGCTGCCGCGCGCCTTATGGCGGCGCGGCGGCTTTGGTACGCTGGCCGGCAAGGCGGCGTGCCGATCGAAAGACGAAGGCCCGCGGTCGCGAAACCGCGGGCCGTTTCGTTTGGGACGATACGGGACCATTCGACGCCGGATCCGCGCGGGCGGATTCCACGACGCGCATCGATTCGACGACGGCAACGATGGGGTTGCCGCCCCGATCGGGCACGGCGGAAGGCGCAACGTTCAACCCGAAGGTGTGGGAGACCGATGGAGTTCAAGGATTACTACGACACGCTCGGCGTGAAGGCCGAAGCGACCGATGCCGAGATCAAGTCGGCCTATCGGCGCCTCGCGCGCAAGTTTCATCCGGATGTCAGCAAGGAAGCCGGCGCCGAGGACAAGTTCAAGGCGATCAACGAAGCCTACGAAGCGCTGCGCGAGCCTTCGCGGCGCAAGGCCTACGATCAGCTGCGCGCCGGCGGCTACCGCGGCGGCGACCAGTTTCGCGGCCCGCCGCCGAACTGGCAGCGGGAGACCGACTTCGGCGGTGGCGGCGCGGGCGAAGGCGAAGCCGACTTCAGCGATTTCTTCGAATCGCTGTTCGGCGGCCGCGGCGGTGCCGGCCGCGCAGGACCGCGGCGCGGGCGCGATCTGCACGCGCAGATCACCGTCGATATCGGCACGGCCTACCAGGGCGGCCGCGAGCGCATCAGCCTGCGCGACGGCAACGGCGAACGTACGCTCGAGGTGAAGATTCCGGCCGGCATCCAGCCGGGGCAGCAGATCCGCCTGGCGGGCCAAGGCTATCCCGGCATGTCCGGGGGCAAGGCGGGCGATCTCATCCTCGAAGTCGGCCTGCGCGACGATGCGCGTTTCGTGCTCGACGGCCACGACGTGCGGGTCACCTTGCCGGTCACCCCGTGGGAAGCGGCGCTCGGCGCGACGGTGACCGTGCCGACGCTGGGCGGCAATGTCGAACTGCGCATCCCGGCCGGCTCGGACGGCGGCCGCAAGATGCGCCTGCGCGGACGAGGCTGGGTGGGCAAGACGCCGGGGGACCAGATCGTCACGCTCGAGGTGCGCGTGCCGAAAGCCGAGACGCCGGAGCAGCGCGAACTCTACGAGGCGCTGGCTAGGGCGTACCCCGACTACGACCCGAGAACGTGAAGCGCGCTCGTTGAAAAGTGCGGCCAGGATGGCCGCTCTGGGGCCGATGTGCGTAGGAGCGCGCCAGCATCGCGCTCCCTTCCTGCTCAGCAGTCACGGACGAACGCAAAAACTAGCCCGCGGGCAGGTATTCCTTCAGCACGCGCGTCAGTTCCGCTTCGTCGATCGGTTTGGTCACGTAGGCCTTGGCGCCTTGGCGCATGCCCCAGACGCGATCGGTATCCTGGTCCTTGGTCGTGACCAGGATGATCGGGATGTGGCTCGTCTTCGGATCCTTGGCGATCGTGCGCGTCGCCTGGAACCCATTGAGGTTCGGCATGACGACGTCCATCAGGATCAGATCCGGCATTTCCCGCTTGGCCACCTCGACACCGGCGGCACCGTCTTCCGCGGTGATCACCTGGTGGCCGAGCTTCTCGACCGTACGTTTCATTCCAACCAGCTGCGACGGTGAATCGTCGACGATCAATACTCTCGACATGATGGTCACACCCCTGGGCAAGCGCGCATTCTAGACATAGGTCCGGCGAGTCGCCAGAGAACTGGTCAACCGATTTTCACGACGGTGCGGCCGAGCGATCCGCCGGCCAGCATCGGCTCGAAAACGCCGGGCAGGTCGTCCAGCGCGACTTCGCGGTGGGCGATCGTCGCCAGGTGCGCCGGCTTCCAATCGCCGGCCAGATGCGCCCAGACCTGCTCGCGGATCGAGCGGGCGGTGCCGGCAGAGGCGACACCGAGCACGCTGAGCCCGCGGATGATGAACGGCATCACCGTGGTAACCAGATCGATGCTGGCGGCATTGCCGCAGACGGCGATGTTGCCGTACGGCTTGATGACGCGCGTGAGCCCTGCGAGCAGGTCGCCGCCCACGTTGTCGATCGCGCCGGCCCAGTGCGCCGTTTCGAGCGGCCGCTGGCCCCAATGCAGGTTGGTGCGCGCGACGCACTGCTTCGCGCCGAGCCCGATCAGGTAGTCGAACTGCTCGACCTTGCCGGTGATCGCGTGCGCTTCGAAGCCTGCCTGCGTGAGGACGTCGACGGCGATCGAACCGACGCCGCCGGTCGCGCCCGTGACGACGATCGGTCCCATCTCGGGAGTCTGCCCGTTGCGCACCATCTGGAACAGCGCGAGCGCCGCGGTGAACCCGGCGGTACCGAGCGCCATCGATTCGCGCAAGGTGAGTCCGGCCGGCAGCGCGATCGCCCAGCGCGATTCGAGCCGCGCGTACTCGGCGTAGCCGCCGTCGCGCGTTTCCGACAGCCCGCAGCCGGTGCAGAGGACCTGATCGCCCTCCTTGAACGCGGGATCGGTCGACGAGACGACGTAGCCCGCCACGTCGATGCCGCCGTTCAGCGGGTACTGGCGCAGGATCTTGCCCTTGCCGCTGCCGGCGAGCGCGTCCTTGTAGTTGACCGACGAGTACGCGACCTTGATCACGATCTCGCCTGGCGAGAGGCCGTCGACGCGCATTTCCTCGATGCCGGCACGATGGCCGCCGTCGGCGTCGTTGTGGATGCGGAAGGCGCGGAAGGGGGAAGCGGGATTCATCGTTTGGCCTCGTCATCCCGGCGAACGCCGGGACCCAGTGACTTGGGGGCGGAGATCACAGCAGCTCGCCGTACAGATCTCGCCAATAAGGGTTGCTCGTTTCTATCAGGTCGATCTTCCAGGCACGCCGCCAGTTCTTCAGCCGCTTCTCGCGCGCGATTGCGGCTTCCATCGTCGCGTGGGTTTCCAGCCACACGAGCCCGTGCACGCGGTATCGTTTCGTGAATCCATCGGCCAGATCGCTTTTGTGCTGCCAGATGCGCCGCGTGAGATCGGAAGTTACGCCGACGTAGAGCGTGCCGTTGCGGGCGCTGGCCATGATGTAGACGCACGGCCCTTTGACGAACTGGGACATCGAGCCGCTGGGTCCCGGCGTTCGCCGGGATGACGAAGAAGGTATCCGGATTCTGGATGTGCCTTCTCCTTCGCAGCGAAGGAACGAGCTTCGCCCCTTCGTAGGAAATCGCCGCGGCGACGACCGCAAGTCGGGAGCGCCGTCGGCCTGCTCGCTCGAGCCGCGCGCGCCGACGATCGAACGAGTCGGCACAGGCAAGAGCCCTCAGTTCATCTTGTGAATAGCCCGCTTGTCCACCGACAGCGCCGCCTCGTGAACCGCTTCGCTCAAGGTCGGATGCGCGTGCACGATGCGAGCGAGATCTTCGGACGAACCCTTGAACTCCATCGCGACGACGCATTCGGCGACGAGTTCCGATACGCCGGCGCCGACCAGGTGGACGCCGAGGATGCGATCGGTTTCGGCGTGCGCGATCATCTTGACCAGGCCCGCGGGCTCGTTCATCGCGACGGCGCGGGCGATCGCCGCAAACGGGAAACTTCCCGTCTTGTACGGAATGCCGGCGTCCTTGACCTGTTTCTCGGTCAGGCCGACCCAGGCGATTTCCGGTTCGGTGTAGATCACCCACGGGATGGTGTCGAGGTTCACGTGGCCGGGCTTGCCGGCGATGATCTCGGCGACCATGATGCCTTCCTCGAAGCCCTTGTGCGCGAGCATCGGACCGCGGACGCAGTCGCCGACGGCCCAGACGCCTTCGACGCCGGCCCAGCAATGTTCGTCGACGAGCACGCGGCCGCGCTCGTCGAGCTTGACGCCGGTACCGTCGCCGAGCACGCCGTCGGTGTAGGCGCGGCGGCCGACCGCGACGAGCAGCTTGTCGACGACGAGCTGCTTCTCGCCATCCTTGCCGGCGTAGGTCAGCGTCACTTCGTTATTCTTGACTTCGGCCTTCGACAGCTTCGCGCCGAGCTCGATCTTGAGGCCCTGCTTGGTGAATTCGCGCAGCGCCACCTTCGTGATGTCGGCGTCGGCCGCGCCGAGGAAATCCGGCAGTGCTTCGAGAATCGTCACGTCGCTGCCGAGGCGCTTCCACACGCTGCCGAGTTCGAGGCCGATCACGCCGGCGCCGATCACGCCGAGGCGCTTGGGCACGGAGTCGAAATCGAGCGCGCCGGCGTTGTCGACGATGGTCTTGCCGTCGAACTTCGCGAACGGCAGCTCGATCGGTGCCGAACCGGTCGCGATGACGACGTTGGTCGCCGCGATCGTCTGCTTGCTGCCGTCGGCCGCGGTCACTTCGACCTGGCGATCCTTCAGCAGCTTGCCCTTGCCGAAGAACGGCGTGATCTTGTTGCCCTTGAACAGCAGGGCGACGCCGCCGGTGAACTGTTTGACGATCTTGTCCTTGCGCCCGACCATCGTCTTGACGTCGATCGCGGCGTCCTTCGCGGTGATGCCGTGCGCTTCGAAGCCGTGCTGCAGGTTCCAGAACTGCTTGGAGGAATCGAGCAGCGCCTTCGACGGAACGCAGCCGACGTTGAGGCAGGTGCCGCCGAGAGCGGCCTTGCCGTCCTTGCCGGCGAAGTCGTCGATGCAGGCGACCTTCAGACCGAGCTGCGCCGCGCGAATCGCCGCGTGATAGCCGGCCGGGCCGGCGCCGATGACGATGACGTCGAATTGTTCGCTCATTTCATTCGCTCATGGGATTCGGGATTGGGGATTGGGGATTCGGAAGAGCGGAAACGCGACCGTCGAGCGGTGGGCCGCTCTTCCGAATCCCGAATCTCCAATCCCGAATCCCCGATGCTGCTCGGCATCACATGCCGAGCAGCATCCGCTGCGGATTCTCGAGCTGGTTCTTGATGTCGACCAGGAACAGCACTGCGTCCTTGCCGTCGATGATGCGGTGGTCGTAGCTGATCGCGACGTACATCATCGGCGCGGCGACGACCTGGCCGTTCTCGACGATCGCGCGCTCCTTGATCGTGTGCATGCCGAGGATCGCGCTCTGCGGCGGATTGACGATCGGCGTCGAGAACAGCGAGCCGAACGTGCCGCCGTTGGTGATCGTGAACGTGCCGCCGGCGAGGTCGTCCAGCGTGAGGCCGCCCTCGCGCGCCTTCTTGGCGAACGCGGCGATGGCCTTCTCGATGTCGGCGAAGCTCATGCTCTGCGCATCGCGCAGCACCGGCGTGACCAGGCCCTTGTCGGTCGACACGGCGACCGAGATGTCCTGGTAGCCGTGATAGATGATGTCGCTGCCGTCGACCGACGCGTTGACGATCGGATGACGCTTCAGCGCTTCGGCGGCCGCCTTGACGAAGAAGCTCATGAAGCCGAGCTTGATGCCGTTGGCCTTCTCGAACTGCTCGCCGAGCTCCTTGCGCATCGCAGCGACCTTGGCGAGGTTGATCTCGTTGAACGAGGTCAGCATCGCGATCGAATTCTTCGACTGCATCAGGCGTTCGGCAATCTTCGAACGCATGCGCGTCATCGTCACGCGCTCTTCCGGACGCGCGCCGGGCGCCGCAGGCTTCGCGGCCGGCGCAGGCGCGGCGGCGGGCTTGGGCGCGGCGTCGTTGCGCATGAAGTTGACCAGGTCTTCCTTGGTCACGCGGTTGTCGCGGCCGGTGCCGGCGACCTGCGCCGGGTCGATCTTGTTCTCGGTCGCCACGCGCTGGCCGGCCGGGGAAAGGTCTTCGACGCCCTTGGCCTGAGCGGCGCTCGCGGCGGCGGCTTTCGGCGCTTCGGCCTTGGCGGGCTCGGCCTTCGCCGGTTCCGCCGCCTTCGCGGGAGCGGCGGCTACGGCGGCGCCTTCCTCGATGACTGCGAGCAACTGCTGGCTCGTCACGGTCGCGCCGGTTTCCTGCTTGATTTCCTTCAGCACGCCGTCGGCCGGCGCGGGCACTTCGAGCACGACCTTGTCGGTCTCGAGGTCGACGAGGTTCTCGTCGCGCTTGACCGCGTCGCCCGGCTTCTTGTGCCAGGTCGCGATGGTCGCGTCGGAAACGGATTCGGGCAGAACGGGAACCTTGACTTCGATCGACATGGATTTTTTCCCTGACAGGTTTTTGCGCTCGTCCGTGACCGCGCGCATCAAGAAGCAGCCGTCCGTGGCCGCACTTCTCGGGTTCTATTCGGTGACGTTGTCCGGACCTGCCGGCGCGACGAGCGCCT
>Ga0207671_10002116_pt1 | contig 21680 bp, 17 predicted proteins | sample KBSC24metaG_FD_184352 | JGI IMG/M metagenome (GOLD analysis project Ga0207671, IMG submission 184352) | Corn rhizosphere microbial communities from Kellogg Biological Station, Michigan, USA - KBS C2-4 metaG (SPAdes) (version 2) | ecosystem: Host-associated > Plants > Roots > Rhizosphere > Soil... | reverse complement strand
AAATAATTCGGAAACGTAATAATTCGAATAAAAATACTTCAAAAATATTTTTATTATTTCGATTTCGGTGTATTTTTGATATAAATACATCGAACATGAATATATTCTTCTTCCTGGTGCTTCATATTATCGGCCTGGCTACTATGGCCGGCACTACCATCGTGAGTTATGTAACCTATGGTCAATTCTGGCGGCAGTACGCGCTGGGAAAGGAAAGAGCAATGGCTATATTGAACCTTACGGCTTCGTTCAGGTTTCTGTTTGCGGGAGGTTTTCTTTTGCTTTTGATCAGCGGTATTGGCATGATGGTCCAGACCCGCGGGGTCTTTGCGGAGCAATCCTGGTTCCGTATCAAGATGGGATTGTTGGTGCTCATATTGCTCAATGGGGCGGTGTATGGTCAGCGGCTGACGTCAAGGCTCAGACAGATGGTGGGGATGGAAATAGCGGGAGGGAATGCGCAGGCCAGCCTTGAGAGCTTAAAGAGCAGTATACTGGTGATGCACATCGGACAGCTGTTGTTATTTGCGGGGATCTTTGTGCTCAGCGTGTATAAGTTCAATTAACTTGGCTCAATTAAGCGGTATGAAAGCCTGGCGCTGCGTATTTATGGACCTCCACTTCCACTTCCTGCTCCTGAAAGCTTTCTTCAAATACAAATCCCAGTTTTTCAAGTAGTCTCCGGGAAGCGTTGTTCTCCTTTTCAAACACGCCATAGACGGCGGGGAGGCGTAGCTCGTGTATACCGAATTCGACAAGTTTGGCCATCAGCTCGGAGGCATACCCTCCTCCCCAATAATCCCTTTTCAGCTGCGCGCCGATCTGTAGCCTGTCGGTACCCTTGATACGATTGAGATTGACGGCCCCGATAAATTCGTTGTTTGTCTTTAGCCGCACGGCCCAATGATAGCCTATGCCTGTGCGTATCTGCTCCAGCTTGGTATAAAGGAATTTCGTATACTCCTCCGCGTTCATCACCCGGAGGAATCTCAGGTATTTAAAAGTATCCTCTTCCCGGGCCAATGCCTCCATGGCCGGCAGGTCTTCTTCCGTCAGCAGCTGGAGGATTGTCCTTTCTGTTTCAAGTTCGTACATGATAAGATGTTATTGGGATAAGAACTCCTTCATATCGTGAAAATAAGCGTTAAATTTGGCTAACCCATGCTTTGTCCGTGACAAAAAATGAAACATCCATACAGCGATGCCGGCGTCTGATAGAAGACTCTCTGCAATGGGGCGACCCATCTTCCTGGAGCAACGAGGATTTTGAAGAGTTAAGCGAAAAAATATATACGACGACATCTGTCAGGCTCAGCATCTCCACGCTAAAAAGGATCTGGGGAAAAGTACGTTATGACAGTTCGCCCACCCCCGCGACGCTAAATGCGCTGGCCCGGTTTGCCGGCTTCGAAAGCTGGCGCGACTTTACGTCACACACAGAAGGCTCGCGCACAGCAACCACATCCACAGCAGCTATATCCACGGCAAACCCATCCACAACAGCCACATCCACGGAAACCACCACATCCAAAGACCCATCCGCCTCTGCCCCTCCACCTCCTCGCCCTGCCCGCCGTCGTATGCGCATGGGCCTGCTCATCGTCCTTTGCGCCGTAATCATTGGCCTTCTTTCCCTTTTTGGATCACGATTAAAACAACGCCCCACGGGTGCGACGAATCTGTCATTCGACGCGAGACAGGTCTCTGACGGCCTTCCCAACTCTGTCGTGTTTCATTATGATGCGGGTACGCTGCATCCGGAAAAGCTGATGATACAGCAATCCTGGGATACCACCAGGAGAGAGGATGTAGCCCCTGACAGCAAGGCACACACTTCCCTCTATTATTATCCCGGTTTTTTTACCGCCCGCCTTATTGCAGATGGACAGACCGTCAAAAAAACGGACGTCTTTATCAGAACAAAGGGTTGGAAAGGCATCATCGAAAAAGAACCGCTGCCCATTTATCTGAAGGATGACGAGATAAAAGATCATGACGGGCTGCAAGTCTCTGCCGCCACTTTGCAGCAAAAGACAGGCGCTGCCCTTTTCAATGGGACCTGGGTGCAATTCAATAATGTCCGGGATTTCGGGGATATGCCTGCTGATGATTTTACGTTTACTACTGCTTTACGCAATACAGCTACCGTGGAGCAATGTCTTTGTCGCGGCGTAAAGGTGTACCTGTTGGGCACCTATAGCGCCATCATCATTCCCCTCGCAGATAAAGGTTGTATCGCTGACCTCAATCTGCTGACAGGATATGAATTGATTCACGGAAAAGATCATGATCTCTCCGCTTTTGGTTGCGACTTCCGGCAGCTGCAGCAGCTGGAATGCTCGGTAAAGGATCACCGGTTGAAGATCCGGCTGAACAAGACACAGATCTTCGATGCCGCACAATCTCGATCCATCGGAAAGATCATCGGGGTACGCATGGCATTTGAAGGTCCTGGGGAGATCAGGGAGATGACGTTAAAGGGCGGGGCCGGACAGAGTTTTGATCTGTTGGATATCACTCCTCGATCGGCAGACCCTTCCCGGGGCTCTACCCGTTGATCAGTAGACCCTTCCCCGGGACCTACCCGTTGATCAGCAGTGTATAGAACTGGATCGCCCGCTGAAAATCCTTAATGGGCAGCCGCTCGTCGATGCCGTGATAACCCTTGCTGTCAGTGGTAGGGCAGAAGTTGATCACCCCATTACTGATGGCCCGAAAGTTCCTGGAATCTGTAGCTCCCACCATGATAAATGGAGTAGGAATAAGATCATCCGAGACAGAGACGGCCGCATCCGACACTTTTTTAAACACATCTGAACGGAAGTCCGTCATGGGGGACGGTTCGGTTGCAAAGTCTCCGGTAAGCCGGATCTTTATCCTGTCATCATCGACCCCTTTCCGGATAAATGCTTCCACCTCTTTGATACTTTCACCCGGCAGTATCCTCGTATTGACGATGGCCCTGGCCTGGGAAGGGATAACATTTTCCCGTATGCCGCTTTCAAGGATGGTAGGGACAATAGTGGTGCTGATCATCGCACGTCCATCCTTGTCCTCTCCCATTTTATAGAGGACATAACCTTCGAAGAGCCAGAGATTGTTCAATGCCAGCTTATTCAAAAAGTCGTTCGATGAGCCGCTGATACGGAAAAGGAATTCACGGGTAGGGTCCAGTATGCGACGAGGCGTCTGCTCCTGGCGCAGCTTGTACAAGGCCCTTGAAAGCATATCGATGGCCGTCTCTTTGTCCGGTCTTGAAGAATGCCCTCCCGTCTTTTCCGCCAGGAGCTCAAAGGTTGCATAACCTTTTTCCCCGACGCCGATGAGACCTACGGGTCTGTGAAGACCTGGTATCCGCTCATGGGAGATCTCCCCGCCTTCATCCACCACCATCCAGGCATGGACGCCTCTTTGCTGCAACAGGTGGGCAACAGCTGCAGCCCCCTGACCGGTGGACTCTTCGTTATGACCAAAGCAAAGCAGGACGCTGCGGCGTGGAGTATAATGCTGTCTTAATAAGGCTTCCACCGATTCCATAATGGAGATCATGCTGCACTTGTCATCCACGGCGCCCCTGCCCCAGACAGTGTCACCCTTGATCTCACCGCTAAAAGGTCTTGCCGTCCATTGTTTTTCAGTGGCCGGCTCTACAGGCACCACGTCGTAATGGGCCATGAGGATCATAGGTGCCAGCGAAGAGTCCGTTCCTTTCCAGGTATAGATATAGCTGAAGTCCGCAACGGCCTCCCGGCTCAACTGCTGATGGATCAAAGGATAGGCGTTTTCCAGGAACGACCTGTATCGTAAAAAGGCGCCGGTGTCGATGCGGGAAGGGTCCTGGGGAGATATGGTAGGGATGCGAATGGCGTTGCTTAGGTGTGAGAGTGCACTATCGGGCAGGACGGCAAGAGGCGCCGCCTTGTGAGAAGGCCAGGGCTTGGCATTGAAAGCTCGCACCAGGATCCATCCTGCCGGCAGCAGCACCAGCACAATAAGCACGGCATATATTTTTTTCATACTTATGGGGTTAATCCCTGTAATTCAGCGCAGGCTTCCTGTCTCCCAGCAAGGCCTTGTACTGGTAATCTCCCTTATCTTTCCGGAACTCTTCTTTTGCCCGTTGTATCAATCCGGGATTGGTGTAAAGATCGATGGCAGTGAGCGCCATCGTCTTGGCCGCCACCATCATCCCTTTTATACCGATGTCCGTCCCGCCGCAAGCCGTCGCCTGCCAGCTGTGGGCCGGTGTCCCGGGGACCCACGTAGCGGCGCTCATACCCACTGTAGGAACGGCATAGCTTACATCTCCCACGTCGGTGGAGCCTCCGCCGGCATCATTCACTTCTTTCAATGGCTCGATAATAACTGCCTCCTTCATATCGGGCGCCTTATAAGCAAAAGAAGCCTGTATCTTCCGGGCAAAAGCTTCCTCTTCCGCCGTGTAGGTAACACCGCCTACCAGCAAAAGGTTCTGTTGCATGTCTTCTGCCAGGCTCCTGTTCAACAGCAGGTCATGCGTCCCGCCGATGACCTCATACTCCACAGTGGTCTGTGTACCCAGGGCCGCCCCTTCCGCCGCCTTGACTACCCAGTCGAAGATCCGCACCACTTCCTCTTTCTTCGGATGACGGACATAGTAATACACTTCTGCAAAGTCAGGCACCACATTCGGGGCCTTCCCGCCATTGGTGATAACATAATGCACACGGGTCTCCTGCGGAATATGTTCCCGCATCATGTTGACCATATAATCCATGGACTCCACTCCGTCGAGCGCTGAACGGCCTTTGTCGGGACTCATAGCCGCATGCGCCGCCAACCCATGGAAGCGGAACTTCGCCGACTTGTTGGCCAGGGCGCTGGTGAGCGTCACACTGTTCCCGTCCGCCGGATGCCAGTGGATGACCACATCCACGTCATTGAATAATCCCGCCCGTACCATATATACCTTGCCGGATCCCCCTTCTTCTGCCGGACATCCATATACGCGGACAGTGCCGGAGAGCTTTTTGGCTTCGATGAGTTTTTTGATCTCGATACCCGCGGCAACGGATGCGGTGCCGAATAAATGATGACCACAGCCATGACCGGCGGCCTTGCCTTCAAAAGGTTTTCTCTCAGCTACCGCCTGCTGTGACAGCCCGGGTAATGCGTCGAATTCTGCCAGGATACCGATGACAGGAGCGCCGGACCCATAGCTTGCCACAAAAGCAGTGGGGATATCGGCCACGCCGGCCTTTACCGTAAAGCCCGCATCGCTGAGTGTCTTTTGCAGCAGGGAAGAACTTTTTACTTCCTTATACCCTACTTCGGCATAATCCCATATCTGGAGCGCGACTCGTTTATATTCATCATAATGTGCCTGGATATCCGCCGCTGCGGCGGTTTTCAGGGTGGTGTCGATACCACCGGCCCGGGCGATACTTGTGGTCAGGAGGAAAACAGACAAATGGAGGATTTTCATCATGCAGTAGCTTGTCTGTACAATTTAAGGAATTATCTTACACCACGTATATGGCCTGTCACGCAAATTTCACCAACACCTTCTCCATTTCGGCGGATATTTTATCATTAGCCAGGTTGCCGATGCTGCCGACATGGGTATGATGCAGCTGCTGCCGGTGGTCAAAATGGAATTCCCCTTTATCTATCTGGTTGCCTACCTGGCGATACGCCTCACGGAAAGGAACACCCTTGTTCACCAGCTCGTTGACGGCCTCTACACTGAACAGGTATTTATATTTTTCATCGTCGAGGATATTTTCCTTTACCTGGACGTTCGATAACATCAGGCGCATCATCCGGAGGCAGGCCTTCCCTTCTTCGATGGCTGGAAAGAGGATCTCCTTGGTCAGCTGCAGGTCACGGTGATAGCCGGAAGGAAGATTATTGATCAGTAAGGTCAGTTCATTGGGCGCGGCCTGTATCCTGTTGCACTTGGCCCGTATCAGCTCAAATACGTCGGGATTCTTTTTATGCGGCATGATGCTGCTGCCTGTAGTAAGCTCTGAAGGAAAGGAGATAAAGCCGAAGTTCTGATTGATATAGAGACAGCAGTCCATCGCCAGCCGGCTGAGGGTGGCGGCAATAGAGGCCAGCCCCGTGGCGACGATCTTCTCCGTCTTACCACGGCTCATCTGGGCATATACGGAATTGTAGTTTAGCGTGGCAAACTGCAACAGACGGGTCGTCTGCTCCCTGTCCAACGGAAAGGAAGAACCATAACCGGCACCACTGCCCAGCGGGTTCTTGTTGACAATGTGATAGGCGGCAGCCAGCAGCTCCAGATCATCGACAAGGCTTTCCGCATAAGCGCCGAACCAAAGCCCGAAGGACGAAGGCATGGCCATCTGCAAATGTGTATAGCCGGGCAGCAGCTTATCCTTATATTGCTCGCTCAGACGGATAAGGAGGTCGAAAAGCTCCTTTGTCTCGTCCTTCAGGTGCAGCACCTGGGCGCGGAGATAAAGCTTGATGTCCACGGCCACCTGGTCATTACGGCTACGGCCGCTGTGGATCTTCTTACCGGCCTCGCCAATGCGTTGGGTCAGCATCCATTCTACCTGGGAATGGACATCTTCGATATCTTTTTCTATAACAAAATTACCTTCCCTGATAACAGTAAGGATATTGTTCAGCTCCTGGTGTACCAGGTCCCGGTCTTCCTTGCTGAGAAGACCGACGCTTTCCAGCATCTGTGTATGGGCCAGGGAACCCAGAACGTCGTATTCGGCCAGCAGCACGTCGAAATCCTTGTCACGGCCTACGGTGAAGGCTTCTACCTGTTCAGAAGTGCTGGTGGCTGCTTTACTCCAAAGTTTTTGTCCGCTCATAAAATAAATTTTGTGGGCATTATCCCCCTATCAATATAGGCCTTAACAAATCGATATAGGCAGCGATGCCTTCCTTTACCTCGTCCAGGAAAATGTATTCGTCGGCCGTATGGCTCCGGGCTGAATCTCCGGGACCGCTCTTCAGCATCGGGAAAGGCATCAACGCCTTGTCCGAAGTCGTAGGGCTGCCATAGCACTTTCTTCCTGCCCGGATGCCGGACTGCACTACCGGATGGTCCAGGGAAATGGAAGAGCTACGCATACGCATACTGCGCGGCTGTATATCACAGGAGACATGTTGCCGGATAATACCCAGGATCTCTTCAAAAGTATATAATTCGTTTACCCGCACATCCACCACAAAATGACAGGCAGAGGGTACGACGTTATGCGCCTTATTATCGGTGTCGATGACAGTGACGCTTGTCTTCACAGGTCCCAGAAGGTCCGAGACTTTTGGAAATTTATACGTGCGGAACCATTCGATGTCGGGAAGAGCCTTGTAAATAGCATTCTCGCCCTCATTACGGGCGGCATGCCCTGCTTTGCCATGAACAGTGCAATCCAGCACGAGCAACCCTTTCTCGGCGACAGCCAGCTGCATCTGCGTAGGCTCACCTACAATACCCCAATCCACTTTTCCCAGGCGGGGGATCAGCAGCTCGATGCCCTGGTGACCGGAGATCTCTTCCTCTGCTGTTGCGGCCAGCAGAATGTTGTGACTCAACCCCTCTTGGCCGTAATAGTAAATGAACGTAGCGATCAGTGACACCAGCGGTCCGCCTGCATCATTGCTGCCCAGGCCATACAACCTGCCCTCCTTTTCTATAGGAGTAAACGGATCCAGCGTATAGGCCTTGTTCGGTTTCACCGTATCGTGATGAGAATTCAAAAGCAACGTAGGTTTGGCCGGGTCGAAGTATTTATTCTTCGCCCAGATATTATTCTCTAACCTCTCCACCGGCACACCCCTGTTCCTCAGATATTCTTCCAGGAGCGCGGCAGTCTTGTCCTCTTCCTTGCTAAAAGAAGGAATGGCGATCAATTGTCGCAGCAGCTGAAGAGCTTCCTCCTGTAATGTATGAATATCGGCATTAAGCATGTACAATAGTTGTTCCGGACTTGCCGGCGAGTAGTTGGGGCAGCTGTTCAGCCCGCCCGATGATGACCTTCCCCACACCGCTGTTCAGGGCGGCGAATGCATTATCCAGTTTGGGTATCATGCCGGCAAAGATCACCTGCTGTTCTTTTAATTGTTTGTAATAGACCGGATCGATACGCCCAATGACGGAATTGTCGTCTTCCGCATTCAGCAGAACACCGCTTTTTTCAAAAGAATAGACCAGGCTCGTGTCAAAGGTCCTGCAAAGGGCCCTGGCCACTTCCTGGGCAATGGTGTCGGCATTGGTGTTTAATAACTGCCCTTTTCCATCATGGGTGATAGGAGCCAGTACGAGCGTCTTGTCCAGCATCAGCAGGCTGGTAAGCAGGGCGGCATCCACGGCGTCCACATCTCCTACATAACCATAATCGATAGTGGGATGCACCCGTTTATGCGCAAGAATGGCATTGCCGTCCGCGCCGGTGAGCCCCATGGCATTACAGCCCCTGGCCTGCAGGCCGGCCACGATATGCTTGTTGATGGTGCCCGCATAGACCATGGTGACGATCTTTAATGTCTCTGCATCCGTAATACGACGGCCATCGATCATCTGCTGTTGAACACCCAGACCGTTGGCGACCTTGGTGGCCAGCTTGCCGCCTCCATGCACAAGGATCTTTTTACCGGGTACGGCTGCAAAGGCGGTGAGGAACGATTCGAGCTTTTCCTCGTCGTCGATGATATTACCGCCTATCTTGATGATGGAAAGTTGCATGATCTATTTTTTTAGTAGCTCCGCGAGGACCGCTTGCGCAGCCCAAACCCTGTTCGACGCCTCCCTTGTCACGATACTGGAAGGACTGTCGAGGATCTCGTCGCTAAGCTCTACATTTCGTCTCACAGGAAGACAATGCATCACTTTCGCATCATTGGTAGCTTTCAGCTTTTCCTGCGTCAGCATCCATTCGGGATCGTTGCAATAGATCTTGCCATAATCGGTAAATGTGCTCCAGTTCTTTACATAAACGAAGTCGGCATCCTTCAGCGCCTCATCCTGGTTATGGGTAATAGTGGCTCCTTTTGTAAATTGCTCATCCAGCTCGTAATCTTCCGGATGAGTGATGACAAAGTCGGCCTGTCCCCAGGCATTGACCCACTGGGAAAAGCTGTTGGCTACCGCCTGGGGCAGCGCTTTTACATGCGGGGCCCAGGTGAGGACGATCTTGGGACGGCGCCGGATCTCCAGCCGCGGGAACCCCAGCGTTTCAGAAATAGTGATGATATCCGTCAGGCTCTGAAGAGGATGCAGGGTAGAGCTTTCCAGGCTGACTACCGGTATCCCCGAGTACTTGACGAACTGGTTGATATAAAGCTCGCTGTAATCTTCTTCCTTGTTCTTCAGGCCGGGGAAGGTACGGATACAGAGGATATCGAAATAGTTGCCCATAATGGGCGCCGCATCCTTTACATGTTCCACCTTATTGCCGCTCATAATGGCTTCCTCCTCGAACTCCAGGGCCCAGCCTTCCTTGTCCACGTTAAAGACAATGGGTTCGGCGCCCAGGTTCTGTGCCGCGATTTGTGTAGAAAGACGGGTACGCATGCTGGGGTTGAGAAATAACATGCCTATCCGTTTGTCGGCGCCCATCTTTTTATCCTTAAAGGGATCCGCCTTGTAGGCCAGGGCGGATTGTACCAGGTTGTCGATGTTCTTTACATCATGCGCAGAGATAAAATTCTTCATTTCTATTTGAATTGAGCTCGTTTGTTATACTATCGATCACCCGGATGAATGCCTCATTCTTCAGTGATCCTGGCTGCACCCTGCAGCACATTTATTTCTTCTTCGAGCGCTTCCAGGAATGCATCTGCATCTTTTTTTCTCAATGCCAGGGAAGGCAGCAGCCGGATGGTATTGGGCTTCGCCTCGCCGGTGAAAATGCGTTGATTGAACAGGAGGTTCTTCCGCAGCTCTTTCCACTCTGTTGGAAGATCGAAGCCGATCATCAGACCCTTGCCTCTTACATTTTGCAAACCCTGGATGTTTTTCAGCTGTTGCATCAGATAGCTGCCGGTCTCGGCTGCATTGACGATAAGCTTTTCCTGTTCGATGACCTCCAGTACGGCAAGCGCAGCGGCGCAGGCCAGGTGGTTGCCTCCGAACGTAGTACCCAGCATGCCATGCTTTGCATGGAGATGAGGAGCGATGATGATGCCTGCTACAGGGAAGCCGTTGCCCATTCCCTTGGCCATGGTATAGATGTCCGCATCTACCCCCGCATGATCATGGGAAAAGAATTTACCGCTGCGGCCATATCCGCATTGTACGCTGTCGGCGATAAACACGGCGCCATATTGTTTGCAGAGCTTACTGATCTTTTGCAGAAAAGCAGCGGAAGCTTCCTGTATCCCGCCTACACCCTGTATGCCTTCGATAATGACGGAAGATATCTCTTCTCCCTGTTTTTGGAAACAGGCTTCCAGCGCTGCCTCATCATTGAAGGGAAGAAAGATGACATTATCCGTTTGGTTGACAGGTGCGACGATGGAAGGGTTATCCGTCACGGCCACCGCGAGAGAGGTGCGGCCATGGAATGACCTGGTAAAAGCGACGATCTTTTTTCTGCCGTTGTGAAAGGACGCCAGCTTCAAGGCGTTCTCGTTGGCTTCCGCACCCGAATTGCAGAGGAAGAGCTGATAATCTTCCCTGCCGGATACCTTCCCCAGTTTGGCAGCCAGCTCCTGCTGGAGGGGGATGCGGATAGAGTTGGAATAGAACCCCACCTTATTTAGCTGATCGGTGATACGGCTGACATAATGTGGATGGGTATGACCGATGGAGATGACGGCATGACCGCCATACAGATCGAGGTATTGTTGTCCTTCATGATCCCACACGTAGGAGCCCTTGGCTTTTACGATGGTAATGTCATTGATGGGATAGACGTCGAATAAATTCATATAAGGTTATTTGAGGTCTGCCCGGGCCGGATGGAGCTCGGGCAGACCGGTGGTTAAAACGCGGTTGCTTTCAACTGAAGGCCGGCCGTCTCATCGAATCCAAAGATCAGGTTCATATTCTGCACTGCCTGTCCGGAGGCTCCCTTGGTCAGGTTATCAATAGCCGAATGGACTACCAGCTGAGAACCTTGCTGCTCGATCTGTATTAAACATTTATTGGTATTGACCACCTGCTTTAACGAGATGGGCTGCCGGCTCACGATGGTAAAAGGATGCCCTTTGTAGAAAGTATCGTAAAGGGCGGGGATCTCTTCCTGTCGTCGTTCGACACGAAGCTGCGAGCTGACAAAGATGCCACGGGTGAAATCGCCCCGCCAGGGAACGAAGTGGATGGATGACCCGGCGGGCTGCCCCGACTGGGTTGACGCGACTGCCGCGATCTGTCCCGACTGCCCCGCCGCCGCCGCTTGTTGCAGCGACTGCCCGACTTCCTTCAAATGCTGGTGGGTAAGCGTTTTATAGGCCTGTATATTATTGGCGCGCCAGGAGAAATGGGAGGTTGCGGAGAGACTTTGACCCGCACCGGTGCTCCCCGTAATACCAGTGGTATATACGTCTCCCAGCAGACCGGCCTGCGCCAGAGGCAGCAGACCCAGCTGAAGGGCCGTGGCGAAACAACCAGGGTTGGCGATATGTCTTGCCGTCCGGATGACCTCCCTGTTCAGCTCAGGAAGACCATAGATAACGGGCTGTCCGTCGAGGAGGGGGCGCCCTGTCAGGGGAGATCCCGACTGTCCACCAGAGCCCAGCCGGTAATCCTGCGACAAATCAATTATTTTAACATTCCCCTTCACAGGCCCGTGTTCTTCAATAAATTTCTTCGCTTCACCATGTCCCAGACAAAGAAAGAGCACATCGACATCATAGCTCCATTCGGAGTCGAAGTTTTTATCCGTCTCGCCCAGCAGGTCCTCGTGCACAGCGTGCAGGGGCTTACCCGCATTGCTTTTGCTGTGTACGAAGGAAAGCTCGACGTTGGGATGCCTGAGCAGTATCCGCAGCATCTCTCCGCCTGTGTAACCTGCGCCGCCGATAATGCCTGCCTTTATAGCATTTCCCTTGCTCATTGTGCCCCCTCGTTTACTTTGTGGTAAATGGCCGTCTGGTTGCCGAAGATCTTGGCAAAACCTTTCACGTCGTCGCCGGACCAGCCTTTATTCATTTCGCCATAGCTGCCGAACTTGCTGCTCATGAGATCATGCGCACTTTCGATGCCAGTGACTGTAAATCGGTAAGGTTGGAGGGTTACGAACGCCTTGCCTGTGACGGTGGCCTGGGTATCTTCCAGGAACTTCTCGATATTCCGCATGGTGGGATCCAGCATCTGGCCTTCATGCAGCCAGTTGCCATACCAGGTGCTCAGCTGGTCTTTCCAGTACAGCTGCCATTTGGTAAGCGTATGTTTTTCCAGCAGGTGATGCGCTTTGATGATAATGAGAGGCGCGGCAGCTTCAAAACCTACCCGGCCTTTGATCCCGATGATCGTATCGCCTACATGGATATCCCTTCCCACGCCATAAGGCTGTGCAATGGCTTGCAGGTGTTGGATAGCCTCCACGGGGTGGCTGAATTTTTTCCCGTCTACAGCCACCAGCTGGCCTTTTTCAAATGTAAGTTCCAATTGCCTTGTACCGGTTTCCGTCACCTGCGTTGGCCAGGCTTCCTCCGGGAGGTATTCTTTGGAGGTCAGCGTTTCTTTTCCCCCTACAGAAGTCCCCCAAAGACCTTTATTGATACTGTACTTTGCTTTTTCGGCATTCATTTCCACGCCATGCTGTTTGAGGAAATCGATCTCCTCCTCCCGGCTGAGCCGAAGGTCGCGGATAGGGGTGAGGATCTCCACGCCGGGGAGCATACTTTGAAACACCATATCAAAACGTACCTGGTCATTGCCCGCGCCCGTGCTTCCATGAGCTACATAGGCAGCGCCGGTCTTTTTTACGTGCTCTGCCACGGCAATCGCCTGTACCATCCGCTCGGCACTAACGCTCAGGGGATAGGTGGCATTCTTCAAAATATTTCCGAAGATGAGATATTTGATACAGCTGTCGTAGTAGGCTTTCGTCACATCCACGCATTCAAAGGAGGCGACGCCCAGGCTTTTCGCCCTGGCAGCTATCTGTTCGATCTCTTTATCGCTAAACCCGCCCGTATTCACGGTGAGGGCATGTATTTCCAGGCCTTTTACTTTCTGCAGATAGATTGCGCAATAGGTAGTGTCCAGTCCGCCGCTGTATGCTAATACAACTTTATTGTTCATGATATGATAGGGATGTATGTGTTAAAGATTGAAGAATGTATGGAACAGGCTGCGGTGGCGTTTGGCATTTTCAGGGCTGCCGCCGGACTTACCGCCATTGTTGGCGCCAGGCTTACTGTTGTTAGCAGGCTCATGATGTTTCAGGAAAGGCGCCAGCAGCTTCCACTGCTTTATCCGCATAAAGCGTTCGTACAGCTTCGAATGTTTGGTAAAATCCTGCTGGGTCTCCTCGGGCTCATAGTGATCCTTGGGATCGTAGAGCATGGCGGTACACATACAGTTCTTCCGCTCCTTGCTCATGAGTATCTCATAGTTGACGCAGCTTTTACAGCCGGCCCAGAAATTTTCGTCCTGGGTAAGCTCGGAGTAAGTGACGGGTTCATAACCCAGCTCGGAGTTGATCTTCATGACGGCCAGACCCGTGGTAAGCCCAAAGATCTTGGCATCGGGATAGGTCTTGCGGCTGAGCTCGAAGATCTTCTTCTTGATGAGTTTGGCGAGACCGCTCTTGCGGAATGGAGGAGATACGATGAGACCGGAATTGGCCACATATTCCCCATGGCTCCAGGTCTCTATATAACAGAAGCCGGCCCAGACCCCGTCTGTCGTAAAGGCGATCACCGCCTTGCCTTCCCGCATTTTTTGCTGGATATATTCAGGGCTCCTTTTGGCAATGCCGGTACCCCTCGCTTTTGCGGATGACTCCATCTCGTCGCAAATGATCTTTGCGAAATCCTGGTGGGTATGATCAGCTATTAATATCTTAAAGTTCTGTTGTTCCATTTTGAAGTGTGCTCTTGAGATGAAAAATGATGCTCCATGGCTGAAACGGGATTAATCAAAAGATGAACCGCCGCAGATGGGGAAATAGTGCCTCTATATCAGGGGTCGCTATGGTAAGATGAGTATCAACGTCGCACCCAAAAGGGAACAGGGCGAACGGAAAAAACTGAGCACAGGGCTGCAGCAAAAAACCCACGCTTATTGAAGGCGTGCAATATCACCAAGGTGTGTGATATGGGTGAGTTTTTTTTCATTTCAGAACAGATGAAATTGTGTAAAATGATTTTTACGGTGCAAAGATGGGACATTTTTTAGTTTGTAGCCACTATTTTAACGTCATTTTTTGGATAAATCTTGCTAAACCACCTGGGTTTTGTATTTGAATGTTTTATAATGTGTTATTTGATACGGCCTTAGCCTGTTAAAGTACTCTTAAACCACTTAAACCAGGCTTCTTCAGGAGGAGAATTTTGCATTTCTTGGGATATGATCATTACTTCTGCCAACTACCTCCGGATGGCGCTGCGTCATCTGCTGCGGCATAAAACCTTTTCCCTGATCAATATCCTGGGTCTTTCCACGGGTATTGCCGCCTGTCTGCTGATCTATGGGTATGTCCATTACCAGGAGAGTTTTGACGACTACCATCCCGCGGCAGACCGGATCGCCCGGGTGACGGCCTCGTTCCATTCTCCTGAGACGGACCTGTCCTTTGCCACCTCGAATGTTCCGCTGGCCGGAGCTTTATTGCGGGACTGCCCCCTGCTGAAGGCGACTACCCGTATCGAGCCGGATGAAGTAACTGTCAGGCAGGGATCGACCCTGTTCAAAGAGCCCCACTTCGTCTATTCAGAGCAATCCGTCTTCTCTATCTTTTTCTTTTCATTCCTGGAGGGCACGCCCGCCGGTGCGCTCACCCAACCCAATTCCATCGTGCTTACTAGGAGCACAGCCCTGAAATATTTTGGGGAAGCGAAAGCTGCCATGGGACGCACGCTGGAATGTGACAGACATACATATAAGGTCACGGGGATCATAGCGGACAGACCGGCGAATTCGGATATCCCTATGGACGCCTTATTGTGGAAGAATTTTGCAGCTACCACCTCCTGGATGGACGGTGACTTCGAGGTCTATACATTCGTCCTTTTTAACAATAAGCCGGACCTGCGCATCCTTGACAACTTTCTGGCCAAAGAATCTGCTGCTTACATACAGCCTGAGCTGGACAAGCAGGGCTCTCCCCAATACCATGTGGTCTTCCGGTCAGAGCTCTTGTCCGATGTACATTTCAGTAAAGGCAGGATCGCCGACACGCCGAAAGGTAACCGGCTCTTCGATATTATTTTTTCAGCGCTGGCCGTCTTCATCCTGCTGGTGGCCCTGCTGAACTATGTCAACCTGTCTACGGCCAGGGCGGAGGAGCGGGCCAGGGAAGTGGCCGTCCGGAAAGTCGCCGGTGCAAAGCCGGGACAATTGATCAGTCAGTTCATAGGCGAGTCGTTCTTTTTGATGGCCATCGCCTGGCTGCTGGCAATAATAATGGCCGAAGCGGCGATACCATTTTTCGACAGGTTGCTCAATGCGCATATTTCACTGGCGGACAGAAACACCTTGCTTTTATTGACCCTGCTGTTCCCCCTGACGGCCGTCCTGGCTGGCGCCTGGCCGGCTTTCGTCCTATCCAGGTTCCAGCCTATCCGGGTACTGAAAGGACTGACGGTCCAGGGGCGGGGCATCGGTCTGCGCAAGGTACTGACGGTCATCCAGTTTATTATTGCCCTGATCATGCTGATGGGCACACTGGTCATTCACAGGCAAATGCATTATGTATTGCACAAGGACCTGGGGGCAGACAGATCACAGATATTCAGTATGTCTATTCCGAGAGACTCCATCTCCAATACGCATTTGGGCGCTTTTAGCCAGGCCGTACGCCAGGCATCGGGGGTACAAGGAGTGTCGATGGGCAGCGGCATACCGGTGGACGGCGTAGCTATGGCTAGTACGACAGTACGCTCAGGCGGCAGGAAAAAGGAGTTCTTATGTAATTACTTTTTCATCGATCCGCAGTTTGTGCCTTTGCTGCATATCAAAATGGCGGAGGGACGCAATTTCTCGGATAGCATGCGCACAGACAGGAATGAAGGTTTCATCGTCAACGAAGCGTTTGTAAGGGCCATGGGCTGGCGTTCAGGCGTGGGACAGTCCATCGAGGGCTATGGCCGAAAAGGGAAGGTGGTGGGTGTGACAAAGGATTTCTTTTTTAAATCCCTCCACAATATCATCGAACCTGCAGCAATGATCTATAAGGACAGCGCCCTTTTTGGCTGGGCTATCCTGGCAAAGGCGCCTCCGTCCGTGCTGCCGCGGTTAAAAGCACTCTGGAGCAGCTATTTTCCTTCGGATGTATTTAATTATTCCTACCTGGATGAATCCTTTGACGAACAATACAAGGATGACCGGCTGACCATGACCTTATTCAACGGGTTTACCCTGCTGGCTATCTTTATCTCCTGTCTGGGTCTGTATGGGCTCGTGTCGCTGATCACAATGCGCCGTATGCGGGAGATCGGCATCCGCAAGGTCCTGGGGGCATCCGGTAAAGGGCTCGTGCTATTGCTGACAAGGGAATTCTTCCTTCTGATGGGTTTGGCTGCGCTGGTGGCGCTGCCATTCGCAGGATGGGGCCTGCATAAATGGCTGTTTTCTTATGCCTATCATGTTTCATTGACGGCGGACCTGTTTGGCCTGCCCCTGATGCTGCTGGGGATCATAACGCTCACTGTTACAGGCTCGCGGGTTTTCCGGGCGGTGACAAGGAACCCGGTGGAGAGTTTGAGGACAGAGGGGTGACAATTTCGCGATAATCCTATTGCGAAATATTTTTTGCAATAAATCTATTGCATTATCTTTAATGCAATAAAATTGTTGCAGAATGGAAAAGCATTGGATATCCCCGGCTACCATCACTGGGGATGCGGCCACGGGGAGTCAGTATTTAAGACGGGCATACATCAATGAGATGTTTTGGAGGGAAGTAAAGAAGGGGAATCATATCCTTTTTGTAGCCCCTCGCCGGGTGGGAAAGACTTCTATCATGAAAGATCTGGCGGAAAATTGCCCGGAGGGATTTGCCGGCCTCTACCAAAATATCGAGGGTATTCGTTCAGGAAATGAATTTTACAGACGTCTTTTTGAGCTTATACTTCAATGTGTACATAGAAGTCCCGTTAGTAAGGCTAAGTCTTTCCTGGAAAAATGCGTACAGAAATATAGCATTAAAGAGATATCCAGGTCGGGCATAAAACTGGATGTAAAAGAGTTGAACTATGAACAGGAGATCCGGGACCTTGTACCGCAGTTAAAAGAGTCCGAGGTGCATACTGTGATATTCCTGGATGAATTTTCAGAGGTGATCAATAAGTTGAACCGACAAGGCCAGCAAGAAGAGACCGTGGCTATACTCCACACATTGCGGGAGATCAGAAGCGATGATAACTTCAAACATTTCACCCTTGTATTTGCCGGATCCATAGGTCTCGAACATGTCATTACTTCTATTGACAGGCCAAAATTGATCAATGATCTTCATCGGATCATCACAGGTCCGCTAAGAGATTCAGAGGCTACCCAATTGATCCGGCAACTCACAAACGAGGCTACGATTCAGCTGTCGGATGAAGTGATAATGACTATTAAGAACTCGGTCCGGCATTTATTACCCTATTACATTCAGTTGATGGTGGAAGAACTGGACCTGATGGCCGGGGAATATCAGCAGCCCCGGATCACGTCAGAAATGATCGAAACCGCTTTCCACAGGGTTTTAAGAAAGGATAAGAATTTCGAAGATTGGTTGGAAAGATTGAAAAGTTATCATGCGGAGGCCTTCCCTTTTATAAATGACATCCTTAAACATACGGCTCATAACGGCAGCATAACCGTGCGAGAGATATATAACCTAGCCAGCCGGGAAAAGTATCAACGAACGGAAGATTACATGAACTTTGTAGATCAATTGGTCGATGATGGTTATTTGGAAGAGAAGGAAGGCCATGTGTATTCTTTTATTAGTCCTTTTCTTCATCAGTTCTGGTTGAAAAAATTTCCTATATATGCCTGACAATTTGTATCAAAGCAATTTTAATTTTTATCAGAATGCGAATGCCGATGCATCTGAAATAAAAGATAATTTCCTTGTTCGTCAGATCCCATACAGGATCATCATGGAGAACATTGGGCGTAGTTATGGCAAAACTTCTACCCAACACTATTTGCTGGTGGGAAGACGGGGTAGCGGAAAGTCTACTTTACTTAAGCGGCTGCAGGTGGAAATTGAAGCAGACAGTAAGCTAAGGGAGCTTTACTTTGTTATCAATCCCGCCGAAGAACAGGCGAATATGTACAGGTTGTATGATCTCCTGGAAGAGGTCATACGGGAACTGGAATACAATGGCATAGACGTGGGTGAGTATGAGTTTCATGAAGAAACGCATGCTTTTACAAGACAGTTGTTCTCTATGATCCATGCTGCTGTCGAAAGGACAGGAAAGAAACTGATCTTACTGTTGGATAACATGGACCGTATTTTCGATAATGTGGGAGAAGATGCTCATTTGCTAAGGGAAGATCTGCTGAATTACAGCGGGGATATAAAAATTATTGGAGCGAGCACACGGGTAACCGAGCATTTCTGGCGGTATGACAAGCCTTTTTATGAGTTCTTCAGGATAATGAAATTGGATCCTTTGACCAGCGAAGAAATGAGGGCGTTATTGTTGCATTGGAGTAAAAAAATGAATCTTCCCCAGATCGAGGAATTTGTGATGAATAAGCCGGGGCAATTGGAGACTATAAGGATATTGACGGATGGTTTGCCGCGAACCCTTCAGTTCTTTGTGAATATCTTGTTGACCCGGGCGCCTGAGACAGGGTATGAATATCTGCGGCTGATCATGGATCAAATGACGCCCTTGTACCAGGAAAGATTGAATGCATTGCCTCCGGCTCAACGGAAGATTGTATTGCAAATGGCATTTATCTGGGAGGCGGCTGGAGCTGGAGACATTGCTGCCACCACCAGGATGGAGAACAATGTAGTTTCCGCGCAATTGAAGCAATTGGCGGGGAAAGGCATTGTAGAGAAACTTGATACAGGCGGCAGGAATCACCTGTACAGGTTGGCGGAAAGATTTTTTAATTTATGGTTGATCTTTACGCAGGGTAGCCCGAGAGAGAAGAGAAAAGCTAAGTATTTGACGATTTTTTTGGAGAATTTTTATGGTGTAGTGGAGATCGAAAATTTGGCGAAAGACCACTTGATGGCAGTGGAAGAAGGTGAAATAGATCCCAATAAAGCAGCTTTATTGACAAAGGCGTATGCACAATCGAAGTATGTTTCTTCCAGCATTAGGGAATTGCTTATTGAAAAAACTTTACTTCTACCTGGTATTCATGAAGAACTAAAGCGACAATTGCCTCCTTCATACATTAATATTATGACCGAGGTTCTGGGTATGACTGACAAAAGAGCTTGGAAAAAGGCTTTTTCACTTATCGAAGCTATTGAACAGGATGATGGCGTTAAAGATTTTTTAAATGGGCTTGTATATCTTATAATGGAGGAATACAGTACAGCTGAATCACTGTTTCTGACTGCTGTTAATAAAGGCGCAAAAGGGGTCTTTAGCATAATAGGTTACACGTATCTTTTGCAATGTAGGTTTGATTTGGCAGAGGATTATGCATTAAGGGATTTGGCCGAAGGCTATCGGCGGTGGATGACATATATCACGCTTTCATGGGCTTATTACTCTCAAAACAAAGCAAAGCCGGAAACTGTCGAAATGATAAAACAATTGGCGAAGAAAGATTCATCTTGGGCGACCCTGTCTTTTTTGATAGTAGCTAAAGCATGGAATGGAGAATTTGAAGAACTGGAAAGCGACATGTATCGCTTACTCGAGAGCAGGAGGTCATACATGTCCAATATTTTTATCGAATTATTGGTTCATTATCAAGCGAATCTTGTGCATAAATTTTTTCTTCAAGAGAAATTTGGAAAACAATTGACAGAGGAATTGCTGCCTTTGTATTACGCCACACAGATCTTGGTGACGAGTGATTCGAGAAATTCACTTATTATACCCCCTGAATTGCAGCAGCCAGTGGATGATTTATTGAATCGTATAAAAAGAAAACAGCAATTTTACTACGAGAAAACTAAGGCCTAACTTTAAGGCATATATGACTATCGTCTCCCGCCCTAACTGGCCTCTCGCGCTCGGACTGCCCTTGCTGGTGTTGATCGCCTGCTCGGCAATCGTCTTCAGCCCGCTGTTTGCATTGAATACATCCCGCCTTTCCACCGCAGTAGTCCTTGACCTGACAGTGACGGCGCCGCTGCTGTATTTTCTTGTCATACGCAGGACGGCGGTGCCCAAGGCATCGGTCATCCGGGTGTTTGTAGTAGGCGTGCTGGCGGCGGGTCTATTGCTGGGCGGACGCAGTCCATTGCTGCACGGCATCAAGACGTGGATCTCGCCTGTAGTGGAAGCTGCCGTAGTCATAACCATTGTCTGGAAACTCCGCCAAGTACGGAGGCAGACAAAGAGTGGGCCGCCGGATGTTCTATTGCAATTACGGCACATGGCGACGGTCATCCTGGGAAGTGAGAAGATGGGCAATATCATGGGGTCGGAGCTGGCAGTCCTTTACTATGCTTTTGCAGGCCGGCGGTCGAAAGATGGGTTTTCCTATTCCCGCGCCACTGGAGCCATTCCCGTGCTCGGTGTCTTTCTCTTCTGCATGCTGGCTGAAGGGGTCGGGCTACACTTTCTCATCGCCCACTGGAGTCCCTTGACAGCCTGGATCCTCACGGGGTTGAGCGCTTACACCATGCTGCAGCTATACGCCCATATGCGGGCTATGAAGGCCAGGCCAATCCATATAGCGGATGGAATATTATACCTCCGCAATGGACTGGCGGCGGATGTCAACGTACGAATTGAGGACATCAACGAAATCACGCTAACCAGCCGGACGCTAAGAGGAGAAGAAGCCTTGAAACTGGCCCTTTTCGGCGCGCTGGAAAGCCATACAATGCGCATAAAGCTCCGTCAACCGGTGACTGTAATCCGCATGTTCGGTATTCAACGTCAGGCGAAAGTACTATTGTTTGCTGTGGATAAGCCGGCTGAATTGCTGGCGGCTATTGGCCTTATACAATAGTCGATTGGTCATACAGGATTGATGGCCACCGAATGCACCGCTGCCGCCATTTCTTTGATAAGACCCGGGTCTTTCTCGATCGCATTACCCACGACAATGACATTTGCCCCGGCCTTGCAATTGCGATATGCTTTTTCGGGTTCACGGATACCACCCCCTACTACCAGCGGTACTTCGATATGCCCCGCGACAGCCGCAATCATATCTTCGCGGATGGCATGACGGGCTCCGCTACCTGCATCCATATAGATCAGCTTCATGCCCAGCATCTCTCCGGCCAAGGCCGTACAAAGGGCGATCTCATTCTTGTCGGCAGGGATGGGCACTGCATTGCTGATATAGGAGACGGTCGTAGGGGCGCCGCCATCGATGACCATATAGCCCGTGGAAATGATCTCCAGACCGCTGCTGCGTACGGCAGGAGCAGAGATGACATGCTGACCGATCA
>Ga0207671_10002115_pt1 | contig 21682 bp, 24 predicted proteins | sample KBSC24metaG_FD_184352 | JGI IMG/M metagenome (GOLD analysis project Ga0207671, IMG submission 184352) | Corn rhizosphere microbial communities from Kellogg Biological Station, Michigan, USA - KBS C2-4 metaG (SPAdes) (version 2) | ecosystem: Host-associated > Plants > Roots > Rhizosphere > Soil... | reverse complement strand
GAATGGCAGCCAGCTTCAAAACCGGAGTCGGTGAAACGATACCCGGAATAGCAGCCAGCTTCAAAACCGGAGTCGGTGAAACGATACCCGGAATAGCAGCCAGCTTCAATACTGGAGTCGGTGAAACGATACCCGGAATGGCAGCCAGCTTCAAAACCGGAGTCGGCGAAACGATACCCGGAATAGCAGCCAGCTTCAATACTGGAGTCGGTGAAACGATTCCCGGAATGGCGGCCAGCTTCAATACTGGAGTCGGTGAAACGATACCCGGAATAGCTGAATTTGCAACACGATGCGTGGTTGGCGCCGCTGTCGCACTAACTGCGGACAGAGCAAGAGCCGAACCAAGAGCCACGCATGAAACTTTCAACCATGAGCGCATTTGGATATTCCTCAACTGGAAAGAACGGAAACCTGCACGAAGACTAACGTAAGAAAGGATGTCTGGTACAACAAAAGTACTGAAGTTACCTAAAAAAATGTTGAGATAACGTTTCCTTATACCAAAATGCGGTAAATAGCATGAAACGCTCCCTGGAACGTCACGTTACCCACTTGACGCCAAGACCTCCCGCTTTGGGTACAATTCTCACCATCTCTTGCTCCTGGCAGTTACCACCCGAGGTTTCCCCGCTTTGATTCCAGAATTGCGCACAGAATTCAACGCCAAATTCACCAGCGCTGCCTACCACAAACTCCAGGAATTGCTTGCCCACCGTTGCGCGGGTCCGGTCCAGTTCCGGGTGGCAGAGACACCGATCTTCCTCTCGAAGTCGATGCTCACTGAAATGGCCGGCTTGGGCTCAGCGATGGCCCATTACCTGATTGCCAGCCCTGAATACCTGGCTAGTGCCAGGCGCGCGATTCCCGCGGGTTATGATGTGGCCGGTCAGACTGCCCACCCGCACTTTCTCACCGCCGACTTCGCCCTGGTCCGGGATGATTCCGGCGCACTCGTCCCTCGACTCGTCGAGATCCAGGCATTTCCCTCAGTTTTCGCCTACCAATTTGAGTTGTGCAGGGCCTACAGCGAGGTCTTCGGACTGTCACCCACCCTCGGTTTCTTCCTCGGTGGCTTGAATGATCGCTCTTACTGGGAACTTCTCCGCCGAACCATCGTCGGAGACTACGATCCGGAAAATGTAGTCTTAAGCGAGGTAGATCCTCTCCATCAGAAGACCTTTCCCGATTTCGAATTGACCCGCCGCCGCCTCGGCATCGCAGTCGTGGATATCAGTTCACTCGAGCCGGAAGGGAACAAGCTGTACTACCGCGATAAAGCCAACCGGCGGATTCCCATCCATCGCATCTATAACCGTGCCATCGCGGACGAACTGATCTCGAGAAAGGTCAAACTTCCCTTCGATCTCTCCCGCCAGTGGGACGTCGAATGGGCAGGGCATCCGAATTGGTATTTCCTTATCAGTAAATACTCCATCCCTTTTCTCTCCGGCTCGGGTCGGTTCCCTAATGTCCCCCCGGCCTCCTTCCTCGATCGGTTTCTCCAGGGATCGGCCGGGAATCTGCCCGCCCAGAGTCCTTCCGGCTTAGTCCCAACCGACGACTCCGGCCCTGCTTATGACCACCTCTTGCTGAAACCCCTGTTCTCATTCGCCGGAAAGGGAATCGAATTCTCCCCGACACGTGCCCGCCTCGAGGCCATCCCGCCTGAGGACCGCACCGGCTATATCGTGCAGCAAAGGATGCGCTTCGAACCAACTATTGAGACACCTTTTGGGCTTACCCAGGCCGAGATCCGCATACTGTATCTATGGCCCGATGCCGGCGATCTCACTCCTGCCCTCTCCCTCGTTCGGCTGGGGCGGGGAAAGATGATGGGAGTGGATCACAATAAAAATCAGGAGTGGGTGGGTGGGTCGGCGGCCTTTTATGTATGATTGCGAAGCGTAGTCTCTCGGTTTTCTCTGTTTGCGCTCCGATGCCGCATCCCCCGGCAGAGTTACCTATCCGATTACTACTTTGAAACTTTCGTGCTCTAGGTTCTACCGCGAAAGATGTATACAGTCAGCAGTGGTAGATAAAGCGGAGAAAAGGAAATCGCATGATGGAGATATCCAAGACGACGCCTCCCGAGGATCAGGAAGCAGCAGCACGCGGCACCTTCTTGAAAGAAGTTCGTTGCGCAGTTCGCTTCCCGCTTTCTCTGCCGGTCGAATTGTCCGAGGACAAAGCTCACGAAACTCCTGCTGTAACTCGCAACGTTTCAGCCAACGGAGTACTCCTTGAACTCAGTGGTCCTCTCGACGTGGGCGACGAACTTGACTTCCATTTGAGAATGCCCGGAAGTGTGCTGGGCACTCCCCAGGATGTGTTAGTTCACTGTCGTGGACGTGTGGTACGCTGCTCCTTAAGCCAAAGTCATTATCAGGCTGCTGCCACGATCGATGAATATCAATTCGTGGAGCAGTGAACGGCCTGTTTTGACGGCTGTAGCGGCCACTTATGGAAATTCTTGACGAAACAAACGACGGCGAAGTTTTAGACGCACCAGTTAAGCCGGGAACTGTCCGCATCGTCCTTGCAGACTCCCAGGCTATATACCGGGTTGGAATCCGCAAAATCTTCGCGCTCGAAGACGACGTCCGTGTAGTGGCTCAGGCCGACTCCATCGACAACCTGCGCTCCGCTCTCGAACGCCATCCAGCCGATGTCGTTCTCATCGAAGGCGGGCTCCTTGTCGGACAGCCCAACGCCATCCCCGAGCTTCTGCGTGTTGCCCCCGACGTGAAGCTGATCGTACAGGCGATCGGAAGCGACGAAGCGCAAACCGTAGAACTCTATCGCCGCGGCGTGCGCGGCATCATCTCGCGCTCCATCTCTCCCGATTTGCTGGTGCGCTGCGTTCGCCGCATCGCCACCGGCGAAACCTGGATCGACAATCAGGCCGTGAACTGGGTCATCGAGGCCTACCGCGCCCAGGCCGCCGCACTCGTCAGCCCTCGCACCCAGCCCCGTCTCTCGCCAAAAGAGACCGCCATCATCACCTGCATTACCCAGGGCAAACGCAATAAGGAAATCGCCTTCCAGCTTGGCACCACCGAGCAGGTCATCAAGAACTACCTTCGCAAGATCTACGACAAGCTCGGCGTCTCAGATCGTCTTGAACTCGCGCTCTACTGCCTTCACAACAAGATCATCAAGTCCGACGCGGACGAAGTGGTCGTTGCCCAGAAGATCGTCAGCCGCTGATCCGCAATTCATTCCAAAAACTAACGGCGCTGCCCAAGGGCGGCGCCGAAGATTTTTGCGCAGCTCTACACTCACTTCGTTTTGCAAGATTCTCCCTCGCAACTCACCGGCGTCTGCGTATCCATGCAGTTCTTCCGCGCCAGTTCCAGCAGGCGGATAAACTCCCCCAGCTCCCTGCGATCCAGATGCCCCAGCAGCTCCCCCGGAATCTGCGTAATCTCCGGATCGACCTTGCTCAGCAACTCCAGCCCTGAAGCGCTGATCTGCGTCCACACCACGCGTCGATCCTTCTTGTCTCGTTGCTGCCGGATAAACTTCTGCGCTTTCATCCGCGCCAGCAACCGCGTAATATCCGGCACCGCCGTGATCATCCGCTCGCCAACTTCCGAGCAGGTAAGCCCCTGCGGCTGCGCTCCCCGCAAAATCCGCAGCACGTTGTACTGCGTCGGAGTGATCCCCCAGTGCCGCGTTCTTCGCACAAAAGCCCGCTGCAGGCAATCTGAAGTCCTCAACACATTCAGCAGCGCCTCCTCCTCAACACTAGAGAAGGGCCGCTGCTGTGCGATCTCCTGCTTCAAGCTCACCATGCATGATCCCCTGAACGCGAACACGATGAAGTGCCGGCCCGCATTCGACACGCGGGCCCCCGGCAGCTTCTTACTGCTTCACAACGTCCAGCTCGATGCTCAACTGCACATCGTCCCCGAGAACAGCCGACGGCATCTTCGTCGCGATCCCGAATGCATTTCGGCTGATCGTCGTTGTCGCTGAAAACCCTGCGTGTGTCTTGCCGCCCATGCCTGGAGCCGGGCCCGTCGGCCCCTCAACCTGCAGTGTCACCGGCTTGGTCACGCCGTGCAGCGTCAGATTCCCTTGCACCGTCAACCCCTTGTCCGCCTTCGCCACGCTGGTGCTCGCAAACGTTGCCGTAGGGAACTGCGCTACATCGAAGATGTTCGCACCCTTCAAATCGTTGTCGCGCGGTGCAACCCCCGTATCCACCGACGCCACATCGATTGTCATGTTCACGCTGGACTTCGTAATGTCCGCCTCATTCCAGGTGATCTGCCCACCTGAAACCCCGAACCTCCCGTGCACCTTCGAAATGCTCATGTGCAGAATCGAGAAGTCTACCTCGCTGTGCGCCTTGTCCGGAGCCCAGGTAGAACTCTGGGCCGACATGGGAACCGTCATCGCCAGAACGCCAAGTGCCAATACCAATCGCTTCATTCGTCGTGTCCTTTCAGTCGAGCCGAGCGACAGAGCGCCGGCAGTGGTGGTGATTGCCAATGTCGCATCCTCCAGCGAGAGAATCCGCGCAGAAGACGGGCGCCGCAGTAACGAAGCGCCGGGAAGCCGCAGACGGCCGGAAGCCGCAGACGTGTGTTTCTATGGACGCGCCACGAGGATTACTCGTTTCAACAAATATCTTCCCCACGCCCTCCAGCCCATGTCAATCGCTAAGTGACGGTCTGTTATTCTCCGGCTCATGTCCTTTGTCCGCGACTTCAGGCGACTTAGCCCCTCCCAGCGGCATACCTTCGTCGCCGCCTTCCTCGGCTGGACCCTCGACAGTCTCGACTTCTTCCTCCTCATCTTCTGCGTCAAAGCCATCTCCGCCGACTTCCACGCCAAACCCTCTGACGTCCTCAGCGCCGTCTTTCTTACCCAGGCCTTCCGCCCCGTCGGCGCGCTTCTCTTCGGCATCCTTGCCGATCGCTACGGCCGCCGCCCCGTCCTCATGTTCAACATCCTCAGCTTCTCCGTCATCGAACTCGCCTGCGCCTTTGCCCCCTCACTCGGCATGCTCCTCGTCCTCCGCGCTCTGTTCGGAATCGCAATGGGCGGCGAGTGGGGAGTAGGCGCGGCCCTCGCCTTCGAGACGCTCCCCACCGAAGGCCGTGGCACCTTCTCCGGAATCCTCCAGGAAGGCTACGCATTTGGATCCATCCTCGCCTCCGCCGCCTTCGCTCTCTTCTTTCACATGATCGGATGGCGCGGCCTCTTCATCCTCGGAGCCTCGCCCGCCCTCCTTGTCTTTTACGTCCAGGCCCGCGTTAAGGAGTCGCCCGTCTGGCTCGCCTCCGAACAAAAACGCCGCACCAATCCTCAGCGCGAATCCTTTTCGCAAAAACTCGGCGCCCTCAAATCCTTCCTGCCCACATTCCTCTTTCTCATCCTGCTCATGACTGCCTTCATGTCCTTCTCACACGGCACGCAGGACGTCTACCCGACGTTCCTCGAAGTGCAGATGAAGCTCTCTCCGCAACTCGTCGGGACCATCGGCGTCATCTACGGATTTGCCCAGATCGCCGGCGGATTCGTCTTCGGCACCCTCTCTGAAAAGTGGGGACGCAAGCGTGCCATCATCGCCGCCGCATTGCTCTCGCTCCTCGCCATCCCCGCATGGGCCTACGGACACACGGCCACAACCCTCGCCATCGGAGCTGTTGTCATGCAATTCATGGTGCAGGGCGCCTGGGGAGTCGTCCCTGCCTACCTCGCTGAACTCACCCCCGCCCCCGTCCGCGCCACCGCCCCCGGATTGGCTTATCAACTTGGCGGCCTGGTCACCTCATGGAACGCCAAAGCGCAAGCCCTCGCCGCTGAAAAGTGGGGTAGCTACAACCACGTCCTCGCCATCACCGTCATCATCGTCGCGCTCTCCCTGGCCCTCCTCGGCTCCCTCGGCCACGAAGTCAAAGGCAAAGATATGTCCGCGGATTAAGATGAGGCTTCAATAGACCGCGATGCACGCGGCTTACTTCCATTTGTAAGCTCGTTCGAGTAAGAAAACCCCTACCACAATACACCCGAGAAACAAGATCACAGTGCCGAATTGCAACAGGAAATGACGGAGGCGTCCCTTGATCAGTTCGGGAAAGTAGTATTCTTCAGGGTTTTGAGGGTCGTAGCGAATCGTGACCTTCTCTCCGCCGATTAGCTGATAGAGAGGCGAGTCATCCGGAACGCGACATGGTGCCGTCTGCTGATTACCTTCTCTGTCAGTCCAAACGAGCGTGTCGACTGACTCGTACTCATGTTTGATCTGTCCGCGATAGTCATACACGTGATCTTCCATCGCGCTGGATTCGATGGTCGCATCAGTCTGTACCCAACGGTCGTATCCGCGTATCCGCTCCCAGAGCTTGATGAGCATGGTGCGTTCAGTTTAGCTTTCCGCAGGAGCGAATAGAGTTCCCCATGACGGGTTCATAGCGTCAGTCAGGCGACCAAAGAGGATCTGAGGAATCGTTGCCGATACCGACAGCTCTGCGCCTACCTTCCATATCGCCCCACCAGCTCCCCCTTCGCCACCACATGTCCATGCATCGCCGACTCCACATGGTCACGCGGCGCACCCGCCGGCACATCGACTTCAGCGTCCAGTGCATACAGCGTGAAAACGTACCGGTGCTCTTTCCCCGCTGGAGGACAAGGGCCGCCATACCCTACTTGGCCAAAATCCGTCTTCCCCTGCCGCCCCCCATGGGCCAGCTGGCCCTGCTTCGGAACACCAACCGGCAATCCGTTGATGTTCGCCGGCAGGTTATACACAACCCAGTGCGTGAACGTTCCGCTCGGCGCATCCGGATCTGTTACGGTAAGCGTCAGGCTCTTGGCGCTCGCAGGCGGCGCAGTCCACGCCAGCGCCGGAGACTTATCTTCTCCATCGCACGTGAACTCCTTCGGAACCGTGCCGTCCTTAAGGCTCTCGCTGGTCAACGTCAGATCCGCGCCTGAGGCTGAGACTGTAGCCTCTTCATGATGCCGGCAGCTCGCCAGAAACGGAACAGCCAGCAGCAGCGCAACCAACAGCAGAATCCGCCACACCAGCCCTGCTGAGACGTGAATGTATCTGAAGGGGAGAATCGGTTCGTAGATGTGCAAAAGACCCAGCCCTTCTTCCGCTCTCGCGGCGAGTTATCACTTTGGCGGGTTCCCGCCCAACTCGACCCCCAACCGCCCAAGTATAGCCCCGCCTTCGAACCACGCAACAGCAGCTACTTGGGCCTGACCAACTCCATCCGATCGCGGGTTCTCACCCACGTATTCCCGGCCATGCGCCCCACCGCATCCAGCCCCGCCGGATCGACGCGAAAATTCTCAAACAGCGCCTCCCGCACATGGAACCGGACCACCTCCCCGAGCACGATCACTCCGCTCGCTGGCTTGTCTCCCGTGTAGATCACCTGCAGCAGCCTGCACTCCATCTGCGCAGGCGATTCCGCCACCCGCGGCGCTTTCACCACGTCGCTCGCCAACGGAGTCAATCCGGAAAGCTTGAACTCATCCACCTCAGGCCCCACCTCTGCTGCCGTAGCGTTTGCCTGAGTCGAAATGCTCTCGCTCACTACGTTGATCACAAACTCGCGCGTGGCTTCCACATTACGCAAGGTGTCTTTGCGCTCACCACCATGCGCGCCGCCACTGGCCCGCAGGACAGGGCAAAACAGCACCGTCGGCGGAGCCGACCCCACTCCGGCAAAGAAGCTGAAAGGCGCGAGGTTCGCATTCCCCTCCGCATCCACCGTCGACACCAGCGCGATCGGCCGCGGCACAATGATCCCCGTCATCAACTTGTAAATCTCGCGCTGCTGGTTCTCGGCAGGATCAATCGAAAGCATCCCCGCCACCCTGGAGCTGTCAAAACTTGGGTTGTCCATCTTTTGATAGCCTAAGACACTGGCTTTGGGAGTCGGAGGGAGTAGGGGCCTTCAGGGACCTGAAGACGAACAACAAAAAGACGCGGGCTTTAGCCCTGGCTCCTCATTGCAAACCATGCCGAATGAGATGCCTCAACCGAAATTCGTCGTACCGTAACATAGGTTGATGCACAATCAAGGATAGGGAAGGGACCGTTTTGCCTCGTATTCACTTTCAGCAGCAGCTCGCCGAATTGAAAGACAAGCTCCTCGCCATGGCCGCCCTGGCTCAGCAGGGAGTCGAGGCCGCGGTGGACGCGTACATCCAGAGGGATCAGACCCTCTGTCTCTACGTGAAGCAGAACGAGACCGCCATCAATACGGCCCAGCGCGAACTGGACGAAATGGCCTACGAACTCCTCGCTAAAGAGCAGCCCATGGCCATCGATCTGCGTTTCATCCTCGCGGTCATCAAGATCAATGGCGACCTCGAACGCATCGGCGACCAGTCCCTCACCATCTCGCGCCGCACGCGCGACCTCATGAAGAACGACAATGTAGAGCTTCCAGTCGACTACTCCGCGATGGGTGAAGTTGCAGGGCGCATGATCAGGACAGCCATTCTGTCACTGCTGGAAGGCGATGCCCGCATCGCCGACTCCGTTCGCGAGATGGACGACGAGATCGATCGCATCAACCGCAACGCCCAGGCCGATCTGCTCAAGCTCATTCAGGACAGGCCGCAGTTCACCCAGCAGGCCATGAACGGCATGATGGTATCCCGCAGTCTCGAGCGCATCGCCGATCATGCCGCCAACATCGCTACCGACGTCATCTTCTGGATCCGAGGCGCCGACATCCGCCACCAGCTAAGCCTCTCCATGGATTAGCTGAGGACAGCGCTCAAACCTAATCGCATGTATTACGTGCAAAAAACCGGGGTGGGGTGGCTACCTATGGCTGCGCGCCGGTAGGTACGAGGAGCGTGAGCCTTTCCCGGGCGAGTTCGATGCGGGCCGGAAGCGCACCAAGCACTTCACCGTCCGCTTCGACAAAGACGCTTGATTTAGATCCATTGAGGGCGCTGCATTCCACGGAGTCGGCATCCAGAAGCTCGATAGTCCGCGAGAACGTCTGGCGGCCGACGATGGTGGCAAGCAGAAATCTCAGATAGTGAAGACGGCTCCGTGTCTTGAAGGCAACGACGCTCAAGTCGGTTTTGTGAAGAGAAGCGCCTGGTGCCAGGACCCCAAGAGCGCCGCCGAAGGACCGGATGCGGACGGCAAGCAGTTGCGAAACCTGTTCGACTCGCGCTGCGCCGTTTCCATTCCCTGAAAAGCGGGCATCGAAGAGCGGAAAAGGATTCGTTGCCCAGATCTTGCAGGCTTCCAGAATATAGAGCGCATATCCATAGCGGCGTTTAAGCGCCGGGTCCATGTTTGACATCAGAAGCGCGTCTGCGCCGATTCCGGCCGCGACCGTGAAGTAGCGCCAGCCCTCGGTGCCATTTGGCTCCTTGAAAAAGATGCGGCCAACCCGGACCTGCTGCGGCGTCGCGCTCAGCAGCGCCTGAACAGCCTTCACTGGATTGCGGCCCAGCCCAAGATTCTGTGCCAGCGCATTTGCAGTGCCTAGAGGAACCACCCCGAGAGCGACATCTGTCCCCACAAGGCCCTGAAGCACTTCGTGAACCGTGCCATCGCCGCCGCAGGCAAGAACCGCGTCATGCCCCTGACGTACCGCCGCGACCGCGAGCGCCTTCCCGCTTCCGGGCGCGTGCGTCTCCAGCGAATCGGCTTCGATCCCTGCTTTGTGCAGAACTGCCTTGACGTCGTCGATGTACGACGCTCGCCGCGCAGAGTGCTGGCCCGAAGCTGGATTGTAGATGAGCGCGACACGGCGCATGGACAGGGTTCTACCTTCGATCTGTCTCCGCAAAGCGGGAGGGTGCCTTCATTTTACAGACCAATTGATTAGATGCATCCGAGGCGGAATCAGGAGACTGCCGATCAGGAGTCCAGATCGGCGTCGGCCTGGACTCGTCGCGCAAAGTCTACAATCATCCCGATGCTCCTCTGCGTTCTTACTGTCTCCGATCGTTGCTCACAAGGCTTGATGACTGACACCGCCGGTCCTGCCGTAGCAGAACTGCTTCGCCAGCATTGGCCCACAGCTCGCGTCGCCAAGGCGCTTGTCCCCGACAAGGAAGACGAAATCATCGCCCGCCTCCTCGAGTGGTCCAGCATGCACGCGTCGCTCATCCTCAGCGTCGGCGGCACTGGCTTAAGCCCGCGCGATCGCACCCCCGAAGCAACCGTCCACGTCCTCGACCGCCTCGTCCCCGGCATCAGTGAAGCCATGCGTTCCCGCGGATCCGAGAAGAATCAATATGCCTGGCTCTCCCGCGGTATTGCCGGCCTTCGCGGCAGCACTCTTATCGTGAATCTGCCGGGTAGCAAAGGCGCCGCGGAAGAAAGCCTCACGTCCATCCTTCCTCTCCTGAACCATGCCATCGAGGTCGCCGGAGGCCACCCGGGGCATCCCTCAGAACCCATCCCCTGATAAGCGGAAACGTTTGCCCATCGGTACCGCCTCGCACCGGCTTGCCACCGTCGCCGCAGCCACCGATCCGACCCTAACCTCCTCAGGCATTTTCACTTCAACCGTCCCTCCGTCTGCAAATCACGTTCAGAAACACGAGAAAATGGCGTAAAATCGTTCCATCCGTGGGTGGCCCCAGAAAAAACACGAACCGCCTTCGTGCCCCCAGCGCCAGCATTCGCGATGTGGCCCAGCGCGCTGGTGTCTCGATTGCCACCGTCTCTCGCGCAGTTAATGGCATCTCCACCGTTGCCCCCGAACTCGCTGAGCGCGTCTGGAATGCCATTCGCGAAGTCGGCTACGTCCCCAACACGCAAGCCCGTGCCCTCGTCTCCGGACGCAGCCGCCTCCTCGGCCTGGTCGTCTCCGAAATCACGAATCCCTTTTTTCCCGAGCTGGTGCAGGAGTTCGAAAACCTCGCCGTCGAGCAGGGCTACGAAGTCTTCATCGGATCTACAAACTACGATCCCATCCGCACTGAATCCCTCGTCCGCCGCATGCTCCAGCGCAGCGTCGACGGCGTCGCCATCATGACATTCGGCATCGAGCAGGAACTCATCCAGAAGCTCGTCGATCGGGCCTTCCCGATGGTCTTTGTCGACTCAGGCCCGGATATGCCCAACATTCGCGTGCTCAAGGTCGATTACGGCGAGGGTATCCGCGAAGCGGTCCAGCATCTCGCAGCCTTGGGCCATCGCAACATCGCATTCATCAGCGGACCGCTCCACATGCGCTCCGCCATTGCTCGGCGCGACGCTTTTCTAAAGTCCATGTCCGAACTCGGTCTGACTGTACCTCGCATGCACATCGTCGAAGGCACGCACACCATGGAAGGCGGCATCAAGGCCACCGAAAACATCCTCCAGATCGGAGAGATGCCCACCGCCATCGTCTGCTCCAATGACATGACGGCGATCGGTGTTCTCCACGGCCTTCACCGGACCACTCACGGAGTGCCCGACGATATCTCGGTCATCGGCTTTGACGATATTCACCTTGCTCAATTCGTGCTTCCGCCGCTGACCACCATCCAGATGTCCTGCAAGCACCTCGCCGCCGCCGCTGTACAGGCCCTGCGTGCCGGCATAGAACCAGGACTCCCGCAGTCCAACCAGACAGAGTGGCCCATCCCAACTCACCTTGTCGTGCGGCAGTCCACCTCTTTCCCGCGTGGGAGCCTTCCCGCACTCGCCAAGACGCGGCCTGCGCCCCGTAGAGCTACCGCAAAAGCTTAGACCCCTCTTTTTCCCTCTCATCGAAGCAGTTCCAGCCGCGCTGTAACTTGTGCCCCTCCCACGGTGTCTAATAGATGCTGTAGAGGATTCCCGAGCGAGGTCACTAATGCTCATCCGCAAACCCTCCGACATTCCGTCATCGGAGATCACATCTGAGACGAGCTACAAAGATTTCCTGAGCCGCCGCCGTTTTCTGCGTACGGCGATATCCGGTGCCGCCGCTGCGGGTGCAGCCATAGCCGGAACTGACCGCCTCGCAGAGGTGCTCTCGCCGGGTACAACCGTCCTCGCCGACGCCACAAAGCTGCAAACTGTGAAAAGCCCTCTCTCCACCACGGGCGAACAGCTCACCAGCTTCGAAGACATTACTCATTACAACAACTACTACGAGTTCGGCGTTCAGAAGACCGACCCCGCCAAGAACGCCGGAGTACTCCCAACGCGTCCCTGGACCGTGAAAGTTGAAGGTCAGGTCAAACAGCCTAAAACCTTCGACATCGATGCACTGCTCAAACTCCGCCCCCTCGAGGATCGCATCTACCGCCATCGCTGCGTCGAAGCCTGGAGCATGGTCATCCCCTGGATCGGCTACTCGCTTTCCGAGTTCATCAAGCAGTGCGATCCGCTGCCGAGCGCGAAATACATTCAGTTCCTCTCCTACTACGACAAGAAAGTCGAGAAGTGGACGAACGAGTCCAGCATCTTCTGGCCATACAGCGAAGGGCTCCGCATGGATGAAGCCATGCACCCTCTCACACTGCTCACTTTCGGTCTTTACGGCCAGGTGCTGCCCAATCAGGACGGCGCTCCCATTCGCATTGTCGTGCCCTGGAAATATGGCTTCAAATCCGCAAAGTCAATCGTCGCCGTGCGCTTCGTCGAGAAGATGCCGGAAACCACCTGGTACCAGCAGAATCCGGGCGAATACGGGTTCTACTCCAACGTCAACCCCAATCACGACCACCCGCGCTGGAGCCAGAAGTCTGAGCGCCGCATCGGCCTGCCGTTCTACGCCCAGCGCCGTACCACGCTCATGTTTAACGGTTACGCCGACCAGGTCGCATCCCTCTACAACGGCATGAACCTCGATAAGTATTACTAAAGCGGACTTCAGGCAATTTCACGCTAACTCCGCAAGCTCCGCTAACCGGTGCGAAGCAACGCCAACTGCGCACAACTACTATGCCCCGCAAGACCCTCATCACGCTCAAAACCCTCACCTGGATCGCGTGCCTCGGCCCCTTCGCCCAGCTCGTCTACCAGGCCGTTACCAATACACTCGGCCCAGATCCCACCTCTACCATTGCGCTCACCACCGGCTACAACACCCTCCTGATGCTGATCCTCTCGCTGGCGGTCACGCCGCTGCGTCTTCTCTCGCCACGCCTCTCCTGGCTCATCAAGTTCCGTCGCCTCCTCGGCCTCTTCGCCTTCTTCTACGCGACGATTCACCTCGGCACATACCTCATTCTCTACCTCAACTTCGATTGGGGCGTCTTCAAGACCGACATCACCAAGCGCCGCTTCATCATCGCCGGTTTCGCAGCTTACACTCTGCTCGTCCCGCTCGCAGCCACATCCACAACGTGGGCCATCCGCAAGCTCGGCGGCAAGACGTGGAACCGCCTTCACAAGCTGGTGTACATCTCGGCAATATGCGGAATCATTCACTACTGGTGGCAGGTCAAACCCGGCGTCCTCAGCCCCATGAACCTCACCATCTCTCTCACCGTTCTGCTGCTCGCGCGCCCCGTGCTGATCTACAGTCAGAAACGAAGAGCACAGCGCCCCGCCGCAGCCTGATCATAAGCACGTAGGTTTTTACTTGCGAGCCGCCGCGCGCGTGAGCATAACATTCACATCGTTCAGATCGCTGTGCACGTGCAACGCAATTTCCTTTTCCCGGTACAGCCGCTCGCGTCCTTCTCCCTCAGCCTCGTCCTTCGCTTCACTCACCCGGAGGAAATAGCTATCTTCAGGAACATACTCGAATCGAAAACCTCCGTCGCTATCGACAGACGCCTTCCTCGCCTGCTCCCGATCATCCGCATAAAGCAGCGTGACCGTTGCATGTGCCGGGGCATGGCCATCATCAACTGCTTCCACGTGGCCTGAGACCGTGCGCAGCCCGGCAAGCGGGATCACGATATCCGCTCCCTGCGCAATCTCCCCTTCACTCACCTTGATCGTGCTCGCAGCCTTCCTGCGCAGCACGTTTCCCAGGCAAACGCGGGGAGCGATGTCCTCCGAATCAATTGGCATCAACGCGCAAACGATATATTCTCCCGCCGCGAGATTCTCGACCGCATAATTCCCATGGCTGTTGCTCGTCGAATTGATCGCCCAGTTGTTGAACAGCGGAAGCCCAACCGAGTTCCACTCTTTCTTGAGGCTCTTCCTGAAGAGCTGAAAATGCATGCCGATCGCGGGGCTTCCATCATCGAAGCTGACGTTTCCGCCAATCTCCGCGGCGCGGCGCAGCTCGATCGTGATCTCCGAGACTCGTCGCACTGCAACCTTCACCGTCACCAGGTTCTCTTTCCATTGTTTGATGGCGGCCAGTTCCTGTTCCGATGTCGTGCCCTTATCGCTGATCTGTCCGAAGTCGATCCCGCGCATTGGGTCGAGATACCCATCCAGTGTTCCAAACGCGTAGTACTCCCCAGGCGGCACGGCCTCCATCCTGAACCTGCCATCAAGCCCCGTCAGGATCGTCGCTGCCGGTGCCAGCGGAGGATCATCGCTTGGTTCAGAATGCAATTTAGGAATCGGGGTCAGGCTCACCGTCGCGAACCGTGCAGGCTTTGCAGTATCGGCACAAATCACCACACCGCTGACGACACCCTTGGTGGGATCAGGCTTGTTCGAACGCTTTTCGCAGCCGGCGACCAGCAGGAGCAACGCGACGACCCAGAGCAGCTGCACACGTGCCATTTCGCAGCCTCCGTCACTGACTTAGTCGAGTGCGATCTCCATTGTCTCGCTGAACTCGAGCATTGTCTGCATCACCGGGCTCCAGTTTCTACGGTGCAGCGGAGTCGGGCCGAGCCGGTCCAGCGCCGCCCGATGCTCCCGCGAGCAGTATCCCTTGTGCTTCGCCAGCCCATATCCGGGATACACCGCATCCAGCTCTACCAGCATCCGGTCGCGAAACACCTTGGCCAATATGCTAGCCGCGGCTATGGAATAGCTCGTGCCATCGCCATGAATAACTGACTCCTGCGGACACGGCCAGTCGATCGTGTCGCAGCCGTCGATGAGCAGATAATCCGGCTCGATCCCAAGCTGCTGCACGGCCGTTCGCATAGCGAGAAGGGAAGCGTTACGAATGTTGATTCGATCGATCGTCTCCACATCGATCGCAGCAATGGCAAACGCGAGGGCTTTGGCGCGAATGATGACGTCAAGCTCATTCCGCTTCGCTTCCGAGAGCTGCTTCGAATCATTCAGCCCCGGAATTCGGCATCCCAGCGGCAAAATGGCGGCGGCGGCCACGACCGGCCCGAACATCGGACCTCGGCCCACCTCGTCGCATCCGGCGATTCGCAGAAAACCGTACTTAGTCGCAGCTTTCTCTAGCCTCCATCCGCAAACGAGCTTAGCCATGCCTCAAGTATAAGAACGATTAGGATTCATGACTCGGTGGACGCCTGCGGAAAACCCGTCCGGGAAGCCACTTGGTCACACCGCCATCGCCGGCTCTGCCTTCATAGCGATCACCTTGCCACCCTTCTTCCTCTGCCTGAACTGTGCAGGCGGCGCGTTATATGCGCGCTTGAACGCCCGGTTGAATGCGGCCTCTGAGTTGTACCCCACATCCATCGCAACCTCAACCACACTTTTGTCGGTTTTCTCCAGCGCTTCAGCTGCGATTCGCATCCGCCAATCTGTCAGATACGCAATAGGAGACATTCCCAGAAAATGCCGGAACCGCTCCGCAAGACGCGTGCGTGACATCCCCACGTCCTTCGCCAAACCGTCAACCGTCCACTCCCGCGCCGGATCTTTGTGCATCAGTGCCAGCGCCTTTGCCAAGTTGGGATCTCGCAGCCCTGCCAGCCAACCTGTCTGCTCCTCGGGGAGTGTGCTGATATACGAGCGCAGAGTCTCAACGAAAAGAACTTCGGAAAGTTTTCCCACCACAAGCGAACTGCCCGCACCAGCCGGCGCGTCCACTGAAAATCGAATCGAGTTCTCGATCCACTTTCCTGACGGCCCCGACGCCACCGGCACTTTCAAAATGCGCGGCAGCCCGGACAGAAAAACATCGCACAGCCGCGGATCGCAAGCCATGTAGCCGCAAACGAATCTCGTTTTCTCGCCGCCGCCGCCAAACTGCACTGCTTTCAGTCCGTCTGCCAAGCTGCTCGCAAACTCACGGAAAGAGTCAACCGGCTCTCCGCGACGGGGACCATTGCCCAGGAGGTGAGAATCTCCACCGGGAAGGACAACAATGTCCCCAGCGCTAAGTTCCACTCGCTCCTCACCCAGCAACGCGTAGGCGCGCCCTTCCGTCAGGAAGTGAAACATGATCAGGTGAGCGTTTTTGAAGGGCAGATGTGGCTCGATGCCCACCGCTCCGGATGACATGATGCACCACGGCGCACTGAACTCGGCATTGAAGAACAAAGCGCCATTCAGCCGAACAGCGCTCAAGACCTCTGACAACACGTCCATTGCAACTCGCACACTTTCAAAATCTGGGCGTTTGAGCTAACCATGCGGGCGGTTCGGTCAAGTAGGGAAGTCCAATTTCCCGCAAAGTAGAGCTTGATCTTACTTGATCAAATCCCCGGAGAGGAAGATTCAAAATGAGCACTGGAGCCGCGGTTTCCCCTACCCTTAGCAGTCTCCATCGGGAGATGCACCAGTTGAAAGCCCGCCTCAAGGCCACCTGGATGACCGGAGACTACGACGTCTTCTCGCGCTACCTGGAGCCCGACGCTCACCTCTTTTTCCGCCGTATCGGGGTCGAGCCCGGACAGAAAGTCCTCGATGTCGGGTGCGGAACCGGCCAGCTCGCCCTCATTGCCGCCCGCGCCGGAGCCGACGTCACCGGGTGCGATATCGCCACCAATTCCATTGAGCGCGCCCGTGCCCGCGCCTCGCAGGAACAGCTCAACGCCACCTTCGATGAGGGTGACGCCGAGGCTCTGCCCTACGCCGACGGCCAGTTCGACGTGGTCGCCAGCCTGGTGGGCGCAATGTTTGCGCCGCGGCCAGACCTCGTCGCATCCGAGCTCATCCGAGTCTGCAAGCCCGGCGGCAAGATCGCCATGGCCAACTGGACGCCCCAGGGCTTCGTCGGCCAGATGTTCAAGATCATCGCCCGATACATCGCTCCCAATGGAATGCCCTCCCCCGTTCTGTGGGGCGATCAAGCGACAGTTCACGAACGGCTTGGCAAGCGCGTTCTCGACCTCCGCTGCACTTATCGCTACTACCAGTTCGAATACCCCTTCCCGCCCGACGTCGTCGTCGACTTCTTCCGCGAGCACTACGGCCCCATGTCCCGCGCCTTCGGAGCGCTCGACGCTGACGGCCAGGCGCAGCTCAAGGCCGATCTGGTCGCTCTCTGGAGCGCCAACAACCGTGGCGTCGGCAACGCGACCCTTGTCGACTCGGAATACCTCGAGGTCATCGCTATCCGCGGTGACCTCGATCCCGATCTTCCGTTCATTCACTCAATTTCTATGAATGACAAAAAGACGAACCGCCGCGCAGAACTACTCGCCGATCGCATCGAGGAAGGCGCTGCTCGCCTCGCCGACTTCGCCGGCCGCCTTACCGATGCAGAGTGGTCCACACCCACAACAGAAGGCGGCAAAGAGGGACGTCCGGCCGGCATCATCATTCATCACGTAGCCAGCATTTATCCCATTGAAATTAGCGTTGCGCAGGCCGTTGCCGCCGGCAAGAGCGTCACCGACGTCACCTGGGAAGCAGTAGCTGAAATTAACGCCAAACATGCCACTGACAGCGCCAATTCCGGCAAAGCCGAAACGATCGAACTCTTGCTGAAGAACAGCAGGGAAGCAGCCGATGCGGTTCGCGCCCTCACGGACGAGGAACTTGATCGCGCTGCTCCCTTTTCCCTCAGCTTCGGCGCACCCATGACAGCTCAGTTCGTTCTCGAGGATCATGCCGTTCGCCATAGCTGGCACCACCTCGCGCGACTTCGTAAGGCGCTTGGACACCACACCGTCAATCCGTCTTCACAACTCCGGTGAAAACCACCTCCGGAATCGTGAGCCTGAGCCCGGACGAACTCCCCCTCGTCCGGGCTTTGTCTTGCCTGCAATCTCCGGTGCCCCATCCTGCCCGCGTTTTTTGCGCTCAGGGCGGGAAACAAGCGATTGGGCGCATCCAACAGCTCAGGAGGAGCAATGACCACAAACGTGAAGCCTACACACGAGCAGCCCGGTGGACTGCAGGATGAAGATGTCGAACCGGATGACGGCTTGGTAAACGACTCTCTCGGATCGGTGGACATCGCAGACTCCACGGGCCTCGATGAAACCAAAGAGACCGGGGACGCCAAGCGACTGAATAAAAACACCAAGGAAGACTGAGTCCAGAACTTCAGGGCACCTGCTCTCAAAACAAAAACCCCGGCCAGAGCCGGGGTTTTTTGAATCTCCGATGGTCGGCGCTTACGCCTTGGCGGTCACGCGCTCCACTTCCTTCAGGCGGGCAGCCTTGCCCCGCAGTCCGCGAATGTAGAACAGCTTCGCGCGCCGAACCCTATAGCTGCGAATCTTCTCAACCTTATCCACAACCTTGGAGTTGAAGGGGAAGATGCGCTCGACGCCCTGCCCAAAGCTCATTTTGCGCACGGTAAAGGTGCCCTGGGGCCCCCGGTTGATCGCAATCACAAGGCCTTCAAACGCCTGCAGCCGTTCTTTATCGCCTTCTTTAATCTTCACTTGCACGCGAACCTGGTCGCCGGGCACGAAACTGGGGAGATCGGTGCGCTTCAGCTTATCTGCCAAGCGCTGCATTACTGGATGAATGGACATAGCTTCTTCCTGCTGATGGACTCAGAACCTTGATTCTAACAGAGAAGCAGGCCGAAGCCTAGTCCCGTAGCCGAAGGAAAGACTTTAGCCGACAGAGAAGCCGAGATGGGCTTGACTGTGGCCGCGATTCACATCGACATCTGATCGCCAATTCATCCAGATCACGCTGACTAGGTCCGGGAAAGGGCTCTGATTGAATTGGCTTTGTTTCTGACGTCGTCGGCGTCTTCGTGGCCACCTGCCGTGAGCGTATGCTACATACGACGATGCGGGGCCTGAGCTGCGATCGCATTCGAGTCGCAGATCCTGGATGAAGCGGCAGACGCAACGTGGTGATCAACGCTCTGGACGTGCGCGGCCTGTATGTTGGAAATGCGGATGCGGGCCAAGGCGGCAATGCCACCCTCAGCCAGCTCAATGGCAATACCTCGACGGATCATCTGGCTGGCATGCAGTCAAGCGAGAATGCCATGGCGGAATTGTCGAACGGAACCGGAGGAACATACTTCCACAACAACAACGACCTGCTCGGCGGACTGAAGAGTCTTGCCGCCGCGCCGGAGTACATATATTGGCTCGCAATTTCGCTGAAGGACGTGAAGCCGAACGGGACTTTCCATCAGCTCAAGGTGAAAGTGAATAAGCCAGATCTGGATGTGCAGGCTCGGCGCGGATATGTCGCACCCAAGCTGACCAGTAGCAGGAAATAGCAGTTTGATCGTTGGAACTGAATTCCGTAAAGAGGATCGCAGGGAGCGATGGTGCATGGAATCCTGCGGGGTTGAACATCTCATGATCAATCGACGTAGATTTCTGGCCTGTTCCGCGGGAATGGTTGCGGCTGCTGCCAGTGCTAAGGCTGTCGCGGCTTCGGGCATCTCGCGCCGGTCGGGAATGAAGCTGAAGCTAGGCTTGAATGCTTATTCGTTCAATACCTCTCTTCAATCTGGCGCAATGACGTTGGCCGATGCCGTGGAGTTCTGCGCTGAGAACGGCGTGGATGCGTTGGATGCGACGGGATACTACTTTCCCGGCTATCCGGAGGTTCCGACGGATGAGTATGTCTATGGCCTCAAGCGAACAGCGTTTGTAAATGGAGTTGCCATCAGCGGCACTGGAGTACGCAACAACTTCGCCGTGGCGGATGAGTCGGCGCGTAGGCGCGATGTTCAGATGGTGAAGGGTTGGATTGTCGTTGCCAGCAAACTGGGTGCGCCGGTAATTCGAGTGTTTTCAGGTCCTGAGCGGCCTGCGGGATACTCATTCGATCAAGCGCTCGCCTGGATGGTGGCGGACTTTAAAGAGTGCGCCGCGTTTGGAAAGGAACATGGCGTCGTTGTCGGTCTCCAGCAGCACAACGATTTTCTGAAGACCGCGGCGGAGACGATTCGCGTGATTGAAGCCGTCGATTCGGAGTGGTTCGGCTGCATCCTGGATATCGGCAGCGTTCGCTCAGGCGACCCGTACGCGGAGATCGAGAAGCTTCTTCCATATGCCGTTTCCTGGCAGATTAAAGAAGAAGTGGGACGAAACGGAAAGGCGGAACCCGTAGACCTTGGCAGGATCAAGTCGATGATTGACGCGCATGGGTATCGCGGATATGTGCCGTTTGAAGCGCTTGGGCCGGGTGATGCGCGACCGCGAGTGAAGGCTTTTCTGTCGAAGATTCGGTCCGCCTTTGGATTGGCGAAGGGTCGTGGAGTCTAGAGTCAACGATCTTTCGCCGCTGCTCTGGATGGATGCATGCCTGACCATGTAGCTGAAAGTTTTGCTTGTAGAAAGAGTTGGAACTTGAGTAGCCTCGTTGTCGTCGCTCAGGCTGTCCGGCACCGATGATCTTGCGCTCTATCGTATGCTGAAGGCTCGACCCTAAACCGTGCAGGTCGAGACGGCTTCGGTCTCAACACGCCAATTCAGGAGATATTTGAAATGTTCATGAGACTTCTTGTTGCACTTACCCTAGGTCTTATTTCAGTGTCTGGTGCTGCCCAGGTAGTGCCTGCAAGCGGGACGACTCATCCGCCGCTGTCTGGGTCGGTTGGGTTCGGAATGGACTACATGTCGGGTGATTGGGGAGCCGGGAAGATCAACAGGTGGGGGCCCTCAGCCTGGGCTACCGTAACCGTCTGGCATGATTTTAGCGTGATCGTAGAAGGCCACTCGGCGATCATCGGGGGGAACAAAATCGCCCAGGGACAGACGGGATACCCGCCCTTCAAGTATGTTAACGGCGGAGGTGGGCTCGTCTGGACATCTGACTACTTCGGGCGGTTCCAGCCCTTGCTGAAAGCAGAAGCGGGAATCGGAAGCCTCACTCACCCGCCGAACGGCAGCGGCCACGCCCACCAGTCAACGCTTACCTACACGCTGGGGGGCGGGGTCGAGTATCACACCTACGGACGGCTGTGGACACGAGTCGAGTATGACTACGACTTTTTCACGAACTTCTATAGCTCCCAATCGGGCAAGTTCCACTCTCTGAACCCGAGAGGCTTCATATTCGGGGAGACGTATCGTTTTGGGCGGTCCGGCTCTCGTTACTGATCCGCGACAATCGCTGAAGAGAGTCCAATCCGGCCACTCGCTGTGGAGTGGCCGTGCTGAAACCGCGCGGCAGGAGATCGCTCAAATCTTGTCTGAGTAGACCTGGCGGACAAGGATGTTCTCAATCTCTTCCTGGCGGCCGGAGCGGGGTTGCGGGTTGATGTCCTTGCCGAGCGCCCATTTCTCGATTTCATCGAGAGACTTCTTGCCGGTGAAGAATGACATAGCGTCGGGGGACTTCCAGCCGGCGTACCGGTCAGAGACGATCTTGTCGAGGCGGCCGTCATCGATGATCTTCGCGGCGGTAAGGAAGGCGCGGGCGCAGAGATCGGCTCCGCCAACGTGGGCGTGAATGAGATCTTCCGGCGTGAAGCTCTGACGGCGCACCTTGGCGTCGAAATTGCAGCCGCCGGGGTTGAGCCCGCCA
>Ga0207671_10002114_pt1 | contig 21687 bp, 18 predicted proteins | sample KBSC24metaG_FD_184352 | JGI IMG/M metagenome (GOLD analysis project Ga0207671, IMG submission 184352) | Corn rhizosphere microbial communities from Kellogg Biological Station, Michigan, USA - KBS C2-4 metaG (SPAdes) (version 2) | ecosystem: Host-associated > Plants > Roots > Rhizosphere > Soil... | reverse complement strand
CTTTGCGTGTAAAAGGTATAGGTTTCAGAAAACAATGGTTGTACCTGGCCCGTCCAGCGTACGGAGTACATATCTTCCGGAACAAGTCCGGGTGCTGGCGATAACACTACGGGTTGTTTTGAATAGGTAAGTTCAAAATTAATTACGGAGTCCACCCTGGTAAGCAGGGGTTCACCAGCAAGACTGGTACCGTTGTAGTAAACGCCCTGCAAGCCGTTGCCCGATGCAGCCGGTGGCGCAATAGCTACAGGATAAAGCTGTGACTGCGGAATAATTTGTTTGGCTGTATTGGTGCCCGACCAATACAGTTTGGTAACGGCTTCGCCGGTATTCTCAAAATACTCAAGGATAATATCGTATTTCTGTCCGGCCTGTAATGCAATGGTGCCGTTTTTTTCAGTAGCGGATTGGTTGGTCCAGTTGTCAATCAATTGTACGCCGTTTACCCAAAGCCTTACTCCATCATCGCTCAATACCGAAAAAGTGTAATTTTCAGAATAGAGTGGCTGTACCTGGCCGGTCCAGCGTACGGAGTATTTGTCTTCCGGAACCACGCCGGGTGCCGGAGAAAGTACCAGGGGTTGTTTTGAATAAGTAAGCTCAAAGTCTATAGTGGGATCTACCCTCGTGAGCAGCGGCTCGCCGGAAAGAACCGTGTTATTATAGTAGACGCCCTGCAAACCGGTTCCCGTGCCAGCTTGTATACTGGTGCAAATGGTATTGCTGGTATAATTGGTGACTTGTCCGGGAAGTGTGATGCTGGTCATAGTGCCTGCAGCTATTAGTGAAATATAAGTACCCGGAGACGGAGACAGCGTTAAAGGTATTGCAGTAATAGTATTGGCGTCGGTGAGGGAACATGCCGCGGCTCCATTGCCGGGATTGCTGCCGCCAAAGAAATCAAACGCATCATTGTCGGTAGCAGTGTTTGCGTAGGCCCCTGCAAAAACAAGATTGCCTTCCGTATTCATATCCCCGTTAGACAAATATTTAGTACCATTGTTTAGCTTTTTGTCAGCTATAACAGTACCGTTGCTGATCCTGGAAACATATACAGCTGTAGCTGGAGATGTATATGACTGGGCAATAAACATATCATTTGCACTAACCGGGTAAATGCTGTAATTGTAAGCATTATTGTTTCCGTTGTGGTAATAAATGTTGCCGGCAAGATTTTTTGTATTTAAATCGTAACTGCAAACAGCATGGTTGCTTGTCGATCCAAACCCCTGGAAAATACCGAGGTTAAAGATGACCGTATTGCTGCTTACATATGATTGATTTTCCCAAATGGAATTGACATATCCCGCACCGCCGGGATAATTGTTGCTGATGCTGTAACTGTTCTGACTACTAATATTTCCTGTAACGGGATCCATTTCCAGTATTACGGCGTTATAATTGGAGCCGGCATTATAGAAACCGCTAACCAACAGCTTGCCGTTGGCGAGTTGTGACACTGTTTTAAACTCATCGGCTGCACTGCGTGTGGAAATGGCAGACCAAGCTTTTACACCTGCCGGATTTAGTACAACTATAAAGCCGTTGGATTGGCCGATCTGGAAATTGTCTACTCCTACCAGCGCAATATTATGGTTAGATAATTCAATACCATCCCAGAAGAGTTCGCCTCCCGAAGAATTAGTGGAAATCGAAGACCAGATCACATCGCCGGTTAAAGCGTTTAGCCGGCATATGATCCCCCGCCGGATGCCATTGCTATACATTTGTCCAAGCGCCAGGTAATCTCCGTTGGAACAAACAATTACACGGTTAAAAGCGTCCTCACCTGCGTTGGCAAAAGCCTTTTGCCATACCACCTGTTTACTGGCATTGAGTTTTACTATAAAGCAGTCATTTCCGTTGCCGGGATTATTGTTAACAGTACCGGCTTCCACTGTTCCGCCATTCAGGCTGTCGAACTTTACATCATTAAAAGATTCATTGGCACCAGCCGATCCGATAGTTATTTGCGTGGTTTGGGCGGAAGCCCATACGCTGATAAGGGATAAAATAAAAACACAAAATTTTTTTTGCATGCAAAAGAGTTTAGGAATAATAATAACAATGAAAAATAAGGGGCTTTGTAACGAAACTGGATGATAGGGGATTCCGGGGATGGTGGATCAATTGTTGAACAGTCAACAGCTATAGAATTAAAAACGGTCAAATATAGGGGGAAGCTTTCAACTTTGAAAAAATACTGTATTATTTATTTGAAAAATAATACTACAGCAAAGCGCGGAGGTTTGGCTGTAAAATCCGGCAAAATGGCCCCAGGGAACAAGGCCCCTGTTGGCGGCCCCAAAAGAATTAAAATTTAGGACAGGGGATAGCTTTTCTGCCAGAGGGTGCTTTCTTAATGTATATAAGTGATACCTCAATTCCACCACGGCTCTGCGAACCAACTTTAAGACTGGAATAATTCACATCGTAAGTCATGCCCAACCTGAAATCATTCCATTCCAGGCCCAGGTAAGGTATAATAGCATCGTTGAAACGAATCCAGCTACCTGCATAAAAATTGGTAGGTGTTTCGCTTTCATCATTGTTAAGATTAAAAGCAACTGCGCCCCCTAATACGGTTTCGTGTGCGCCTGCCTGCTGGCTGTACAAACCAGAAAGATGCAGCGTGGTAGTTTCCCCTACTTTAAAATAGCCACCACCGTGTACGGTTAAACGCGGATTCAGGGTATAGTAACCACTGGCAAAATAACTTTCTTTGGGCCGGTTAATATGGTACATAGATGCGCCCAAATAAAAATTATTGGTTCCATCGGTTGAACCACTGTACAAGAGCCCCGCATTGAAATCAAAATAATTGATGTTTACATTGCGGCCATCCACCGGCTCATTGCTGGGCAGGGTCCAGGTGCCGTCCAGCGCCAGCTCATTTTCAAATTTTAATTGAGAACCATCCAGCCTTTTGGAAGCATAGGTGCCCTGGAAACCAAAGCCGAGCTGATGAAATCCGTCTTCATCCAATCCTTTGTGGTAGGAAGTAGACAAAGAAATATAGTTACTGTTTAAGATACCATTGGCGGTCCGGTCGGTCATGGCCATTAACCCAACGCCCCATATGTCATTGGGGTTGATGCGGTTAGTGAGCATCGGGGCATCCAGGGAAATGGTAGATGTAATAAATGCTTTGCTAATGGCCGGCCATTGGTCGCGGTAATTGCCTGCTGCCCTGAAAACACCATCAAATTTGCCGGTCAGGGCAGGGTTCAATGTAAGCGGTGAAGAAAAAAATTGGGAAAAATGCGGATCCTGGGCCAGGATTTTCATTTTCATAAGGAGCGAAAAACCTACAAGCAGTGCGATTCTCTTCATGTCAGTTGTTAATGTAGCTGTAAAATACAAACAATTGTAAGAGATCCAAAGTTAAAATTGCGCTGCTTTTGCGTATGCCGGTAATCGTGGTTTTTGTGCAGGTGAATTGGCGGGTTGGGAGGACGGGTTGCTACCGGCCGGTACATATCACATTTGCACTTTGGTACCAAATGCCAGGTCGCCGGCATCGCCCAGCCCGGGTACAATATATCCTTTGGCCGTCAATTCATCGTCGATAGCGCCGCACCATACTTTGCAATTAGGCTCGCTGCGTAAAACATATTCAATCCCCACCGTACAGGCAATAGCCGCCACCACGTGTATTTTTGACGGGTGCCCTTCTTCTCTGAGAAACTGGATTGTTTTTACCAGTGAAGAGCCCGTAGCCAGCATGGGATCAGAAACAATAACTACCCTGTTTTCCAGTTCCGGGCAGGAAACATAATCCAGGCTAATCTCAAAAGTGCCATCTTTATGGTGCTTGCGGTACGCTGAAATAAAAGCATTATCGGCTTTGTCGAAATAATTTAATAAACCATTGTGCAAGGGCAGGCCTGCTCGGAGAATGGTGGCCAGTACGGGTTGTTCCTTCAGCACTTTACAGGAAGAAATACCAAGGGGTGTTTGTATGTCTTTTTCTATATATTCAAGTTCCTTGCTTATCTCAAAACCTGCCACTTCCCCAATACGTTCCAGGTTACGGCGGAAACGCATCCGGTCGCTCTGTACCTCTATATCCCTTAATTCGCCCACCCAATCACTCAGCAAAGAATAATGCTGGCTCAGATTAACAACCATGATACGCAGTTTAGTTTTAAAAATACAATTATTATGGTGGTTAGCAGATCACCAACCGTAGCGGCAGGATAGCTATACCCGGCAGCAGCAGTAATCTACCCCTGCCCACAACAGCAAGTTACATTAACCGGCCAGTAACTGACGCTATTCACAGCAATAAGTAACCACCAGCTGCACAGGAACAGTTTTGTTAGCTACCAGGGTCCCGCAGCGCAGCACCACCACCCCGATAAATGTAAAAAATATTTCGGGATCAGCATTTTTATTTTGTACCTGCAGCCGGTACTGATGACAATGCTTTTGCACATTTTATTATGTTTATCTAATCAACAAGAACCGGGTAATCCGTAATTTGCCCGCACAAATCTAATTGCCGCAAGGGCAAACCTAAAATCAAATATCGGAATGGTATATAAAGTGATTGGCTTAATGAGCGGCAGCTCGCTCGACGGACTGGATATTGCCTATGTTCATTTTCACGAAACCGCTGGCAAATGGACCTATGAAATTTTGAAAGCCGATTGTGTGCCTTACAGCAAATTATGGACAGACAAGCTCAGTAATGCAGTTAATTTGCCTGCATCAGGTTACCAGTTATTGCATTCAGAATACGGGGCGTATACCGGTGCAGCGGTCAATAAATTTATTGAAGACAATGGCCTTGAGCACCAGGTGCATTTAATTGCTTCTCACGGCCATACTACGTTTCATATGCCCGGGCAAAAAATGACGGCGCAGTTGGGAGAAGGTGCAGCCATTGCAGCCACCACCGGATTGCCCGTAGTGAGCGATTTGCGGGCCATGGATATAGCGTTTGGCGGGCAGGGAGCGCCCATAGTGCCAATAGGAGAAAAATTGTTGCTGTATGATTATGATATGTTTTTGAACCTGGGCGGTATTGCCAATCTTTCCTTTAACCAGGCTGGTCAATATATCGCATTTGATGTTTGCCCTGCCAACCGGGTATTAAACATGCTGGTGGCAACTACGGGAAAAGCGTATGATGATGAAGGTAAGATGGCGGCAACCGGCAGTGTAAACAGCAACCTGCTTAACCAGTTGAATGAATTGAGTTATTACCAGCAACCTTCCCCCAAGTCGCTGGCTAATGATTTTGGCACGGCCACGGTATACCCGATTTTGCAGCAATACCAGCTTTCCACGGCAGATGGGCTGAGGACTTATGTAGAACATATAGCAATACAAATAAAAAATGCTGTGCAGTCGGTCATAGCCGGTGAACCGGTAGACAATGCAAAGCTGCTCGTCACCGGTGGCGGTGCTTTTAACAGTTTTATGGTTCAGCAGATAAACCTGCTCCTGCAGGAAACCGGTATAACGGCGGTGGTGCCGGATAAGCAATTGGTCAATTACAAAGAGGCCCTTGTAATGGCACTCATAGGTGTTTTACGCTGGCGCGAAGAATACAATGTACTGGCTTCTGTAACAGGTGCTGCAAGAAATTCAATTAACGGAGCTTTGTGGCTGGGTGGCGAAGCCTAGGAAAGCAGCAGATTGGTTGCCTGCATCAATTGGTTATTATATTACTGGCCTGCCTGGCAGCCAATTGCCAGCTGGTATCGCTTTTTATCCAGATATTCGTATAACGGCGGGTGGTCGTTTTTCCGCCATTGTCAAATTTGTCTTTTGGTTCCACTATCTCAGAGCCCATTACAACGGCGATATCTTTTATGAATGTAATTTTTTCAATGTGTTTAACATAGGCAACACTCCGCATGCCACCACCTCTTACGGCTTCTTTTATCTGTGCGGCTGTTAAAATCATATTGCCCGGGTTGTTAACTACATAATCATCAGACCATAACCTGAAAAGTTTTTCCGCATCACCGGTTGTCACCAATGTTCTTTCTGTTTCTTCGAGCCGCTTTATTTTCTGCGCGGGTGTTTCAGCCGCCTGGCAATAGCCGGTTACCGGCACCATAAATAAAAATAAAATGAATAATGAAGCAATCGTTTTCATGCTTGTTTGAATTTTACTGGTAAATTTAAACAATAAAACGGCTGAATTGGGATGTGTGAAATTGTGGGACCGATTTGTGTAATGTAAAAACAGGACAGTTGTTTTTAATAGCTGTTACCGTTGAACGTCTTTAAATGATGCTTGTATGAAAAAACGGACTTTTATCAAACTATCTTCTGCACTAATGACTGCACCTTTATTTTCTCCTTTTGTTGACCTGGTGCCCGGCGAAAAACTAAAAAACTGGGCAGGCAACCTTGAGTATGGCACAGACAGGCTGTATACGCCCGAATCGATGGTACAGCTGGTTGAACTCGTAAAAAAGTATAATAAAGTGAAAGTGCTGGGTACCAGGCATTGCTTTAACACCATAGCCGACAGCAAGGACAACTTTATATCGCTGAAGCAGATGAACAAAGTAGCAGATTTGGATGCAGTAGCCGGTACTGTTACCATTGAAGCAGGTATTAATTACGGACAGTTGTGCCCCTATCTTGATAGTAAAGGATTTGCCCTGCACAACCTGGCGTCTTTGCCGCATATATCTGTAGCAGGGGCCTGCACAACGGCTACCCATGGGTCTGGTTTAAAAAATGGAAACCTTTCAACCGCTGTTGCAGCAATAGAATTTGTAACTGCTGCCGGAGAAACGGTTACCCTGCACCGGGATAAGGATGGCGAAAAATTTTACGCGGCTGTAGTGGGGTTGGGCGGAATAGGCATAATTACAAAACTTACGCTTGATCTGCAACCCGCTTTCAAAATGCGGCAGGATGTTTTTGAACAACTGCCCATGGCGCAATTAAAGGATCATTTTGAAGAAATAGCTGGCGCAGGATACAGTGTGAGCTTTTTTACTGACTGGCAATCTGATAATATAAACGAAGTATGGATAAAAAGTAAAATCACTGAAGGGGTAAATATCGATTTTGCTGCAGGCTTTTTTGGAGCAAAAGCTGCTACTAAAAACCTGCATCCCATTGCCGATCTGTCTGCAGAAAATTGTACGGAGCAAATGGGTGTGCCGGGGGCCTGGTATGAACGTCTGCCGCATTTTAAAATGGGTTTTACGCCCAGCAGCGGGGTAGAGCTGCAATCCGAATATTTTGTACCGCGCAAACACGCAGTAGAAGCCATACAGGCGGTGGCAAAACTGGGCAAACTGGTGGGGCCGCATTTGCTGATCTCTGAAATACGCACCATTGACGCGGATAATTATTGGATGAGCCCCTGTTATAAGCAACCATCTGCAGCCATACATTTTACGTGGAAACAGGACTGGCCGGCCGTAAAAAAAATATTGCCGGTAATAGAAAAGGAACTGGCGCCATTTGCTGCCAAACCGCACTGGGGTAAATTGTTTACCATGGCGCCTGTCCACCTGGCTTCAATGTATGAAAAGCTGCCGGCTTTTAGGAAAATGCTGAAAGAGTATGATCCAACAGGCAAGTTCAGAAACGCGTTTTTGGACAGGTATATTTATGGAGTGTAATTGAAGCGGGAAGAACATAGAAAGTACAAAGCCGGCAACTTTGTACAGCGGCGTTCCCGGTGCAGGGGTGCTGGTATTATTGTTCACTCTTCTTTTTAAACTCTTCTGCTACCGCCCTGGAAATATAGCCGGAGATCCAGCCCACGTATGCATATTTCGAAAAATAAAAGCGCTTAACCGGTTGCGTGGTATTGAGTTCTTTCATCAGGCCATCTACCCATACGGCCCCTGCAATCAATGATTGCTGGTCATAGGTATTCTGTGCACGGCTAAGGGTTTTTCTTGCATCCAGCATCAGCGATTCTTTTGAGATGTTTGATATATCTGGCTGAATGGCCTTGGAATAATTGTATACGACGAGCGTGCGGAAACGGTGAATGTCCTCAGGGGTTAGTTCTACATAATTATCATCACATTTTTCCGGATATAAATAGGTGGCAATGCACCATACAATGCCGCCGCCCAGGTAGGTAGCGCTCCTGTTTCGCAGGCCCGCTCTTCTGCCAAGTTCATCACGTACTATTTGTGAAAGACTGTCCTGCCAAAGCCTGTCTGCAACATTGGCAAATTCAATCATGGTGGCGGGGTTTTTTGTTTTCACCATAGATACAAAACTTTTGGTACCTACCGGCAGGTAAACGGCATCAAAAGATTGGGAGGCATCCATAAAATAGCCTCCATTGGTTTTGTTGCTGCCAACGTCTATCAGGCTGGTGCTGTACCTGCGTTTGGGTGGAACAGTGCCCAGTACGGCCAGTTCGGCCTCTTCAGCAGAGCTAACAGATTTTATACTGAAGCTGGCAGGTGCCGAAAAAGGTGTAATAGCTTTTACAAATTCGGTTGATTTGTTTTTTTTATCCAGTTCAGCTTTTAAACCGCTGCTGATAACCACATACATTCTTTCATCGGTGATACTGTATTTGCTTTTTGCATAATCAATAAATTTTTTCAGTGCATCGGCAGTTTCCTGTTGCGACTGGGGCGTCAGCGCTGCCGGTTCCGGGTTTACAGATGAATCGGCTTTCAAAATATACTCTACTTCTCCGCTGCTGTTCAATTGTATGCTTAAGATGCTTAGTTTAACTCCTTTTGCCCCAATTTCAATACCTGCATAAGATTCCTCTTTTCCTTCGGCACCCGTTAACATTTGTTCCAGCGCTTTTTCACTTAAAGACATTTTTAACTGCCGGTAAAGCGCCAGCGCCTTATTAAAATAACGGGCCGCATCTTCGGGTTTATCCTGATCTTTAAACAGCAGGCCCATGTTTTCATAGGTAGCCGCTTCCCAGTATCTGTCGCCCTGTTCGGTAATAATTTGTAAACCCTGGCGCAAATATTTTTCACTCAAATCATATTGCTGTGCTTCGCGAAGGGTATTGCCCAGCTTCAGGTAGCGCAATGCAATGTTTATTTTCCGGTAATGATCCTGTGCAATGGCAATGTGCAGTGTACATATGGCCAATAAAAGAAACAGTATAAGCTTTTTCATTAGTTAGCGATGGGTTTTGATAGTTACTGTACAGGGTATATGAAATGGCAGTTTGTGTTAAATTACTGATTCTTTTTTTTAGTATCTTTTTTGATGCCGGTATTAAAGCCGTTGGAAGCTGCATCATCCTGTAAGATATCATCATTATTTTTTGTTCCTGTTTTTTTCGTGGCGGCTTTGTCTGGCTTTTTGAGGTTCAGCAACCTGGTATCGGATTCATCGGGCGGTAATACTTCCGGCGTGGTTTTCTTTTTGGGAGCATCGGTTGCCTTAGGGCGGTCAGGAGCAGGAGCAGCAGCAGGCGGCGGTACTGTATTTGATGCCGTGTTTTCCCTGGGGGTAGTGGTAGTAACCGGGGGACTGGCCGCATGGGTGTCATTATTTTTTGATGCATCAGAAGTACTGGCTTTTGCGCTCTTTTTTAATATTTCTGCGGCCTTTTTTTCTGCCGCAATCATCTTAATAAGAAAGCTGTCGGTAGTAGGTTTGATTTTTGTCCATTGCTCAGTTGCGGATGTGGTATCAATTTTTATATTCATGGCCCTTGCCAGTGATCCTTTGGCTATACTGCTGTTGCTGTCTTGTTTTATGAGGGTATAATTACTGATGCCCATTTCGGTAAACCATTTGTCCCAGATTTTTGTAAGCAGCATGTATTCGTCTTTCCAGCCTTCTTTTGGGTTTAGCTGCAATACAATCACTTTCAGGTTACTGAATTTCTTTGAAATGGTGGGCAGGCCATAATCACCTTTTGTAAACCTGGTTTCCCAGTCGGGGTAAAACTTTAATGAGTCAATAACCTGCGCCGCAGTGATGAAGCGGTTTTCCTGTGCAGGGTGGTTTTCTTTTTGTTTGGAACTCATGTATCCATCGGTAATTATAAACAGTGTGTTTTGTCCGTCTTTGTCTAAATCGTCAGACAGGTGTTCATTAAAATATTCCCAGATGCCTGCGCCCGAATAGGCCGAATCGTCATTGGCGGTAATAACACCTTTATAGATTTCCGGTAACAAGGTAGCAAAGGTTTTCTCCATTTTGTCTGCTGCTGAAGCCCTTTTTTCGGGTTGTTCTGCAGCGAGATCAACGCTTGCATAAAACCAGTTTGGCGCGCCCAGCAGTTTTAACCTGTCGCCAACAGTATAATATAAATTGGTAGAATCTTTACTGCTGAGGTTGGCTTTAAAAATGTTGCCAATGGATTTAATCATTTCGATATCTGCTGCCACCTGCTGCTGATTGTTGAAAAGAATGCGATCCCCCAGATCCATCAACACTATATAATTATCTTTTGGCTGCAGTGGCAGGTTCTTCGCAATATTATCGGAAGGTGCCTGGGGGCTATTGCAATTCCAAAAAAGGGAAATTGCCACCACTAACAGGTATCCGTAGCGCCGCATGTGTAAAGTATTTAAAGTGTGATCCTAATCTTTTCCAGATTTGGCACATAGGTATCAGACGGGTAGTCAATGGCTGTTTCACCTGGCTGGAAGTGGGCGCAGCTTTGCCTATCAAATATAAACAATGGTGCAATGCAAAATATGTTAGATAATTAATATTTGTATAGCTGGGGTAAAAATGTGGGAGAGTTCTATATGGCCAAGCATTTTTTCGTGTAAATGATTGGTAATCAGAATGGATAATGTTAAAATTGACAGCAGAAGCTGGCTGGAAATGATGGATTACCGGTTTTTTTTCCTGTTTTCTTTTTCTTTCCCGCTGTGGAAACCGTTGATGATAGAGGCATCTTTCAGGATATCGTCATTGTCTTTACCGTTCAGTTTTTTTACAACCGGCTTAACTTTTTTTTTACCGGTCAATACACTGGCATCAGATTCATCGGGGGGCACCACATCATGCCTGGCCGTTAGCGGTATTTTTGCGGCAGCACTGGTTTTTTTCTCAAGTGTAATATTAATTGCTTCCGTGTCGGGTAAGATTGATGCTGTGGGGAGGGTGGTCATTGAACTGTCTACAGTAGTAATTTTTGTCCAGCGTTCAGGTATTGTTTTACCAGCAATCTTTACATCCATAAATTTTTCGAGTGATTCTTTTACCTCATTAATATTATCATCTTTAATAAACCGGTAATTGGTGATGCCCATTTCTGTAAACCATTTGCCCCATATTTTGGTCAGCAGGCCAAATTCGCCATTCCAGTCTTCTTTTGGATTTACCTGTAACAATACCACTTTCAGGTTGGCAAATTTTTTGGCTACGGGCAGAATGCCGTAATCGCCTTCGGTAAATTTTGTTTCCCAGTCAGGATATTTTTTTAATGAGTTGATGATTTGAGAGCAGGAAGCATAGCGGTTATTTTGTGAAGGCCGTTCTTCATTCTTTTCCAGATCCATATACCCGTCGGTAACAATAAAAAGGGTGTTTTGTCCGTCTTTTTCCAGGTCATCGGCCAGGTCCTCATTAAAATATTTCCAGATATCAGCACCCGAATAGGCATTGCTGTTATTTCCAATTACTGCCTGTTTATAAATATCGGGCAATACGGTGGCAAATGTTTTCTCCGTTTCATCGGTTACCGAAACTTTTTTATCGGGCTGTTCGGCCGACAAATCAATGCGCAGGCTGCCTACCAGATCGTACAAACTTTTAGGTGTTGTTTTTTGTGGTGCAATCAGCACTTTTAGTTTATCGTGCAGGTTATAATACAGGTGAGTGGGATCTTTACTGTTCAGCCTTGACTTGAATACGCCGTAAACGGATTTTATTACTGAAATATCTTTTGGTACCTGTTGCTGGTTGTTATAAAGAATCCGGTCGCTGAGGTCAAGCAAAACGATATAGTTATCTTTCGGTGGCGCCGGGATCTCTTTTTTTGCATCCTTCACCGCCTGCTGAAACTCATTGCAGCCCCATAAAAAAAACAAGCCCGTCAATAACAGGTATCCGTAACGCCGCATGTCTGGTTATTTAAAATATGATTCCTGGAATTCTTTCAGTTCGCGTACATATGTTTCAGAAGCCTCATTAATTATTTTTATCTGCTCTTCGCCTTTATCTCTTCCATACAAGGTAGATAAATAACCGTTCCATCCATCGCGGAAATAGTTGATATTTTTTTCGATGGTATCTACCGGCAACACCATTCTGTCTTTTTCTTTGCTCAGGTTTTCTATCCGTTTGGCAATATGATTGATCTCTGTTTCGTACAGCATGCGTTTTTCTTCCAGCTCAAGAATTTCATCCTGCAGGCGGGTGATGCGCTGGTAGCGCAGCTTAATCTGGTTGCGTTTGCGCCACTCCATTTGCAATAAATAGTAAACAGCGCTCCAAATGGCAAATACGCCAAACCCAAGAAACAGCACCAGGTAAAACCGGCTGTCGGCATATACCGGCACTACCAGTGATTTAAATTCGTCGCGGTTAGCTTTTATCAGAATTTCATTTACGCCTTCGTGCACCTGGAAGGCGAGTAATAAATCGCCCACAAATACCAGCGCAAGCAGTCCCACAACAATCTTTTTAAACCGTATTCCTTTTTCTGAAAACAAATGAATGGCGGTGCCCAGTGCAAAAAATATAGTTGGAAAAACAATAAGCGGCGGGTAGTTGATGATGAGGTAGATAAGCCGGCGCAGGTTGGGCAGCAACTGGATGTTGAGACGCCCCTCCTGGAAAAGCGACATGGGGTCTACACCGTTTAACGCAAAATCTGCCACACTCATATAAAAATAAAGCAGGTAAAATGACAGGGCCAGTAATAAAAAGAAAAGAAAAATATAAGTACCCCAGCTAAACGTATTGAATTTATTATTGTGAACGGCGGCGCGGGTGGTTTCAATTTCATCTACCTGGTTTTTAAGCAGGTTAATTTCCGTTTGTTTAATGGGCACAAGCCCCTTTGTAATATCGCGGCTGTTATGTATTTCGTCTGCACGGCTTTTCAGCTCATAATATTTTTCCAGCAGTGCGTCAATCTGTTTTTGTATCCTGTTTTTTGTCTCTTCTGTTTTGGCTACCAGGCGCATGGAATCCTGTTCGGTAAGTATGGATCCGCTGCGTATTTTATTCAGCATACCCTTATAGGCCTCTACACCACCCTTGTAGGTGCCTGCCTGCTCCACGCCATACTCGCGCAGATCTTTTACTACCACATTGGAAAGATCCGGGATGTGGTTTTTTCCTAAGTCAAGTAGTTTTGATTTGCTGTTAATGATCACCTTGTACACGGTTTCTGAGTTTGTATAAATCGGGCTAGTCAAATATAACCATTAGGCAGATGCTGGCGATTCTTACCGGCTAAGTGTTGATAAATAGAGAATAAAATGAGCGTATCGTATTTTTACTTAGTAAATCTACGTTACGTGTTTGTGTACCATTTAAATGCGTGTTTGGCATATCTTTTAAACAGGGTGGCAGGCATGGACGCCCGGCCAAAACGAACTGCCACGACAAAGTTTATAAACCCAGCACCTGCCGCAGTTTTACATAACCCGTTTTGCTTACCGGTACTTTGGCGCCCGATTTCAGGATGGCAATATGCCCGTCTTTTTCATACGGATCGATGCGTGCTATGTGCTGCACATTTACCATGTAAGAACGATGACAGCGTGCAAATTGCTGCGCATCCAGCGCTTTTTCAAAATGCGCCATGGTTTTGTTTTTGAGGTAGTAACTTTCTGCGGTATGAATTTTTACATAGTCATCTGCAGCCTCCAGGTAAAGTACTTCATGTACCGGTATGATCTTGATTTTTGCGCCGTTCTTTACCACAATACGCTGGTTTTGCCCGGGCGAAAGGGAGGCAGTTTCGAGTAATGATTCTGTGGCAGCAGCGGGAGCGGATTGCGTTACAGCTTTTTGTTCCATCCATTTCTGCACTGCTTTGTCAAAACGTTCTTTGCTAAACGGCTTTAACAGGTAATCAACCGCATGGGTTTCAAATGCCTTTATTGCATATTCATCGAAAGCAGTGGTAAAAATAACAGCTGGTGGCTGTTCTATCAGCTCCAGCATTTCAAAACCGGTGATCTTTGGCATCTGGATGTCTAAAAAAATTAGATCGGGCTGGTGTTGCATGATGGCTTTTATGCCTTCAAACCCATCATTGCATTCCTGCAGCAGTTGCAGTTCGGGGTAAGACTGCAGGTATTCTGCCACAATACTTCTTGCCAGTGGTTCATCGTCTATTATAATTACTTTTTTCATGATAGTATTTCCAGGGATTTTTGTTGGTTATAGTTTTTTGTTACCGGATGTTTTAGGGGTATTCTGACTTTTGGCGGTATCGGCCAGGGGCTGTGGTATTTTTACCGTGGTGGTAAAGAGGTGGTTCAGCGCGCTGGTAATAAGCAAATCATTGCGCGCAAACAACAGGTATAACCTGCGTTGTATGGAATGCAGGCCAAAACCCGTGCCCTGCCGGGGTTGCGCAGTTTCTTCATCGAAAGGGTTTTGAACAGTTACTACCAGCAGGCCATTGGTAATAGCTGTTTCTATGCGTATAATGGTATCGCCGGTGGTATCGTACAAGCCAAATTTAATGGCGTTTTCTACCAGTGGCTGCAGCAGCATAGCAGGTATTTTCATTTGCAACGAACCCGCGGCGGTTTCAAAAACAGTCGACAGGCGGTTTCCAAAACGCACTTTCTCAATATCGAGGTACAGCCGTAAATATTCCAGTTCTTCTTCTAACAGTATCCATTGCTGTTCTTCCCTTTTTAAAGTACCGCGTAAAAAATCCGATAACTGGTGTATCATGGTTCTTGCTTCCTGCGGCCTTGTACCAATTAATGCATTGATTGAATTTAAACTGTTGAACAGGAAATGCGGCTGCAACTGCTGGCGCAGCTTAAATAGCTCAGCATCTTTGGTTAATTGTTCTGCTTCTGTTTTACGCAGCGCACTTGATTTTTGATCTTCAAACCCATGCCATAATACGCTTATCATTGACATGCAGCCAATGACTAAAAATGCTACCCCAAAACGAACGGGCAGCGACCTGGGAAGAAACAATTCATAGCCCTTTTCATTACCCGGAATTACAAAGGGCAATGCATAATTAATGGCCAGTAACCAGGCGCCGGCTGTAAGCAGGCACAAAATAAGCAGGTAGCCGAAGCGCTGCTGCCTGGGTAAATAATATTTAAGGTTATTGCTGATAATAACACATGCTGCTACCAGCAGAAAATTCGACAGTATGCTATCGGTAATGCTTAGTTGCAATGAAAAATCCAGCCCATACAGAATCCAGGCCTGCATACCGGTCCAGATAAGCCACCATGCAATAAAAACAAACAAAAATTTTTTTTGTGAAAATGGTATTGCAGCCAAGTGCTTGTTGTTTAAATTAATTGTAAAGAACGTAAAACATTATCACCCACTATATAATCGGCTTTGCTGCGCACCATGTTTATAAACCGGCCGGCATCTTCTGTTTCCTGAATGCGGCTGTATATTTCGGCGCCATCTATCAGTTCGCTCAGTTTATACAACTCACAAACGTCAATAAATTTCCATTTTACCAGGTGGTTCTTCTGGTTAAGAAAACTTTCCTCTTCCATTAGCCCAATGCGCCGGGCTTTTTGAAATGCTTCATGTTCATTACCGGCAGCTATTAAGCGCAGTTGCTCATCAAACTGGGGCGTATGGTTGCCTTCGCCGCAAATGATCTGATAAACTATTTTTGTGAGGTACCAGTTCATACAATAAATTTTGGTTGAAGTTGATTGTTAAAGGAACAGGCCGGGTGGCAGTCTTCCAGGGTACAGTTTATAGACAAACGATGCCGCAAAAACAGGACAATAATATACAGGTAATTTAAAAACTCCTGAGCTCTATTCCACCCATAAAGGCAGTTCCTTTCAGTACCAGTACTTTATTAAAGTCTATTATTTTTCCCTGCACCTGTCTTTTGTCTTCTACGCCGCCCATTACGGTGCTTATTTCCGATTTTATTTCCCAGTTGGGCGGCACAATTAATTTAACGCCACCCATGATAGCAGTAATATCCATCACAACCGGACCGGTAATATCTGCCTGGGTCAGGTTTATTTCGCATCCGCCCATAAAACAGGTAATATCTCCTCCTTTTAGGTTTTTGGATACTACAATTCTTTGCGAATTGCTCAGTACTGCGGTAATGTCTATAAAATCCTGCCCGTTGTTGGTATAGTCTGTTTTATAAAAATCCTTTGGGGGTGCATCAGCGGCCGTGGCAGCTTGTGGATTGTCCTGGTTGATGTTGGTGGTGGTGCCGGTATAATCTTGTTGAAAATATTGGGGGTTTCGCCTGAAACGCCGGCCACCGCAGTTATCCCAGCCGCGACCACGTTTGGGACGAACGATCAGCGAAATACCTATAAACACCAGTATGATGGGAAAAATAAACCGGTGCAGATCCAGGCCAATGTCCATCCGGTCAACCAGGAAAATGCCACCGATTGCTATTGGAATCAGCCAGCCAGCCCCCCTGAAATTATGCTTCAACCCGCTAAAGATGCCCACAGCTATCAGTATCACAGGCCAGGAGAAAAGCCATCCCGGCAAAAAGAATAAGTCGGCCTGTTTCAAAAAGAAAATTACACCTATTGCCAATAAGAACAGACCTCCATATATACGTCCGTTATGACGTGGATTGTTGAAGTTGGGGTCCTGATTTTGAATATCCATGATTCAGTTTGTTTATATCACAAAAATATAGTGGTATAACGCCCGTGGCTAAGGCTTTAAGGCATGATTAGCCTTAAAGACGGTAAAAGGCAGCAAAAAGGCGGTAAAAAATCAGCCCTTCCTGGAATGCCTGCCTGAAAGATGGAAAAACAGGCCGGGCCGGTGTTACATAAACTCAAACAGATCCCCGTCAAACAGCCCTTTGTCGCTCAGTTTCAGGTGTGGTATTACCAGCAATGCCATGAAAGACAGGGTCATAAAGGGGGCTGTTAATTTGCTGCCCAGGCTTTTCGACATGGCATCAATGGCCGTATAAGCGTTTGCCACATCATACCCGTTTTCGTTGCTCATCAATCCCGCTACCGGCAGGCCAAGCACCATTTCAGCTTCATTGGCGGCGCAACTAATACCCCCCTTTTTTTCGATTACCAGGTTAACGGCCCGGCAAATGCTTTCATCATCTGCGCCGACTGCAACAATATTGTGACTGTCGTGTGCCACGGAAGATGCGATAGCGCCCTGCAACAGTCCCATATTTTTTATAAATGCTTTTGCCACCGGCGCCTGCATATAACGGTTAACGACCACTATTTTTAGAATATCGTTTTCAATATCGCTGATTATTTTTCCTCCGGCTGTTTTTGGGGGGCGGGTAATTTTATGGGTGATCAATTGGCCGTCAAGCGCTTCAATAACCGGAATGGTCTTTTCGTTTTTCCATGCAATTACGAAGTCCTGCGGCGTTGTTGGCCGGGCATTGAAATTATTGACAGACTTTGCTGAAACAGGCTGTTTTGTGTCAATTAATGAGCGGCCGTTTTCGGCTACCAGTTTACCGTTGATATAAGTTTGCAATACTTCGAATTGCTCTAAATTGTTCACCACAATAAAATCGGCTGCATCACCGGGTCGCAACAGGCCAACATTGGTTTTGTAATGCAGTACGGGATTAATGCAGGCGGCGCGGAGTACGTTGAATACATCAATGCCTTTTGCCACCGCTCGTGCACAAAGCTGGTTAATATGACCAGCCACCAGGCTATCGGGATGTTTGTCATCGCTGCAAAACATCATCATTTCGGGAAAATTATTCAACAAACCAATCAGGGCCTCAAAATTTTTTGCGGCGCTTCCCTCCCTTATCAGGATCTTCATGCCGCATTGCAGTTTATCCAGCGCTTCTTCAGCAGTAAAGCATTCATGATCGGTGCTGATGCCGGCATCAATATATTGTTTCGCTTTTGATCCGCGCAACCCCGGGGCATGCCCGTCAACCGGTTTGTTTACTGTATGTGCTGCTGCAATTTTTTTCATTACTTCGCTGTCATTGGCCAGCACACCGGGAAAATTCATCATCTCACTGAGATACCTGATATCATCACGCAATAATAGTTTTTCTGTAGCCACTGCGTCAATAGATGCGCCGGCAGTCTCGAAAACGGTTGCGGGTACGCAGCTGGGGGCACCAAAATTGAATTTAAACGGCACGGTATTGCCGTTCTCTATCATAAACTCAACACCGGGTAACCCGCATACATTGGCTATTTCGTGGGGGTCACTGATGGTAGAGACGGTGCCATGTACAACAGCCAGGCGGGCAAACTCTGCCGGTACCAGCATTGAACTTTCTATATGAACGTGGGCGTCTGTAAAACCCGGAATGATGTACTGCGTTAAACTGGCAGTATCAGTTGTAAGCGGACTGATGGAAATAATTTTTCCCTGCTCAAAAACAACCGCAGCGGGATAAATATGCCTGGCAAATATGTCTACCAGTTGTCCTTTTATGATTGGCATAGTATTTATGCATTTTAATGAAAATTGATTGTTGGTGAAACACCGAAGATTGCCCTGCAATAAATCTCCAGGTATAGTTGCAAGTTAATAAGTGTAATACACTAGTCTGTTTTTTAATTAACATCTTTTTAATGCAGAACATTTGTAAGGCAGCCATCATTTATTATTTTGAGCTGTTTACCATCAGTTTAAAAATCAATTACCACTTAATTCCCTGTTATGAAAATTTTACGATCCGTTTGCGGTATTTGCTTTCTTACGATTGCTTTATTCTCTATGGGAACGAATTTCAGCTCCTGCAAGAAGGAGGTGACCACCGACACCGTGTATGTTAAAGATACAGTGCGTGTGCCAGATACCAGTAACTGCAATTGTTACGATTTAACCGATGGCCTGGTGGCTTACTACAATTTTACCAATGGCAACCTGAATGACAGCAGTGGTAAAGGCAACCATATTGTTTTTAACAATGCAGAAAAAACTGCCGACAGGTTTGGGAACGCCAACAACGCTTATCTTTTTAATGGCTACAGCAGTTTTATGAGGATCCCGAATAATGCAAGCCTGAACCCTGCCAATGGCATTACTATTATGGCCATTGTGAAAATGAATGGATTTAATACGGGCTTTTGTCATGGCAACCAGATAGTTGGCAAGGGCGCCGGTGATCAGACCAATGGAATGTATAAACTGCGTGTTGCAGATTTGGTAAGTGATTGCCATGCTAACGTAGATACCACCAAAGAAACGCCGCTGGCTTTTTACGGCGACTACGAATCCACTTCCAGTTTACAGGATGCCACCAGGTTTATGAAGTCGAATACCTGGGCAACGATGGTGTATACCTATGATGGCGCAGAATCCAGGATATATATAAATGGATTGCTGGAAGCCACTTCTTCTGCGCATGCCGTGTTTACGCCCAATTCATCTGATGTACTGATAGGCCGGGCAGACAGTGATGACTATCCGTTCTGGTGGAATGGTGTTATAGATGAAGTAAGAATTTACAATAAAGCGCTGAACCAGGAAGCCGTAAAGCAACTTACTTTTCATAAGAATTGATTTTGGCGGAATAATATTTTGAGCGGGATGATACATGTCATCCCGTTTTTTTGTCCGCGAAATACGAAGACCAGCCCGTTTGTTACAGGGCTGCATGCGTTTCCCAAAAATGGAATGCAGTCCGCGCAATTGCGAACTGAATTATTAAATGCCGGAGTAAAAGAAACCATTAACAATATATCCCGGAATTAAAATCAGATTTAATGGTGAAGGCAGGCTTTTTTTACTATTTTGTGGCCGTCTGAACAATGATTAACAATATCGTTCGGGCTTAAACGTTTTTTTACCTAAAACCTAACCCTTGTATGAAAGTTTTGCGCTCAGCGGCCGGCCTGTCCTTTCTTATTATTGCCTTATTTTCCCTGGAAGCAAATTTCACTTCCTGTAAAAAAGAGATTGTCAGAGACACGGTAATTGTAAAAGACTCCATTACTGTTAAGGATACCATCAGGATTGTAGACAGCAGCAATTGCGCCTGTTATGATTTAACAGATGGGTTGGTTGCTTATTACAATTTTAACAATGGTACGCTGAATGACAGCAGTGGTTATGGTAATCATGTTATTTTAAACAATAATGCTGTCAAGACTGCTGACCGGTTTGGCCGGGCAAACAATGCCTATTTATTTAACGGGACAGACAGCTACATGAAAGTAGCCAATAGCGCCAGTCTAAATCCTTCCAAGGCAATTACCTTAATGACAACCTTTAAGATCAATGGATTTTATTCGGCTAACTGTGTAACCAATCAGCTTTTTGGAAAAGGATGGAATGATTTTATCAATGGATTTTATGCAATGAGGTTCTATTCTACAGTAGGTTGTCAGAATGCTGTAGATACCTCAAAGGAAGTGTTCTACATATCTTATGGAGATTTAAACACGCGTTCCAGCGTAATTGATAATAATAACCTGCAAAGCAACAGGTGGTACAATGTTATCTATACATATGCAGATGGGGTAGCCAATTTATATGTGGATGGCGTGCTTAGAAAAACAGTTGCCCAGCCATTGTCGTTTACTGCCAATGATCAGGAAATGTATATTGGCAAACATGGAGATCCGTCATATCCGTACTCATTTAATGGGGTGATTGATGAAATCAGGATTTACAACAAAGCTTTATGCCCTGCAGCGGTCAAGCAACTGTATGGCACAAAACAATAAAATTCTCTTTGTCTTATTCAAAGCCGGGCCGGAAGGGCCCGGTTTTTTTTTGAGGTAAATAACTTTATAATCGTATAAATTTGTTCCATGTTTAAAACACTGGCAAAGGGAATCAATTTTCTGGCAGGGCATACATTGAGAAAGCAGCATGTTTTTGTAGGTGGTTCGCTTGATTACCTTGAGCGGAACCGGGTGTTGGATAAAAATTATTTTGATTATATACGGCTGTCTGCGCTTGAATTGATTAGTAATGAAATAAACAAAAACGGGTTAAAAGGCAACGTGGCCGAACTGGGCGTTTACAAGGGAAAATTTGCCCGTTATATTAACCAGTATTTCCCGGAAAGACTGCTTTACTTGTTTGATACATTTGAAGGTTTTGATAACCGGGATGTTGCCAAAGAAAAACAGGAAAATTTTTCCAGTGGTGAACAGGATTTTTCAGATACTTCTGTAAACTCGGTATTGCAACTGATGCCATTTCCGGAAAAATGCCAACCTGTAAAAGGTTTTTTTCCCGAATCGGCCCATGGCATTGACGATAAATTTGTTTTTGTAAGTCTGGACGCAGATTTGTATGAACCTATTTATAGCGGATTGAAGTTTTTTTACCCAAAACTTGTGCGGGGAGGATATATTTTTATTCATGATTTTAACAATGACCTGTATAAGGGTTCAAGAAAAGCGGTTGAACAATTCTGTAATGAACAGAATATTGGTTTTTTCCCGCTTCCAGATTCAGGCGGGTCTGCAATTATAGCCAGGTAGTTTCCTGAAGCACAAAACAACCCATCGAATTCTATTCAATATGTGATAAGGAAAAAAAGTATGGCAACACCATCTTCCCATTAAATTCTGATTAACTTAATAAAATTAAACAACTGTTTGATTTTTTGTTTGGCTATCCATAGTTTTGCATTTCATTATTTCAACCATTCGT
>Ga0207671_10002112_pt1 | contig 21693 bp, 21 predicted proteins | sample KBSC24metaG_FD_184352 | JGI IMG/M metagenome (GOLD analysis project Ga0207671, IMG submission 184352) | Corn rhizosphere microbial communities from Kellogg Biological Station, Michigan, USA - KBS C2-4 metaG (SPAdes) (version 2) | ecosystem: Host-associated > Plants > Roots > Rhizosphere > Soil... | reverse complement strand
TTCGCCGCGCCGATAGCCATCGTATTTACACGGTAGCTACGATGGCTATCGCGCGACAAGCGCAGAGCAACGCATTGGCCCGGCGCGTGCTCGAGTGCCGACGCCGACCGCCTGCATCGAGACGGCGCTCGTGCGCGCTCAGAGAGCGGCGCCGACGCCCGCCTCGGCGATCTGCTCGTACAACGGATAGCGCTCGGCGATCTCGCGCACGCGCTCGATCAGCTCGCCGGCGCGCGTCTCGTACTCGGGCGTCAGCGCGGTCGACATGATCCGCCCGACCTCGACGAAGTCGTCGTGCTGCAGGCCACGCGTGGCCAGCGCCGGCGTGCCGATGCGCAGGCCCGACGCCTCCATCGGCGGGCGCGGATCGAACGGCACGGCGTTGCGGTTGACGGTGATGTCGATCGCATCCAGGCGGTCCTCGGCCTGCTTGCCCGTCAAGGCCGGCTCTGCGTCGCGCAGGTCGACGAGCACGAGGTGCACGTCGGTCCCGCCCGTCAGCACGTTGACCCCGTGCCCGGCGCCCAGCAGCTCCTGCGCCCAGGCGCGCGCGCCGTCGAGCGTGCGCCGCTGGCGCTCGGCGAACAGCTCTGAGGCGGCGATCTTGAAGGCGACCGCCTTGGCCGCGATCACGTGCTCCAGCGGCCCCCCCTGCTGTCCGGGGAAGACCGCCGAGTCGATCTTCTTGGCGTGCTCGGCCCTGCACAGGATCACGCCTGCGCGCGGGCCGCCGAGCGTCTTGTGCGTGGTCGTCGTGACGACGTCGGCGAAGTCGACGGGGTTGGGGTGCAGTCCCGCGGCGACGAGCCCGGCGAAGTGGGCCATGTCGACCATCAGCAGCGCGCCGACCTCGTCGGCGATCTCGCGAAAGCGCGCGAAGTCGAGCTGGCGCGGGTAGGCCGACCAGCCGGCGAGCAGGAGCTTGGGGCGGCGCTCGCGCGCGATGCGCGCGACCTCGTCCATGTCGATCAGGCTGCTCTGTCGGTCCACCTCGTACGGCGCGATGTCGTACAGCCGGCCCGACACGTTGATCCTCATCCCGTGCGTGAGGTGCCCGCCGTGAGCCAGCGACAGGCCCATGATCGTGTCGCCGGGCTCCAGCAGCGCGTGATAGACGGCCGCGTTGGCCTGCGCGCCGGAGTGCGGCTGCACGTTGGCGTGCTCGGCGCCGAACAGCGCCTTGGCGCGGTCGATGGCCAGCTGCTCGGAGACGTCGACCCACTCGCAGCCGCCGTAGTAGCGGCGGCCGGGATAGCCCTCGGCGTACTTGTTCGTCAGCACCGAGCCCTGGCACTCCAGCACGGCGCGCGGCACGAAGTTCTCCGACGCGATCGCCTCCAGCGTGCGCTGCTCGCGCGCCAGCTCGCCGCGCAGCACCTCGGCGATCTCGGGGTCGACCTCGCTCAGCGGGCGGTTGAAGTAGTCGGGGCTCAGCTCGGACACGGCGACCTCCTAGATCAGGCGGTGACTGTTGGTGCCCAGGCGCGCGGCCGATTTCGCTGTCCGCTTCCCGGTGGTCGATCCCACCTCAGGCGCCAGTCGCGGCAGCTTTCACGAGGCTAGCACGAGGCTCGCCGGCGCCGCAGGCCACCGCGCACGGCCGAGCGCGCACGGCGGGCGCTCAGAGCGGCGCTAGCCTCAGCGCGACGCTCGCAGCAGCTCGCCGACCGCCGTGGCCGCCAGCGCGCCCTCGCGCAGGACGTGCCAGGCGCCGCTGTGCTCGTAGTCGCGCAGGTCCACGACCGTCGAGGGCGTTCCCGGCAGCGTGCCGCCGTCCAGCACCAGGTCGGCGCCGTCGCGCAGGCTGGCGGGAACGTCATCGAGCGTGCGCGCGTCGGCCTGGCCGGAGATGTTGGCGCTCGACTGCATGACCGGCTCCTCGATCGCGCACAGGGCGTGCAGGCTGTCGGGCAGCCACGGCACGCGCAGCCCGACCGTCGTCGGGTCGGTCCTGCAGGCGGCGAGAAAGCGCGAGGAGCGGTTCTCCAGCAGGACGGTGACCGGTCCGGGCAGCATCGCGCCGAGCGCGCCGCACTCGAAGGCGGTGAGCTCGCCCAGCGCCTGCAGGGCGTGCTCCAGCGCGAAGAACATGACCGCGGCCGGACGCGCGGCGGGGCGTCCCTTCAGCCGGTACAGCCGCTGCGCAGCCGCCGCGTCGTCGGGGTCGCAGCACACGCCGTAGACGGTGTCGGTGGGGAACACCGCGACGCCGCCGCCGGCGACGCACGCGCGCAAGTGCTCGGCGTCTTCGCCGTCCAGCGCGGCGGCGGTCGTCACGGGCGCGCTCCGGTCACGACACGCTCCATACCCGCCAAGTCGCGAACGCATTCAACATTTGCAAAACCGGCCGCACCGACCAGCTCGCAGACCGCCGACGCCTGCCCGGCGCCGACCTCCAGCGCGACCGTGCGCACCCGTGGCCGCCGCGCGAGCTGATCGGCGAGCGCGCGAATGCGCGACAGGCCGTCGGCCCCAGCGAACAGCGCCGCGGGCGGCTCGTGACGCAGGATCTCCGGCGCCAGATCGGCTCGCTCGCGCTCGGCCACATACGGCAGGTTGGCCACGACGGCATCGTAGTCTTCGTCAAGGCCGCCCAGCAGGTCGGCGTGCATCCAACGAACGTCCAGCCCCAGGCGCTGGCCGTTGGCTCGGGCGAGCGCCAGCGCGTCCTCGCTCACGTCGCTGCCGGCGACCTGCAGGTCGGGGCGCTCGTCCTTGCAGGCCAGCGCGATCGCGCCGCTGCCCGTGCCCACGTCGAGCAGGCTGGCGCTGCGCTCCAGCGCCAGCGCGCACTCGACCAGAAGCTCGCTCTCCGGGCGCGGCACGAGCGCGCGGCGATCGACGTGCAGCTCCAGCCGGCGAAAGCCGCGGCGCCCGACGATGTAGGCGACGGGCTCGCGCTGCACGGCGCGACGGCGCACGGCGTCCTGGAAGGCGCGCACGTGCGCGCCGGCGACCGTCAGCCGGCGATCGACCAGCAGGCGCTCGCGCGCGACGCCGAGCACGTGCGCGAGCAGCAGTTCGGCGTCCAGGCGCGGCGTGTCGCAGCCGGCCGCCGCGATCGCCGTTACCGCGCCGTCGAGCGCGTCGCGCACGCTCGTGCCACGCACGCGCCCGGGGGAATCGGCCTGCGGCGCGATCACGCGGCAGCCTGCGCCTGCAGGCGCTTGCGCTTCTCGTCGGCCTGCAGCGCTGCCGTGATCTCGTCGAGCTGTCCTTCCAGGACGTCGTCGAGGTTGTGCACGGTCAGCTTGATGCGGTGGTCGGTCACGCGCCGCTCGCCGTAGTTGTAGGTGCGAATCTTCTCCGCGCGATCGCCGGTGCCGACCTGCGAGCGGCGGTCGGCGGCGAGCTCGGCCTGCTGCTCTGCCAGCGCGCGCTCGTAGATCCGCGCGCGCAGCACGCGCAGCGCCTTGTCGCGGTTCTGAAGCTGGGACTTCTCGTCCTGCATCGAGACGATGATCCCCGTCGGCTTGTGCGTCACGCGCACGGCCGAGTCGGTCGTGTTGACCGACTGCCCGCCCGGGCCGGACGAGCGATAGACGTCGATCTGCAGATCGTTGGCGTCGACCTGCACGTCGACCTCCTCGGCCTCGGGCAGCACCGCGACGGTCGCCGTCGAGGTGTGCACGCGACCCTGTGACTCGGTCTGCGGAACGCGCTGCACGCGGTGCGTCCCCCCCTCGAACTTGAACACCGAGTACGCGCCGTCGCCCTTGATCGCGAACGTGTACTTGCCGTCGCCGACGTCCATGGCCTCCGACTGCCAGCCGCGGCGCTCGGCGTACTTGACGAGCATCCTGTAGAGGTCGCCGGCCCACAGCCCCGCCTCCTCGCCGCCCGCGCCCCCCTGGATTTCGACGATCACGCTCTTGTCGTCGTTGGGGTCGCGCTCGACCATCGCCATGCGGATCCCCTCCTCGAGCTCCTCGATGCGCTCGCGCGCCTTGACCAGCTCGTCGCGAAGCTCCGCGTCCTCGCCCTCCTCCGCCAGCAGTTCCTCGGCGCCGCCGGCCGTGCCCTGCGCCTCGCGCCACTGGGCGGCGAGCTTCGCCGCCGGCTCGAGCTGGCGATAGGCGCGTCCGACCTCGGCATAGCGTTCGCGGTCGGAGATGACGTCGGCATCGGTCATCTGCTCGCCGAGCTCGGCGAAGCGCGTCTCGATCTGCTTGACGAGGTCTTCGATCATCGCGCCCTTGAGTCTATGGGCCGCCTGCGTTGTCTCTGTCGAGCGCCCGCGACCGGCGCGCCGACGCTGCGGCGCTAGGCGACGACCTCGACGCCGACCAAGTCCTCGGCCGACAGCTCGCCCGGCGCCTCGCGGTCGAGCACCGCGCGCAGCGCGGCGATGGCGACGGCGAGCTGGTCGAGATCGGGCTCGCGCGTCGTCAGCAGTTGCAGCTTCAGCCCCGGCCACATCACCGCGCGCACCCAGCGGCGGCTGCGATTGCGCCCGGCGAACTTGATCAGCTCGAAGGAGATGCCGGCGATCAGCGGCACGCCGAGGATGCGCGTCGCCACCAGCCAGTACCACGCGGGCAGGCCGATCGGCGCGAACACGAAGATCGCGACGATCATCACCACGAGCAAGAAGCTCGTCCCGCAACGCGGGTGCAGGCGCGAGAAGCGCTGCGCGTTGACCGGCGTCAGCGGCAGGCCGGCCTCGAAGCAGGAAATCGTCTTGTGCTCGGCGCCGTGGTACTCGAACACGCGGCGCAGGTCGCGTATGCGCGAGAGCAGCAGCATGTAGCCGAGGAAGATGCTCGTGCGCAGCACGCCCTCGATCAGCCAGAACAAAAACGACGACCCGAGCTGGTCCTTGATCAGGCTCGTCAGCCCGACGGGGATCAGGAAGAACAGCACGATCGCCACGACCAGCGCGACGACGACCGTGCCCGCCCACACGCCCTTGGGAATCTCTTCGACCGAGCCTTCCTGCTCGCCAGGGGGCAGTTGAGCGTTCGCCGAGACCTCCAGCGCGCGAAAGCCGATCGCCAGCGATCCGCCCAACGCGACGACGCCGCGCACGATCGGCAGGCGCAGCAGGCGATGGCGCCTGAGCGCCGAGTCCAGCGGGAAGGCCGTGACCTCGATCTCGCCGAGCGCCGCCTCCTCGGGCGAGCGCTCGCCCTCGGCCAGCTGCTCGGCGGTCGGCTTGCGCACGGCGACCGCCCAATTGGAGACGCCGCGCATCATCACGCCCTCGAGCACCGCCTGCCCACCGACGGGTGCGTCGCGGCGCGCGTTGAGCTGGCCGTCGGCGTCGGCGTCGGCGCCGCCCGGCGCGGCGATCGGCGCCTCGTCGGGCGTTGCGGCGTGCGGCTCGGCGACGTCGCCCGGGCGGTCTTGCGGCGCAACCGTCGTGGAACCGGCGGCCGCGCGCGAGGACATCGGGCTGCTAGGCGGACCGAGTCTGGGCGGAGTGCATGCGCCCCTTGGCCACACGGCGCTGGAAGCGCTCGACGCGCCCGCCGCTGTCCACGAGCTTCTGGCGCCCCGTGTAGAACGGATGGCAGTTGGAGCAGACCTCCACGCGCAGCTCGTCCTGCGTTGCGCGGGTGATGAACTCGTTGCCGCACGTGCAGTGCACGCGCGCCTGCGTGTAGGTGGGGTGGATGCCGGCCTTCATCGTCGGTCCATTCTAGCGGTCCGGCGCAGCGCGGTCAGGCGCCTGCGCGCCTCATGCGCTCGGCGCGGCGGCCGCCGACGGCGTGCTCGCTTCCGAGGCCGGCGCGGCTGGCGAGGGCGCTTCCACCGGCGAGGCGGGCTGCAGGCAGCGCGTGGTGAAGCGTTCGGCGCGCTTGATCACGTGCCCCTTGGCGTTCAGCCAGCGAAAGCGCACGTAGCCGCGGTAGGACGCCGGCGCGGACAGGTTGGTGACCTGCTTGAGGTACTTGTAGACCTTCACCTTCGGGTCGGCCGCGCGCCACACGCCCAGGCCCGCGGCGCTGACCGTGCGATATTCGAGTTCGCCCGGGACGCGCTCCTGGACGTCGATGCGCACGGCCATTTTCACGGTGCCGGGGATCGCGGTCATTTCGCCCGCGAACGTGGCCGAGCGTTCGGCCTGCACGCCCGACGTGACGCACTGCTCCAGCGTCGCCGTGACCGTGCTCGCGTCTGCCTTCGCCCCGCGCTGAGCCGCCTGCGCGCTCGTCGCCGCGGCGCCGGCGAGCGCCAGCGCCAGCGCGCATGCGAGCCAGGCGGGCGAGCGCGCGACCCGTCGCCGGGCGCAGTCAGGGGTGAGAGACATCGTGTTCATGACACCTCTCTAACACGTGCCCGCTGCCGATGTTTCGCGCTCGGCCGGCGCCGTCCCGGGGCTCGCCTAGAGGATCTGATAGAGCGGCCCGTCGCCGCCCTCGGGCGTCGTCAGGCGGCCACCCTTGGCGGTGATCGCGCCGCACTGCACGCAGTTGGTGTAGTTGACGATCACGTCCACCGCGCCGTGCTCGGGGGCGTCCTCGGGAATCTCATAGACGCCGGCCGGGCACATCCAGCGCCACGTTTCGGCGACCTCGCGCGGGACGTGCTTCTGCACGCGAATGTGGTTGGGCGCGTCGTCGCGCGTGGCGTTGCCCGTGATGAACACCGATGAGAGCTTGTCGAAGGTGTATTTGCCGTCGGGCTTGACGTAGGCGTCCTTGGTGTCGCCGACGAACATCGGCTTCTCGTCGTTGCGGTGCCAGTCCGCGCGCCCGGGCAGCTTGCCCTTGCTGATCTGCTGCAGCCCGCTGAGCGCGCCGCCGACGAGCAGGCCCTTCTGCAGCGGCTGGCGCGCGTTTCGCACCTCCCACAGCTCACGCCCCACCGACGAGTCGTCGATCGCCTGCTCGTAGTCGGAGAGATCGTGGCTGCCGCGCTTGAGCGCCGCGTAGATCGACTCCGCCGCGAGCATGCCCGACTTGATGCAGTGGTGCACGCCCTTCAGCGCCATCGTGTCGACCATCCCGCCGGAGTCGCCGACGAGCACCGCTCCGGGCATCGAGAGCTTGGGCATCGACCAGTAGCCGCCGCCCGGCAGCGCCTTGGCGCCCCAGGCGATGCGCTCGCCGCCCTGCAGGATCTTGCGCACGAGTGGATGGGTCTTGAACGTCTGCAGGAGGTCGTGCGCGGACGTGGTCGCGTCGGCGTACTCGAGCTCCACGACGAAGCCGATCGACACCAGGTGCTCGCCGCTGGCGTTCGTCATCGGGTAGATCCAAGTGCCGCCGATCTGGCCGTACTTCGAGGAGATCTTCAGCGGCCACGGGCCCATCGTGTGAATCAGCCGATCCAGCGGCTCGGGGACCTTCCAGACCTCCTTGACGCCGAGCTCCCAGACCTGCGGCTCGCGATCCTTGGCGAGGTCGAACTCGCGGATCGCCGCTCCCGTCAGATGCCCCCAGCAGCCCTCGGCCAGCACAGTCGCCCTGGCCTTGATGTCGGTTCCCGGCTCGAAGTTGCCCAGCGGCTCGCCGTCCTTGCCACGGCCCTTGTCGCCCGAGCGCACGCCGACCACGCGGCCGTCCTGCACGACCAGCTGCGTGGCCGAGGTCTCCGTGAGGATGTAGGCGCCGCCCTCCTCGGCCTGCTGCTGCTGGTAGCGCGCGAGCGCCGAGACCGAGATGACCTCGTTGCCGTGGTTCTTGAAGGGCGGCGGCGTGGGGATGCGCAAGGAGCGCTTCGACGTCGGCGTCAGGTACACGGCCTCCTTGGTGACTTCGCCGAAGGCGAAGCCGTGCTCGCGCCACTGCTCGCGCGTCAGGTCCGGAAACAGCTCCAGCAGCGGGCCCGGACGCATGACGGCGCCGGACAGGTTGTGCCCGCCGCACGTCTTTGCCTTCTCGATCACCGCCACCGGCACTTCGCCCAGGCGCTCCATCGTCTCCGCGTCGTCGCCCAGCAGCTGCAGCAGGCGATTGGCGCACGCCAGGCCGGCCGTGCCGCCGCCGACGATCGCGACGCCGACCTCGATCAGCTCGTCCTCGTCGTCCAGTCCCCGCTTGATGAACTCCTTCTGCGAGTTCACCGGCGGCGGAAACGCGGCGGGCGCGACCTTGCCGTTGTGCATTAGAAGTCCTCCGCGGGGCATCCCGCCCCGCGTCCCGATGGGAATGCTCGGCTTCCAGCCTCGCTTGACCGTTCACGCTTCGCGTTCACTTCGCTCAGCCGCCCTTCTTCGCCTTCACGGCCTCGGTCAGCTTGGGCAGGATCTTGTTCAGATCGCCGACGATGCCGAGGTCTGAGAATTCGAAGATCGGCGCGTTGGCGTCCTTGTTGATCGCGACGATGTTCTCCGAGGCCTGCATGCCGACCTTGTGCTGGATCGCGCCGGAGATGCCCGCCGCGAGATACAGCTTCGGCGCGACCGTCTTGCCCGTCTGGCCGATCTGCGCCGCGTATGGGTACCAGCCAGCGTCGACCACGGCGCGCGTGGCCGCGACGGCGCTGTTTCCACCGAACGCCTTGGCCAGCTCCTCGGCCAGCTCGAAGCCCTCGGCCTTGCCCAGGCCGCGGCCGCCGGCGACGAGGATGTCCGCGCCCTCGATGTCCACGTCCGCGCCGCGCTGTTCGCCGCGCGTGAGCATCGTCGCCTGCGAGGCGTGCGCGCTCAGCTGGAAGTCCAGCTTCTCCACCGGCGCGTCGCCGTCGCCGCTCTGTTTGAGCTCGAACGCGTTCAGGCGCCCGATGATGATGCCGACGTCGGAGCGATATTTGATCTCCGAGATCGCCGAGTCGCCGAGGATCGGGCGCTCGGCGATCAGCTCGCCGCCCTCGGCGCGCACGCTCGTGACCTCCATCGCCACCCCCGCGCCCAGGCGCGCGGCCAGGCCGGCGCCGATCTCGAAGCCCAGCAGCCCACCGCCGAACAGCGCGTAGGAGTAGTCGCCGCCGGAGATCGCCGCGGCCATCGCGTCGACCAGCGGCTGGGCGAGGCCTTCGGGCCCCTCGGCCACGAGCACCTTCTTGGCGCCGTAGGAGCCCAGCGACGCCGCCAGCTCGTGCGGCACGTTCTCGCCGAGCAGGATCGCGTGCGCCTCGCCGCCCAGCTCGGCGGCCAGCTTGGCGCCCTCGGAGACGGCGCCAAGGGAGTTCTTGTTGATCGCGCCGTCGTAGTGCAGCGCGTAAACCAGGATGTTGGCCATCTAGATCAGCTTCCTCTCGTCGAGCCACGCGACGATCTTCTCGACCGTCTCGCCGGTGTCCTCGTCCTCGATGATCTCGCCGGCGGCCTTCGCCGGCGGAGCCTTCGCGGCGACCCATTGGGCGGCTGAGTTCTCGCCGCCGACCTTGCTCGCGTCGATCTCCACGTCGGCTGCGGTGACGCTGTCCAGCGGCTTCTTCTTCGCGCCCATGATCGCCTTCAGCGACGGGTAGCGCGGCTCGTTGATCGCGTCGCCGACCGAGATCACGGCCGGCAGCTTGACCTGCACGGTGTCGTAGCCGTACTCGGCCTGGCGCTCGCAGCGCAGCGCGTCGGACTCGACGTCCATCTTGATCACCTGAGTCAGCGACGGCATGCCCAGGTGCTCGGCGACGACGGCGCCGATCGTGTAGCACTCGCCGTCGTCTGACTGCTGTCCCAGCAGCACCAGGTCGGGGCTCTCCCGCTGCAGCGTCTTGGCCAGCGCGTAGCCGGTCGCGGCGACGTCGGAGCCGGCGACGACCTCGTCTGACAGGTGCACCGAGCGGTCGGCGCCGAGCGAGACGGCCTTGTGCAGGGCGCGCACCGCGCTTTCCGGGCCCATCGTCACGGCGACGATCTCCTCGACGGGTACCGCGCCGCCCTCTTTGATCTGCATCGCCGCCTCGATGGCGTGCGTGTCATAGGGATTGAGGTTCTTCTCCCCACTGCGGTCCATGCGCCCCGTCGAGGGATTGATTTTCTTCTCGACGGCGGCGTCCGGGACCTCCTTCACCAGGACGCATATCTTCATTCTCAGGTAACTCCTTGGGTTCTGTTGAGGGAGATTCTACTCGTTTAACCGGTTGACTGACGAGTCAATCAGTCGCGCTCGGCGGTCGCCTGACGGATGAAATCGACGATCGCCTGCGTCGGCGCGCCGGGCGTGAAGACCTCGGCGACGCCCAGGTCCTTCAGCTCCGGGATGTCCTCGGCGGGAATCGTGCCGCCGACGGTGACGACGACGTCGTCGATGTCCTGCGCGCGCAGCAGCTCGACGACGCGCGGCACGAGCGTCATGTGCGCGCCGGAGAGAATCGACAGCCCGACCGCGTCGGCGTCCTCCTGGATGACCGTCTCGACGATCTGTTCGGGCGTCTGGTGCAGGCCGGTGTAGATGACCTCCATGCCCGCGTCGCGCAGCGCGCGAGCGATGATCTTCGCGCCGCGGTCGTGGCCGTCGAGGCCGGGCTTGGCCACGACGACGCGAATCTTGCCTTGAGCCTGTGTGGACATCTGCTCCCCCAGCCTATGCGCGGCGCGCCGAGCGCGCTGCCACGTGCCCTCGCGCCCTCCCGCCGAGGCCGCCGAGCGCGGCGACCGCGCCGAACGCCGCGATCATCTTCAGGCGCCGCCCGAGCCGATCGAGGTGCAGCACCTCCCAGCCTTCCTCCGCGGCGATCCGCCGCAGCTCGGCGTCGGGGTTGACGACGACCGGCTGGCCGACCGCGCGCAGCATCGGCAGGTCGGACTCGGAGTCCGAGTAGGCGTGTGAGGCGCCGAGGTCGATGCCCTCGCGCTCGGCGAGTTCGCGCATCGAGACCACCTTGCCCTCGCGGTAGTTGAACGGGCCGGCCGGCCGGCCCGTGTAGCGCCCGTCGACGATCTCCGAGCGCGAGCCCAGGCCGCCGTCGAAGGCCAGCACATGCGCCAGCAGGTCGGCCATCTCCTGCGAGGCCGCCGTGAGGATGTAGACCGGCACGCCGGTGTCCTGGTGGGCGTAGGCGCGCTGCAGCATCTGCGGATACAGCCGCGGGAGAACGCCGGCGAGCACGCGCGGCGAGAGCCGCTGCAGGTCGCGCACCGCCACGCCCGCGATCATCTCTCCCACGCGCTTGCGCACGTCGTCGGCGCGGTCGTCGGTCGAGCCGCGCAGGCGAAAGCGCAGGTTCTCATACGCGTCGCGCGCCAGGCGCGCGCGCGTGATCATGCCCGTCTCATAGGCCGCGCGAGCGAAGAAGATTCCCGACGAGCCGGCCATCAGCGTCTTGTCGAGGTCGAAGAACGCGGCCGCCCGCGAGCTTCCGTTGCTCCGCGCCGCCTCCTCCGCGCGCGGCTCGCCGGCGGCGCGCGCTGGGCCCCGCCCATCCTCGCTCATCTGCGTGTCAGCGGCGTCGGGACGGCGCACCGGCGATCTCCCGCGGGTCGGGGAGCTACTCCCCGACCTTCAGGATCACCGCGTCGCCCTGCCCTCCGCCCGAGCAGATCGCAGCGCAGCCGTAGCCGCCGCCGCGCCTGCGCAGCTCGTGCAGCAGGCTGCCGAGGATGCGCGCGCCGGAGGCGCCGATCGGGTGCCCCAGCGCGACCGCGCCGCCGTTGACGTTCACGCGATCCTCGTCGATGCCGAGCATGCGGATCGAGTTCAGCGTGACCGATGCGAACGCCTCGTTGATCTCCCACAGGTCGATGTCGCCCGGCTGCAGCCCGGCTTTCTCCAGCGCCTTCTTCGCCGCGCTCGCCGGCGTCGTCGCAAGGTAGGCGAAGTCGTTGGCGCTCTGCGCGTGCGCGACGATCTCCGCCAGCGCCTCCTTACCGTTGGCCTGCGCCCACTCGCGCGAGGACAGCACCAACGCGCCGCCGCCGTCGTTGACGCCCGGCGAGTTGCCGGCGGTGTGCGAGCCCTCCTTGCCGACCAGGCCCGGGAGCTTGGCCAGCGCCTCCAGCGAGGTGTCGCGGCGCGGGCCCTCGTCGACGTCGACGACGGTGTCGCCCTTGCGGCCCTTGATCGTCACCGAAACGGTCTCGTCGGACATGCGGCCCTCGTCGATCGCCGCGAGCGCGCGTTCGTGCGAGCGCAGCGCCCAGCGGTCGAGGTCGGCGCGCGTCATCTCCAGCTCGTCGCCGATCTCGGTCGCCTCGACGAACATCTGCTTGCCCGAGAACGGGTTGGTCAGCCCGTCGTGGACCATCACGTCGAGCATCTTGGCGTCGCCCATGCGGTAGCCGAAGCGCGCCTGGGGCAGCAGGTAGGGCGCCTGGGACATCGACTCCATGCCGCCGCCGACGCCGACCTGCACGTCGCCCGCGCGGATCGCCTGGTCGAGGATCACCGACGCGCGCAGCCCCGAGGCGCAGACCTTGTTGATCGTCTCCGAGGAGACCTCCTTGGGGATGCCCGCTTTGATCTGCGCCTGGCGCGAAGGGATCTGGCCCTGGCCGGCCTGCAGCACCTGGCCCATCACGACGTGGTCGACCTGCTCGGGGTCGACCTTCGCGCGCTCCAGCGCCGCCTCGATCGCGGTGCTGCCCAGCTCGGTCGCTTCCAGCGTGGAGAGCCCGCCGCCCATCTTGCCGATCGGTGTGCGTGCGCTGCCGAGAATCACGGTCTGTGCCATTGGAACAGGGCTCTCCAGTGTCTAGGGGGAAAAAGTGCTGAGAGGACGGCAATGCTAGCGATCCGGCTATCGTGCTCGGCCGGATGGAGGTCTCGGCGACGACGCAACCCGGCAGCGCCAGCGGCGCTGACACGATCGTCCTCGGCCTCTTCGACGACCGGCCCGGCACAGGCGACGCGCCGCCGGAGGTCGCCCGTCTGCTGGCCAGCAAGGAGGCCCGCGCGACGTTCAAGTCGCTCGCCCTGGCGCACGCCGCAGACGCCCGCTGGCTGCTCGTCGGCCTCGGCAAGCCCGGCGACTTCACCGCCGAGCGCGCCCGCGTGGCGGCCGCCGTCGCCCGCGACCGCGCGCGCGAGCTGTCCACCGAGTCGCTGTGCTGGGTGCTGCCGTCCGACGGCGCTGCGCACATCGCCGCGGCGCTCGTCGAGGGGACGATGCTCGCCGACTACCGCTTCGAGCGCCACAAGTCCGCCCCCGCCCAGGACGCCGACGCCCGGCCGACGAGCCTGTCGCGGCTGATCGTCTCGGCCGATCAGGATCTGAGCGACGTCGTCACGGAGGCCGCGCTCGTCACCGAAGCGGTCAACGCGGCGCGCGACCTGCAGAACCGCCCCGCCAACGACCTCACGCCGACGGTGCTGGGCGCCCACGCGCAGGCGCTCGCGCACGACATCGACGGCCTGTCGGTCGAGGTCGAGGGGCGCGAGGAGATCGTCGGGCGCGGCATGGGCGCGTTCGCCGCCGTCGCACAGGGCTCAGACCAGGAGCCCGCGCTGATCACGCTGCGCTACGCAGGCGCAGGCGCGGGCGCCGGCGGGCCCGTGCTCGGCCTGGTCGGCAAGGCCGTCACGTTCGACAGCGGCGGCATCTCGCTGAAGCCCGGCCCGAAGATGGCCGAGATGAAGTTCGACATGTCCGGCGGCGCCGCCGTGATCGAGGCCGTCGGCGCGATCGCCCGGCTGAGGCTGCCGATCGAGATCGTGGCCGTCGTCGGCGCCACCGAGAACCTGCCGAGCGGCCGCTCGGTCAAGCCGGGCGACATCGTCACGGCGTCCAACGGCAAGACGATCGAGGTCAACAACACCGACGCCGAGGGCCGGCTGGTGCTCGCCGACTGCCTCTGCCACGCCGTCCGCGAGGGCGCCGAGCGGGTCGTCGACCTGGCGACGCTGACCGGCGCCGTGATCGTCGCGCTCGGCTCGACCTATGCCGGGCTGATGTCAAACGACGACGCGCTGGCCGCTGAGGTCACGGCCGCCGGCGAGCGCAGCGGCGAGATCGTCTGGCGCCTGCCGCTGCACGAGGAGTACGACGAGCTGATCAAGGGCGCCTACGGCGACCTGGACAACGCGCCCGAGGCGCGCAAGGCGGGCACGATCATCGGCGCCTCGTTCCTGGCCAACTTCGTCGGCGACGTGCCGTGGGCCCATCTGGACATCGCCGGCTCGGCGTGGGCGCTCGGCCGCGCATATGCGGGCAAGGGCGCCTCGGGCTACGGCGTGCGGCTGCTCGTCGAGCTCGCCCGCTCGCTCAGCTCCTCCTGACCGCCGCTGCGCCGTCCCGACGCTTCGGCGACCTGCGCTCCCAGGCGCGCAACCACCGTCGCCCAGGCGGCGCCGCGCGGGTCTACGAACGCGCGGTGCCCGCCGGCCGGCCCCTCGATCTCGACCAGCTCCACGTCGCCGCCCGCCTCGCGCGCGGCGCGCGCATAGGTTCGGCTCAGCGCCACCGAGACGGTCTCGTCGACCACCCCGTGAACGAGCAGCACGGGCATCGCCAGCGGCGCGCGGCGCAGCGGATCGGCGACGTCGTAGCGCTCGCGCAGACGCTCGGGCGACCCGCCCATCAACGCGCGCACCGCGCCGCCATGCCACTGCTTGTAGGCGCCGGCCAGATCGCATACGCCGGCGAGCGAGATCGCCCGCGCGATCGGCACGCGCGGGCGGCCGGCGATTGCCCCGGGCGCGCCCGTGGGCAGCGCGCTGCGCCCGGCCGCCCACAGCGCGAGATGGCCGCCGGCGGAATGCCCGAGCACGTACACGCGACCGAGGTCGAGCGCCGGATGCAGGCCGTCGAGACGGTCGATCGCGGCGGCCACGTCGGCGAAGGTCTCCGGCCAGCCTCCGCCGTTTCCGACGCGCCGGTACTCGATGTTCCAGACCGCCCAGCCGCGCTTGACCAGGTCGGCCGCCAGCGCGCGCATGACCGCTCGCCCGTAGCGCTTGCGCCACGAGCCGCCGTGGATCAGCACGATCGCCGGATGCGGGCCGTCGCCCGCGGGCAGGTGCAGGTCGCCCACCTGCGAGCGATCGGCGCCGTAGCGGTGGGTGCGCCCGCGCGTGAAGAGGTAATGCTGGATCCAGCGTGCTCTGCTCATGCGCGGCCATCGTAGACGGGCGCGAACTGTGACAATGGTCGACCCCATGGACTTCTCCCTGTCAAACGACCACGAGCTGATCCGCCGCACCGTGCGCGAATTCGCCGAGGGCGAGGTCGCGCCGGTCGCCGAGGAGCTCGACCGGACGAAGTCGTTTCCCTATGAGATCGTCGCCAAGCTGGGCGCGCTGAACCTGATGGGCATCCCCTTTCCCGAGGAGTACGGCGGCGGCGGCGGCGACACGCTGGCCTATGCGCTGGCCGTCGAGGAGCTCACGCGCGTGGACTCCTCCGTGGCGATCACACTGTGCGCACACACCTCGCTGGGCACGCAGCCGATCTACCTGTTCGGCTCAGAGGAGCAGAAGCGCGAGTGGATGCCGCGACTGTGCGCGGGCGAGCTGCTCGGCGCGTTCGGGCTGACCGAGCCGGAGGCCGGCTCGGACGCCGGCAACACGCGCACGCGCGCGCGCCTGCAGGACGGCGAATGGACGATCAACGGCGCCAAGCAGTTCATCACGAACGCCGGAACCGACATCTCGGGCGTCGTCTGCATCACGGCAGTCACCGGCGAGTCCGGCGACGGCGAGTCAAACGGCGCGACGCGCGAGATCTCCAACATCATCGTCGCCAACGGCACGCCCGGATACAGCCAGGGCGAGCCCTACCGGAAGATGGGCTGGAACGCCTCGGACACGCGCCCGCTGTCCTTCGAGGACTGCCGCGTGCCGCAGGAGAACCTGCTGGGCCCGCGCGGCGCCGGCTTCAAGCAGTTCCTGCACATCCTCGACATCGGGCGCATCGGCGTCGCGGCGATGGGCGTCGGCCTCGCGCAGGGCGCGCTCGACGAGGCGCTGAAATACGCCAAGGAGCGCCGCGCGTTCGGCAAGCCGATCTCCAAGTTCCAGGCGATCCAGTCAAAGCTCGCCGACATGGCCACCGAGATCGAGGCCGCGCGCCTGCTCGTCTACAAGGCCGCGCTGGAGAAGGACGCCGGGCGCAACTTCACGCTGACCGCCGCGCAGGCCAAGCTGAAGACCGGCCGCCTGGCCGTGCGCTGCTCAGAGGAGGCCGTGCAGATTCACGGCGGCTACGGCTTCATCGAGGAGTACCCCGTCTGCCGCTTCTACCGCGACGCCAAGATCCTGACGATCGGCGAGGGCACCGACGAGGTGCAGCAGATGGTCATCGCGCGCGCGCTCGGCGCCTGACGGCGCCGCTGACACCGTGCGCGCGACGCGCGGGTCGGCGGAAGATGCTCCGGTCGTGCGCTGCGATAGCCATCGTATATATATTTATTTAAATGATCGTATATACTATGGCGCACGGCCTAGAGAGAACGTACTTTTCGCCATTGGCCAGTAAATACCATCGCTATCGCGGCTCGAGCACGACGACGGGGATCTGGCGCTCGGTGCGCTTGCGATAGCCCTCATAGCCCGGATACAGCCCAACCATCAGCGCCCACAGCCGCTCGCGCTCCTCGCCGTGGGCGACACGAGCGTGAACGTCGTGGACCTGCGAGCCGACCTGCACGGTCGTGTCCGGGTTGGCGCGCAGGTTGTGAAACCACGCCGGGTGCTTCGGATAGCCGCCCTTGGAGGCGATCAGCACGAGGTTGTCGCCGTCGCGCCCGTACGCCAGCGGGCTCGTGCGCTTGGCGCCCGAGCGCGCGCCCACGTGGTCGAGCAGCAGCATCGGCGGCGCGCCGGGCACGCGGTGGCCGATCAGCCCGTGGCTGACACGGTAGATCGTCGTGTGGCCGCCCATCAGCCGTCGCAGCAGCGGCCAGTTGCGGTCGGCCAGGCTCAGGTAGTCCACGCCGTCGAGCCTAGCTCGCGCCGCGCGCGGCCGTCTCGCGATCCAGCAGCGCCGCGGCGGCGCTCGCCGGGTCCAGGCGACGCTCGATCACCTGGTCGATCAGCGACTGGAACTCCGCGTCCCCGTGCAGCTCCTCCTCCAGGCGCCTGCGCATGCGCGCAGTGGCGATCGCCAGCACCTCGTTGCGCAGGTTGCGCGCCCGGCGCTCGTCCAGCTGGCCCTCGGCGAGGATGTGCTCGCGATGCTCGTCCAGGCGCTGCACCAGCTCGTCCACGCCCTCGCCGCGACTGGCCTCCGTCTTGACGATCGGCACGCGCCAGCTGCCCCGCACCTGCTCGGGCGTGCGGTCGAGGTTGGCCAGCGACAGCACGCCGCGGATCTCGCGCACCATCGTGTCGGTCAGCGGGTGGTCGGCCTTGTTGATCACGATCACGTCGGGGATCTCCATGACGCCGGCCTTCAGCGCCTGGATCGAGTCGCCCGAGCCGGGCATCAGCACGAGCACGATCGTGTCCGCGTGGTCGATGATGTCGATCTCCGCCTGGCCGACGCCGACCGTCTCCACGAACACGTCCTCGCGCCCGGCCGCGTCGAGCAGCAGCGCCGCCTGCAGCGCCGCCTCCGACAACCCGCCCAGCGCGCCGCGGTTGGCCATCGAGCGGATGAACACGCCCTGGTCGAGAAAGTGCTCGGTCAGGCGGATGCGGTCGCCCAGCAGCGCGCCCTGCGTGAACGGCGACGACGGGTCGATCGACAGCACGCCGACGCTGCGCCCGACCTCGCGGCGCGCCTTGGTCAGCGCGCCGATCAGCGTCGACTTGCCCACGCCCGGCGGGCCCGTGAAGCCGACGACCGCCGCTTTGCCCGTGTGCGGGTAGACCTGCTTGACCAGCTCCCAGCCCTCCGGGCGGTCGTCCTCGACCAGCGAGATCGCGCGCGCCAGCGCGCGGCGGTCGCCGTCGAGCAGTCGTTGGGCGAGGTTCGCGTCGGCCATCGAGGGCGCAATCATCGCAGGGCAATACGATTCCACCGCCATGGGGCTGCTCGCCGACCCACAAGCTCACGACACGCCGCAGGCGCTTGCCGAGACGCTGCGCCGGGCGCCCGAGCCGCTGCACGGAGGGCCGCTGACGCTGCTGCGCTTCATGCGCGCCAACCACATGCTCGACCGCCGCTATGCGCGTCTGATCGCGCGCTTTCTGCTGCTCAAGCTCCGCTACGGCCGCCGCCTGCAGACCGACGGGCTGTGCTTCATCTGCCCGGGCGTGCAGCTGGAGATCGGGCGCGCAGCGACGCTGCGCGTCGGGCGCTGGGCGTGGATCGGCCACGGCTGCAAGATCCGCGTGCACGAGGGCGAGGTGCGCATAGGCGCCAAGACGGTCATGGGCCAGGAGTGCACGATCTCCGCCTTCCAGCACGTCTCGATCGGGCGCGAGTGCATCCTCGCCGATCGCGTCATGCTGATCGACTTCGACCACGGCGTCACCGAGGTCGAGCGCCCGATTCGCCTGCAGGGAATCTATAAGCGCGACGTGCACGTAGGCCACAACGTGTGGATCGGCTACGGCGCCTGCGTGCTGCGCGGCGTCGCGGTCGGCGACAACAGCATCGTCGGCACCAACGCCGTACTGACCAAGGACGTGCCCGACAACGCCGTAGTCGGCGGCGTGCCCGCGCGCGTCATCCGCATGCGCCAGGCGCCGCGGTCGATGCGCTGGCGCTGACGCCCGGCCCGGCGGGCGGGGCCGGTCATTCGCCCGACCGGGGCCTTCGCGCCGACCGGGGCCTTCGCGCATGAGATTCTTCACATGAACGCGGCGACGTTCCGCGTCGCACGCGCGTCGGCGCGCGCCGGGTCGGCGAGCGCCGCTTGCAACGCCGCGCGATGCATCGCCACACGCTCGCGCGCGTAGGGCGCCGCCAGCTCTCGCGCGAGCATGAACGCCCAGTCGCTTGACTGCAGCGCGAGCAGCTCGCGCAACGCGGTGCGCCCGGCGCGCGGCCCGGCGGCCACCGCCTGCAGCTCGGCGTCGCGCAGGGCGAACGCGACCTCGGCGACGGCGGGGCCCGACCAGGTCGAAAGGTCGCCGTGCGCTCCCCAGGACGACGCCCGGCGCTCCGCGACGTCGCTCGCGTGCGATCGCGCGCCGCTGCGCTCGCCCGCGGGCACGGGCTCGACGCGCTCCAGCGCGTCGTCGAGCCGCACGAGCTCCAGCCCCTGTCGCGAGCACTCCTGCACGACGGCGCTCAGCCAGTCGATCCCCTCATACCACCAGTGGCCGAGCAGCTCGGTGTCCAGCGCGCACACGGCCAGGCCGCCGCCCGGCAGGCCCGCGCCGGCGTCGCGCAGCCGGGCGAGCGTGCGCGCGACGAAGTCCACGGCGTGCTCGTTGGCCCTGGCGAGCGCCCGGGCACGGTCGTAGGCGCCGCCGTCGTTGCTCCACGGCGTGTGGTGGTGGATCGTGTGGTGGTGATAGTCGCGATAGGCCGCGTCGGCCGGATAGCCGTCCTCGCTCCACACGAGATCCATCGTCGCGCGGTCGATCGGCACGAGCACGACGCCCGCGTCGTCGACGAGCGGGCGAAGGTGCTCGCGCGCGCCGAGGCCGAAGCGAGCTGTCAGCTCGATGCACGTGGCGCGCACGCCGGCGTCGGCCAGCAACGGCTCCAGACGACGCTCGTGTGCGCACTCGGGCAGCCAGAACCCGCCGCGCCAGCTCTCGCGGAAGCGCGCGCGGTGCGAGGCGATGCCGCTGCGCACCTGCAGGCGCACGCCGGCGTCGGTGGCGAGCAGCGGGAGCACGGCGTGCGTCGCGGCCGAGGTCCACTGCGCGTGCGGTGAGAAGGCCGCGAGCAGGTCGCCTCCGCGACGGGCAAGGGCATCGGCCGCGCGCTCGTAGTCCATCCAGGAGCGATCGAGCTCGCTCGCCAGCTCGGCGTGACCGGCACGGCGCATCCCCCGCGCGTCCTCCGCGTGGGTGTGGCGGCGCACCTCGCCGGCGAAGCGCGCGAAGCGCTCCTGCCAGCCGGGCGCCTGCAACTGGTCACAGAGCACGGGCGTGAGCGACAGCGTCAGCGGCGCGCCCGAGTCGAGCACGTCCAGCAGCGGCAGGTAGCTGCCGACGATCGCCTCCCACAGCCACTCCTCGCCGAACGGCCACGTGCCGAAGCCCTCGACGTAGGGCATGTGCGTGTGCAGCACGATCGCCAGCGCGCCGCGATCGCCGGCCGATCTTCGCTCGCTCGCGCTTACGGCCGACACACCGCGAGGAAGTCCAGCGCCGAGTCCAGCCGTGGCGTGCCGGGACCGCGCAGGGCGAAGTCGGAGACGGCGATCGCCAGCGTGAAGCGGTCGTAGAAGCGCTTGGTCAGTCCCAGGCGCGGATGCACGGCGTCCCACCCCAAGCGCAGCGCCAGCTCGTGCGCGCGCAGCCTGCGGGCGTGGAACAGGCCGTACATGCGCACGTCGGAGAAGCACGAGCGACACAGCCGCTCGAACTCCGCCGCGCGGTACTCGTGCACGTGCCACGGGTTGCCCGAGCGCTCGGCGCCCTTGGGCGCGAGCGTCAGCACGTTGGGCGTCGAGACGAACACCGCTCCCCGCTCGCCGCCCGCCTGGCCAGACGCGCGCGCCTGCTCGCCGGCGCCGGCCACCAGCGTTGCGAAATGCGCGAGCGTGGCGCCAGGGTCGGTCAGGTGCTCGACCGTCTGCAGGAACACGATCGCGTCGGCGGGCTCTGAGAACCCCTCGACGAGCTCGCGCGCGAAGCGAAGGTTCGCCCGGCGATAGCGCAGTCGCGCGTGCTCGTGCGCCTCGGGGTTGGCGTCCACGCCGACGACGCTCTGCGCCGAGCGCGCGAGCACGTCGGCGCCGTAGCCCTCGCCGCAGGCCATGTCGAGCACCCTCAAGCCCGCGACGCGCGCGGCGATCCATTCGTAGACGACGAGATGGCGGCGAAACCAGTAGTTCTCCTCGGGCACGTCCGGCAGCGTGCGCTCGCCGGTCAGCGCAAGCGGCGGAACGCCCTCGGGCTGGTCGCGTTGCTCGAAGTGGACTGAGGTCAATAGATGCCCTCTGTCAGGGCGGTCAAGCCCGGGGAGAAAGGCGGGAGCACGGCGCGCGAGTATATGGTGCCCCACCGTGCCGCCAGCTCTGAGCGACGAGAAGATCCGCGAGGTCAACACCCGCTACCACGATGTGGCGGCCAGCCACTACGACGCCAAGTGGGGCATCGACTTCGGCGACGTCGGGCGCGAGCAGGTGCTGGCGAAGGTCGACAAGGCCGTCGGGCACAGGCCCGACGGTTGGGCGCGCTCACTGGAGATCGGCGCGGGAACGGGCTATTTCACGCTCAACCTGCTGCGGGCCGGCCTGATCGCCCAGGCGACGTGCACGGACATCTCGCCGGGAATGCTCACCGCGCTGCGCGCCAACGCACAGCAGCTCGGGCTGGACGTGCGCACCGAGCAGGTCGACGCCGAGCGCCTGCCCTTCGCCGACGAGAGCTTCGACCTGGTGCTCGGCCACGCCGTCCTGCATCACATCCCCGACCTCGACCGCGCCTTCGCCGAGTTCGCGCGCGTGCTCACGCCGGGCGGCAGCGTGCTGTTCGCGGGCGAGCCATCTCGCTACGGCGATCGCCTCGCGCGCGTGCCCAAGCGCGCGGCCGGCGCGCTGGCGCCGCTGTGGCGCCGCGCGATCGGCGCGCGCGCCGCGCGGGCCGACCACGCCGTCGCGTCGGACGCCGGCCTGGAGGGCTGCGTCGACGTGCATGCGTTCGCGCCGGCGCAGCTGCAGCGCGCCGCCGCCGCGGCCGGCTTGATCGACGTGCGCATCACCGGCGAGGAGCTGCTGGCCAACTGGTTCGGCTGGACCAACCGCACGCTGGAGGCGACCGCCGAGCCCGCCGACGTGCCCTGGGCATGGCGCCAGTACGCCTACCGCGGCTACCTGATGCTGCAGGGACTGGACCGTCGTCTGCTGGAGTCGCGCCT
>Ga0207671_10002111_pt1 | contig 21694 bp, 21 predicted proteins | sample KBSC24metaG_FD_184352 | JGI IMG/M metagenome (GOLD analysis project Ga0207671, IMG submission 184352) | Corn rhizosphere microbial communities from Kellogg Biological Station, Michigan, USA - KBS C2-4 metaG (SPAdes) (version 2) | ecosystem: Host-associated > Plants > Roots > Rhizosphere > Soil... | reverse complement strand
CATTGAGATCCGCCAGACGATTGCCGTTGAGATTTATGCACTCGGTCTCTGGTCGCTCAATGTGAGCGAGATTGTCGACGTGACCAGCGTCGACGAGACCAGCGTCGACGAGACCAGCGAGGATCACGCTTTTGGGTTCATATACAAGACCTCCCAGCACCACGCTGAGGAGGGTGAGGAACGATTTCTTTTGACCTTCGATCCCAAGACGAAGGCAGTGCATTATGACCTGGAGGCAATCTCAAGGCCGCGGCACTGGCTTGCACGATTGGGATACCCGGCAGTCCGGGCTCTCCAGCATAAATTTGCCCGCGACTCCCACAAATGCATCCGAGAACCTGTGTCTCAAGCCTCGCGAGAGGTGTAAACGCCCTGTTTTCGCTGGTTCCTCCTTCCGACCGCGATGACATTCTGCGTTCACAAACTGATAACCTAGAAGTATGAAATTCGGCGTCCTCGTCTTCCCAGGCTCGAATTGCGATCACGATACCTACAACGTGATCGCTGAAATCGCGCACCAGCCGGTTACGTTCCTCTGGCATGACTCCGACGATCTTCAAGGCGTGGATGCGGTGCTGGTTCCCGGCGGTTTCGCCTACGGAGACTACCTGCGCACAGGCGCCATCGCTCGCTTCTCTCCCGTGATGGGCGCGGTTCAGAAGTTCGCTGCAGGCGGCGGCCTGGTTCTGGGTATTTGCAATGGCTTCCAGATCCTCGCAGAGTCAGGTTTGCTGCCGGGCGCGCTCATGCGCAACGCGGGCCTCAAGTACATCTGCAAGCAAGTCCACCTGAAAACCGGGACGACCAACAGTCCATTCACCAACAAGCTCGCAAGAGGCGAGGTGCTTCAGATCCCGATTGGGCATATGGAGGGCAACTACTTCTGCACTCCCGAAGAACTGAAGCGGCTTGAGTCGGAAGACAGAATTGCCTTTCGCTATTCCACCCCGCAAGGCGACATCACTCCCGAAGCGAATCCCAATGGTTCTCTCGCGAATATCGCAGGCATTCTGAACGAGGGACGTAACGTCCTTGGGATGATGCCGCACCCGGATCGTTCGAGCGAAAAGCTGCTGGGGTCGAGCGATGGATGGAAAATCTTCGCCTCGATGATCGAGGCTCTCGCAACGCAATAGGCCAATGGAAGAGATGACCCCGCATCCATGATCGACATCCACACTCACCTGATCTATGGAGTTGACGACGGCGCTCCGGATCTGAAGACCTCGATGGAGCTGGCTCAGATGGCAATCGACGAGGGAGTAACGCACCTCGTTTGCAGCCCCCATGCCAGCGATAAGTACCCCTATCAATCCGAGGTGAACAAAGCTCGAATGGAGGAGTTGGGGGCAGAGTTCAATGGACAAATCGGCCTCAGCCTGGCATGTGATTTTCACATGAACGGGACCAACATCGAGGACGCTCTCGCAAATCCTCTTCGCTATTCAATCGATGGCAAGGGCTATCTGCTGATTGAATTCCCCGACCTTGTGATTCCAGCTCAACTCGTCGATGCGATGCGCCACCTGCGCAAAGCCGGATACACCCTCATCATCACCCACCCCGAACGCAATCCTGTCCTGCAGCAGAATCCTGAGCGCCTGGCAGAGTTCATGCGCGAAGGATGCCTGGTGCAGGTTACGTCGGCCTCCGTCTACGGAAGGTTTGGAGCAGTGGCGAAGAAATTCGCGGACGCGCTTCTGGAGCGGAACTGGATTCATTTCATGGCCAGCGATGCGCATCATCCACAATGGCGTCCTCTCCACCTGAAAAAAGGGTTTAACTACGTGGCTGAGAAGGCCGGCGAAGAGACGGCGCGCAGGCTTTACGTTACGAATCCTCGAGCGGCGGTAGACGGCGCGATATGGCCGGAGCAGCCCGAGCCCGTCGGCCTCTGGCAGGACGAGCTCCTGGAGTTTGAGAGACCGGCCGCGAGCCGAAAAGATTCAAGTGGTGGCGGCTTCTGGGGCCGCTTATTCGGACGATCGCCAGGCCAGTAGGCTATAGCCCAAGCCCGCCATCCACTGACAGAATCTGCCCGGTAACGAAGCTGGCCGCGCCCGCGAAGAACACAACCGCATCGGCAACATCCCGCGCCGTTCCATTCCGCTTCATTGGAGTCTTCGACGCAAAGTGCAGCGCTGCGGATTGATCTCCCTCTTCGCCCAGATCGATCCACCCCGGAGCTACGCAGTTCACGGCCACTTCAGGCGCGAACGCCTTGGCCATCGCCTGTGTGAGCATGTGCAATGCTGCCTTCGAGGAGCAGTAATGCGCATGGTCGGCCCATGCGCGCAGCCCGCCGAGGGAGCCGATATTGACAATACGACCCTGGGACTTCCGCAAATGCGAAAGTGCCTGCCGCGCCAGCAGAAAAGGTCCGCGCGTATTCGTGGCAAACACGGTGTCCCACTGCTCAAGCGTCAACTGGTCCAGAGGAATCGACTGAAAGACGGCTGCGTTGTTCACCAGCACATCGAGACGTCCGTGAAAATTCACCGCGGCCACAACCGCATCCCGAACGGATTCTTCCGAACGCACATCGCACTCCACCGCTATCGCGAGTCGGCCCAGATCTTTAATTGCTTTGATCGTCTCTTCCGCTTCCGTTCGGGAATTCCGGTAGGTGATCGTCACCTCGGCGCCGGCAGCGGCAAGCTGCAGCGCAATCTCCCGTCCGATCCGGCGCGCGCCACCGGTGACCAGCGCCGCTTTTCCGACAAGGGTTTCGCCTGGTCATCCGTCGAGGCCTCAGGTAAAACTTTCTGCCGAGGTTTGATGCAGACTACCTCGACTGCGGCTTGGGCTCGGCCGTCGGCGGGGCAGGGGCGCTCTTGTCCTTTGGCTCGTCGCTCTGTTTGTCCGCGTCCTTGTCCTCGTCCGGCTCCGCCTGCGCGTTTCCGTCTTTGCCGTCGTGGTCCTTATAAATGGAGTACTGGTCCGTCGGTCGCCTCATCTTTACATCAAAGGCCATCTCCGGCTTGTCGATCTTGTAGTCCTGACCGTACGTCTGAAAGCCCTTGGCAATGATCTGGAGGCGCATCACCGATCCGATGGGCAGCACGTCAATCACTGATTTGCCGTCCTCGTTCGTCTTCAGCTCCATGTTCCCCTTGTCCCCATCCATGTCGACATGGAAGATGACAGCGGCGTTCTCGATCGGTTTGGAGTCCGAGGCGCGAACCACCGTGATCTCTACCTTTGAGGTAGGCGGTGGCGGTTTGTACTTGCGCCCGCGACGGGTCTTTTCTTGAGCAGAGAGGCTGATACCTGCCATGACCAACAGGGCGACCGTGATCGTCAGATAGCGAATCAAGCGACGGGACAACATGCCTGCATTGTATCTGCTGGAATAGTTCGCAGGCGAGGGGCAAACCTGCTGCAGGAGATACCCAGGCACCTTGATCCCGCTCCAGTTTGTTGTGCTGGCGCAAGTCCAGTATATTGAGCACCGATGGAACCAAAGCGACGGCGAGCGGCGATGAAGCCCACCAGCGAGGCAGCGCAGCGTTGGGCCGAAGCGCTTCGCACCGAGTTGGAGCAATGGCCGGCTGTCGTCGTGAAGCGAGCCTTCGGGATGGTCATGGTCTACCGAGGAGATGTCGTCTTTGCCGCCCTGCCTGCAACGCGTGCGCTCTTTGAGGAAGACGCCCTCCTGATCAAGTTCGCCCGGGAGACCCCCGCCTTGCTCAAAAGAATCTCAGCGGAGAAACGCTTCGCAGCTGGAACCATGCAGGAACGAGGGAAAAAGAAGCAAGGCGAAGGCCGGAAATGGCGAATCTACCTTCTCCGGGAAGAACGGGATGCGCGCGACGCCGTGGAGTGGCTGGCGCGAGCCTACGAGTTAGCCGGAAACTGACAACGAATGATCCGGTTGAGATCCTGCTCCCGCTGCGACTCCTCGCAATAGCGAGTTCACAACATCTGCTGCAGCGTAGCTCTCCCGCCCCGGAGCCAGAAACGCCGCCACACGATTCACGTCATCCCCCACCGTCACCAGCGGAGGTTCGGCAACGCCATCCGGACGGGTCTGCGGATATCCAATGTTCGCCAGCAGTGCGTTACAGAGACACTTGCGCCCGGCGGCATCTTCCACCTTTCCGCCCTTTGCGACGTACGAGGTCTCCGGCTCTGCCGAGCACCGGTACGCAATCATTCCGTTCTCAGTCCAGTACGCCTCGCGCAAATACCCCAGATCGCAAACCCGGGTTCGCGCTGCAGCTACACCTGCATCCGAATAAGTCCCGGCAAGCTGCGCTACCTTGAACGGGAAACCCGTCGGCGAAGCAACGGGATCCGTAAACACCTTCGCCGTTCCTTGCGAAGCCTGCGCCACAAGCATCTTCTTCATGTCGTGCCGCAGTCCCGATTCCTCGCTGAACGCGAAAGCCGTGCCCACCTGCACCCCGGCTGCGCCTTCGTCGAGCGCCTCCTTCAACTTCTCCGCGCTCCCATATCCACCTGCCATCCAGAAAGGCACGCCGAGTTTTCGCAACTCCGCCAGGTCCACGCGATCGCGCTCTCCATAAATGGGCTGCCCTGTCGCATCCAGAGCCCCCTTCCCACGCGGAGGCGCATTGTGTCCACCAGCCGTCGGACTCTCAATGATCAGCCCATCCACCTGCCCTGACGCACGACGTAGCATCGTCGACGCCAGCGTGTTCGACGAGACGATCGCCAGAAATTTCGGCCGCTCCAACTGCGGCAAAGACCCCTCCGCATATACCTGCGGATCAAAATGCATCATCGTATCCGCATCAGACGGCGCACCCGTCACCGTGAGTTTGTATCTCGCTGATCTTCCTGCGGCGAAGTTGTCCAGTACTCCCGGGATATGCAAGGGAATTCCTGCGCCCATCAGGATGTATCCCACACCCGCCAGCATCGCTCCATAGATTGATGCAAGATGCGGCAGCTGGACCTTCTCCAGAAAGTTCACGCCTATTTTGTTGAAGTGCCCTTCCCGGGCCAGAAATACCTCGACGAAGTTGCTCACCATCAGCAGTTCGATCAATTTCCGCGAGTCCCGTCGCTGATGCATCGGAACCGTCGGATACGGAGTGCCCGCGGGTCTGCCGCCTGCCTGGAAATACTCGCCCCAGATCCGCTTCGCCATCTCCGGAAAGGGAAACGCATCGAAGCCGCGCCGCATGTGCCCGTCTTCATCCCCGTCAGCGAGCCGCCGCACCAAAACCTGGTCCAGCGCTGTCCCCGACACTACACCGAGCTGACCGAGCCGCGACACGGCCTGTGCTAGCTTCCAGTTCGACACCCCAACTCCCATGCCGCCCTGGATGATCTTTGGTATCTGAAGCATCGGGGCATTCTTTCACACCCGGCAGCGGACCGTCAGTGACAACTGAACGGGAAGTATGATGACCCGGCAGGTTCAGGCTGTCCGGCTCGTTCCCTTGTCCCCTCGTCCCCTTGTCCCCTTGTCCCCTCGTCCCCTCGTTCCCTGCTCCTCCTGGTCCCCGGCCCTTCAATCCCAAGGCGTTTCCTTGAACGCCTGTGCCATCCCCGGATAGAAGGCCAAATACCCGCAAATAATCAGGTTCATAGCCACACCGACGAAGATGGAAACCTGCTGCCCCGGCGACATCGGTATCGGCGACCCGGCTGCACGATCTGCGACATAGTTTCCCAGCATCTTCGCGGCCGTCGCTCCCGACATGAACATCACCACCCACCTGGCACGCCAATCGCGGCTGTACCAGCGCCAGGCCGTCAGCCCATACAGGAATGCGCTCACGTAAAACACACCCTCCGGCGGCATCTGCCTCGGCCAGGCATCGAAGTTCGCCACCACAAAGTTTGCCACCGCAGTATCCGGCGCAAGTCCCACAGTCAGCGCGAAAATCAGGTTTACCGCCGACCGTAATACCAGCAGCCACACGAACACCTTGATCAACGCAGGCAGCTTGACCGGATCAACCCAGTCGCCTCGTTCCTTTGCCGGGCCCTTCTGCTGTTCCTGGGGAACATAGGTCCTGATCCCGTCTCTTGGTGGCATGCTACCTCCTCACAACGAACACATTTCCAGCATGGAGCAGCGCCCGTCTGCTCACTCGTTGCGGATCAAATTGTTGTATTTGAAGTGCGCCCTGCACAGAAATCTTAGTTCAGAACCACTGACAATCCCAGCAACTTCGTGACCAGTGCCAGAGTACCGATGCCGAACTGCCAGTGGTCCAGAACTCTCCTGATCCCTGTCCCGGTCCCCTCGTCCCCTTGGTCCTTGTTCCCTTGATCCCTTGTTCCCTGCTTCTTACAGCTTTTCCCGCAAAAAGCTGATCACATGATCTGCTTGCACCACTCCCACCATGCGTCCGACCTTATCGACCACCGGCAGCGCATGCAGATTGTACTTATCGAACATCTCTGCCAGTTCGATCTGCCTCATATCCGCCGGACACGAGAGAACTCGCGCATCCGCCAGCACCATCAGCTTCGAGTCCGGCTGAGCCATCACCAGGCGTGCCAATGGAACCGCCCCGCGTACCACACGCTTCTCATCTAACAGGTAGATCTCCGTCACCGATTCGAGATCCCCATCGAAGCTGCGTAGAGCTGCTCCCACCTGCGAAACTATCGAATCTGTCCCCAGATAAACGAAGTCCGTGGTCATCGCACCGGCCGCCGAGTTCTCGTCGAACTCCAGCAGTTCCGCAACCTCCTGCCGTTCCTCCGGCTCCATTTCCTCGAGAATTGCGTCCGACCTGTCCTCCGGCAGCTCTGCCAGCAAATCCGCAGCCGCACCAGGATCCATTTCTTCGACGATGTCGGCGATTCTCTCTTCGTCCAACTTCTCCAGTAGCGAAATCTGCAGCTTCGGATCGACCTCTTCCAGCGTCTCAGCCGCCACCTCTTCATCCAGCGACGTGAACACTGCATCGCGCTCCGCCGGGCTCAGGTCCTCAAGAATCTCCGCCAGATCCGACGGATGCATCTCCGCCAGCCGCTCATACTCAATGCGCAGCTTCACGCGCCGCGCTGGATCCACTTCGATTACGTCCACGAACTGCCAGGGAATTCCCCGATCCTTGAACCGTCGCGAAAGCTGATCCAATGTCGTTTTAGGCAGAACTCCCTTGAACACCCGCCGAAACGCCCCGCGCAGCCCCACTTCCACCTCGGCTACGCGCAGCGAGTGTGCCGACCCATCGGCCATCCACTCCAGATCGACGTCGTTAACACGGACAACCTTGCGTCCGTGGACATCGATGATCTGCCGGTCCACCAGGTCCTGCTGCAGGTAGATGTATGTCCCTTGCTCGGCCAGAGGAGTGATCGCGTCCATCGACAGCACTTCAAGCGTTCCCGCCGCCGTTTCGCGCACCTCCTGCGATGGCACAAGCGCCAACCCCGCGCGCGTTTTCAGGACCAGCCCCGCCACCTTTCCTGCGTCCGCACCGGTCGCCACTGCAATGTCTTTCAACTTCCCGCACACGCTCCCTTTCGCATCCGTCACCGGCGTGCCCAGCAGCGCCGTCAGACTCACGCGGGTTGTCCTGCGGTGGTTCATACGTCGAGTGTACTGCTCAGCCCGAAAGCTTGATTTGATCCGCCCAAATCACCAGCACCACGCATCTCACTGCCGTGCGGCCGAAGAGACCACCGCGACGGCAATGAATTCACCGATGCAAATTCTTGCTGATGACGATTTCCCATCACACTGCTGCACCTCAGATTCTCCGATGCTTCAGCCGACTCAAAGCAATCCTTGACACAATCCGCCTCAACCATGAAACTGCCCTCTATAGCGTCTTTTCCACAAATTCCCAAAGACGTGTTACTTCCTCTCGCGGTAAGGCGTTGGGCTTTGCCATTCCCGGTAGAGGCGGAGACGAAGCCGGTGACCAATCCGAAAACTGGAAAATTGAGCTTCTCGCTACCCTCTACCATGGAGAGCGTCAGCGAGGTAGAAGCAGCCGCAGAGAAGCTAGCCGCGGAGGCCGGCATCGACGAGGACGAACGCTTCCGTATCACCATGGCCATCCGCGAAGCAGCCGTAAACGCCGTTCTCCACGGCAACGACTATGACCCGGCCAAGCAGGTGACTGCCAGCTTCGAAAACAACGGCAAATCCCTCATCTTTACCATCGCCGACCAGGGCAAAGGCGTGGACTGGGAACATCTCCCCGATCCCCTCGCCCCGGAGAACCTGCTCCGCGGTACCGGCCGCGGCATCTTTCTCATCCGCTCCTTCATGGATGAGGTTCACTTTCGCCAACTTCAGCCCGGCACCGAGCTCACCCTGATCAAACACCTCACCCCGGCGCCAGAACAGACTTGAGGCATCCGGCCGCCTGCCTGCGTGGTCCCTGTCCTCCGCATCGCTGGGAGGAACCGATCCACAGAACTCCATCAGCTTCGCTGGCTTGCAGTCCGGCTTCAGATGCTATAACTTGTATGACTCACAAAGGAGGAAATTTCCGTGGCACTTACTATCGCTTCCCGTGAATTGGACGGAGTCACTGTCCTGGACCTTAGCGGGCGAATCACTCTCGGCGAGGGGAGTGTGCAGCTGCGGGAGGCCATTCGTGACCTGATCAGCAAGGGCTCGAAGAGCATCCTGCTCAACCTCGGCGACGTGAACTACATCGACAGCTCCGGCCTTGGCGAACTCGTCGGCGCCTACACCACTGCCAAAAACCAGGGTGCCAGCCTCAAGCTCCTCAACCTTACCAAGAAGGTCAAGGACGTCCTCCAGCTCACCAAGCTCTACACCGTTTTCGATATCTACGACGACGAAGCCAGCGCCATCGCCTCTTACAAGTAGACGACCGCGCACCTCTCCCAGGTGAGTCGCAAACCCGTTCAGCCTTCTGCACGATCAGGGCCATCCACGATGGATGGCCCTTCGCTTTTCAGTGCGCGCGAGCTAGGTGCCGATCGCTAAAGCTCCGAGCTGGTCTTCACCCACGACCGGATACTGAACACATACACCCCGATACAGAACAGGTTCGCCGGAATGAAGCCCAGCTGCCCCGTCCGCAATCCGATGAGGCAAATGATGACGCTGTTGACTCCAGCAACAGCAAGCCCTGTCCATCGCTTGCGCCCGACCAGAACCGTGGAGAGAACCGTAAGACAACAAGACAAATAATCTAACCGGAACACAGCGGACCACCAACCTCCGGAAGCTCATTGGAGAGATACTTTCACTCTGCCCGAGTTCCGCTGTCTTCACGGTGATCTATCGCACTTGGCTCATATCGAAGGTACTCAGCACAAGCCTGAACACCCACAGGATTGGGTTTCCAGCTCCGGGGTCCCCGCGAATAAGTCCAGGTTCGCGGGGTGAGGTCTAGATTCTGAGACCTGGAAGCTAAAAGCTAGAAGCTAGTAGCTGCCTCTCAGAACTTCACGTTCGGCACCTGTTGAGCCTTCTCACTCGCCTTGAAGTACGCATCATTCGTGTGATATCCCGCCATCCCCGCCCAGATGCTGTTCGGAAATTGCTGGATAAACGTGTTGTAGTCCTGAATGGACTGGTTATAGTGCCGTCGCGCAACGCTGATCCGGTTCTCCGTGCCCGCCAGCTCATCCTGCAACCTCATGAACTGGTCGCTCGAACGCAGGTTTGGATAGTTCTCCGTCAACAGCAGCAACCGTCCAAGTGCGCCATCGAGTTGTCCATTGGCTGCGATCTTCGCTTGCGGTGTCTGGGCATTCAGCATTCCGGCGCGCGCATTTGCAATCTCCGAGAAAACAGAGTTCTCTTCCTTCGTGAATCCCTTCACCGTCTCCACCAGGTTCGGAATCAGATCCGCCCGGCGCTCCAGCTGCACATCCACCTCAGACCATGACGCCTTCACGGTCTGATCCTTTGCCACCATCTGGTTCTTCGCGCTCACGTAGCTGCCACCGACCAGCAGCAACGCCACAATGATGACGCCGATTACTCCCAACCCAACCCACTTGCCCATAATCTTGTCTCTCCTTGATGATTCAACTAGTCCCGGTCCTACGTCCCTAGTCCCTAGTCCCTCGCTTGTTATTCCTACTCACTACTCCCTAATCCTTGTTCCCTGCTCTTCACCAGCTTCCTCCAGCCCCACCACCTCCAAAGTCCCCTCCACCAAATCCTCCAAATCCACCACCGCCTGAGTCACCGCCGCCTCCGCCTCCACCCCAGCCACCACCCCCAATAAACGGTCCGGAGCCGCCCGTGTACCGGCGTCCACCGAGCGCGCTATTGAATAATCCCAGCCAGAACAGGAGCCGAAACAATCCGAATCCGCCGAACATCAGGAACAGGATGATGAATAGAAGAATCGCACCTACAGGCGAACCATGCTGTTGCCTGTGTCGCACCGGCGGCGGATTCGGCAGCGTATCGCTCAAGGTCACATGCGCATCGTCTGCGATCACCCGGGCCAGTTGCCCTACAGCTCCGACGATTGCGCCGTCATAGTCTTTTGTCCGCAGGCTCGGCACCATGGCCCGCCCAATGTCGCCCACCCGCGCATCGTTCAGAATCCCTTCAAGCCCATACCCCGGATCGATTCGGTACTTATGATCGTCCACTGCCAGCAGCACCAGCAGACCACGGTCCGAACCTTTCTTGCCCATGTGCCACTTGTCTTCAAGTTGGTTTGCCCAGTCCGCCGCATCCTCACCGTCCAGGTTGCGCACGGTGACCACCGCAATTTGTGTATTCGCCTGCGAGTGATCCAGTTCCGAGCAGACACGATCCAGTTTTGCCACCGCATCAGGCGACAGCACATGCGCAAAGTCGTTTACATAGTCGGTGGGCTTGGGAAGCTGGCTGACCTGCTCGGCCACCAGTACCTGGAGAGGAAGAAAAATAAGCGCCGCCAGTACCAACCGGCAGACCAGCCTTGCACCGCGGTGAAAATCTTCCATCGCACTCAATTGTACGTTTCAACCCTCCCCAAGGTTCCCTCCTGCTCAAAACCCATGCCGGCGAGCTTGACGCTCCCAATGCGCACCCCAGAGGATCTCTCCAGCAAGCTCTTTTGATGCACTGGAAATTGTGGTAGACAAACTTTGATTTCACTCAATGCATCCAACCCCTCGAGGCGTCCTGACCAGCGAACTGGGCCCCTGAATCTCAACCTGGAACCTCGAGTGATCCTTCGTTCTACCCGGCAACCGGACCCGCGACCCGCAACGCCCCCAACCTTCCCGACGCTTTCCCCCACAAACCGGCGTAGGGTCCTTTTCCGGAGTTGCTCCCATGGCTGCTGAATTCACCCAAGCCGCAACGCCAGGCGGACAACTGTTCGAGATCGCCGAACCCGTGGCGGCGCCCGACCCCCATCAGCACCTCGTTGCTCTCGTAGATTGCTCGGATGAACCGATCATCAGCAAACGCCTCGACGGCACCATCATCAGTTGGAATGCCGCCGCTACCCGGGTTTTCGGGTACCTCCCCCACGAGATCATTGGCAAATCCATCCTCACACTCATACCTCCCGACCTTCAGCACGAAGAGCATGAGATCCTGCGAAAGCTGCGCGCCGGCGAGCGCATCGAGCACTACGAAACCACCCGCATGCGAAAGAATGGCGAGCGCTTCCCCATCTCCGTCACCATTTCGCCGATTCGTGATGCGTCCGGAAATGTCGTCGCCGCCTCCAAGATCGCGCACGACATCTCAGACCGCCGCAAAAACGAGGAGAGCCTGTCGCGCCTTGCCGCCATCGTAGACTCCGCAGATGATGCCATCATTGGCAAGAACCTGAGCGGCATCGTTACCAGCTGGAACAGCGCCGCGCATCGCATCTTCGGCTACACCGCCGAAGAAATGCTTGGCCAGTCCATCCTCCTGCTCATCCCCGAGGGCCTTCAGTACGAAGAGGACGAAATCCTGCGCAAGCTCCGTGCGGGTGAGCGCATCTCTCACTACGAGACCACGCGCAAGAAGAAGAACGGCGAGCTCCTTCAAGTCTCCGTCACCATCTCACCCATCATCGACCCGTCCGGTAAGGTCATCGGCGCATCGAAGATCGCCCGCGACATCTCCGACAAGAAACGGGTCGAGCAGTTGCTCATCCAATCCGAGAAGATCGCCGCTACCGGCCGTATGGCAGCTGCAATTGCTCACGAGATCAACAACCCGCTCGAGGCGCTCATCAACGTCATCTTCCTCGCCCGCCAGCACTCTGCTCCTGATAGCCGTGTCACGCAGCTTCTCATCACCGCGGAGCAGGAACTCGAGCGCGTCTCGCACATCGCCCGCCAGACCCTCGGATACTACAAAGACACCGGCGCGCCCACGGAAGTCCATATTCATGATCTGATTGAAAACGTATTGACGGTCTACAACTCCAAGATGATGTCATCCGACATCGCAGTTGACTCCCGCTTCAACGACCTTCAGAAGATCAGCGTCAGCAAAGGTGAGATGCTTCAGGTGTTCTCGAATGTAATCGCGAACTCCATCGATTCCATGAAACAGGGCGGAGTTCTCACCATCACCACTCGCAACGTACTCGCTGCTCCTCAGGATGGCATTGAGATCGTCGTTAGCGACACCGGCATCGGCATCGATCAAGACAATCTGCCTCGCGTCTTCGAGCCGTTCTTCACCACCAAGGGAATTCTCGGCACCGGCATCGGTCTATGGGTTGCAAGGCAACTCGTCGGTCGACGCGGTGGACAGATCACGATCGCCAGCAGTACAACACCAGAGAATTCCGGAACCACCGTAACAATATTGATTCCATTTGCGCATCCGCCATCTTCCACTCAAGGCGAGGGCAATGACCTTCTCTGAAATCCCGCCGGCTCTATTCCACGAAATCAACCGGTTCTACGCACCTGATGAGCCCACGCGCACTCCCCATGAACCCGCATGGCGCAACACCGATGCCCCGGAAAAGCAGGACAACCGATCCAGGGTCCTCATCGTGGACGATCAGCGGCTGATCGCCGACACACTCGCTGAGATCCTGGGCAACGCCGGTTTCGATGCGGTCGCCGCCTACGACGGATTCGACGCGCTCGACAAAGCATCTCGCTTTCAACCGAACTGGATCGTCACGGACGTGCTCATGCCTCGAATGAATGGCGTCGAACTCGCCATCGCCATTCGCAAAAACTATCCTGGCAGCTCAATCCTTCTCTTCTCCGGACAAGCCGGCATTTCGGAAATCCTGCAGGATGGCCATCGCCAGGGCTACCAGTTCGAACTCATCGCCAAGCCCATCCACCCCATGAGACTGATTGAGCGCCTTCGCGAGGCTTAGCTCCTGCCAGGGCAGTCCCGCCCCACTCATGTTTACCAGCTGTGCAGCCACTCCTCATCTCGTCCGATCCGTACCGGCGCACCGAAGAGTTCGCTGAGCCGCGACTCAGTCAGCTGTTGGTCGCGCGGTCCATCTCCCACGATCCGCCCGCCCCGCATCAGGATCACCCGTTCAATCTCCGGCAGGATATCCCCAAGGTGATGCGTAACCAGCACCAGCCCTGTTCCCTCCTGCGCGAGACGCCGCAGTGTTTCGCGCAGTTCGCGCTGCGCCGCAAGATCGAGCGCGTTCGAAGGTTCATCCAGCAGCAATTGTCGCGGCCGGTGAACCAGCGCGCGAGCAATCATGATCCGTCGTTTCTCACCGGCCGACATCTCCCCTACCAGTTGCTCTGCCAGGTGAGTAGCCTCCATGCGTCCCAGTGCCTCTCTGGCGCGCTCGCGCATCTCCTCCGTCACATGCAGATTCGGCCACAGCGTGGACGCCGAAAAAAAGCCTGCGATCACTGCATCCAGGCCAGTCGTTACCGCCGTACGTTCGCCCGGAAGTTCTCCCATTAACCCCGCGCCTACAACCCCGAAGTGCTTGCGCAGTTGGGTAAGGTCCCATCGTTCGCGACCGAATATCCTGACGCGCATCCCCGTTTGCACAATCGGATAAATCTGGCAGGTGATCGTGAAGATCAGGGTCGACTTGCCGCATCCGTTCGGTCCCAGGATCGCAACGTGCTCTCCTGCCCGGATCGTGAGATTGACGTCGTGCAGCACCACTCGATCGCCTCGCGCAACATTCACGTTCGCGAGTTCCAGAAACTGCTCCTCGTGAACCGCGTCGATGTTGCCGCCCTCTTCCAATCAAGCCTCCCTGGCGAGCCTTCTTTGTTAGATTAAATGGATTGACTCCTTTTCTTCGGCGCGGTCGCGGCACGCGGGCATAGCCGAATCTTCTCCAAACCTCATGAGCGATCTTTCTCAATTCGTCATCCCCCGCGGATTCCGCTTCGGAGCCGCCAGGGCCGGCCTCAAGCAGAGTGGCCGTACCGACTTCGCACTCATTGTCGCCGATTCTGCCGCATCCGCCGCCGCAGCCTTCACCTCCAACCGCGTGAAAGCTGCTCCGCTCCTCATCGATGCTGAACATCTTCGCGCCACGGCTGGTAAAGTCCGCGTCGTTGCCATCAACGCCGGCAATGCCAACTGCGCTGTTGGTCAGCCCGGCATCGACGCCGCCCGCGCCACCTGCGCGGCAGCCGCTTCAACCTTCGGCTGCAAGCCCGAAGAAGTCTTCCCTTCTTCCACCGGCGTCATCGGTGTCCCGCTTCCCGCCGAGAAACTGATCGCCGTTCTCCCCGAGCTTGCAAGATCCATCGGCTCGCAATCGGACCACTTCCTGCAAGTTGCCGAAGCCATCATCACCACCGATACCGTGGAAAAAACCGCCTTCGCCCGCATCGAGGTCAACGCGCCGGAAATCGACGGCTCCGGTGAAATTCCCCAGGAGATTCGCATCGCCGGAGTTTGCAAAGGCTCCGGCATGATTCATCCGCAACTGGTGCCGCATGCCACCATGCTCGTTTACATCCTTACCGACGCAGCAATTGAACCCGCGGTGCTCGACACCTATCTTCGCGATGCTATCGAAACCAGTTTCAATCGAATCTCCGTCGATGGCGACACCTCAACCAACGACACTGTTCTCCTGCTCGCATCGGGCGCGAGCGGCGCGCGTATCGGTCAAGGCAATCGCGAATTCGCCTCCGCGCTCGCGCAAGTCTGCACATCTCTTGCCCGTCAGGTCGTTGGAGATGGCGAAGGCGTATCGCACGTTGTCGAACTTCACATCCATGGCGCTGTGTCCAACTCCGACGCGGTTCGCGTCGCCAAGGCCATCGCGCATTCACCCCTCGTCAAAACTGCGTGGGCGGGCTGCGATCCGAACTGGGGACGCCTCGTGGCCGCGATCGGCTACTCCGGCGCGCAAATCGACCCTGAGCGCATCGACATTTCCTTCGGCGACCTGCCCATCTGTCGAAACGGCGGCCGCGCAACCGAGTTCGATGAAGTCGCGGCCCACGCTTACATTCAGCAACCTGAATTCTCCATCAGCATCGACCTTCACCAGGGGCCCGGTACCTGCAAATTCTGGACCACCGACTTAACGCACGAGTACATCCGTATCAACGCCGACTACACCACGTAGCATCTAACTGAGTTCGGGTTTGCTCGATCGACTCGAACACACTCATCAAAGACTCGCAAATTTTTGAAAGCATGGCGAAAACTCAATCGAAAGCAACAAGCGAAACCAGCACCTTCTCGCTTATCTCCAACGAGAAGCTTCTCGGTATTTACGCAACGATGCTCAAGTGCCGGCTACTCGAGCAGCGCGCCACCGCACTCTTTCAGCACGGCAAACTCCACAGCGATTTGCATATCTCTGCCGGGCGCGAGGCTGCATCGGCTGCGGCCGCAATTGACCTTCAGCAGGGAGACACTCTTTACCTCGCACAAGGAGATTGGATTCCCGCCTTCGTGAAGGGCTTGTCCCTGGAAAGTCTTTTCCGCGTGCTTGCTCCAGCTTCCTTGAATGTGGCCGGCGCAATACAAATCGAAGCAGAGCACAAGAACATCGTCTTTCCATCGTCCAGGGCCGATCTGCCCGAAGCCCTGCTCGACCCTGCCCGCGTCGCACTATCCGAGAAGAACGGAGCGGTGGCGATGGCATTCATCCATTCAGGCGCCGATTCGCTCGCGCAATGGAAGAAGGCGATCCATCACGCGGGAACCGGGAAGCTTCCCGCCATTTTCGTCCACTATTCCGATCCCACCGAGGCGCCTTCATCTCCACGCCCTGCAAAACCGGAGGCACTGGTCCACGGTGTTCCTTCCATTGGGGTCGACGCACGCGATCCCGTTGCGGTCTACCGTGTCGCGTATGAGGCAATCGTCCGCGCACGGCAGCTGCGCGGAGCAACCCTGATCGAATGCATCAACCCTGGTGGGAAATCGTCCCTGAAGGATGGACAGGCCGCTCTCCCGGAAACGCCCGATCCGATTATCGCGATGGAGAGCTACCTCAAGGCCAAGAACATTACACCGCAGATCGATAATCAAGAGGTACTGGTAGCCTTCAATCGCGAGCTCGATCTCGCTACCCGATTCCTTGACAAGTAGTCAAAAACAACATACTTGCGAGCCGCAATCAACCCGCTGTCAATACCCCGCTTCCGGCCATTCTGACCCAGCCCGGATGATAAAGTGAAAACCATGAGCGTTAGCAGTCGCGGAGCATTTGCTGCTGTTCTTTCAGCAGTGTTTTCAGTAGGAATTCTTGTCTCAAATGCGTTCCCGCTCGAAGCCTCAGCACAGGCAGTCCCCGATGCCAGCCGCCCCACTCCGGTCTGCGAGCCCGCATCGCTCGATTCCCCTTACATCCCCGTCGATAGTTGGATCTATCCCGCTGTCATGCGTCTCTATGGTCTCGGCTACATCGACAACGTGTACCTCGGTATGCGTCCGTGGACGCGCTCCAGCCTTGAACGCATGATCGAAGAAGTCGGTTCGCGCATCGAAGACGCACAGGATTACGCCGATCCCACCAGCTCTGAAGCTCAGCAGATTTACGACGCGATCAATCGCGATCTTCATCCCGACATGACCGGCCCATGCGGTTTCCTTCAGGGACACGTGCGCATCGAGTCGGTTTACAGCGCGTTTCGCGGGATCAGCGGCACTCCCCTGCACGACAGCTTTCACCTCGGCCAGAGCATCATCAACGACTACGGCCGTCCGTACGAAAATGGCCTGAACAACTACACCGGCATAGGCGGCTATGCTTCCGCCGGGCGATTCCTTCTTTATGTCCGCGGCGAATTCCAGGCCGCTCCGTCTGCAACCGGTTACTCTCCCGATCTCGCCCGCGTTCTCTCAGCCGTCGACCTCATCCCGACCGATCCCAACACTGGTCAGATATATCCCCAGGCCACGATTCCTCTTGGCCCAATCGACACCACAACCCGTGCTCGCTTCCTCGAAGCCTACGTCTCCACTCGGCTCCTGAATCACGAAATCTCATTAGGCAAACAGGATGACTGGCTCGGGCCGGGCCTCGGCGGCGGATTCGCATATTCCAACAACGCTGAGAACTTCTACTCCTTCCGCATCAACCGCGTCGAACCCCTTCATGTACCCGGCCTCTCCTATATCACCGGACCGTTCCGATACGAATTCCTAGTCGGCGGACTTCACGGCCATACTCTCGTGCCCAACCCGCTCTATCCCGGTCCCGGACAGCCGAACGTAAACACACCCGGAAACCCATGGATGCACATTGAAAAAATAAGCTTTCGCCCAACCGAGAATCTCGAATTCGGTTTCGAGCGTTCCGCGATCTGGGGCGGCAAAGGTCACGGGCCCATCACGCTTCACACGTTTCTGAAGAGCTTCTTCAGCCTGGCTTCCCCGACCAACGGAGACAAACTCGGCCGCAACGACCCCGGGGCTCGCTTCGGCGCATTCGACTTCTCCTACCGGCTTCCCTTCCTTCGTCATTGGCTCACGCTCTATGCCGATGGCGAAGTTCACGACGACGTATCGCCCATCGATGCGCCCCGTCGTGCCTCTTGGCGTCCGGGCCTTTATCTTTCGCACGTGCCGGGTCTACCCAAACTGGATCTCCGTGCTGAAGCCGTATATACAGATCCGCCGATCCGTACAAGCCAGGGCGGGCACTTCATGTACTACGAAAGTTTGCAGAGGAATGGATACACCAACAACGGCCAGATCATGGGCGATTGGATCGGGCGCGAAGGCAAAGGCGGACAAGGCTGGATCACCTGGCATCTCTCCGGCAACGAGTCAATTCAAGTGAATGCCAGGCATCAAAAGGTCGCTAAGGATTTCATTCCCGGCTCAACAACCGAGATCGATCCCGCCACTGGCTTCTACGTCAATGGCGGCACCACGCTCAACGATGTGGGCTTTCAGGCCGTGAAGCGCCTCCGCAACGACTTCGAAATCAGCGGAAACTTCACCTACGAACACTGGAAAGCTCCGATCTACCTGCCCGGCCAGCAGACCGTCACCACAACCACAATCAAGCTGACCTGGTACCCCGAACGCAAAGTCAGCTTCTGAGACCAGTCGAAACTGAGCTCCAAAGGAAATGTGTGCCCCATTCATCGCGCGCTCTTTGCGCGATGAGTGGGTGTCAAACAAATCTCGCTCTAGGGAAGACCGTTCGGGTGCCCCATTCTAAACCGCGGCCTTTTGCGGTTTAGGGTGGGAGACAAGCCAGTTTGATCTTGAAGGACGCCCCGTGCCCCATTCATCGCGCGCTCTTTGCACGATGAGTGGGTGTCAGCCAAATCTCGCTCTCAGGAAGACCGTTCGGGTGCCCCATTCTAAACCGCGGCCTTTTGCGGTTTAGGGTGGGGAGGCAACCCAGTTTGATCTTGAAGGACGCCCCGTGCCCCATTCATCGCGCGCTCTTTGCGCGATGAGTGGGTGCCAAAACAAATCTGGCTCTTTGGGATCTCCCTCATCGCGCCCGTGGATGCGTCTTGTCGTACACCGCCTCAAGCTGCGACGTCGTCAATTGCGTATAGCGCTGCGTTGTCGACAGCCGCTCGTGTCCCAGCAGTTCCTGGATCGCCCGCAAATCCGCACCCTCTTCCAGGAGATGTGTGCCAAACGCATGCCGTAGCGTATGCGGATGCACATCCGCCGAGAGCCCGCGAAGAATCGCAACCCGCTTCACGATCCGTCCCACGCTCCTCGTGGTCAATCGACCTTCGCCGCCCGGCTTGCCTAGCCCGCGCAGATGCAGGCTCAAAAACAATGCCGGTGCATCGATCCCCTTCTCCCCGAATTTTGCCGACAACCGCGCCGACCGCTCCGCCAGGTAAGCCCGCAATGCCTGTGCCGCCGCATCGCCCAATGGAACAAGTCGCTGCTTTTGCCCCTTGCCTCTGACCAGGATCGCTTCGTTGCCCCAGTGAATGTCCTTGATGTTGAGCCCGGTCAGTTCTGCGTTTCGGATTCCGCATCCGTACAGCAGCTCCAGGATCGCCTTGTCTCGCGCAGGCCAACTGGCCGCATCGTCGCCAACGCTGTCCACCACGCGATTCATTTGTTCAATCGATGGCACCCGCGGCAGATGCTTCGGCAGCTTTGGGGTCGCAACCAGCGAAGCCACATTCTGCTGCACATGCCCCGTGCGTGCCAGCCACTTGAACCAGCTTCGTATCGAGGCCAGCGCTCGCGCAGTTGATGCCTTCGATAGACCCCGCTCCAGTTGCACACCAAGATACGTGCGAATGTGCAGATGCTCGATGTGCTCCACTCTCTCGATTGCAGGATGACGTTCGCCCATGTGCACAGCGAAGTTCACAAGTTCCCGCCGATACGCGCGCAGTGTATGCGCCGACGATCCGCGCTCATTCGCCAGCACACGCAGATACTCGTCCACGAGTCCGGCTAGCGGAGGTGGCGCGGACTGCTCCTGCTCGGCCCCTTCAACCTCAGCGCTGATCATGCCGATTCTCCGTCCACGGGCGGCAATTCATCCAACGGTCCTGCGCCGCGGCTTTTGTCCTTACCCCCGCGAATCACCTGCAGCCCGTGTCCCTTCGGAATTCTCGACGAATTCTCATCCTTATCGAGGGAACGCGTTTTGGCTCGCGGATGATGTTCACGATGCACCTGTTTCAACCGTCCCAGCGCCAGGTGCGTATACACCTGCGTCGTCGAGATGTCCGCATGTCCCAGCATCATCTGCACGCTGCGCAGATCCGCTCCGTGCTCCACCATGTGCGTTGCGCAGCTATGTCGAAGCTTGTGGGGGCTCGCGTCCTTGTTGCTCGCTTTTACAAGGTGCCAAACCCATTGCCTCGTCAAAGGCATGCCTCGCAATGACAGAAATAATCGCGTCCCGTCGTGTCTCGCCGGATTCGTCTTCCGTTTCGTGCTGATGCGTGCGAGGTGCGGACGACCGGTACGCAGATACTCCTCAAGAGCCTCCAGCGCCGAACGCCCCAGCGGTACAATCCGCTCCTTATCGCCCTTGCCACGAACAAGTACCCGCCCCGCGTCGAGTGCGAGGTCGCCGGTTCCCAGTCCCGTAATCTCAGAGACGCGCAACCCGCCCGCATAGAGCAACTCCAGGATCGCCCGATCTCGCAAAGCCGTTGCCTGTGCCTGCGGGTGCTCAGCCGTCATCGCTGCCCGCTCCAGCATCTCTGTTACCTCCGACTCGGCCAGGGACTTCGGAAGCACCTTCCATGCCTTCGGCGATTCAATATTTACAGTCGGATCGTGATGAGCCCGGCGGTCAAGCAGCAGCCACTTGTAAAAGCCACGCAGGCAGCTCAGCTTCCGCGCCGCACTTCGCGAATCGATTGAATGATTGCGCAGATGTTCAAGAAACGCCGAGACATCCTGCTGCGTCGCAGTCACCAGAACCCCTTGCCGGCTCTCCAGAAACTCGGCGAATGTCTTCAGGTCGCCGTCGTAGGCCTCGCAAGTCAGCGGACGCAACCCCTTCTCTACTCGCAAATAGGCTTGATAATCCTTCAGTAGACCGAGGTTGCTTTCAGTGCCCACACGTTCAATTATCCGCGTGTGAACAGGCGCCTTGAGTTTTCTGGCCGAGTGACCGAACCTCGTTCATCAACGCATCAAGTTCGTCAACCTATTCCTCAGCGGCTTTCGAGTGGTGTGCGATCGCTTTCACACGCTCAAATACATTGAACTCCCTGACCACATTCAGCCCCGTCCCAATTCCCAGCTTGATCACATAACTCTCCGCCGTGTCGCCAAAATCGGCACTCTCCCGCGGCGTAAATGAGTCAATCGCCACCGATGCCAGGGCCAGTCCCACCAGGTTCGCGTAGTTCGGCATCTCGTGTCCGTCATCGCCAACTCCGACAAACTCACTCCGCACCGCCCACATCACCCGGTCCTTCACCGGTCCTCTACTGAGCGGAAAATATCGGGGGTCCTGATGCGCCAGCGCTGGGACAAAGGCTGTGTTGAAGAAGATCGTGGTCGAGATCCCTGCTGCGTTGTAGCCGACTCTCTGTGCGAACGGTTTCCACCCATTGGTCGGAATATCCGGCCCTGTCCCAGTCCCAACCTCCCAGCCGGACACGAAGACCGCCTTTAACGGCATCTGGAGCGAAACGATCCGCCGGTACGCAAGCCCATACTTCTGCTTTGTGGTCATCCCGATTGGAACCGTTGGCCTGACAGGGCGAGTCTCGCTTTGTTCGGCGGGTGCGACCGGCGCCTCGCTCCCAGTGGGGATCGGAGCATCCGGCAAAATATCTTCGGCCGGATTCTGAGCCGCTGCGACGCAGGTCGCGAGTGAAATAGTGATGGTGATCTGCAGTATGCTTTGGCGGAGTTTCGATCCCATGCCTGCTCCAAGATGAAATTGCCGCCAAACTCCGATCGCGACCCTGCCTTGGTGAGACT
>Ga0207671_10002107_pt1 | contig 21712 bp, 19 predicted proteins | sample KBSC24metaG_FD_184352 | JGI IMG/M metagenome (GOLD analysis project Ga0207671, IMG submission 184352) | Corn rhizosphere microbial communities from Kellogg Biological Station, Michigan, USA - KBS C2-4 metaG (SPAdes) (version 2) | ecosystem: Host-associated > Plants > Roots > Rhizosphere > Soil... | reverse complement strand
AAAGGAGCACCACTCCATCGGCATTGGCATCAAGGCGGGACTTAACTTCGCCAATGTCACCAATGCTTCATCCATCAATGGCAGCTCCCGGGCCGGCTACCATGTCGGGGTATTCTATTCCACCGACCCAAAGAGGATACTCGGGTCACATACCGAGCTTCTTTATTCCAAACACGGATTTAACTATAAGAATGATTCCGTCAACGGGTCCGTAAACCTCGACTACCTTATGTTCACACAAATGATGGCCTTCAACATCACAAAATATTTCCAGATACAGCTGGGCGCGACGACATCCTACCTCCTGAATGCCAAGGCCGACAGTGGTCAGTTGAGCACCGGCAACGCCAGCACGGACAAACTCCTGAGCTATTACAATCGGTTTGACTATGGCTTCGCCGGCGGCATAGAGATCCACCCCATAGCAGGACTGCTCATCGGCGCACGCTATTGTCTCAGCTTTGCAAATCTTTATAAACAGTCGTCCTTCACCGGCACCGGGCAGCCTTCCTTTGCGCCGCCTAATATCAATTTCAAAAACAATGTCGTGCAGCTCTCCGTCGGTTATAGATTCTGAACTTCTTAAAACAGGATATATGAGATCATCATTTGTTCTTCTCCTGCTGCTCACAACCCAAGCCATTTTCGCCCAGTCGGGTAACAACACCAAAATCCCGGACCCCGCGCCCGGTCCACCGTTCGCATCCGGAAGACCGACACCCTTCGCTTTGTTGTCAAGCTCGCAGGCAGCATGATGGACCCTTCCATGATGCTGCAACTCTACAGATTCGAGCCGAAAAAGAACGATCGCATAGCGCTCGTCAGCAATCACAGCCGAAAAGCTGGCCCCCGGTGAATATGGCTTTATGAATAAAATGGCGCTCAACCAGTCGGGCACCAGCGTCACCTATACTTTCTACGATTTTGGCATCGACCCCTAACCGCTGTTTTAGAAATTCTTTAACACCCCCGCCGCAAGCAGCGCTATGGAATACCCGTTAGTAGGCATCCCTATGATCTAAATCCTTTTTATGCGGCTTGTCCGAAGATCACTTCTCGTGCTGGCGGGATTGGTATTAGTCGTATGCGTGGTAGCAGCACATTATTACTACAAAGGTTTTTTCAAATGGAAACACGGTACTTCCAAAGCTTTCGACCCACACAGAGTTAAAAGGGCCGAAGCAGACAGGCTTTCCGAAAAGGCTGACGAGCTAAAGGCTTTCCTTTCCACTTCCCACAAGTCCTATAACAGGAATATAGCCTTCCTAATAGACATGCATCTCCCTTCGGGAAAGAACCGATTCTTCGCATATGATCTTAATAACGACTCCGTATTGCTGTCCGGACTCGTAGCACATGGCTGCGGCCCCCGGTCATTCAGCCTTTCCCCTGAATTCTCCAACGTCGACGGCAGCAGCTGCAGCGCCCTCGGCAGATACAGGATCGGCAATCCCTACAAAGGACAGTTCGGAAGAGCTTACCTGCTCCATGGTCTCGACACAAGCAATGATCGCGCGTTGGAAAGACATATCGTGCTCCATTCTTTTAGCTGTGTTCCCGATGGCGAGACAGATCCATATCCAATTTGTAACAGCCGGGGATGCCCGATGGTGTCGCCCGCCTTCCTGACGCAGCTGCAGCCGATGATCGATGCGTCAAAAAAGCCCGTATTATTGTGGATATTTGATTAAAGACAGGTCGCCGCACAGACACGGTCTACCCAAACATCGGCACCTCGATTGCCAGCAGCTCCGACGCCGCAACAGCATGAATGGAAAAGGCCCCGGCTTCCGACACACCCACCGCATCACGCCGTTGCAGTTTGACATCCCCCACCTCTACCTCCCCTTCTATCACAAACAGGTATACGCCACTCCCCTCGTACACTGGCGTAAAAGTTATGTCCGTCCCTGCCTCCATCTTCGTCATAGCCATACGCGAATCCTGGTTGATCCAAACACCGCCATCCGCAGCATTTGGACTCACCACCACCTGCCATTTGCCTTGCCGCTGGCTTTGATCAAAGGTCCGCTGATCATACCGTGGCTTGATATTTTGTTGTTTGGGGAACACCCATATCTGGAGGAAATTGGCCGGATCAAAATGGGAAGCATTGTATTCCGAGTGACGGATACCGCTGCCCGCACTCATGATCTGCACATCGCCGCTGTGGACGATCCCTTCCGTACCCGTACTGTCCTTATGGGCAATAGCGCCTTTCAGGGGAATGGAGACGATCTCCATATTGTCATGGGGGTGGGTATCAAATCCGCCGCCGCCTTTTACGATGTCGTCGTTCAATACGCGGAGCGCACCAAAATGCACTTTCTCAGGATCATACCAGTTGCCGAAGCTAAAAGAATGGTGGCTGTCCAGCCAGCCAAAGTTGACATGGCCTCTTTCAGAGGCAGGATAGAATATGGTCTTCATAAAATAGAATATAGAATCTACTAATTCAATAATGCCCGGTCTTCATCCGACCCATCCTCATCATCCGACCCGCCCTGATCTTCATCATCCGCATCACCTCCCTGGCCAAAGCCTAACTCCGGCTGCCCTTCCCTCGCGCTATCAAAATGCCCAAGCGCACGCTGAGGACCTTCTCCTTCTTCTCCTCCTCCCACTGTAAAGGGTGAATCCTCCTCTTCGCTCCTGTCCTCATTCCACTCCACGATAAAATTATTCCGGCCCTCCCCGATGAGGATATGCATGTATTTTGCCTGTACCAGCTCCAGCATGGACAGGAAGGTAAAGATGGCATGCAGCCTGTTCTCGCAGATGTCGAATATCTTCTCAAAGGAGAGTGTCCTCTCCTTCTCTACCAGCCCTAACATATATTCCCGGCTGTCCTCCATCGTGTAGCGATATTGAACTACCGTATGCACCGGCTTGTTCTGCCGCTGCTGGATACGCTGCATGAGCCGTTCAAAGGTCTTCATGAGCTTGAACAACGTGATAGCCTGGATCTCCGTACCCTCTCCTGCATCCTCGCCAATCTTGGACAGCTCTTTCTGAAGATTGCCCCTGCGGACCATCAGGTGACGAATGGCTTCCATTTCCGCCAGCGTTGCAGCGGCCTCCTTATAACGTTTGTACTCTAACAGCTTGTCTATCAGCTCCTGACGGGGGTCGATCTCGTTGCCCTGCTCGTCCAGTTCCTTACGGGGCAGCAGCATTTTGGCCTTGACCCGCATCAGCGTGCTGACAAAGAGAATAAATTCGCTGGACAGCTCGATATTAAGGTGCTCCTCCGAATGGATATAAGCGAGAAAGTCCTGGATGATCTTGGTGATAGGTATATTATATATATCAAGCTCATCCCTTTCGATAAAGAAAAGCAGCAGGTCGAAAGGGCCTTCAAACTGAGGGAGCTTGATCTGATAGGTCGTATTGTTCATAATAACTTCAGGTTCCGAGGCTCGTTGCACCGCGAGACGGATAAAATTACCTCAAAATCCGGTTGCATCAGCCGCCGGTTTTCCCCCCGATATCCCCACCATTATTGTGCCGCAGGGGCCGGTTTGACCACCCTCCTGTTATTAAAGGAATAAGCCAGCCCGATACCCATTACCTCCTGCAGCTGAACCTTGGGGCCGTCGAAGGTTCCGTCGTCCTTAACGGACTTAATATCATTATCATATATAATATTCACCGTAAGATTCATACTGATCAGCCTCGTCACCTTCACGGCTAATAAGTTGTTCCAGTACACCGCTACATTCCCCGCATGGTGCAGGTAGTCCGTGAAAAGGTCCAGCTTGGTCTTATAGACGGTTGTCTTGCTGAGATTAGCCGCGTAATTGATCGAGACAAACGCGCCCAATTGGAACTTGACATGCTTGCCACTGTCCACCCCAAAGGCGCCCAGCGCGGAAAGACTGTCATTGGTCACGATGACCCAGCGGGCCGTCACCGGCGAGAGGAAGACGGAAAAATTATCCTTGGGCTTATAGTCCATACCCAGCGACAACAGCACATAGGCCGGCGCCAGGAAGTTGGACGTGAGCCGTCTGGCGGTGTCTCCCTCATAAGCATATCCTTTGGCAAACTGGCTCCTGAAATTGAACAGGCCGCTGAGATACCAGTGCTTGCCCACATCATATCCGTATTTGGACACCAGATCGATCCTGTCATCCGCCTTGCGGGTACCAAGGCTCGTCGACTGGACGAGGCCATAGGCAAGGTCCAGCGTATTGTCCCAGCTGCGCTTACCGTCTTTATAGAAGGCATATAAGCTCAAGAGGGTGGAAAGGGAGAGGGAGGATTTATCACCACCGGCCGCCCAGTTGCTAAGGGCAGCCTGGTTAAAATTCAGATTGTACAAACCACCCGTCTTCCACGTCTGCGGGATCGTATCCACAGGGTCTTTTTTTATGGCCCGGCTGGACTCATCTCTCAATCCCTGGATCTGATTCTGCGCATGCAAAAAAGAAATACTTACTACTGCAAAAAGGACTAATAGTACAAGACGCTTCATAAACTTCGCTTTGAGGTTTCTAATGATGGCACCCGGGCCGGCAAACACCTGGTCCGCCCGAAAAGATCGATTCACAAAAAAGCTGCCAGGAATGCTCGCGGGCATTTATTTTTCCAAACGAACCACGGGTTCGTTGTCGATATTACTGACAATGGAAGCAATCTATGACAATTCTGATCAGGCCGTCGGGCAGACAGCAGAACTAAGGTCTCTTCTTCAGCTCATCGAGAATGTCGGCCAGCAATTTCTCCGTGGTAGTAGGTGCCGAAGCAGCTGGCACCTTTTTCTTTTCAAGGCTCTTGACTCCTTTTATAATAAGGAAGAGGACAAAGGCGATGATGACAAATTTAATAACGGCGGCAAGAAAGCTGCCGTATTTCACCGTACCCCAGGACAGCTGTTCGATATTTTCCAGGTGCGCAAACTTGAGCGCCGGCGCCAGCAGCAAAGGAGTGATAACATGATCCACCAAAGAAGATACGATAGCGGTAAATGCGGCCCCAATAACAACAGCAACGGCAAGATCCAGCACATTACCGCGCATAATAAAGCCTTTGAATTCTTTTAGCATGCTCATGATATGTAGGTTTTAGTTGGTGACAAGAATGTCCGGCCCGTTCCGGTTCGCATCACTTCTTCTTCAGCCCCGGATACTGCATATGCAGCCCTTTTAGCGTATCTCTCAACGTGGTGGCGATCACATGCTCCTTATACCAGTTCTGATCAGCCGGCACGATGATCCATGGCACGTCGTTACAGTTCTCAAAACAGTCCTCGTACATTTCCATATAGTCATCCCATAGCTTGGCTTCCTCAAAATCATTCTCGTTGTACTTCCACTGCTTGGCAGGATTATGAATACGTTCCTCCAGCCTCGCTTGCTGTTCCTTTGGGGATATATGCAGATAGAATTTCAGGATATGCGTGTCGTTGTGGTCCTGCAGCAGCTTTTCAAAATCATTGATGGCCCGCATCCGCTTGCGCGCCGTCTTGTCATCGATCCATTTATGCACACGGGTGACAAGAATATCCTCGTACTGACTCCGATTAAATATTTGTATATAACCTTTTTGGGGGGCGTGCAGATGGATACGCCATAGAAAATCGTGGGCCAGCTCCTCCGCCGTGGGCACCTTGAAGGACCTTACCAGTACACCCTGGGGATTCAGTTTCCCAAACACATTCCGCACTGCCCCATCCTTCCCCGACGCATCCATCCCCTGGATGACTACCAGGATGCTATTCTTGCTTTCCGCATAAAGAAGGTTTTGCAGCTCGTCCAGTTCCTGTAAGACTCCCTCCAGCTTCTCCTTGGTCTCTTTTTTGTCCCACCCATCCGGAGCCTTTGTGCTGATCTCGCTCAATTTGATTTTTCCCATGGTTCCAAGGTTTGATGGTTCGAATGTATAATTTTTTTGCTATGTATAAGGCTCAGTTAACAATTTTTGACAGATTACCCAGTCGCCGGTTGCAGATTGCGGGATGCAAAAAAATACCTCCACCCATTCGGGCGGCTGTCCATAGTTGTGGTATGGGGGTTAGGTGTTGTCCCTTGCGACAGGATGGTTGTCCGGCGTGGGTCGGCCGGTTATACAGACATGATCTCTTTTTCTTTCGTCGCCAGATGCTTATCCACCAATCCGATGAATTTATCCGTCAGGTCCTGCATTCTCTTCTCCGCATCTTTGGCCTCATCTTCACTAAGACCATCCTTCTGCAGCTTTTTGATATGCTCGATCGCATCCCGGCGAATGCTGCGTATGGCGACCTTGGATTGCTCGCCTTCCCCATTGGACCTTTTTACAAACTCCTTTCTTCTCTCTTCCGTCAGGGGCGGCATGAACAGACGAATGATATTCCCGTCATTCTGAGGAGTCACGCCCAGATTGGCATTGATAATCGCCCTTTCGATAGGCTGAAGCATGTTTTTCTCCCAGGGCTGGATGGTCAGGGTGCGCGCATCCATTACAGATACATTACCGACCTGGTTCAACGGCGTAGGGCTGCCGTAATAATCTACCGTCAGGCCGTCCAGCATCTGGGGATTGGCCTTCCCGGCGCGTATTTTAATCAATTCAGTTTCAAGATGATTGAGAGCTTTTTGCATGGTTTCCTGGGCATCTTCCAGGATCAGTGTAACATCGTCTGACATATGCTATAGGTTATGTGTATTGTCCGGGCCCCGCCCGTTCCGGCGGACGACGGCCAGGCCGTAAATCACTCCGCCAAGGATGCAAACCTATGGAAAAATTGCTAATCTACCGGCCCGTTCTAATTATTTTGCTCCAGCATCGTATCCTTGGTAAGCTTCACCAGGTTGGATGCTTTTGTAAGCTGAGCGCCCCTTCCAGCCGCCCCCTTTGCCACAAACAGGCGCGGTGCGGGACGCATGTAGTAGATAATGCCGATCATAGTGAAGAAAATGGCAAAGACGCCAAATATGAGCAGTGTGCAGTTCCATGTCCTGGCCAGGAATACAAGGGTGATCATTGTGAGATTGATGGTCGACAGGATCAGCGTAATTGCCTTATGCGAAAAACCCTTGTCCAGCAACAAATGATGTATGTGATTCCTGTCAGGGCTAAAAGGACTGCGACGATGGAACATACGGATACCAAAGACACGTAATGTATCCAGCAGAGGTACCATCAAAATAGTAAACCCTACCGCAGGCGAGGCGGCTATGCGAAAACTTACCTCTTCCGTGTTCGCGACATTGATAAACTTTATAACAAGTATCGCATTGATGGTCCCTACAAGAAGGGAACCCGTATCACCCATAAATATCTTTGCCGGCTGGAAATTGAATATGAGAAAAGCCAGCAGGCTGCCCGCCAGGGAGAAGGCGATGACAGCATACGGCAGCATGTTCACATTGAGAAAATAGATACCGAATATCACCGTCGATATGAGCCCCAGACTGCCCGCCAGTCCATCGATACCATCGATGAGATTGAATGAATTGATCACGACGATGACGGCAAAATAGGTCAACAGCAGACTGAACATTTCAGGCAGCTGATACACCCCCAGAAAACCATTCATGCTACGGATCTGGATACCCCCATAATATATAATGATAAAGGCGGCCAGCACCTGTCCGATAAATTTCTTGATAGGGGATATGATAAGTATATCATCCTTCAGACCCAGGAAGAATATGACGAGCGAAGCCGCCATAAAATATTGAAGCTCAGAGTATTGACTAAAATGTAACGTCAATAGGCATCCAAAGACGAAGCCCGCGAAGATACCCAGTCCGCCCAGCGGCGTGATAGGCGCATGATGCACCTTACGCTCGTCTGGCATATCGAATAACTTCTTCATTTCAGCCACATTGATGACAGCCGGGATAGCAAGAAAAGTGATCGTGAAAGAAATAGCTATCGAAAGTAGAACATCAAACATCAGCCTCGTTTTGAATTAGTTAACAAAAATAGAACCTTTTATCCATTTTCAGATGCAACTATGAAATATACCTGCTTATAGGCCCTGGAGTGGTAGGCTCGCCAGTTCAAGTATTCAGACCTTGTCTATGATGTTTTAACAACTAGGATCAGTTAGTAAGCGATCTTTGGCAGCTAAGGAATTTGAGACTGAAAGTTAGTATAAAAGTTTAATGCATCAAACTTTCCGTCACAATAAAAATCATTAGATTTGCCCACCAAATCGTATAAAACGCTCATTATGGCCGACTTGAAAGCAATAGCTACCCAGATTAGAAGAGATATCGTTAGAATGGTCCATGGATCCGCAAGCGGTCATCCGGGCGGCTCTTTAGGTTGTGCAGACTATTTTACAGCCCTATATTTCAAAGTATTGAAACACGACCCCAAATTTCACATGGACGGCATTAATGAAGATCTCTTTTTCTTGTCCAACGGCCATATCTCTCCGGTGTTTTATTCAACACTGGCCAGATCAGGTTATTTTGACATCAAAGAACTGGCTACCTTTCGTAAGATCAACTCCCGCCTTCAGGGCCATCCGACCACTCATGAACACCTTCCCGGTGTAAGAGTCGCCAGCGGTTCGCTGGGCCAAGGTTTAAGTGTTGCCATTGGCGCTGCCCTAAGTAAAAAACTCAATAACGATAAAAATATTGTATTCTCTCTCCATGGAGATGGTGAATTAGATGAAGGACAGAACTGGGAAGCCATCATGTTCGCCGCCAGCAAAAAAGTAGACAACCTGATCTCTACGGTGGATTGGAATGGTCAGCAGATCGACGGCACCACAAAATCCGTCATGGACCTCGGAAATATTCATGCGAAATTTGACGCATTTGGCTGGATGACGCTTGAAATGAATGGCAATGATATGGATGAAGTCGTTGCTACGCTTGAAAAGGCGAAGGGTCTCACAGGACAGGGCAAGCCCATCGCTATCATGATGCACACTATCATGGGTAAAGGCGTCGACTTCATGGAAAATGATCACCACTGGCATGGCGTAGCTCCCAATGATGAACAATTGGCAAAGGCCCTCGCCCAGCTTCCCGAGACTTTAGGAGATTATTAAAAGGGGATTAAAAAATATTGTAAGGCCACAGGCGGACTCACATGGTCCGCTTTTTTTATATGATCAACGCAGCTCGATGGGCGTCGCCGCAGCCTTTCTGGCAGGCATCCACGAAGCCAGTAACGCAACGATTAAAATAGTGGACAATACCAGCAGAAAGTCAGACGCCACCAGCTTCACTGGGTAATAATCTATAAGGAATGATCCACCCTGCAGGGGCACTAAATGATATTTTGACTGCAGCCAGCAGATGACCACCGCAAGCAGGATCCCGCAAACGCCCCCTAACAGCGCCAGCAATATACCTTCGCTCAGGAATATTCGTTGTATCCTTCCCCCCGTCGCCCCCAACGCCTTCAACACATGGATATCCTTTTGCTTTTCCAGCACCAGCATCGTCAACGCACCCACCATATTAAAGGAAGCCACTACCAGGATCAGGGTCAGCAGCACATAGATAAACCATTTCTCCGTCCCCATGACATTATACAGACTCTGGTTCTGCTCATAACGTGTCTGTACAAGGTAATCGCTTCCCAGCAGCTGCTGTAGCACGGGTTTTAATGTCGTGGCCTGACGGGGATCATTCAGCCCCAGCTCCGCTCCACTATATTCATCCGGCTTCAACCCCAGCATTCGCTTTACAAAACCCAGATTGGTGATCACATAATGGTCGTCAAAATCCTGTTGTATCATAAAGACACCCGACGTCGCCATATTATCATTACTCAATGAATTCAACGGATCAGAAGTAATGTCCCCCGACCCCTTCTTGAACATATACACCGACAGAGGCACGATAGTCCGGTCCGCCTCCGTATTCAGCGCACTCTCGATACCCGATCCCAATACCGCCATAGGATGATCCTCTGTCCCCAGGTCGAACTTTCCCCGCACCACCTTATCATGTACCCCCGTCACCCTGGGAAAATTTACATCTACTCCTTTTAGATAGGCCGTTGTCCTGTATTCCCCGCTTTGCAACAGAGCATTGTCCTGTGCCACCAGCGAAAGAGCATGCACTCCCGGAACAGCAGTGAGCTTCTTTAGCTGATCCTGTGTCAGCACCAGCGTCTTCCCCTTCGCGGGAATGACCTTTATGTCGGGATAAAAACTCGTATAAAGACTTTTTACCAGATCTTCAAAGCCATTGAAAACGCTTAGCACCAGGATCAGCGATGCCGCCCCCACTACGATCGCAGCCATACTGACCCTCGCAATGATATTGATCGCGTTGGTAGATTTTTTTGCTTTGAAATAACGCCAGGCAAAAAGAAAATTCATGGATTGGGTTGGTTTAAACGAACCGGAGGTTCGTTGTCCGAAGGACAGACTTTGGCGGCCTGTGGGAATTAGGCTAATTTTTGTCGAAGACCAATTCCCGCGCATTCTACTCCTGTGGCGGCTTTTCGGAATTGATCTTACGGAACAGCTCCTCCATCTTGTCCGCATGATCCAGCGTATCGTCTAAAAAATACGAGAGTACAGGTATACGCCTCAATTGATGCTTTACACGGACCGCCAGATCCCGCTTGATCTCCCAGCTTCTGTCCTCGATCTTCTTCATCGTTGCAGCGGTATCCTTTACCTTGAAGAAACTAAGGTAGACCCGCGCCTCCAGCAGATCAGGCGTCACCTTTACAGCCGTGAGGGAAACAAGACCACCATCTATCATGCTCAATCCAAGACGCTGGAAAATATCGCTCATCTCTTCCAGCAATAGCGCCCCCACTTGTTTTTGTCGTTTTCCTTCTTGCATAAAAAATTTTTTTATGTTATCGCCGCATCCGGGTGGAACTTTTCGATCACCTCGCGCGTCCATTTCTCCTCCAGCCCGATGATATTACCTGCATCCGCAAAAGGAGTCGCCTTCACGGCATATTTCGCGGTCATGCGGATATAGTGATGAATAAATACTCCCAGCGCAATATGACAGGGTTTGATATCCCCCGACTCCACCGACCTTTTCTTCACTCGTATAAAAAGGTCCCAGTCCGCCCCTTGTATACGCTCATCCCAGAAACCCATGATCCCGAGTGCCCGGCGTGTCATCATTACATTATTACCCACGATGCCCTCTATCGTCTGATAGCCGAATTGCTCAAATCGCTGCTCACAGAACTTCTCCCAGTTGCCATACATCAGCCGGTGCATCAGCCGGAGATTACGCTCCCCAAACCCAAAGAGGAACATCAACGGATTCTTTACCTTCTTCCACTGCCGCGACAGGGCCTGCGTCTCTTTGTTATTCCCCATGTTCTCGATACCCGCAGCAGAGATAATATCGGCGCCCGCCTTACCCGCAGCCTCAATCAGCCGCTGGTCCCAGGAAGGCGATACGATGATATCATTATTCAGAAAGAAAAGATACTCCCCCGTAGCAGCCCGTATACCCTGGTTTTGCGTATAGGGATAGGAATAATTTACGTCATTTGCGATGACCTTGCAGCCGCTGGCCTGGAAAAATTCCCGGGTCCCGTCCGTAGAGGCATTGTCGATGATGATCACCTCATAGGGGTTCCGCGTATACTTTCGGATGTATTCAAGATATATCTTGTTGAAAGCAAGACCATTATGTACCGCTGTGATAATACTTATCATTGTTAATTTAGCTTACCTTTGCACACTTCATCAGAACAGTAAAAGTACATGAAAATTTTCTTCCGCCTGCTCGGATTTTCAAGGCCTTACCATCATTATATCCCTGAATATATCGTATACATATTCTTGTTCGTTGTCCTGGGCCTGGCGAATTTTACCCTGCTCATCCCCCTGCTCGACGTCCTGTTCAACACCGGTCATGGGCAGGTCATCACACAGCTGCCCGCCTTTTCATTCAGTGTCTCCTGGTTTAAAGACGCCTTCTATTATTATGTAGCTTATTATGGCACGGGCCCTTCCGGCAAGCTGAATGTACTCATCTTTGTCAGCATCGTTCTCCTTATCTGTACCCTGCTGAAGAATGTCTTTGGGTTCCTGGCCCAGAAAGTGCTGACCCGTATGCGTGTCAATATGGTACGCAATCTCCGCCATCTCATCTACGAACAATATTCACGCCAGTCGCTTGGCTTCTATATTCATCAACGCAGAGGGGACCTTATTTCCATCATGAGCAATGACGTGGTGGAAATAGAGAACTCCGTCGTCAGCAGTGTTCAGACCATCTTCCGCGACCCCTTCGTCATCGTCGGCACATTCGTTCTGCTCTTCTATCTGTCCGCCAAGCTGACTTTGTTCACCCTCATCCTTTTTCCTATCTCCGGCACCCTCATATCCCTTTTATCCCGGAAACTAAAAAAAGGCGGCGGCCGCAGCCAGGCCATCCTCGGTAAGATCCTCAATACGACGGAAGAAACCCTCTCCGGCATCCGGATCATCAAAGCCTTCAATGCCGAGAAATTCATGAGCAAAAAGTTCGATGGAGAAAATTCCGCCTTCTCCCGCAGTACCAAAGGGGTACTCAACCAGCGTGAACTCTCCTCTCCCCTGGCCGAAGTCCTTGGCGTTGCCGTCATCGTGGTGATCATCATATATGGTGGCCGGCTGATCCTCTCCGGTGATACCACCTTCACGGCCTCCACCTTCATTGGATACATCGCCCTGTACTTTGGCATTATCACTCCCGCCAAGAACATCGCCGGTGCTGTCACCTACCTCCAACGGGGTCTGGCCGCCGGTGAAAGAGTACTCGCCGTCGTAGATGTCCCCAACACCATAGTCGATGCACCCGACGCAAAGACCGTCACATCATTTGATAATAACATTGAATACAAGAACGTCACCTTCCGTTATGAGCAGACGGACGTACTAAAGGATATCAGCCTCACCATACCAAAGGGTAAGATCGTCGCCCTCGTAGGCAGCAGCGGCGCCGGCAAATCCACCATGGCGGACCTGCTGCCCCGTTTTTATGACGTCAATGATGGCGGCATCTTCGTGGATGGACACGACATCCGCAGCCTCACCACACAATCCCTGCGAGGACTCATCGGCATCGTATCACAAGAACCCATCCTTTTCAACGACAGTGTCTTTAACAACATCGCCTTTGGCGTCCCCGACGCGAAGATGGAAGATGTCGTTGCCGCCGCCAAGGTTGCCAATGCGCATGAATTCATCTCCCAGATGGAAGAGGGCTACCAGGCCACCATCGGGGACAAAGGGATGAAGCTCAGCGGAGGCCAGCGTCAGCGCCTCACGATTGCCCGGGCCGTCTTTAAAAATCCCGCCATCCTCATACTGGACGAAGCCACTTCTTCGCTGGACACCGAAAGCGAGCAGCTCGTACAGGAAGCCATCAACAACATGATGCAACACCGTACCAGCATCGTCATCGCCCACCGCCTCAGCACCGTCCGTCATGCCGATGATATCATCGTCCTGCAGAAAGGGGCCATTGTCGAGAGAGGTACGCATGACCAGCTGATACAGCAGAATGGATTTTATAAGAAGCTCGTGGATATGCAGGAAGTAAAATAACCCCCCTATATGAAAATAAAGCATCTGCTCGCCCTGCTCCTCGTAGGATTTAGCATCGACATGATAGCCGCCTTTCAGAAGATCCTGCACATGGCAGGCTCGGATTTTCTCTTCCTGATAGCCTTGATATGCAAGCTCGTGGCCGTATTATTACTTATTGTGAAGCTGCTCACTACGCAGAAGGGCAAAGATTTCTTAAATTGGTAGGACAAAAATCATTGTCATGACCAATCATTTGTCCCGCAGATCTTTTATAAAATCAGGCACAGGTATGCTCGGTCTGACCCTCGCCGGGTCATCAGCGCTGGCCAGCCTGGCCGCCGCCAAAAAACTCCCGCCTCTCTCCTTCTCCACGCTGGGATGCCCCGACTGGACCCTCCCCGCCATCATGGACTTTGCCAAAAAGAATGACTATCAGGGCATCGAAGTACGAGGCATACTCCGGCAAATGGACCTGCCCAAATGCCCCGAATTCAACAGCCCCGCCGCCATCGCCGCCACCCTGCGGCAGATGCAGGACCACAGCCTCCAATTCGTCGACCTGGGCTCCTCCACCGAGCTCCATCACCCCGACGGAGCTACCCGCAAGGACCATCTGGACCACGGCCGCCAATTCATCGACCTTGCACACGAACTGCACTGCCCCTATATACGCGTATTCCCCAACCAGCTGCCAAAGGACCAGGACAGGAATGCCACCATCGACCTCATCATCAAAGGTCTTATCGAGCTGGGCGAACATGCCCGTAACAGCGGCGTCACCGTACTGATGGAATCACACGGCGAAATTGTAGATAGCACCCTCCTCGGACAGATCATGAAAGGCGCCGAAGGACCCAACACCGGTATGGTATGGGATATCTATAACATGTGGTCCATTACAAAAGAGGCGCCCGCACAGGTATACGGCCGACTGAAGAAATATATTCACCACACCCATATCAAGGATGGTAAGATCATCGGAGGTCACACGGTCGATGGACGGGTCGTAGACGGCAAAGAACAATACCTTCTCCTCGGACAGGGCGAATCCCCCATCTTCGACGCCATCAAGCTTCTCTACGAGGACGGCTATCCGGGTTTTTACAGCTTCGAATGGGAGAAATTATGGCACCCCGAAATTGCCGCCCCCGAGATCGCACTCGCGGATTATCCAAAAGCAATGGCGCGCTTCTTTAAGTAGGTCGCACGACCGGCAAACATCGGATCACTCTGTTCGTATACTCTTCACCGGGTTCGCCATGGCCGCCTTGATGGACTGATAACTCACCGTCAGCAAGGTGATCACCATCGCCCCCGCCGCCGACAAGACAAATATCCACCCGGGCATAGACGTCCGGTATTCAAAACGCAAAAGCCAGTTGCTCATAAAATACCAGGCCACAGGAATGGCTATCAGCAGCGATATAACCACCAGCACCAAAAAATCCCGGGACAACAGCCTCCATAGCCCTAACACAGAAGCACCCAGCACCTTTCGCACCCCTATCTCCTTTGTACGCTGCTCCGCCATAAAGGACGCCATCCCAAAAAGTCCCAGACAGCTGATAAAAACAGCCAGCAGCGCAAAGACACCTGCAAGTTCGCCGATCCTTTCCTCTCCCTCGAACTTATCCGCATACTCACTGTCGATGAACTTGCACGCAAAAGGCTGCGCAGGGTTATATCTCTTGAACACCGCCTCTATCTTATCCAGCGCCGCACGCTTACCCATTGCCGTACCCAGGCGTACATCGATAACAGGCTGCGCTCCCGCATCCAGTATGAACGCCGTCGGGTAGACCTGCGCATACGGTGACTGCATCACCATATCCCTTACTACCCCCACCACCTCATATGACCTGCCATTCCAGCGTATCACCTTTCCCTCCGGATGTTTCAGGCCCATGAACCGCACCGCCGATTCGTTCAGAATGATGGAATTCGAATCCCTGATCCTCGCCCTGGAAAAATCGCTGCCCTCCTTTATCTGCCAGCCTATCGTCTTGCCATATTCCGGAGAGACCCATGCCATCGCAAAATCGACAAGAGATGGATGACCCAAGCCAGGCCATTCCAGCCCGCTGTCATATTCCTGCACCTGCGTAGCAGGCGTCGAAGCCTCCGCCATTTCCGTCACCGCCCCCGAATTGATCAGCTCCGAACGCACCACGTCAAAATGTTTGTGTATCTCCTCCGTCACCACCGGTATCATCACCGCCCCCGCCCGCTCATAACCCACCGGACGATCTTTCGCAAATTGTATTTGCTTATACAGCACAATGGTGGAAATGATCAACACGATAGAAATGGTGAACTGCACCACCACCAATACCCTCCTCGGCAAGGAAGCCAGCTTCCCCACCCGAAAAGTACCCTTGAGCACTTTCACCGGCCGGAATGCCGACAAATACAGCGCCGGATAACTCCCCGCAATCAGTCCCGTAAAACAACAAAAGATCAGCATCGCCGCCCAGAACCACGGACTTGCCCATGGAATATGCATCCGCTTATCCGCGACTTCATTAAAGTATGGCAGTGCCAGCGCCATCAACAACAGTCCCCCTCCCAGTGCGATCAGCACCGCAAACAAAGACTCACCGTAGAACAGCCGGATCAGCTGCCCCCTCAACGAGCCGATCGCCTTGCGAATACCTACCTCTTTCGCCCTCTTCTCAGAACGCGCCGTACTCAGGTTCATAAAATTGATACAAGCCAGCAGCAGCACAAAAAAGCAGATCGTCCCGAACAACCAGACAAACTCGATCCGCCCACCCGTATTCACGCCATTCTTAAATTCTTCGTATAAATGCCATTTGCGCATCGGCTGCAAAAAAAACACGGGGTTCAGCTCCGCATCTTCTTTCGTCGCATTCTTCTTGAGATCCCTGATCTTAGCAGACACACGCCCCATATCCGCATTGTCCGCTATTTGCGCAAAAGCCTGGAATGAATTGTTGCTCCACGGCTTGCTATTTTTCTCCAGCCAGAAATTATTGTCGATATACAGCTGCCAGGACGCTATAAAGGTCACATTGCCAAAATTGGATTTATATAGGATGTCCTCATACACACCCGTCACCTTTACATCGAACTTGTTGTCGATCGTCACCAGCCGTCCCGTCGGATCAGCTCCGCCAAACAACGCCTGGGCCACACTCGCCGATAGGATAATGGAATGTTGATCCTCCAGCGCCTTATCTCCACCCCGCAGCATTCTCAACGACAACATATCCGTCACCTGCGGCTCCATAAAGCTCCCGCTCTTGGTGATCTTTTTATCCCCCGCCGCAAGGATATGATCATCCGACCACGACGACATCACGATATACTTGAAATCACTCCCATAATTCTTCCGCAACCCATCCGCCGTCACATAAGGCAAGGCCGATTGCGTGCCCGTTTGTCCGTTCACGGTGATATGCTGCATAACTATAGCGATACGGTCATAATTGGGGAACACTTTATTGAACGACAGCTCGTCCCAGATCCAAAGCCCGATGAGCATCGCCGCCGCCATACCCACCGACAACCCGGAAATATTTATAAATGAATGGGCCTTGTTCCGCCTGAGGTTGCGGATGGCCGTTTTAAAGAAGTTCTTTAGCATAGCAGATTGGCCGCCAGTATAATGCCAGTATATTAATCATTTATAAATCAAATCACTACCCGAAATCCTCCCCGGCCCGCTGTCCGTTTTCGATACTCCTGGTGTATCAACTCATTCCCCCGTACAACGTCTTCGGGCCGCCCTGGTGGTCAGAGATCATCATCGTCTTCATCATCCGAAGCTCCATCAGGCGTCCTCCCACCTCCATCCCTCTCCCCCGTCTGCGGCTGCTCCCTATCCATCTCCTCGATATCCACCGGCCGGGTCGTCATATCCCCTATCAACCAATGCGAAAAATAATCCGCCATACGCCACCAGAAATACTCCGTCATCTCCCCATACCCATGCCGCTGCCCCGGCAAGATCACCAGATCAAACCGTTTATTCGCCCTGATCAACGCATTGGCTACCCGGATCGTATTGCCAGGATGCACATTGTTGTCGATATCACCCGTTGACAACATCAAATGCCCCTTGAGATTTTTCGCCAGATCAGGATTCTTCTCGATGCTGTAGACAAATGAAGTATCTCCCTTCTCACCAACTACCTCCTTCACACCATGATGCTTCTCACTCCACCACCGGTTATAAATGGAATTATCATGATTGCCGGAAGACGATACCGCCACCTTGAAGAAGTCGGGATACACCAGCATCGCCGCCGTACTCATAAAGCCCCCGCCGCTATGTCCATGTATACCTACCCGGTTGACATCTATAAAAGGATATCTGTCCGCCAGCTGCTCCGCCACCGCCTTCTTATCCGCCAGACCATAGTCCCGTAGATTGCCATAACCAAAGTTATGATACCACTTGCTGCGGGAAGGATGCCCGCCCCGATTGCCCAGCGTAATAACGATCATCCCCAATTGTGCTAATCTATCCGTTCTGTCCATACCACGGCTAAAGGATTTGCTGACAGCTTCTGTCTGAGGACCGGGATAAACATACTCCATCAATGGATACTGTTTTGTCGAGTCGAAATTGAATGGCTTATACATCACCCCATAGATGTCCGTGATGCCATCATCCGCCTTTGCCCGAAATGGCTGTGGAAACTTATATCCCGCTGCCATCAGCTGACTCAGATCCGCCGTCTCCAGATCCATCACCTTTCTGCCGAGGGAATTGTACAACACCGAATGCGGCACCGTATTCACCCTGGAATAATTGTCCACAAAGAACTGCTGATCGTCATTCATATTCATCGCATGATCAAAGTCGCCCGGGTCCAGCAGCGTCAAACCCGTGCCATCGAAATTGATCTTGTAGCAATGCAGGTAATACGGATCCTCATTTGCCTCCCGGCCATTGGCGGAGAAATAAAGTATCCGCTTCTTATCATCGATGCCCAGGATGTCTTCGCAATGCCAGGACCCGCTGGTGATCTGATTCTCCAGTTTGCCGTTGCCGTCATACAAATAGAAATGCGCCCAGCCATCCCGCTCGCTCCACTCGATGAGTTCCTTACCATCATTCACCAATCCCGGACTACGCTCTTCCACATAGGTATTCAAACGCTCCTGTATCAGCGGCTTTGCCACCGAATCCTTTATATCCAGCACACAGGCATCGATCCTCTTCAGATCACGACTCGTGCGATTGAAATAGAACTTTGTATTTGTTCCCAGCCAGATCGCAGACCTGTATTCATCATCCCGGGTCTTTGCCAGCGTCGGCCTGATCCAAAGAGAAATGTCCTGGTCCTTGAATCCGGCTGCATTGATCTCCCGGTGGGTATTAGCCTCCATATCGAACAACAAAAGGTGGTCGATAGGCCCGTCCTTTTCACCCGGCATTTCATATTTATAAGATTCCAGCGTGGGCCGCGGGTTGGCCAAAGAATTGATCACCCACAGATCCTTCACCTTACGGCTGTCCGTTCGCCGCATAGCAAAGTGCTTCGAATCGGGACTCCACACCAGAGACACCGGCTTCCGCTTGTCCTTATTCTTTTCCTTGTCTACGTTCGTCTCATTACCGCCGCCCTGCATGCCGCTGCCATGGTAGCTGTAGTAGTCCACCCCGTCTGTCGTCAATGCATGCTCGACAATGGTACTGTCGTCCTCATTCTTCAGGGCCTTTTCATAGTTCGCCCGGTCCATCCGGTACAGATTGAAATGTTTGCCAAACACGATCGTGGCGCTGTCCGGAGAGATGGAGGCCCAATTAGGCTTGTGCTTGGGTTTTTTATAACCCGTCAGCTCATTTAATGTGCCGTCGAGGAGATTGTACTCAAAATAGAAGACCTTTTTGTCTTTCGAGGCCGCCGTACGGCCGCTCCTGGTCGAGTCCGTTTTGTTCTTCACCGTATCCGTCTTTTCCCTCTCCACATCCTGCGTGCTCTTTACCTCGAACTGTATCCAATTCTCATCTTTTATAAATCGCATACTGTCCAGACCTAAATGCTGCGCGTCGAAGGGATCATGTACAATACGTGTAATGGCCGCCGCCAGTTTTTCATTGTCAAAAAGCAGCTTCTTCTCCCCTTTCACAGGGTCCACGATATACCACTTCTTTCCCTCCGAGGTCTCATACATGTACCACAGTCGGTTGCTTCTCTTCAACCAATGCGGATCGACATTGAGCGTAAAGACCATCTTTTCCAGCTTCCGGGAGGAGAACCGGGCAGCGGCCTGGTAATTAGCCTTGACGACGGGTGTTAACTGGGCTTGGGAAAAGACAGCGACGAATAGCAGAGGGGTCAGAAAGATGATCCGAAACATAAGCAGAGTTGGTTTATATGTTTATTGTCCGGACCTCCGGCCCGTTCTAACCCCAAAATAGTTGATTTGAAATTCTAATTTGAACAAAAAGGCTACTAACATACACGCACGGTCGGCCAAAAGGATGAATGGGCTGACAGATTACCTCCCATTTTTCTTTGAGATTTGCGCCGGATTTACAATTTTTGAGGTATGTTCAATCTGTTCTATAACCATAGCTACTACTATTACGTCATCATAGGCCTGGATATCATATGCATTTTACACAGCATACGTAATGGCACGTCGAACAAATGGATGTTGCTGATCGTATTTGCACCCATCATCGGCGCGGTTGTTTATCTGTTCGCCGAGGTCTTCACCCGCAGGACCCGCACCGATCTGCAGGATGGTATTTCAGTGATACTGACAACCAATAGCTCCAGGATCAGAAGGCTGGAGGAGAACCTGAAATTCACCGATACCTTTGCCAATAGGATGCTCCTGGCCGATGCCTACCTGGCCGCCGGCCACATCGACAGCGCCATCGAATTATACGAATCCAGCCTCACAGGCGCCTTTGACGAGAATGAGCATGTACTCAAACAGCTCATTATCGCCTATTACAGCAAAGGCGACTATGCCCGTGTACAGCCTCTCGCAAAGAAGATCTATAACAAGCCGCAGTTTGCGCGCAGCAGGGCGCATGTATACTACGCCATTGCCCTCGAAAAGATAGGGGACATCACCCAGGCCGAGCAGGAATTTAAAAAGATGAAAGGCCGGTTCTCTCACTTTGAAGCCCGGCTGCAATATGGATTGTTCTTAAAAAGGACAGGCAGGGAACAGGAGGCGCGGCAGATATTTATGGATATGGTAGACGAAGCCCCTCACCTCAGCTCCCGGGAGAGAAGAGATAGTCGTGCCTGGATCGGGCAGGCGCGTAATGAGTTGAAAGAAAACTGATCAGCCTGATTATTTATTCATCATCTGCTTGGCCTCGATAGACAGCGTAGCATGGGGTACTGCTCTCAATCTTGCTTTATCGATGAGTTTACCTGTCACCCGGCAAATCCCGTAGGTCTTATTTTCAATTCGCATGATGGCTTTCTCGAGATGGTCGATAAATGTGATCTGGCGGCTGGCCATCTGGCTCAGCTGCTCGCGTTCCATACTCATGCTACCATCTTCCATGGTCATGTAACGTGCGTCATCATTGTCACCGCCCATTTCGTCCTTGCGCGTGATCAAACCCTGCAAATAAGCCAATTCCTTCTTTGCCGCATCCAACTTACGGTTGATCAGCTCTCTAAATTCTCCGAGTTCGGCGTCGCTATATCTCATAGTGGGTCCAGTTTGTTCTTCTTGAGGTGTATCTAAAACAGATTTTGTGAATTCTGGTTCATATTTTCGAACCGTTTTTGTTTTTATTTCCGGGATCACCACCTTCGTCGGTTTGGCGGGTGGCGGAGCCGGCTTTTTGACTTCCGGTTTTAATGTCACAGGGGGCGGAGTAACTGGGACCGACTTTCCTAAAGTAGTATTCCCAGCCGCCGGCTTCACCGGGGCCGTCGCTACAGGAGGATGAGCAGGCTGAGATTTTTGAACAGGCTTGGATACCACACTCGTTACCACCGTCTTCTTCGGGGCCGCGGCAATAGGTTTCCTGGCAGGGGCAGGATGGGCGGCGGGGGCAACCTTTTTTGCTACCGGCTTGACAGTACTCTTAGCCGCTGGCGCTTTCTTGGTCGCTTTGCTGCCGCCTGACGAGTGGGCAGGTTTAGCGGCCGCTTTTTTCGCCGGCGCTATTTTCTTGACATTAGTAGATTTTTTGGCGGGCTTAGCCGCTTTCTTCTTGGTTGCCATACAATTAGGCTTTTTTTGAAACAAACACTTTTAAAAGATGATCATTCACTTCAATTTCAGTGCCATTAGCCAATT
>Ga0207671_10002101_pt1 | contig 21780 bp, 11 predicted proteins | sample KBSC24metaG_FD_184352 | JGI IMG/M metagenome (GOLD analysis project Ga0207671, IMG submission 184352) | Corn rhizosphere microbial communities from Kellogg Biological Station, Michigan, USA - KBS C2-4 metaG (SPAdes) (version 2) | ecosystem: Host-associated > Plants > Roots > Rhizosphere > Soil... | reverse complement strand
ACCGCCCAACCATGATGAGCGTTCTGGAAGACGTTTTCAGAAGCATGATCAGAAAAAAGTATGGCACAGATGAAAATTGCGACGTAATTGTAAACACGGACAACGGTGACTTAGAGATCTGGCGTACCCGTAAGGTGATGGAAGATGGATTTAGTGAGGATGACGACCTGGAGATAGAATTAGCCGAAGCACAACTGATTGACGCCGACCTGGAAGTAGGGGATGATTATATTGAACAGATCACCCTGGAAAGCTTTGGTCGCCGTGCTATTTTGGCCGCCCGCCAAACACTGGTTTCAAAAATTCTGGAACTGGAAAAAGACGAGATCTTCAAAAAATATAAAGACCGTGTTGGTGAAATTGTTACCGGCGAGGTTTACCAGGTTTGGAAAAAAGAAACCCTGGTGCTTGACGATGAAGGCAATGAGTTATTGCTGCCAAAAACCGAGCAGATCCCGGCTGATTACTTTAAAAAGGGTGACAGTGTAAAAGCGGTTGTTCATAAGGTAGACATGCTGAACAGCAACCCTAAGATCATTATTTCACGTACCGCTCCTGAGTTTTTACAGCGTTTGTTTGAACTGGAAGTACCGGAGATCTTCGACGGACTGATCACCATCAAGAAAATTGTACGTGAACCAGGCGAAAGAGCTAAAGTGGCTGTTGAATCATATGATGACCGTATCGATCCGGTAGGTGCCTGTGTGGGTATGAAAGGATCGCGTATACATGGTATCGTTCGTGAATTAAAAAATGAGAATATTGACGTGATCAATTTCACCAACAATGTTCAGTTATATATTCAACGTGCATTATCACCAGCCAAAATAACTTCTATTAAGCTGGACGACGATAAAAAAACAGCAGCGGTATATTTAAAACCTGATCAGGTATCACTGGCCATTGGCCGTGGCGGTCATAACATTAAACTGGCTGGTAAATTAACCGGCTATGAGATAGATGTTTACCGCGAAGCAGATGAGCATGACGAGGATGTGGACATCGAAGAGTTTTCAGATGAAATTGATAGCTGGATCCTTGATGAGTTTAAACGAATAGGTTTAGACACCGCAAAATCGGTACTTGCTTTAACAGTGGGCGAATTGGTAAAACGTACAGATCTGGAAGAAGAAACTGTAAAAGAAGTGTTATCAATATTGAGTGCTGAGTTTGAATAAGCATAGAAACCAAAATTAAAATCGTATTTTTGCGATAATAAGCAGAGAAATTATAATAAATGTCAGAAGACAAATCAATAAAATTAATTAAAGCAGTAAAAGAACTCAACATTGGTATGAGTACCATTGTCGATTTTTTGGCTACAAAAGGCTATAAAGTTGAAAAGCAACCTATGGCAAAGCTGGATAGCGACATGTACTCCGCATTGTTGAAGGAGTTTGCTGTGGACAAAAGTATTAAGGAGGAAGCCAAGCAGATCAGTATCGGAAAGATCAGAAAAGAAGAGCCTGCTGGGTTTCCGGAAAAGCCGGTTGAAAATCGCCGTTCACGGGATTTTGAGAACGAAGAGATCCTGATCAAGAACGCCGGTAACTATACTTCGCCGCAGGCAGAAAAACCAAAACCGGTTGAACCTGTTGCCGAAAAGTCTGACGAACGTAATGACGTTTTGCCGGGTGTTAAGGTAGTGGGTAAAATTGACCTTAATAATCTGAACGCGAAACCTCAGCCAGCAGCTGAAAAGCCAACGGAGGTTGTAAAACCTGTAGAGGTTGCTAAACAGCCGGAAGTTGTGGCTCCTGAGCCCAAACCGGAACCAAAGGCCGAAGCACCTGTAGAAAAGGCCCCTGAGGCCCCAAAAGCAGAGGAACCAAAGCAACAGCCTGTTGTTGAAACTCCAAAAGCCGAAGAACCAAAAGCGCCGGTAACACCGGCAGCCCCGGTTGTGCAGGCACCGGTTGTTGAGGCCGCTGCTGATGAGAACCAGGAACCTGATGTGATCAGGGCAAAAGCCGAAAGGCTTACAGGGCCTAACGTAATTGGTAAAATACAATTACCGGTTAACGCGCCTAAACGTAACCCGGTAGCATCATCATCAAACGCCAACAACGCCGACCATAAACGCAAAAGAAAACGTAAAGATAGCCAGGGTAATCCGCAGCATGGCGGTGGACAGCAGGGTGGTGGCAATCACCAGCAACCGCAGCAGGGGCAAGGGCATAATAACCCACCTCCAGCAGGCGGAACCATTAATCCAAACCGCCCTGATTTCAGGAACCGTGGTAACGGTGCTCCCGGAAACGGTGGGCCAAGCCAGGGTGGCGGTAACCGTCCTGATTTCAGGAACAGCCGTAACAATCCGCCTCAAAATAGCGGTCCAAAAGAAGAGCCATCTGAAAAAGATATACAAGATCAGATCAAAGCGACACTGGCCCGTTTAAGCGGAGCTGGTAAGTCGGGTAAATTTGCTCAAAGGGCCAAATTCCGTCGTCAAAAACGTGATGATGTAGCCTCAAGTGCAGAAGAACTGGCCCTGGAGCAGGAATTACAATCCAAAGTATTAAAGGTTACCGAGTTTGTAACCGCGAACGAGCTGGCTTTGATGATGGATGTATCTGTAACGCAGATCATATCTACCTGTATGAGCCTGGGGCTGTTCGTATCTATTAACCAAAGGCTTGATGCCGAAACCCTAAGTATTGTTGCTGATGAGTTTGGTTACCAGATAGAGTTTGTAAAACCACAGGATGAAGAGGGTAACCTTGACCAGGTTGATGAACCAGAAGATCTGATACCACGTGCCCCGATAGTGACCATCATGGGACACGTTGACCACGGTAAAACATCCCTGCTCGACTTTATACGTAAAACAAACGTAATAGGCGGCGAAGCCGGTGGTATTACCCAGCACATTGGTGCATATGAGGTAACCCTGCCAGGTGACAAAGGTAAAATAACATTCCTGGATACTCCGGGTCACGAGGCGTTTACCGCCATGCGTGCAAGGGGTGCACAGGTAACAGATATTGTAATTATAGTAATTGCCGCAGACGATAGCGTGATGCCGCAAACCCGCGAGGCTATAAACCACGCGCAGGCTGCAGGAGCACCAATCATTTTCGCTTTCAACAAAATTGACAAACCGGGCGCTAATGCCGATAAGGTACGTGAGCAGCTTTCGGCCATGAACATTTTGGTTGAAGAGTGGGGCGGTAAATATCAAACTCAGGAAATATCAGCTAAAACAGGTTTAAATGTTGAGCTGCTTTTAGAAAAAGTATTGCTTGAGGCCGAATTGCTTGAATTGAAAGCCAACCCGAATAAACGTGCCGTAGGTACTGTTATTGAAGCAGCCCTTGATAAAGGCCGTGGTATTGTTACCACCATCCTTGTACAAGCCGGCCGCTTAAAAGTAGGCGATCCTATATTGGCAGGTTGTTACAGCGGTCGTGTTAAGGCCTTAACTAACGAGCGTGGCCAAAGGGTTGAATCTGCAGGGCCATCAACACCGGTACAGGTGTTAGGTATGCAAGGTGCGCCTACAGCAGGTGATAAATTTAACGTATTGGAGAGTGAAGTTGAAGCCCGTGAAATTGCCAACAAGCGCTTGCAATTGCAACGTGAGCAAGGTTTACGTACCCAGAAACACATCACCCTTGATGAGATCGGCCGTCGTTTGGCAGTTGGTAACTTTAAGGAGTTGAACATTATTGTTAAAGGTGACGTGGATGGATCGATTGAGGCATTGTCAGACTCCTTACTTAAATTATCAACCGAACAGATCCAGGTTAATATCATATCTAAAGCAGTTGGTCAGATCTCTGAATCTGATGTATTGCTGGCTTCCGCGTCTGACGCGATCATTATCGGTTTCCAGGTTCGTCCGTCAGGAAGTGCCCGTAAACTGGCCGAGGCTGAGCAGATAGATATCAGGTTATACTCTATCATCTACGATGCGATCAATGAGATCAAAGCTGCGATGGAAGGTATGCTTGCACCAACGTTTGAAGAGAAGATCGTTGCCAATGTGGAAATACGCGAAACCTTCAAGATCAGCAAAGTGGGTACTATTGCAGGCTGTATGGTGCTGGATGGTAAAATTAACCGAAACAGCAAGATCCGTATCATACGCGATGGTGTGGTAATTTACACTGGCGAACTTGCTTCGTTAAAACGCTTTAAAGATGATGTTAAGGAAGTATCAACCGGTTACGAATGTGGTTTGAACATCCTGAACTTTAATAACATTGAAGTAGGCGACATTGTTGAAGCTTATGAAAATGTAGAAGTGAAACGTAAGTTGTAATAACAGCTTCCCTATATTAAAAAATAAAAAAGGCCCTAAAAGGGCCTTTTTTATTTTACATTTTGTGATGACGTGGGTGATGTACAATATGATGGTGATGATGACGATGCACCACACGGTGACGATGATGTGTTTGTGCGCTGGCTGCGGTGTAGGTAAATGTTGCAAATAATACAACCGCTAATATTTTTAGAGCTTTCATAATGTGTTTATTTAATTGTTACAACTGATAGACAGCTGTTTTGATTGCCGGTTTAATCAATGCAGATGTAACAATAGCATTTCATTTTAGGTGTGATCCGCTATATTTATTTGCCAGGCAGCTATGCGGCCTCATAATGTGTCATCAGGCCTTCTATAATCAGTTTAGCAACGTATTAAAGGCGTGATTCGATATACAGATGTAAATCTGGTCATTGTAACATGATTAATACAATGAAAGCCTGAGCTTAAGTATTTTACGTAACGCTTTGATTTTTAACTAAAAGTAACGTAATTTCCATTTCCTTATCAAAACCTAAATGATCAAAAAACTTTTACTGAGTTTTATCGTAATTCTCCTCTGTCATATTACGAAGCAAACTCAGGCCCAAACCACATCAACAGATACCTCTGGGCAGCATCTTGCTATGGCGCGTATTACAGATGCCTATAATGTTGCTATTGGTCAGCAATCTCGTTTGTATAACGGGCCCGAATATGAAGCTTATAACCCGACCATAAGAGGAAACGCCTATTTTCAGGATATAGATAAGTTTAGTCCAGGCACGGTTACTTATGATGGTTTGTTTTTTAAGGATGTACCTATCATGTACGATCTGAATAAAGACGTTGTTGTGGTACTCTTATATAATAAATTCTCCATGTATACTCTGCTAAATGAACGGGTTGAGCATTTTGACCTGCTCAATCATCATTTTATAAATATCATATCCGATTCATTACATACAAATGCAGGCATCGACGCAGGTTTTTATGATGAATTATATCATGGCAATATTGTTGTGCTGGCAAAGTATTCAAAATCAATTCAAACAACCTCCGTTTCAAATACGCTCGAAAGCTATTTTTCATCAAGCAAAAATTTTTACCTGAAGAAAGGGAACAATTATTACAGTATTAGCGGACAGGGCGCCCTCCTTGATATTTTAAAAGATAAAAAGAAAGAGCTGAAGCAATACATTAAAACCAATAAGATCAAATATAGGAAAGCCCCGGCAGAAGCTATGGTTGCTATAGCCGGCCGGTACGATGAGTTATCCAGATAGGATGTCTTAAAATTGACGGGCATAATAGCATCCTGACGATAGGGATTCATATAATATTTTACCGGTGTGGGTAAAAAATAAAATTACAGATGAAAAAAATTTACTTTCTGAGTTTCTGTTTTTTGGTATTTGCTAAGTTGGGTTTTGCTCAGCAAAATACAATAGCGCCAATAAGTGTAAACTTTCAACAGGTTACCATCGGCCAATTTGTAACAGAACTGGAAGCAAAGACAGGGTATCATTTTTATTATAACTCCATTCAGTTTGATAGTTTAAAAATTTCTGTTGAAGTAAATAATAAGCCAATTGAAACGGTGTTGGATATGGCTTTTAAAAATACGGAGTTTCATTATGCCATTACCGCGCAGCGCCAGATATTCCTTACCCGCGGGCGCGAGATACAAACCAAATTGCCCGCCGGTTTTTTCGGGAATAAACCGGGAGTTGCTCCACCAGTAACAAATCAACCTGTAACTGTTACAACTAATGCTACTGTGGCTGATTTTACTGATGAAAAAGAAAAAAAGGTTCCGGAGGCTACTACAGAAAACAAATTATATGAAATAGGTGCTAAAACAAACACCATTCAACCAGGTAAAGCCACGCTATCGGGGTATGTACGTGACAATAAATCGGGCGAATCGGTGGTAGGCGCCAGCATTTATGTTACCAATACTAAAACGGGTGTGGCTACTGATCAGTTTGGATACTTTACTATTGTATTGCCTAAAGGACGACAAATTTTAAGTATAAGAGGTATAGGTATGCGCGATACGCGACGTCAGATAGTGTTGTACGCTGATGGTAAACTGATCATTGAAATGCAGGAACAGGTAACCAGCTTAAAGGAGGTAAAAATATCTGCCGAAAAGGTAGCCAATGTTCGTAATGTGCAGTTAGGCGTAAACAGGCTCGACATTAAAAGCATTAAACAGGTACCTACTGTATTTGGCGAAGCCGATGTATTGCGGGTAGTGTTAACACTGCCTGGTGTGCAGTCGGTAGGTGAGGCCACAACCGGATTTAATGTTCGTGGAGGCTCTGCCGATCAGAATTTAATATTACTTAATGATGCCACTATTTATAACCCCTCACATTTTTTCGGGTTCTTCTCTGCATTTAACCCTGATATTGTAAAGGATATTGAGTTGTATAAAAGCAGCATCCCCGAAAAATTTGGTGGACGCCTGTCGTCCGTATTGGACATAACCGATCGCGAGGGTAATAAAAAGAAATTTGCCGGGTCGGCCGGGATTGGCTTAATAACCAGCAGGCTCAATGTGGAGGGGCCAATTATTAAAGACAGAACCTCATTTATATTTGGTGGGCGTATCACTTACTCAGATTGGTTGCTCAAGCTATTGCCCGAAGCGTATAAACATAGTCAGGCCTCCTTCTACGACCTTAATTTTGATGTAAGCCACCAGATAGATGATAAAAACAATCTCTATTTGACAAGCTATCTGAGCCACGATCAGTTTAAACTCAACAGTGATACAGCCTATAGCTACAGCAATAGGAATATCAACATCAAATGGAAGCATAATTTTAACGATAAGCTCTTTAGCCTGATAACAACCGGCATCGACAGATACCAGTATAATATTGCAAGCTTTGATAACCCGGTAAATGCCTACAAGCTTAATTTTGATATCAATCAAACCAACCTTAAGGCAGATTTTACTTATTATCTTAATCGAAAAAATACGGTTGACTTTGGCGTAAGCTCCATTTATTATAAACTTCACCCCGGCGACTTTCAGCCTAACGATGCAAAATCATTAGTAACGCCTGATGTAGTTCCGGCTCAGCAGGCTTTGGAAAGCGCGGCCTATGTTGGCGATAAATATGACATCACAGATGACCTCTCATTAAGCGCCGGTATCAGGTATTCGCTTTACAATTACCTGGGGCCTCAAACTGTTTATAATTATGCCCCCAACCTGCCAAAAACAAGCTCAAACCTTTTGGATAGTACCACCTACTCCAAAAATAAAGTGATCAAAACCTATTCAGGGCCCGAGTTCAGGCTTTCTGCCCGATATAATTTAGGGGATAATACTTCTATAAAAGCAGGATATAATACTTTGAGGCAATACATACACCTGCTTTCAAACACTACGGCCATAGCACCAACTGATGTATGGCAGTTAAGCGACCCTAATATTAAACCACAATATGGCGACCAGGTATCATTAGGCCTGTATCATAACTTAAAAGCAAATACCATTGAAACCTCGGTTGAGATTTATTATAAACGACTAAGAGATTATCTGGATTACAGAAGCGGAGCCAACCTGGTGCTCAACCATCACATTGAAAATGATGTGCTTGGTACCCAGGGTAAGGCTTATGGTATTGAGTTTTTGATCAAAAAAACCACCGGTAAAGCCAATGGATGGATCAGCTATACCTATTCCCGTACGTTTTTGAGGCAGGATAATATAAACGAAGGTGAGTTAATTAACGGGGGGGCTTATTACCCGGCCAATTTTGATAAGCCACATGACTTTAATTTTATTGGTAATTACCGGTTTTCGCACAGATTTAGCGTGTCGTTAAATGTAACCTATAGTACCGGTAGGCCAATTACACTGCCTATCGCTAAATATGAATATGGTGGTTCTGAAAGAGTGCTTTATTCTGATAGGAACACTTACCGGATACCAGACTATTTCAGATCAGATTTTTCGATGAACATTGACGGCAATCATAAAATACATCAGCGAACGCATAATTCATTCACTTTGGGGGTTTATAACCTTACCGGAAGGCAAAATGCTTACTCCGCGTATTTTACCCAGCAAGCTGGAATAATTAGTGGTTTTAAGCTGTCCATATTTGCCAAGCCAATACCATTTATTAACTATAACATCAGGTTTTAACAATAATGAATAATAGCCTCATCATCAGTATGATTTCTGCATATAAAGTTTTACAAAAATTGAACAAAAACCTATTGGTAGTAAAATGAAAAGCAACATGAGTAAAAGTAAATATATATGGTACTTATTTGTGGTAATAGGGGTTATAATAAGCTGTAAGAAGCCATATAACCCACCCATTGTAAGTAGCGATAACCACTATCTGGTTGTAGAAGGAGTAATTAATAGTGGTAACGACTCTACTATAATTAACCTAAGCAGAACGGTGAAGTTATCTGAAAGTGTAAGCACACAACTAATGACCAATTATACCGTGGCAGTAGAAGGAGAGCAGGGCAATAGTTACCCCCTGCAGTCGGAAGGGAACGGTACATATGATATTGGCCCAATGCATCTTGACCCTTCACAAAAATATAGATTACATATTACCACTCCGGATGGTAAACAATACGCATCAGATTATGAAGTAGTAAAGCCAACACCGCCTATTGATAGTATTGGTTTTGCTCCTAAAAGTAACTATCTGCAGATATATGCAAATGCGCATGATGCCAGTAATACTACCCGTTACTACAGGTGGGACTATTCGGAAGCCTGGCGCTTTCATGCTAAGTTTCAATCGAGTTTTATTGTTGATGGTAATATGGTACGAATCAGACATGCTGATGAATCAATATATTATTGCTATGCGAATGACAAATCAAGCAATATAGTGTTAGGTTCATCAGAAAAACTTACTCAGGATGTCATATTTCAGAGCCCTATAACTACCATACCATCAGATGCGGAAAAGCTGGAATTACGGTATAGTATTTTACTAAAACAGTATGCACTAACCAAGGCCGGTTATCAATTTTGGGAAAACCTGAAAAAAAACACCGAGCAATTGGGTAGTATATTTGACGCGCAGCCTACCCAATTGCAAGGAAATATTCATAATATGAATGACCCCGCAGAGCCTGTTATTGGGTATATAAGTATCACCAACCCACAATCAAAAAGAATATACATCAATAAGGGGCAATTACCGAATAATTGGATAGAAAAGTATCCTTATGATTGTGGTATGCCAGATTCGGCCTTTTTTTCCCCAAAGGGAGGAGGACAAAATGAGGTGTTATTCTATATTATTCAAGGGGGAGGAATAGCAATAAATGCAATATATGGCCCTTCTGCCATCTTGGGATACACCTATTCGTCCTCTCAGTGTGCAGACTGTACCATACGGGGCAAGGTAAAAAAGCCTGCATTTTGGGTAGATAATTAACAGATAAATATATTGCTATATAAAAATAGAACTAAATACCAGGTACCTGTTATGAAAAAAATTAAGGCAACTGCTAAAATTATAGCTTTATTGATTGAAGGGTTATTGCAACTGCACACGAATTGCCCGGCACAGGTATTAAATCAAATTAAAAATAGCTTTAATCAGTATGGGCAGGAATCTGTACAGGAAAAAATATTTGTTCATACCGATAAGAGTACTTATTTGCCTGGCGAGATCATTTGGTTTAAAATTTATAATGTTGATGCCAGTGTTCATAAATCGATCAGTTTAAGTAAAGTTGTATACATTGATGTACTTGATCATGAGCAAAATGCTGTATTGCAGGCAAAAATTGCCATGAAAAATGGCATAGGAAGCGGCTCTTTATATATTCCGGTGTCGTTAAATAGTGGCAATTACAAATTAAGAGGCTACACCAACTGGATGAAAAACTTCAGTCCTGATTATTATTTTGATAAAACCATTCTTATTGTAAACCCACTAAGAATACCTGATGTGGTACCCCAGCAAACACAGGTAGGTTACGATGTGCAGTTTTTCCCTGAAGGAGGAAATTTGATCAGCGGTATCTCCAGTAAAATAGCTTTTAAGGTAACAGCGCCAAATGGCATTGGATTGGATACTTATAAAGGCTTTATTGTTGACGGACATAATGATACAGTAGCCCGGTTTGAACCATTGAAATTTGGGATAGGTAGCTTCATGTTCGGCCCGGTTGCTAATACTACGTATAAAGCTATTATTAAAACAGCTGCAGGGAGGGTGATTTCTAAAGAGCTACCAGCAATCAGTAGCCAGGGGTACACCATGCAATTGAAGGATAATGGTGGGCCGCAATTGAAGGTCTCAGTGAGTGGTGCTGGGACTGGAAGTGAAGAAGTATATCTTTTTGCACATACCCGGCAAATAATTAAAATAGCCGAAAGTGCCAGTCTTAACTCCGGAACAGCCAATTTTACAATTGATAAAGCAAAGCTTGGAGAAGGGATATCGCATATTACCATATTTAACAATGCTAAACAACCGGTTTGCGAACGACTTTATTTTAAACGCCCTAAACAACAATTGTTGATCGAAGCATCTGCCGATCAGCCGCAGTATGCGGTACGCAAAAAAGTTAATATAAATGTTTCGGCTAAAAGCGTAACCGGAAATCCATTACCGGCTAATTTATCTCTATCGGTTTTTCGGATCGACACGTTACAGCATATGGATGGGGACGATATTGTGAATTACCTTTGGCTGAGATCAGATTTGCGCGGAAATATTGAATCACCAGGTTATTACTTTAAAAACATTAACGCAGAAACGGATGCTGCTCTTGATAACCTGATGCTTTCGCAGGGCTGGAGAAGATTTCAGTGGAGCAATGTATTGAACAATAAGCAAGTGGTACTTAATTTTCTACCTGAATATAACGATCATTTAATAACCGCTAAGGTGGTTAATGCCTTTACAGGCCATCCTGCGGAGGATATATTGGTATACTTAAGTGTTCCTGGGAAAAGGGTTCAGCTATACACCTCGAAAAGTGATTCATTAGGTCGGTTGGTGTTTAATACCAAACAACTGTTTGGTCCTGGAGAGATCATCGCCCAAACAAACTCAGAACGGGATACTTCCTTTCGTATAGATGTTTTGAGTCCTTTTTCTGAACAGTATACAAAGTATAAGGTACCCTCGATAAATATAACACCGGGCATGCAAAAAGCCCTGGAAGAACATAGCCTGGGTATGCAGGTACAAAACATATATGCAGGCAATAAAATAAAACAGTTTTATGATCCGGGAGTTGATAGCTCGGGTTTTTTTGGAACACCATATAAAACTTATCTTTTAGATAACTATACCCGCTTTACCACAATGGAAGAGGTATTGCGGGAATATATAAGGGAGGTGAACGTTGTACGATCACATAAAAGGTATCATATAAAAGTATTGAATGACAGAGGGTTTTTAGATGGAGATCCTCTGGTTATGCTTGACGATGTACCGGTGTTTAATATCGATAAAGTAATAGCCATTGACCCGCTAAAGGTGAAAAGATTAGAAGTGATCAGGGAAAGGTATTATTATGGACCATCTGTACATGAAGGTATATTAAGCTATACTACCTATAAAGGGGACCTGGGCGGGATTGAAATGGATCCGCATGCGGTAGTACTTGATTACGAAGGGTTGCAGTTGCAACGGGAATTTTATTCGCCGGTTTATGATACAGATGAAGCGGCCAAAAGCCGGACACCTGATTTTCGGAATCTTTTATTTTGGCAGCCCAATGTCAATATCAACCCCGGCGGAAGAAATCAATTGACGTTTTATACCTCTGATCAAACCGGGAAATTTATAGGGCTAATACAAGGACTGACCCCAAATGGAGATGCCGGCAGCCAGTATTTTACCTTTGACGTAAAATAAATTAAAAAAAGTTTAAAGGATCTCAGCAGGGAAATATTAGAGAAACTGACTTGGTTTTGGCTGATATTGAGTTGTTTATAGAAGAGGTAAATATTAACTGATTATAACCGATAACCTCTATAAAGAGTAATGCAGCCATGATTAATGAGTTTTTTTTCAAAACCATTTGCGTAATACAAAAAGCTGCGTATATTTGCAGACCCAAAACGGAGTGGTAGTTCAGCTGGTTAGAATACATGCCTGTCACGCATGGGGTCGCGGGTTCGAGTCCCGTCCATTCCGCTAGAAACATTTTAAGAATGTGAAAAAGCCTTTAAATCGTATGATTTAAAGGCTTTTTGGTTTTTAAGCCAATTGATCTAAACAAATTATACCAGTGCGTTAAAATATTTATAACCCAATTGGAATGGTGAAATATCATAAGGCGTTTTGCCATCAAGGATTAATTGCGACATGATTTTCCCGAGTAAAGGGATAAATTTAGCCGCCCAGCCTGTACCATAGATCACGATATGTTCATGCCCGAGAATGTATGGAGGGGCAAAATCCAGTACCAGCTCCTTATCCTTTAAGTTACTTAATGCAATCAAACAGGTAGAAGTGTATGCAGGTACCGGTTCCAGTCCTGTCATATGGTTTTTAACCCAGTCTGCAGTAAAACCCAACTCCCGGGCATTTGGCTTCCCGGTACGTTGATTAGGATTCGTTAATGGTTTGATCACGAAATCCGGGGCCACACGAATATAATCCGGGTAATCCCAGGTTACGCCAGGGAAGCCATAAAACTGATTGCCGTTATCATTAATCGGGTTTTGGAAAACAAACCAGGTTGGATACTGAATATTGGGCTTGGTTTTTTTAAAGTAAGCTGATGACATCTCCCAGTAAGTGACGTTGATATCAAAACCAAGCAATTTTAATATATCATTTATATACGGCCCCGGCGTAATCACCAATTTAGCAGATGTATAGGTTGCACCGCCGCCGATTGATACATGAAAAATGTTGTTTTGATATTTAATAGCTGTAACGCCTGAATGTTCTTTCAATGTTACCGATTCATGTTTTTTATTTAATTCCAGTAGCGTTTTTAATGTTTGGGCCAGATCAATACTTGCGCCGTCGGGCTGGAAAAGGCCGGTATAGCTTGACGGCAAATTTTTAAAAAGGTATTGGTCCTCTACCTGTTTTGCCGTTAGCTGTTGGTATTTAACACCCTGGCTTTGTAACGACTTTTCGGCCTCGCCGATATTTCCTTCGGTAGAGTGTACATTGGGATCACCAAACCAAAGCGTCCCAACGGTGTCCAGTAGTTTCTGACCGGTTTCCGCTTCCAGGGCATCCCATAAGGGATGTGCCTCCAGGGCCATCTTCACCATATATTCTTCCGGGTATGGGATACGGTATTGCCTTGAAAAGCCGGCAGAGCTCCCGTCTTGGTTCAGGAAAGCATATTTTTCAAGCACAAGTGTAGAGGCTTTCCTTTTACCCAGGTCATTGGCGGTGGCCAGCCCTATAGAGCCGCCACCGATAACAATTACATCATAATCTGATTTCATATAGCTATTTTTATGATTACCAACCTAAGTAATAGTCCTTCGCCAGCCAATCAGGCCTGTTTAGGGAAAAATGATCCTGGAGCATTTTTTCGGCTACGCAAAAAGCGCCTTCAACCCAACCTTGTTGGTCTGAATATGCCTCGCCAACAATGTATATATCTTCCTTCGGAATAGGCTTACGCATAAATTCCATGGTTTCTTTTACATTATAAGCGGCTTTCCAGGCGTGGTAACCTCCGCCAAAGGGGTCGTCGGCCCAGTCTTTATACAGTGCTACGTAAGGTTCTGGAATATTGGGGTCTCCATGTAGTTCCCGCACCTGGTTCATAGCCTCTGCTATCATCACTTTGGATGCCTTGTTTTTCAGATCGGGTATAGAAGCCAGGTTTATCAAACGGGTTGCCTTAGGTTCAAAACGCTCCGGATGGTTGTCATCAAGCGCTTTCCAGAAAGTAACGGTATTCATATCGTTGTAACTGGCCAGGAACATGGAGTGCGAATCATTAGGATCGGTGCCAAAATAATAGCATTGCCGCATAGGCAGATCGGTGATCGAATGACCAGAAGTGGCGCCAAGCACTTCTTTCCACCAGGGGTTTTCAAAGCCCATCAGTAACTTGAAGGAAGGTTCCATGATTACCGATTCCATATGGTATTGTAAGCTCTTGCTCTTGAACAGGAAGCCTTCCTGGTCAAGTAATTCCAATGATCTGCGCGGCATCCCGAGTACTACCCGGTCGGCGTATACATTCCAGGTTTTACCTGAGCCCTTGTTTTTAAATATCAACTGATATTTGCGTTTACCTTTATCCGTATGATTGATGGTCAGCAGCTGGTTTTCTGTCCATATCTGTGAATGTTCAAATTTGAGGTAATGATGTGCCAGCGCGTAGGCAATCAGATCGTACCCACCGTCAATGGTTTTATAGGTAACCGTTTGACTTGAAAAATCACCTACCATATACGGAAAGGCTTCCGCCGCGTTCCAGTTTATGGTGTTGGAATAATAACCACCGGCCACATCTAAAAAAGTATAGCCTTCTTCAGATACCTGATCTTTCACCAGGTTCCAGAATCCCAGGTCATTAACCTTTAAGCCTTCATAAGGGCCGTTGAAACAATAGGTAAGGTTAGGTTTAATATCATCCCAGTCCGTGCTGGTCAGTTGAAAAGTATAATTGTATAGGGAAGGATTACTAACCTGTGTGCCATATTTCTTTTTAAACCAGGGATCGGCTACCAAAACATCATAGATCACTTTATTGAATAGCTGATCTGCGCTGAAACCGTCATCATCGGCATTAAGATAATACCGGGTTTCCAGTTTTTCGCCGGCTTTTTGCGCTACATCCCAGGCATTGGCATGAAAGCGCTGTTTCCGAAGGTAAAATAACAGATTTGCAGCGTCGCCCATCGGAAAATCGATATGATCAAGATCATGCTTAAAAACTTTTTCAATAAGGGTGGTAACAATTTGTTGCGAATCGAGGTAACGCATGCCGCCCAGCTCGCCGGTAATCACCATACCTGGTAATACTACCGATTCCAGCCTTCCGGCTATCCGATCGCTCATTTCAAATATTTGAACGCGTTTGTGGGAGGTCTTACCGCTTTCGTTCACTAATCGGTAGGCCGAATAAAGGCTGGATACTCCTGCTCCAACTAGGGCTACATCCAGCTCCAGGCCGTCGTCATAGCCGGTGTTTAGCCTCAGGTTTCTAAGATTTGTGCTTTTAGTGCTCATGTTTAATATATTTAGATAAATAGTTAGGAAATTCCTTTTAACTAAACCTAATACATACATGGCTATGTCGAACCTGCCAGCTTATAGAAAAGCATGGCCTACATATTATTTCTGAATAAGGTTTAGGGCTTCTACCGCGTATTAATAGAAGCTGACATAAAAATAATAATTAAATAAATAATATTATGTAACATTTTTATAATTATTGTTTTATTAAGAACAATATAATTGGTTAATTAAATAAACTATTGGGAAATATTGATATATGTCTTTACGGAAAAGTGCCAGGAATTATTATTAACCATTGATTAAGAAGTATCAGCCTGAAAGATGTGGTGATTTTGAATGTTATAAAAAACGATAATCCTCTAAAATTACATGAAGGGAGTTGAGCTTTATTTGAATGTGGAAAGCCCTCACTCCTTATTTTAGGGGTGTAATTTCTTGTTATTTTATTGTTGGTGGATGAATAAATGTATGATTACGATAGAGGAGCCATAACATACTGGGCAGCACGATCAGCAGCAACGGCAATGCAGCCAGAAAACCACCAATAACCGCAATAGCTAAAGGCTGATGTAATTGAGCGCCTGCGCCGATGCCCAGCGCCAATGGCAGCAGGGCAATAATAGCTCCAAGCGCCGTCATTAATTTGGGGCGTAAACGGGTAGAGATGGAATAAATAATGGCCTCGTTGATATTATTATGTTTGGTGCTTTCCCTGAACTGCCAGAAGGTAAAAATGGCATTTTCGCCAATGACGCCGACAATCATAATCAAACCGGTATAGCTGCCCACGTTTAATGGGGTCCGAGTTAACCACAATGCCAGAAGGCTACCACCAATGCCTAATACTGCCACTACCAGGATGAGTAAGGCGATGCGGAATTGTTTGAACAGGAAAAGGATCACACCAAAAACCAGCAGACTTGAGGTGATCAGTATGATCAACAATTCTTTAAACGATTGCTGTTGCTCGGCATAAGCGCCTCCATATTCTACGTGGTATCCCGGAGGTAGATTGATGGCACTAATGTTTTTTTTGATAGCTGGCATAACAGAGCCCAGATCCACATTATCCAGCCGGGCGCTTATAACGCCCATAGCCTGTAGGTTTTCGCGCTGTACTTCAGCGTCACCTGTTCTTAGCTCTACATTGGCCAGCTGACTGATAGGCAAGGGTTTGCCATTGGGTAAAAAGACGGTTAATTTTTTAAGACTGGCCACATCTAAAGAGCGGTTGCCGGGGTACACCATACGGATGGGTGACTGCTGTTCTTTCTCGAACAAGCTACCGATCACATTACCCTGCAGGGCCGATTGTATCTGTGTTTGCAGATTGGCAGGAGTAAGGTTGTATTGTGCCAGCATGGTATAATCGGGTACAATATTTACCGATGGCCCGGCAATCACAATGCCATCAAATACATCGGCTGTGCCTTTTACATTGGTTACCGCGGCGGCTATTTGTTTGGATAGCTGTTGCAGTTTAACCTGGTCATCGCCGAATACTTTGATCTCGATGGGTTGGGTGGATGTCATCAGGTCGCCCAGCATGTCACCAATCACCTGTCCAAAATCTACCCGCAGGGCAGGCTGGGTCGATTCAATCTTCTGTCGCAGATCACTGATCACCTCTTCGGTAGTTTTATCGTGACCTTTCTTTAGCTGTATGAGGTAATCGCCGGTATTAGGTTCAGTTATAAAAAAACCCATTTGTGTGCCCGTTCTGCGTGAATAGGCCGCGACTTCGGGATCTTTGATGATGATCTTCTCGATGTCGCGCAGCATACGGTCAGTTTCTTCAAGTGACGTGCCTGGAGGAGAGGTATAGTCAAGTACAATACTGCCTTCATCCATATCCGGTAAAAAGCCTGTTTTTAACCCTGCCGGTATAAGAATAATGACCGCGGCAAGTGCCAGCATCAGGATAATACTCAAATAAGGGCGTAAGATGAAGAAGGACACCCAACGTTGTCTTTTTACACCGTGTGCTTCTTTTACCTGCACACTATTGGTTTGGTGGTTGCGGGTAAGCAACAGGTATATAACTGGTAATCCTATCCAGGTTACAAAAAAGGAGCAGAGTAATGTAATGATCATGGTGTTGGTCATTACCTTAAAATAGGCCCCGGCAACACCGGTCATCATGACAAACGGAATAAAAATAACAATGGTGCTGATGGATGAACCTACCATGGCCGGGAAAAGATAATCAACCGCTCGTTGAAGCAGTGTCAACGTGGGCTCTTCGGGATGCTCCTCATGCGTGCGATGGATCTGCTCCACAACAACTATGGCATCATCAATAATGAGGCCTATGGCCGCGGCTATGGCACCCAGCGTCATGATATTAAAGGTATAACCCAACGCGTACAGCACTATGAGGGTTAGGCAAAGCGTAACTGGAATGGTGATCAGTATAGTCGCGCTGGCCTTTACCGATCGTAAAAAGATAATGGCTACAATAATAGCCAGCGCCAAGCCGATCCATAAACTATCACTTACGCTTTTTATAGAGGCATTTACAAAATCGGCCTGAACGTAATATGGTTTTATGGTTACGCCAGCTGGGAGGATCTTTTGCAGATCAGCCACTTTTTGGGTCATCGCGTCGGACAGGTCGATCAAATTGGCATTGGGTTGTTTGATCACCGCTATAAGTACACCTTCGTGCCCGTTGGCGTTTACCTTGGTGTATTCGATGCCCGGGTTGATCTGTATACTGCCGATGTCTTTGAGTTGTATTACCCGTTTGCGATTGTTACTGATCACCATGTTTTCCAGTTGCTCACTGGTATTTACAGAGGCATCGGTCACGGTTAGGTACAGCATTTTATAGTCGGACAAATAACCTTCTGATTTGATAAAACCTGTTTGGGCCAGGGTATTAGTGATGATATCGGGTGTAAGGCCCAGCGAGCCCATCTTTTGGGTGTTCAGTACCAGCCAGTATTCTTTAGTTTTTCCGCCAATAACCCTGATCTCGGATACGCCGTCAACTTGCGACAGATATGGTTTTACGGTGTAGGTTGCCAGCTGCTTTAACTCAATAGGCGATTTGCTATGGCTCTCCAGCGTGTAACCGCTTACCGGTAGGATAGAGGGGTTCATTTTTTCGACACTGATGTTCACATCAGGCGGCAGGTCGTTTTTGATCTGGTCAATACGCGACTGGATCTGTTGCTGGCTCAGGTCGATGTCTGCATCCCAATTCATGAAAGCCGAGATCTCGCAGCTCCCTCTGCTGGTAGTGCTGCGTACATATTGCAGATTGGGCACCTGCTTAATGGCATTTTCCAGGGGCTTGGTCACCGTGATCATCATTTTGTTAACCGGCTGCAAACCTGCATCGGCTATAATCTTGATCTTGGGGAAAGTGATCTCCGGGAACAGCGAGGTTTGTAAGCGTGAATAAGCAAAACCACCACCCAGTAATATGATGAACAGCATCAGGCTGATGGGCTTTTTATGGGTGATGAAAAAATTGTTCAGGTTCTTCATGGCTTCACAATTTTCACTTTGGCCGTATCGGCCAATCCATAATTACCTGTAACCACAATTTTATCAGCCGGGCCGAATTCTGGTGAAAGTATTTCTACCTGATTCCCGGTTTCAATACCCTTTTGCACCAGCACCTTGATCGCCGTGGTATCATTAATGAGTTTCATCACCCAAAAATCGGTTTGCGTTTCATTAGCCAATACTGCTGATTTGGGCAATGAGGGCACATTGTTTTTTGCCGATTTAATAATATGTGCCCGGGCTACCAGGTTTTCAGGGATCGGATCAGTGCTGTTTACCCTGATCACCACGCCCTGTGTTTGTGACAAGGTATCCACCGAAGGTAAAACCGACGCTACACGACCATTGAGCGTGCGGCCACCAGGTAGGGTGAGTGTAATGTCCTGGTTATTGCGTAAAGTGCTTTGAAGCTCGTAAGGTAACTGCATTACAAAGGCGAAGCTTTCCTTATCGCTTACGGCAGCTAATTGTTCGCCATCCTGCACATAATCGCCAACCTGGTGTAGCAGTTGGGTAATATAACCACTGCTTGAAGCCTTAATCCGGTTTACACCCGAAAACTTAAATGTAGTATCCAGCACATTGATGGTATTGCCAATGCTTTGCGCCTCTTTTGTTTTAATGGTAAACAGCAATTGGCCCGCACTTACATATTGCCCTGGTTTTATGTATACCTTTTGTATATAGCCTATAGCATTAGCCTTTACATAGCTCTTTTGCATAAATGACGAAGTTGCATTCAGCGTGATAGAATCAGCCATTGTGCCATTGCTGATGGAAGTCACCGTAACTGGCGTTTGCGACTTTACCGCGGCATCCTCATCGCCAGCTGCGGTATCATGATTACATGCCGACATGGTGAATACCAGGCACGCACATGCAAGCGCTAAAAATTTAAAATATGGGGATGATAAATTCTTCATATTATCGGTTCCAGTAGTTGAGTTGGTTAATGAGCAGCAGTCTGCTGATAGTGTTTTGCGTAAGCAGGTTACGGATAGTGAGATAATTATTGATAGCCAGTATCAGATCGGCCATTCGCAGATCGCCGGTTTGCAGCAGCTTGGTATCCACCTTTATTAAAGTTTCGGAGTATTTGAACTGGGTATTAATGTCAGCTATCAGGTTGTCATACCCATCTATCTGCTGGTTCAGCTGGATGATCTGCTGGTTGTACTGCTGGGCAAAAAAGCTCTTATAGTTTTTGCGCGATTCTTCTTCCAGCGAAAGTTTTTTGTAGGATAGCTTGCGTTGCCCACCATCGTAAATAGGTACGGTAAGGCTAAAGCCAACACTAGTGCCAAAATGCTTATAGTAAAGGGCGGTGAGATCGGAATTATAACCACCATCAGCAAAGGCCTTTATCTGGGGTTTGTAGCTGTAGTCTATCAGTTTGCGGGTGTTGAGTAATCGTAGGCTGTCAAGCGCATATTGTTTGAAAAATATACTGTTGGTTTTGTCGGCATTGATAGCTCTTTGCAGTGCCGGTTTTTCTAATTCAGCAACTGTGGTATCTGTAATACCCGTCAGGTAATTCAACGTGGCAAAATCTGTTTTATACTGCAGTGTCGCCTGCGAAAGTTGTAACTGTGCCTGTTTTAAGGTAACCAGGAAGGTAAGATAATCGCTTTGATGGTACACATTGTTGCGGGTCAGTTTTTTAAGCAGGTCTTCTTCGCCGCTCAGCAGGGTTACCACCTCTTTATTAAATTTTACTTGTTGCAGGCTCCCGTAAGCGGCTATGTATTGTGCAGCAATAGTACGGCGCAGATCCTGCTCAGAGAGTTTAATGTTATTGCGTAAGGAATCACGCTGAAGGCCTATGCCGTTATATTGCGCTTTCAGGTAACCGTTGCTGATAAAGGATTTATTGACCGATAGCAAGGCATCGAGCGTCTGTCCGTTGGTGATAGCCTGTGAATAACCATAGCCATGAATAACCGGAGCATACAAACCGGCACTCCCGGCAGTTACCTGTGGTTTTAGGCCCGCTTTGATACGAACGCTATCCAGTTGCGCCGATAGTATTTGGTTGTTGAGATCCTTCAGCAGCGGACTGTTTTTTACAGCTACCTGTAAGTAATCGTCCAGTGTCTTTTGCTGCGCGAAGCAAAAAGAACTCATCATTAAACATAGGAGTGATACGAGCAGATGTTTCATAAGTTAAGATGGCCCATACCGGTTACTCAGATGGGGTTGAGCTTAGCGACCGATAGTTTAAATCTAAGCTTTATAATTAATCTTTAAAAGTTTCAATATAATTCCATTTTTTCGACGTTACTAAGCTAAATATCAATTCTGGAATTATTCTGGAACGACAAAGTTTACTGTGAATTGATGGATGTTTTCGCTAAACTGATATTGTAGATCGAACCCATAATTATTACAGATCTGCCGGCAAATGGTGAGGCCAAGCCCAATACCTTCAGAGGCAGAAGATTTTTGAAAGCGTTTAAAAACCCGCTCAATATCTATTTCGCCATCCTTTCCGGTATTGCTGATGCGAAGTTGATGCTGATCCAACACAACGCTGATATTGCCCCCCGGCCGGTTGTGCCTGATGGCATTGGTGATGAGGTTATTGATGAGCACCTCCATTAACAGTAAACTGGCCATAACTTCACAATCGGTAAGCTCTGTTACCAGTTTGATATTTAAACTGCCCAGGAGTTCTTCATATTGTGAAAAGCTGGAGCTGAGTAATTCTTTCAGGTTAACGGTTTGCTGGTCATGTATCAATCCATTCTCAATTTTGGTGAGTAACAGCATTGATTTATTAAGCCTGGTTAAGCGGGCAACCGTATTATAAATATCATTAAGCAGTTT
>Ga0207671_10002097_pt1 | contig 21800 bp, 20 predicted proteins | sample KBSC24metaG_FD_184352 | JGI IMG/M metagenome (GOLD analysis project Ga0207671, IMG submission 184352) | Corn rhizosphere microbial communities from Kellogg Biological Station, Michigan, USA - KBS C2-4 metaG (SPAdes) (version 2) | ecosystem: Host-associated > Plants > Roots > Rhizosphere > Soil... | reverse complement strand
CGTAAAAAGAGAGGGAATGGCCATGCTGCTGCGAATGGCCGAAACGATGTCGCCGCTGTCCATCACCAATGGTTCACCCGTGGATACATCCGTGGCAATGCACTCGAAGGGTATGGAGAATTTGTGAAAGTCCTTGATATTATAAACGGGACGGAACAGCTCGGAAAACTTCAGCCATAGCTCCTGTCCTTCGATAACGCCGGTGGCTATTCGGAACCAGTGATTTACCCAGGGCAGCTCGACAATGTACTTGCCGTATTCGTCCTTTTCCTCCATGATTATACTGCGCATGGTGGATTGATTGGAGAGCAGCAGGTCCCAGTCTATATGCCGGGTGATCTTTTCAATGCTGTCCGCGGAATAACCAATGGCATAGAGGGCGCCCATAATGCTACCCATGCTGGTGCCCGTGATATAGTCTATCTTCAGTCCTGCAGAGTCGATGGCCTTCAGGATACCGATGTGCGCAAGCCCTTTTGCTCCACCCCCGCTAAGGGTCAGCCCTATCCTTGGACGTTGTCCTGTCTGTTGGGCATATGCGCTGCTGATCGACAGCAGCAGGAACAATAAGACAACAAAGTATCTCGATGGGCTATTCATATCGGCGCCGGTCACTGGTTTTTTTCCAACTCCATGATCTTTTCGAAGACCTGCTCATACTCCCGGTTGGCCTTATTCAGTTCATCACTGGCTTTTTTATAATCCGTCTCGGCCTGTACAAACCTGGTCTTATCAGAATACGTAGACGGATCGGCCAGGGATGCTTCCAGCTGAGCTTTTTGACGGGTGAGGGAAGCGATCTTTTCCTCTACCTGCTGAAAGATCCGCTGCTGCTTTTGCAGCTCTTTCTTCTGCTCTTTGTTGATGGGGGCGGGAGGGGGCGTCGTCTTTGCCGGCGCAGGCGCCGACTGAACGGGCGGCGGCGGTGGGACTGCAGGAGCCGTAGCCCTTAGGGCCATTCTTTCCTTCCATTCGACATATTCTTCATAGCCGCCCTTGAATTCCCTGATCTGACGGTTTTCGTCTATCTCCCAGATCTTATTGGCCGTCTTGGAAATAAAATAACGATCGTGACTTACCAGCAGGAAGCTGCCTTCATATTTGTTCAGCGAATCGATCAGCAGTTCGCAGGAATGCAGGTCCAAATGGTTGGTAGGTTCGTCCAAAAGGAGAAAGTTGGCCTTGCTGACGATGGTCTTGGCAAGTGCCACCCGGGCCTTTTCACCACCGCTGAGCACTTTGATCTTCTTATCTACGTCGTCGCCGCTGAACAGGAAGCAGCCCAGCAATACCCGTAGTTCCAGATCCGTCTTTTGACTGCCGCAAAGCTGCATTTCTTCCAGAAGGGTGTTGTTGACGCCCAGGGATTCGAGTTGATGCTGGGCATAAAAACTTTCGTCCACATTATGGCCCCAGACACGCTCGCCCTGGAAAGGCTCCGTGCCCGCGATCATACGTAAGAGGGTCGACTTACCTTTGCCATTGGCCCCGATGAGCGCGATCTTATCGCCTCTGTCGATCTCCACCGACGCGTTTTCCACGATCGTGAGGCTGCCAAATTTTTTGGTGGCATGTTTCAGGGTCGCCAGCACTCTTCCGGGAGTCTTGTCTACCCGGAAATTGATCTTGATATTGGGCCGCTCGATCTCCACATCTTCGATGCGATCGATCTTTTCGAGTCTTTTCATGGCGCTCTGCGCAGCGGCTGCCTTGCTGGCCTTTGCGCGAAATCGTTCGATAAACCGCTCCTGCTGACGGATATAATCCTGCTGATTTTCAAAAGCCCGCTGTTGCAGCTCTACCCGCATGGCCTTCTCCGTTTCATAATACGAGTAATTCCCATTGTAGACATGCAGCTCCTTCTGGTACAGCTCCACGATCTTGGTCACCATCCTGTTCAGGAAATATTTGTCGTGGCTGACGATGATGACCGACCCCGGATAGTGCTGGAGGTATTTTTCCAGCCACTCGATGGAAGGAAGGTCCATATGGTTGGTAGGCTCGTCCAACAAAAGCAGATCCGGCCGTTGCAGGATCATCTTGGCTAGCAGCACACGCATCCGCCAGCCGCCGCTGAATTCCCGGAAAGGCCGTTGCAGATCAGCATTGGAAAAACCCAGGCCTTGCAGAATCTCTTCCGTCTTGTGGTGAATGCTGTACCCGTCCAGCGTGTCCATTTCATGGAGGGCATCGGTATACTGATGCAGGAGCGCCTCGTCCTCGGAATTTTGCTCCAGGCGCTTGCCCAGCACGTCGATCTCTTTTTCCAGCTCCAGCACTCGCTCGAAAGCCGTCATGGCCACTTCCAGTATCGATCCATTCGTGTCAAAGCTGAGGAGGTCCTGGTGCAGATAGCCAATGGAAGTGCTCCGGCTTCTTTCTACCGTGCCCTCGGAGGGGGCATAGTCGCCGGCAAAGAGCTTCAGCAAGGTCGATTTTCCTGTGCCATTGTAGCCGATGAGGCCGATGCGTTCGTTGGGTTGGATATGCCAGGTGGCGTTGCGTACGATGATCCTGGCTCCGAATTCAAAAGTTACATTCTGTAATCCTGCTAACATGGGTGCAAATGTACTGATTACAGACTGTAACCCCATGCTCCGGCGCGTTTTGGCCTTAGAGAATTATGATTATCTTTACCCGCCCGAATTATATAGTTAAAAATAGTAACACAGTGAATAGAAAATTGGTTTTGTTGATCGTTGTTCTTGTATTGGCAGGTTTGGTAGGTTGGAAATTGAACTGGTTCTCCCAAAAAGAGTCCTCAAAGCCGGCAGACCCTGACATGGCCCTGAAGATCAGCAAGAATACGGTGGTTTTTAACAAGGCATTCGGGGGATTGATGGATGATTATTATGCGTTGAGGGATGCCCTGGTGGATTGGGACACCGTCAAGGCCGATAAGGCAGCTTATACCCTGGCCCTCAAGGCGGACAGCCTGCCCATCTCACAGATCAAGGGCGATTCGGATATTATTAATACGGCAAAGAGCTTTACCGCCAGTGTCGGCGGAGATGCCAAAAGCCTGGTGGGGCAGGGGAATATCGAACAAAAGAGAAAAGGTTTCAATATGCTGACCGACGATCTTTATAACCTTGTACGCGTCGTACGCTATGATGTCGGGATCGTTTATCATGACCGCTGTCCCATGGCGTTCAGTGACTCCGTCGAAGGTTTCTGGCTCTCCAACACTCCTAAGATCATCAACCCTTATCTTGGGAACAAGCACCCGACATATAAAGCAAAGATGATTGAATGCGGAGAGGTCGTGGATTCTCTGGATTTTACAAAACATCGGCAGAAGACAGACACCACGGCTCAATCGGGCTTATAAATAAAGCGCACGGCTGCGCTTTTCTGCTCACTTGAAGAGAGGAACGCTTCTATCTTCCGGCTGCCGGCTGTCACCATCATCAGGGCTGTATTGGGAGGAATATCCCCTAAATTATCTGCATACATTACCAGTTCATATTCCATGCCGGGAAGTGCGGTGAATTCCACCGACAACGGCCTGTCCGTAAGCATTTTCCGGTACAGCAGAAGTTTCCCATTGAGGAGCACCGTCACCGTATCATGGTCAATCTCACCATTATCGTAAAGCTCGATCTTGATCTGCGAGGTGTTGACGGTAATTGTCTTTACCACCTCCGTTGTCCTTGGCTGCAGGTGCAGCTGCTTTTGCAGGGCTGCCAGTGTATCGTTCTGTCCCACCTCTGCAGGAAAATCCGACACCGTCGCTTTTTTCAGGAATATTTTTCCGGGGGGACACGTGAGCCGTTTGTCCTGCATAATACCTTTCCAGTCCCCCTTTAACACTTCATCGTCGCCTTCTTTGGAGTAATTGAGGTCATAGGTCTTTATACAGGCGGAGCATTCCGAAGGAATGTCCTGTTGCAAAATACTTTCTTCGATGAGGACCAGCCGGTGGGTCTGGGCGTTGTAGCGTCCGGTAAAGCTCATTTTTACAAAATGCTCCTTGTCATAGTAGTCATAAGCTTTGCCCGTGATCTGGTTATTGGAAATGGTGACCTGTAGTTCCAGGAAATAGTGCGGATAACAGCCGCCGGGACCTTGTGTAAGCGTACCCTTCCAGATGCCCGAAATATCCTCCGGGAAAGCAGAGCATGTGGTTAATATGCAGAATAGTATCAGGTATATCCGGCGCATGAAATAGTTACTTCTGGTATCTGAAGGTCACCATGGCATTCTTTTGTTCGGTGGTGGTTATGCGAACATCGTATTCCTTATCTCCTGCCTTGACGATCATCAGAGAGGTATTTGGAGGTATCTCACCTTCATTTTCCGCTACCATCACCAGCTCATGAAAATCATCGGACTCGTCGAGGTGAAGAGTGACTACCAGGGGACGGTCCGTGAGCATGGCGTGAGAGATGATCAGCTTTTTATCCAGGTACACTGATACCGTATCGTGGTCGATGGCCCCGTCATCATAGATATTCAACACGACTTCCCTTGTATTTACCGTAATGGCCTTTGCCAGTGAGGTACTGCGGGTCTGCAGTACCCTGGGGGTAATGACGGCGAAATGTTTTCCGATGCCGGAAGAGTCCGGTTCTGCAACGGGTCTGGCCGTCTGAGGGGTGCTGACCTTTGCCAGCGGCGCAGTCTCGGGCTCCTTAGGCTTGGGTTTTGCGACGGGCTTGGGAGAACCTGCGGGTTTGGAGGATGGTTTGGTAACACCTGCCGTGGTTCTTCCTGCCGGCTTTGACGTGATCTTGTGTGCGGTGGCCGGGGTCCTGGAAGGTTCTATCGTATGTCTCACGGGTGTATCTTTTGGCTTGATCTTTACGACTTCCGTCGACTCGGTCGCATTCCGGTGTTTGGCCATGTCTATCTCTTTCTCCTTTTTTACGAGGAATGGTTCTTTATAAAAGTCAGACTGCGGCACTTTCCGGAGAAATACCGAACCCCTGCCGCAATTGGTGGAATCCCGGGTATTCATGCTGACATAGGTGCCTTCCAGGAACTCTTCGCCGCCGGATTGGGAATATTGGAGAAAGCAGGTCATGATACAGACGTCCCCCGACTGATTGCGTACCTCCAATAACTTTATCTCCTGGACGATGACCTTATTGGTCTTGATGTTGACCGCCCCTGTGGCGGCAGCTTTCCCATAAAAGAGGGTGGAAAGATAGGAATAGGTTATGGCCTCCAGATTTTTGTCGTGCTGCGCGATCTGTACCTCGAATTTATAACGGTCGTCGAAGAACGAGTTGCGGGTATTCATGTTATTGGCACGAAAATGTCCCTGCCAGACTCCGGTAAGGTCCTGTGCATGGATAAAGCCTCCCGTAATTATCAAAAAGAGAATAAAAATAAACCGCATAGCCGGTTGTTTCACTTTAGCAAGGTAGGTAAATAATTTGGTCTCGCGGTTCCGCTTGTCAATAAAGGACAACCATTTGTGGCAATACTTTGTTAAATTTGCACCCTTATGATCAAGATCACTTTTCCCGACGGCGCCGTGCGTGAATATCCCTACGGCAGCACTGCGCTGGATATAGCAAAATCCATCAGTGAAGGATTGGCAAGAAAGGTTTTAGCAGCAAGTGTGAACGGACAGATATGGGACGCTACCCGCCCTATACCTGCAGACTCGACATTGAAATTACTCACATGGGATGACAATGAAGGAAAATCCACTTTCTGGCATTCTTCTGCGCATCTGATGGCGGAGGCGATCGAATCAACTTATCCTGGCGTAAAATTCTGGGTGGGCCCTGCCACAGAAAACCCTCCCGGCTTTTATTACGATATGGATCTGGGCGGAAGACAGATATCTGACGAGGACCTTCGCAAACTGGAGACAAAGATGGCCGAGCTATCCAAACAGAGTTCGGCTTATCAGCGTAAGAATATCAGCAAGGCAGAGGCCGTAAGCTATTTCACCGACAAGGGCGATGAATACAAGCTAGATCTGTTACAGAACCTGAAGGATGGAGAAATAACCTTCTATACACAGGGACAGTTCACCGACCTGTGTCGGGGGCCCCATATCCCTCATACCGGCTTTATCAAGGCCATCAAGCTGACCAATATTGCCGGCGCCTATTGGAAAGGGGATGAAAAGAACAAGCAGCTGACCCGAATATATGGGGTGACCTTCCCCTCCAAAAAGGAGCTGGACGAGTACGAAGCTTTGGTGGAAGAGGCGCGAAAAAGGGATCACCGCAAGCTGGGTAAGGAACTAGGCATTTTTACCTATGACGACATGGTCGGGCCCGGACTTCCTTTATGGATGCCCAATGGCGCGGTAGTGATCGAGGAACTGGAAAGGCTGGCAAAAGAGACGGAAGAGCGGGCCGGCTATAAGCGAGTAGTGACGCCGCATATCGCCAAGGAAGACCTTTATCTCACCAGTGGTCACCTGCCATATTACCAGGACAGTATGTATCCTCCCATGGAGCTGGAGGGGGTAAAATACTACCTGAAGGCGATGAACTGTCCGCACCATCATAAGATATTCGACGCCGAGCAAAAGAGCTACAAGGACCTGCCTTACCGGCTGGCGGAATATGGCACCTGTTACAGATATGAGCAGAGCGGCGAGCTCTTCGGGCTAATGCGGGTACGGTGTTTGCATATGAATGATGCCCATATTTACTGTACGAAAGAGCAGTTCTATGAGGAGTTCAAGGCCGTGAACGAGATGTACCTGAAATATTTTAAGATCTTTGGAATAGAGAAATATGTAATGCGTCTTAGCCTGCATGATCCGGCTAAACTGGGGCAGAAATACGTCGACGAGCCGGAACTATGGAAGGAGACCGAGGCCCTGGTCCGGGATGTGCTTATCCGTACCAATACCCCCTTTAAAGAGGTGGCGGATGAGGCGGCCTTTTATGGCCCCAAGATCGACGTCCAGATCTGGAGCACTATTGGACGGGAGTTCACCCTGGCTACCAATCAGGTAGACTTTGCCCAGGGGCGCCGGTTCAAACTTACCTTTACAAATAAGGATAATCAGCCGGAGACCCCCCTTATCATCCACCGGGCGCCTTTGGGGACGCATGAGCGCTTTATTGGCTTCCTTTTAGAGCATTATGCGGGTAAATTCCCTCTTTGGCTGGCCCCCCTCCAGGTGAAGATCCTGCCGATCAGCGATAAGTCCACGGATTATGCACAAAGTCTTTTGGATTCCCTGAAAAATGCGGATATTCGTGCAGAGGTGGATGATCGTAATGAGAAGATCGGGAAAAAGATCCGGGACACTGAACTGGCTAAAGTGCCTTACATGCTTGTCGTTGGAGAAAAAGAGATGCAGGAAAGGAAAGTAGCAGTTAGAAGACAAGGAAAAGGAGACCTCGGCGTTAAAAGTATCGACGAGTTCATTCCTGAGATCAAAAAGGAGATCAAAGAAAGGGCTTCCAATCCCTAAGGAAGTCATCAAACAAACAAAAAAAATAGAAGCCTTCAGTATGGGAAGAAGGTTAATTTAAAAATTGTAAATGGCATTTCCACCGAGACCTCCGAGAGGTAATTTTAATCCACGTTTCAGAAAAGAACAACAACAAGAACATCGCACCAATCATATGATCAGGGTACCCCAGGTACGTCTGGTCGGAGAGAATATAGAAGTTGGGGTGTATTCTATACAGGAGGCGCTGAAAATGGCGCAGGAGCAGCAGCTTGACCTGGTAGAGATATCTCCCAATGCAGATCCGCCCGTATGTAAGATCATCGACTACAATAAGTTCCTTTACGAGAAGAAGAAGAAGGAAAAGGAAATGAAGTCCAAGAGCAAGGCTTCGGAAGTAAAAGAAATCCGGTTTACCCCCAATACGGATGACCATGATTTCGACTTCAAGGCCAAGCATGCCGAAAAGTTCCTGAAAGAGGGCAATAAGGTAAAGGCTTATGTACAGTTCAAAGGACGCGCTATCCAGTTCAAGGAAAGGGGAGAGCTTCTCCTGTTGAAATTCGCCGAACGGCTCAATGACGCCGGGGTACTGGAAGGGATGCCCAAGATGGAAGGCAAGCGTATGCTGGCAATCTGGGCCCCTAAACCTCAGAAAAAGAAGGAAAAACAATAATTTCCCATAAAAGACCCGCCCCAAAGGCGGGTTTTTTAATTTTTTTAGCTTTTTTACATCAAATAACGTACCTTTGCCATCCGAAAAAATAGCCCAAACGGCCCCATAAGTGATCCGCCCGTGTGGATCCGCCAGCAGGGTATCATGTAAAAAGCATTCAAAATGCCAAAGGTTAAAACCAATTCGAGTGCCAAGAAGAGATTTAAGATCACAGGCACCGGCGAGATCACCTTCCAGCGTTCTTTCAAGCGCCACATCCTGACTAAGAAATCAAAGAAACGCAAACGCAACCTGAGAAAGAAGGGTGTTGTACATCAGGCCAACACTGATTTTGTAAAACGCTTGTTAAGGTTGAAATAAGCGCTTGAATCATCATTATTAAAATTTCAAACTAATTAAGATATGCCACGTTCAGTAAACGCCGTTGCTTCCCGGGCGCGCAGAAAACGCATCTTAAAAGATGCGAAAGGTTTCTATGGCAAAAGAAAGAATGTTTACACCGTAGCCAAGAACGTACTGGAGAAAGGTCTTCAATACCGTTATGTCGGCCGTAAATTAAAGAAAAGAGAATACCGCACCTTGTGGATCGCCCGTATCAATGCGGCCGTCCGTGCGGAAGGGCTTACGTATTCCGCTTTTATCCACAAGCTCTCTCAAAAGGGCATCGGCCTGGATCGTAAGGTGCTGGCTGACCTGGCCATGAATGAGCCCGCGACCTTTTCGAAGCTGGTTGCTTCCGTGAAGTAATAACTTAGTCTTACGCACCACAACTATACGCGCCGGCCTCCCTTGGGAGGCCGGTTTTGTTTTTGGCAGCCCAACTGGCCGCCGGTATGTTATTTATAAAAAAATTCTCCATTGTTTTCAAAAAAACTTCACATTTGCATAGTTTTTAAAAGTATAGGTGTCATTTAATTATTATAAATACTTTATAACCTGGACCAGTCAATGAACAATACGTACACCGACCTGGTGACGCAAACCTTCAACTTTCCTCAGGAAGGATTTGAAGTTAAAGATGCTTACTTGCAATTCAACGGATTAGATCTAAAGGCGCTCATTGATAAATACGGGACTCCTATGAAGCTGACCTATCTGCCTAAGATCGGTCAGCAGATCCGGAAGGCCAAGAAGATGTTTGCCAATGCTATCAAGCGGCATCATTACGAAGGGAAGTATTTTTATTGCTACTGTACCAAGAGCTCCCACTTTTCCTTTATCGTGGAAGAAGCATTGAACCACGACATTCACCTGGAGACCTCTTACGCATACGATATCGAGATCATCAAGAAATTATACGCCCGTAAGAAGATCACCAAGGATACCTATATCATCTGCAACGGCTTCAAGCAAAAGCCATATACCAGCAGGATCGCCTCCCTGTTGAACAGCGGCTTCAAGAATGTTGTTCCTATCCTGGACAACAAGGACGAGTTGCAGCAGTACAAAAGGTCGGTAAAAGTACCTTTCAAGCTGGGTATACGTGTAGCGGCGGAGGAAGAACCTAATTTCCCTTTTTATACCTCCCGTTTGGGCTTTCGCGCCAGGGACGTGCTGGAATTTTATGTCGATAAAATTGAGGGCAATGAGGATAGGTTCCAGCTGAAAATGCTGCATATCTTTTTGAACAAGGGCATCAAGGACGATATCTATTATTGGAGTGAGCTGAACAAGGTGATCAACCTTTATTGCCAGCTCAAGAAGATATGCCCGGAACTCGATTCCATCAACATTGGCGGCGGCTTCCCCATCAAGCACTCATTGGGCTTCGAATATGACTACCAGTTCATGATCAATGAGATCGTTGGTAATATAAAGAAGGCCTGCAAACGCAGTAATGTGCCTATGCCCAATATCTTCACCGAATTTGGTAGCTATACGGTGGGTGAGAGCATGGCCCATATCTATAGCGTCATCGGTCAGAAAATGCAGAACGACCGTGAGATCTGGTACATGATCGACTCTTCCTTTATCACTACCTTGCCCGACACCTGGGGCATCGGGGAACGTTTCCTCATGCTGCCCATCAATAAATGGGATGTAGAATACCAGCGTGTTGTATTGGGCGGCATCACCTGCGATAGCCATGATTACTATGACTCGGAAGAGCATATCAACGAAGTCTTTTTACCCAAGATCATCAACGGCGAGCCGTTGTATGTAGGGTTCTTCCATACAGGCGCCTACCAGGATCAGATATCTGGCTATGGAGGCATCAAGCACTGTCTGATCCCTTCGCCCAAGCACGTCATCGTAGGACATGACAAGAATGGGAAGCTCGTAGACTGGGTATATGCCAAAGAGCAGACGGCGCAGAGCATGTTGAAGATCCTTGGATATAAGTAACGATCCTTCTAATATGACCCTAAAATACCTTCTTACCATCGCATGCATCACGACGATGGGGGCGGCTCGCGCCCAGTCCGGACAGGATTCTGTACGCGCTGCTGTCAACCTCCTTTTCACCGCCATGAAGAATGCCGATAGCGCCCAATTAGTGTCGGCTTTCGACGACAGCGCGGTCCTGCAAACCATTGTAGTGGACAGTAGCGGAAAGACAATAGCGCGCAGCTACCCTGTGACAGAGTTTGCACAGGCCATCGGGAGGATACCAAAAGGAGCAGCCGATGAACAAATACATATCGAAGCGCTAAAAATAGATGGACCGCTGGCCGCGGTATGGGCGCCCTATCATTTTTACTACAACGGCACACTGCTCCACTGCGGCGTCGATTCCTTCCAGCTGATACGGACAGGTGGGGGCTGGAAGATCCTATATATCGTAGACACCCGCAAAAAGGGAATTTGCGACTAGCGTTTCTTCAGCCGGTATTTCTTATTCACTTTGGGATTGTTGAAGTAGGCATTTAGCTGTTCTTCCGTCATGTTGCTCGTCTCTTCCAGCGGTACGTCGATGAGCTGGACCTGTGTCTGTTTCAGCTCGTTCTTCAGGTTGGCGATCTTTTTGGTGATCTCCATATCCTTTTCTCCCACGAGGGCGTTATCCCTTTCGGTGTATTCCAGCCGCTTGATCGAGCTGCGGATGAGAGCAGCCTGGTTTTGTTCAGCTGTCAGGGTAGGGGCCACCGCCTCTTTTACAGGTACGAGCGCAACGCCCACGCTGGGCAGGATCGTACCGGCCGTTTTGGCGTCCTGGCTGGCGGCAGAGGAAAAGATGGTACCGCCCAGGGCCGTGGTGGCGGTGGTCATATCGAAGTCAGTACGGGTACTCTTTGTCTTTTTCACCTTTTTATCCAGCTGGAAGAAGGCGTACTTCAGGCGGAGGATATACGTATTGATGTTTTTTATCGCCAGCGCATATTCTTCTTTCATATATGGATAATTCAAAGCATCTTTCACATATATGCGAATGGTGGCCGTATCCCGCATAAAGATCTTGTTGGTGCCAACAAAATAGAGGAGCAGGAGCTTGGTCTTGGAAGAATCAGTCTCCTTTACGAAATCATAAGGAGGACTCCAGGTAAAATCATCATTACATTCTTTGATATTGGAGGTTGTCTTGATAGGCACGCTGGAGTAGAAATTCATGCTTTCGATGGGATAGGTACCCGTCTCGCACTGGACCTTAAAGCTGATCGTATCCCCTTCGTCCATATACAATACGTTGCTCACGGTGGGTTTTACATGGGAGGGGGTTATCTCTGTGGTAAAAAAGGACAATGTAAAGGATGTATCTATCCTTTCTTTGGGATTGTTTAGATTTTGTACCCCGATATTGACTTTGTATTCGTAGTCGTACTTGAGCTTGCCGGAGAGAAAATAAGATTTGTCGGCTTTGAAGGTAAGCAATCCGTTTTCCCTGATCTTCAGACCCACCGGTGCATTCCTTATAAAAAAGAAGTATTTGCTGGGGTCACGGTTGATCTCCAGCTGATAGCTGAGGGTGGAATCCACGTGTAAGGTGAAATAAGGGTTGAGGTTGCGTATGCGCAGCGTTGAGTCATCCCCGATCTTTGCCGTGTCGGCCAAAGCCATGGGAATGTGAAAAACTGGATTCTGTGAATACCCGCTATAGGAAAATGCCAAGCCTGCTACCACCAAAAGCCAAAACTGAAAAACTTTCACGGTTTTAATCATATTCTTGGATAAAAAGGTGTTGTGTCGTGTCGTTGAAGCTCGAAATTAACACAATCGGGCTAAAAATCCGGCAAACAAATAAAGAAAGTCCTTATTCGTACATCCCTTTAACACCCCGTTTAGAGTCGAAAATCGTGCCGGGACGCCTGCCGGCGAGTGTAAAAAAGCCCCGCTAGGACTAGCGGGGCTTAAACCAAAACCAACTGCTTATGAAAAAGCTCTGATTCTTTATGAAACATCAAAAATTTCTTACCTGGGCTCGGCCGGTAAGCCAGGCCGGGTTATTGGATCGAGATCTGCTTGGTGCTTTCTTTTTCCTGTTCCTTCTTAGGCAGATAAAGTTTTAGCACGCCATTCTCATATTTAGCCTGTATGCCATTGGTATCGATCCTGTCATCCAGATTAAAGCTGCGTTTAAAGCTTTTGAAGGAAAATTCTTTCCGGATGGTCTTATATTCTTCGTTCTTTGTTTCATCCTTCTTTTCAAAGGAGATGGTCAATTGACCCTTGTCTACCGACAGCTGGAAATCTTCCTTGCTGCGACCGGGGGCGCTCAATTCCAGGTGGTAAGCTTCCTTTGTCTCGTGAATATTCACCGGAGGAAAGGCAAAACCGCCTTCGCGACCCCAGCTAAGAGGGAAATCCTGCAAAAATTCATCTACAAAGCTGGACAGATTCCTGGCCGGGTGATTGTTTACTTTTACGAGTGTCATAGTGAGTTCTTATTTAAGTTTTATCAATTTTGTTTGACGGTAGAGAGGGAACAAACCCTGTACCATCGGCCAAAAACCCCTTTTTTTGGGAAGAATTGACGGTTTTGGAGGAAAAATAGCCTGATCAGAATGACAGAATTACATTTTAGATTGATTTTGGGTGACATTTGTTCCGATCAGCGGGGACCTCACAACTTTTTGACTATTTTTATGTTTAAATTTAAATAACTTAAAAGCAATGTATCCAGCAGCGATAGTACAACCGATGAAGGAAGAACTCACGGATAATGGGTTCGAGGAATTACTGACCCCTTCCGAAGTGGAAGATCAGTTGAAAAAATCAGGGACTACCCTGGTTATGGTAAATAGTGTATGTGGATGTGCAGCAGGTTTGGCTCGTCCGGGGGTATTGATGGCGGTGGCCAATAGCACCAAAAAGCCGGATTTCCTTACCACTACTTTTGCGGGCTTCGATCTGGAGGCGGTGAATAAGGTTCGTGAGCACTTATTGCCCTATCCTCCTTCTTCTCCTTCGATTGCCCTGTTCAAGGATGGACAACTGGTCCATATGATCGAGCGTCATCAGATAGAAGGCCGCCCTGCCCAGCTGATCGCCCAAAATTTGATCGCAGCCTTCAATGAGTATTGCTAGAAAATATTGATACTTAGATTAAAGCCCTCTGTTACCAGGGGGCTTTTTCTATGTGGGTATCTCAAAAAAATGTCCACAGTTGTGAATAAGCTATGAAATGCAGATGGGAACTTAATTTGAGGCGAAAAGTGTTCCCCGTGGAACACATTTGTGGAACGGCAATCCACGGTAATTAGTATTTGTGGAAAATTATTTTTTAAGATGGTTAGGTAATTTCGAGCTAAACCCCTCATCCTCCATTCTTTCCAGAATCATCGCAAGACATTAGATTCTCCTTTTTTTAGTGTAGGTTTGTGCCGGGCCAGCCTCGCCCATCTATCAACTTATGTATCCCAACCTTTATTTCGCCTTTAAGGACCTGTTCGGAATAACCGCGTCTCCTTTACGGTTTATCAATTCTTTCGGCTTTTTTGTGGCGCTGTCCTTTATTGCCGCGGCAGTCACACTGTCGAAAGAGCTGCTGCGGAAGGAGAGGGAAGGTTTATTACAGGGGAAGGATCAGGTGGTTGTTATTGGTAAGCCTGCCAGTATATTTGAGCTCCTCGTAAACTTTATCCTGGGCTTTATCGTGGCATACAAGCTGGTGGGGCTCTTTACCCTGGACAGCTCCATAACGGCCAATCCCCAGGATTATATAAAATCTTCGGCCGGCAATTTCCCGGCAGGGCTTGTGCTGGGTCTTATTCTGGCCGGATGGAAGTGGTATGAAAAGAACAAGCAGAAGTTACCACAGCCCCAGGAGAAGAAGATCCGTATCTGGCCTCATGACAGGGTGGGGGATATCACTATTTATGCCGCCCTTTTTGGGTTCCTGGGCGCCAAGATCTTCAACTGTCTGGAGACCTGGGATGATTTTATAAAAGATCCGATGGGCTCGCTCTTCTCCTTTAGCGGTCTTACCTTTTATGGAGGTCTTATCTGTGCGGCCCTCGCCATCTGGTATTATGCACGCAAGCATAACATTGGGTTCTGGTATCTTAATGATGCTGCCGCGCCGGCTCTGATGCTGGCCTACGCTTTCGGCCGCATAGGCTGTCAGGTAGCGGGTGACGGGGACTGGGGTATTCTCAACAGCGCCTATTATACGACGGCATCCGGAAAGGTCGACCTGGCCAGTTCAAATGATTTTCAACGCATTACACAGCAATATTATACACAGGTATATACGGAGTTCCATAGCGTGAACCAGATACCTCATCTGGCCGCTAAAGCTCCCTCCTGGCTGCCTGATTGGCTTTTTGCCTATAGCTATCCGCATAATGTGATCAATCAGGGTGTGCCTATTCCCGGCTGTACGGATGGCTCCTACTGCAGCCAGTTGCCGATCCCTGTTTTCCCCACGCCTTTTTATGAGACGATTGTCTGTCTGGGCCTCTTTTTTCTGTTGTGGTCGCTTCGTAAAAAGCTGAAAGTACCCGGTATGCTTTTTGCCGTCTACCTGGCGGTCAATGGCATCGAACGGTTTTTTGTCGAAAAGATCCGCGTCAATACCAAATATGACTTCCTTCCTCTCCATCCCACACAAGCCGAGGTTATTTCCTTTCTCCTCGTACTCACGGGCGTCATACTCTTTTTCAAGCTGAGGTCACACCCTCCGCAAAATCTAATATCTGAGACTTAGGCGACTCCCGCCCTTCCTTTAAATCCTCCTTTTATCATTACACGGTTCCGAACTGTAACCTTGGTCCTGCATCATCGTCTTATCCTGTAATCGGCTTTCTATTGGTCAACAAAAGAAGGCCTTACGCCTAAAAATTTTCCCGACCCTTTGTCTGCACGGTATGTTTGCAATGCAAAAGAGATTACCAATTATCAACAGAATCCGCATTCTAACACAAAGCAATGTACTGTGTAATAAATAGTACCAATCTTTGTATTGTAATGATCAAAATATAGTACCAAACATGGCAGGTCTCCTGCCTCTAAAAATAAACGACATGACGCAGATCAAGACCTTACTAACTGTATTTTTCACTTCCTTTTCCCTGTTACTCTTTGCCCAATCCGGCAAGATCAGCGGCGAAGTAGGAGACCAGAACCATAAACCCATCGAAGCGGCGACCGTTTCCCTGCTTCAGGAGAAAGACTCCTCTTCCGTCCGGCAGACAGTGAGCGACAAGTCCGGAAAGTTTGTTTTTGCCAACATTGCAGAAGGAAAATACCTCATCAGCATTACCAGCGTAGGACATAACCCCCGTTTTTCACCCGTATTCGAAATCTCCGCTGCTCAGCCCGGTGTGACCCTCGAACCCCTAACCCTGAACGCTTCCTCCAGCAATCTTCAGGAAGTCTCCGTTGTAGGTAAAAAGCCATTTATCGAGCAAAAGGCCGACCGTATGGTAGTCAACGTGGACGCATCTCCTTCCAATGCCGGCGCCACCGCCCTGGACGTATTGGAAAGGTCTCCCGGCGTCACCCTGGATAAGGACGATAATATCAGCCTGAAAGGCAAACAGGGCGTGACAGTGATGATCGATAACAAGCCTACCTATATGAATGCAAGCCAGCTGGCCAGCTATCTCAAGAGCCTTCCGGCTTCTACCATCGACCAGATCGAGCTCATGACCAATCCTTCCGCAAAGTACGATGCGGCGGGCAACTCCGGGATCATCAATATCAAAACAAAAAAGAACAAGGCAAAGGGCTTCAACGGCAGCGTCAACCTGACGCATACCCAGGGTGTTTATCCCAAGCCCAGCGGCAATATCAACATGAATTACCGCAATGGAAAAACAAACTTCTTTCTCAATGGCGGATACAGTCATTGGGAAGGTTTTCAGCATCTGGATATCTCCCGTACTTATCTCGACCCGGGTCCGGACAGAGTGATCAACTCCATCTTTACCCAGGGTACGGAGATGCATTTTGTCAATCCTGAAATGAATCTCAAACTCGGCATGGACTATTACGCATCCAATAAAACGACCCTGGGATTTGTGGTCAGCGGTTTCCAGAACAAGGAAAATAACACCAGCTCCAGCAATATCTTCCTGAAGGACCCGCATGGCAATATCGACTCCATGGTCAATTCACCCAGCACTACCCACAATACCTGGAAGAATGGTTCGATCAACTTCAACTACCGTCACCAGTTCGATTCTACAGGAAGAGAATTAACGGCCGACCTGGATTATGTTCATTACACTTCCGGCAGCAGCCAGTATTTCGATAACATCACTACCTACCCCAACAGCAACAACAGCAGCGAGACCATTCTCACTGGCAATCTGCCCGCGAAGATCAATATCTATACCTTCAAGACGGACTATACACATCCTGTCGATAAGGACACAAAGGTCGAGGCCGGATTGAAATCCAGTTATGTCAACACAGACAACATGGCGAACTATTATAATGTCATTCACGGTACCAGCGAGGTGGACACAACCAAGACCAACCACTTCCTGTATCGTGAGAATATCAACGCCGCCTATCTCAATTTTAACAGGCAATACAAAAAGTGGAGCATTCAGGCTGGTCTGCGTCTGGAGAACACCAATTATTCCGGCCACCAGTTGGGCAATGGGTCACAGCTCAACAGGGATTCTACCTTTTCCCGCAGCTATTTCAGTCTTTTCCCTACAGCCTATATCAGCTATGCTGCCAGCGAGAAAAATCAATTCTCCCTGAACTATGGCCGTCGCATCGATCGTCCAGCCTACCAGGACCTGAATCCCTTCCTTTTCTTCCTGGACCAGTACACCTACCAGGCAGGTAATCCCTATCTGCAGCCTCAGTTCTCCCATAATGTAGAGCTGACCCACACCTATGCCGGATTCCTTTCCACCACGGCGAACTATAGCTACACCAAGGATTTTTTCTCGGAGACCTTTGAACAGTCGGGTCATGCTACCATCGTCCGGAACGGCAATATCGGCAGCCGGCAGAATGCGGGCCTCGCCGTCAGCGCGCAGCTGCACGTCACCAAATGGTGGATGGCTATTCTGTACAGCAATGTCAACTATACCAAATTCAATGGATATCTTTATGGGGAACCTTTAAGCGTAGACGCTACCACGCTGCTGGTCAATGTGAACAACCAGTTTACTTTTTCACACGGATGGAGTGGGGAACTTTCCGGCTGGTACCGTACCAAAGGTGTTGAAGGTCAGATAATTATATACTCTATGGGGCAAGGCTCCGTCGCCGTGTCCAAAAAGGTGCTGGGTGACAAGGGCAGCGTCAAACTGGGTGTCCGGGACTTCCTTTATACCAATAAGCCCCACGGATATCTCAACTTCCAGCAGACAGAAGCCACCTTCCGCAACCTCCGGGACAGCCGTCAGGTCAGCGTTACGTTCAGCTATCGCTTTGGCAGACCTATCAAGGCTCCGTCCCATAGAAGAGCAGGTGGTGCGGGAGAGGAGGAAAGCCGTGTCAAGACAGGAGGCAACAATTAGTGTCGGAAGACCTATCTTTGTTGTTCAACTTCTATACATGCCATCCTTTGATATTGTCAGCAAGGTTGACCCGCAAACATTGGACAATGCCGTCAACGTTACCAAGAAAGAGATAACCAACAGATTTGATTTCAAAGATTCGCCTGTCATCATCGAACTTGACAAGAAAGAGTCGAAGATCAAGCTGGAAGCGGACAGCGACATGAAGATCAACCAGATCACAGATGTGCTGATCAGCCGGAGTATGAAGCACGGACTGGATCCCCTGGCCTTCGACCTGACAAAGGAAGCCTACCCCAGCGGAAAAGTGACAAAAAAGGAAGTTCCCGTACACAACGGGCTCAAACAGGAAGATGCCAAAAAAGTGACCAAGCTTATCAAGGATTCTGGTCTTAAAGTACAAGCTGCGATCATGGACGACCTGGTCCGGGTGACTGCTAAAAAGATCGATGACCTGCAGTCAGTCATTCAGCTCTGCAAGAATGCCAACCTGGGGATGCCTCTTCAGTATGTCAATATGCGGAGCTAGACATATGGAGAAATTATTTGTTTTACCCATTGATACTCCGTATCTTTGCAAACTCTAAAAGAAAATTAGTACGGCCAAATCCGTACAGCCTTCAAATAGAACTAATTATGAAAAAAGGTATACATCCGAATAACTATCGGTTCGTTGTTTTCAAGGACATGAGTAACGGCTATTCTTTCCTGAGCCGTAGCGGAGCTACTTCCAGGGAAACTATCAAGTGGGAAGACGGCAACGAATATCCCCTGATCAAATTGGAAATTTCCAATACATCCCATCCCTTCTTCACTGGTAAGAATGTACTGGTGGATACAGCTGGTAGGATCGACAAATTCAAAAAGCGTTACGAAAAGAAAGCCAAATAAGCATTGGTTCTCGCATAACCTATTATCCCTTCCATCAATGGAGGGGATTTTTTTTAGAATTATCGTATATCGTAGCTTTATTCCATGGATGAGTCCCTGTTCCCCTTTACTTCCACACGGCCCATTGCCGACATACGTGTAGGCATCCTGACCATTCGGGAGAAGGAACAGCATGGCTCCCGTGGAGTTCTGCATTGGATACCTCTTCTCACCCGCCCCTGGCATATTTTCCAGCTCAACGCCGAGGCCCTGGTGGATGATTTTGCGCTGTTGACCAGCGGACGTCTTTCGCAGCCTATCCCATCTTCCGTACAGGTCATTGCTCCGGAGAACATCTTTATCGAAGAAGGCGCCATATTGCAGCACTGTATCCTAAATGCTTCCATGGGGCCGATCTATATCGGCGCCCGCGCGGAGATCATGGAGGGATCGCTCATTCGCGGCCCGTTTGCTCTTTGTGAAGGTGGGACGGTAAAGCTGGGCACAAAAATATATGGCGCCACTACGATAGGGCCCTATAGCATCGTTGGCGGTGAGATCAAGAATTCGGTCATCTTTGGCTATTCAAATAAAGGACATGACGGCTATCTGGGGGATTCTGTAATTGGGGAATGGTGCAACCTGGGCGCCGGCACTTCCAACTCCAATCTTAAGAACAATGCCGCGGAAGTAAAGGCCTGGGATCAAAGTTCAGGTCAGTACATTCCTGCAGGCAACAAATGCGGTTTGCTGATGGGAGATTATTCCCGCTGCGCCATCAATACTTCCTTCAATACAGGTACAGTAGTTGGTGTCTGCTGCAATGTGTTCGGGGAAGGACTTACACCCAAATATATACCCAGCTTCAGCTGGGGGTATGAGAACAACCCCGGCTATCTGCTGGAAAAAGCCCTGCGCGACATCGAAAGCTGGAAAAGATTTAAAGGACAGACACTTAGCGATGCTGAAATAAAAAAACTCAGATATATTTACGAAAAATTATAAATCACCCGATCAATGAGAAAGCAAATTGCGGCTGCCAACTGGAAAATGAATCTTACGTATCAACAGGGAGAAGAATTGCTGGATGCTATTTTAAAAGAGAATATCGAGCTGAAGGAGCATCAGCATGCTGTCTTTGCGGTTCCCTTTCCTTATCTCATTATGGCCCAGACCAGGCTGGAAAAGAAAAAGAACTATGCGGCCTCTGCGCAGAACTGTTCGGATCAGTCGGCGGGAGCCTATACCGGTGAAGTATCTGCTGAAATGCTCCACTCTATCAACATTCGCTATTGCGTGCTGGGTCACAGCGAAAGAAGAGAATATTTCTCCGAACATAATCAGTCGCTGGCAGTCAAGACCCAGCTATGCCTGAAACTGGGCATTACTCCCATCTTCTGCTGTGGCGAACCCCTTAGCATCAGGGAAGTGGACGCGCAGGAAAGCTTTGTAGAGGCCCAGCTGAAAGAGTCCCTTTTCCATTTCTCCGAGGAGGATATCAGCAAGATCGTCATCGCTTATGAACCCATCTGGGCCATCGGCACGGGCAAGACGGCTTCGGCAGAACAGGCGCAGGAAATGCACGCCTGTATCCGAGGTCTGTTAAAAGCCAAATACGGAAATGTTGCGGATTCCATTTCCATTCTTTATGGCGGCAGTGTCAAGGCCGGCAACGCGGTGGAACTGTTCAGTTGCCCGGATGTGGATGGCGGCTTGGTGGGGGGCGCTTCGCTGGTAGCGGCTGATTTCCTGAAGATCATAGCGGCGTTGAAATAACGGAGCTGCCTGTCATATTGAAGCCAAAGGTATCTGTCGTGGTCTCTCTGACAGATACAAAACCTCGTTTGGCAAACCAGCTTTCTACTTCTTCCGGTTGATGCTCCCAACGGAACTCCGGCGTGAACCAGTCCAGGATCTCGATCATCATCTCCCGGCTGTTCTGTCTGCTGCCCTGCATTCTTTTGATCAGCCAGCTGATGGGGAAGATGGTGCATCGTAATAAAAAGTACAGCCATTCCGAAGGCAGGGGCGAAAGGAAGATGCGCATCCGATTGAACAGCAGGTGTAACAGGTTCTTTCGGGGGCGATATAGCCAGACGCTGAGCTTACCGCCCGATGCTACGCAAGGCGACAGACAGCTAAAGGACAGTTCGGTGTTGTTGGTATGATGCAGGACCCCGCTGGAATGTACGATATCAAAAAAGGCAAATGCCAAAGGAGGAAATTGGACATCTCCTTGCAGATAGCTGGCATTCGGATCAGTGTTCTGCTGATAGGCGCGTTCAATGCTGCGGCTGAGGTCCATTGCGATGACGGTTGCCTCCTGCTGCGCGATCAGCGTGTCCAATTGCCCGTTACCACAGCCGGCATCCAGAATAACCTTTCCTTTCAATCCGGCAGCAGTTTCATCCACCTCGTTGAGGAATGTTTGCAGCATGCCGTTCTTATCCAGGCGCCAGGTGCGATCTGTTCCATAATCATGAAGGCCCCATTCCCGCGAAAAGCTTGCCTTGGTCCGTTTGTTCTTTTTTCTTACATATGCGATAATCCCGGTGTATCCCGCTTCCAGCCTGCTTCGCCTTGCTTCATAGTCTGAAAGGTGCTGTCGGCAAAAGTCTTCATAGTCGAGAAAGGCTTCGACGATCAGCCTGGGTATTCCATCGATGACAGGATAGAACCAATCCTCCTCCGCATACAATATTCCTTCGTGTATGATCATTTCTTCGCCTGTAAGAAAAATTCTGTAGGCGGTGGAAATTATTTCGAGCTGTAAGGGACTTCTGGATACAGGACATCGCAATAATGGTAGAATTCTTTCCTGCATGTTTATTAGGATGGAAGGTCCGAAAATAAGAATTTTTGGTTGAAAAGGCGGCCTATACGGTCCAACTGAGTCAGACTTAAGAAAGAAAGGTCGATGGGCAGCAGCTCAATAAAGAATACATCGGAGAAGAAATAGGTAGAGACATGTATGATCACCGGCAGCCAGATCAACAGCCGGTCATATCTTTTTGTA
>Ga0207671_10002080_pt1 | contig 21905 bp, 12 predicted proteins | sample KBSC24metaG_FD_184352 | JGI IMG/M metagenome (GOLD analysis project Ga0207671, IMG submission 184352) | Corn rhizosphere microbial communities from Kellogg Biological Station, Michigan, USA - KBS C2-4 metaG (SPAdes) (version 2) | ecosystem: Host-associated > Plants > Roots > Rhizosphere > Soil... | reverse complement strand
GGATTGGCCAGCTGTGCCGGGATGGCGTTGATATTGATCGCCGTACCCTTCGAGGTAAGGAAGTTCTGTGTAGACACGAATAAAGAGGCGCGGGTGGAATAAGGCGGCGGAGGATTGGCCGAAGTAGCATAACCCACCCTGAACTTCAAATAGTTCACCACCTTGCTTTGCTTCAGGCTTTCGATAGCCGTTGTCGGGATGAAGGACAGCGAGCCGCTGGGATAAAATATGCTGCGGTTGGCCTTTTCCACCGTAGAGAACCAGCTGTTGCGGCCACCCACCGTCAGGTAGGCAAAGTCCTTATAACCCAGCGTGGCCTGTGCAAAGAGGCCTATGCTCAATGTCTGTTGTGTGTAGTTCAGCGGTGTCACACCGTCCTCGCTATTGGGAGAGTGGTTGACAAAGCTGCCATGATTCAGCAGACCATATACCAGCTGCTGCGTGCTCGTCATGCCCGTCTGATCATAGCGGAACTTCCGTGCATTGGCGCCCGCATCCACGTTCAGGGTGAAATCATTAGCCACATTCTTGTTATAGTTGAGGAACAGCGTGTGGTCCCAGATGCTGTTCGTCCCCGTAGAAGTACGGTAGATGCCTGTAGGAGTGGAGATACCACCCTTGTTCTGGGCATATTCCTGGAATTCCGTGTAGTTGTCATATCCTATACGATACGAAAGATTGATACCCTTGATCAGCTCATAATTGAAGAGCATCTGACCAAACACCCGGCTGACCTTATCCACCGTGAAAGAGTTGTAAAGCGTCCAGCGTGGGTTCTGAATATCGTTTCCATTACGATAGTAGATCGAGCTATGGTCCGAAGGGATCTCATAAGGCAGCCCCATCAGGTCCACCGCCGTAGGCGTATACATGACGTTACCGAACACCGAAGTATTCGTCGCATTGTTGCCATAGCTGTTGCTCGTAGGCGGCGAGCTGACATCCGTAGTGACATAGTTGATCGTACCGCTGACCGTCATCTTATTGGCAAGCTTGGCCGACCCGCCAAAACCAAAAGTATTTTTATACATGGCGTTGCCCGGTATATAACCCTCGTCATCCAGATAGCTATAGCTCATGGAATAGCTCGCTGTTTGACTGGCGCCCGAAACATTCACGGCCGTGTTGCTGGATTTACCTGTCCTGAAAAATCTGGGAACGCTGTTGTAATACTTGTAATAATACGGCGCGCCCTGGAATTGAGGGAACTCGTTGGCCAATGCAGGTTTGTCATAAGGATGCGCTACAGCCACCGGCGGGTTCTGAAAGGCAGCGCCCCAGTTGCTGAAGAAGGCGATACCCTGGCTCAGATCGAAGCCCCCGCCATATTTGGTGTTGTACTCCGGAAGGATCGCCTTTGTCGCGAAGTTGGATTGAGAGACCGTGACCTCCGCCTTCCTTTTGGCTTTTTGGGAAGCGCCATTCTTGGTAGTAATGAGGATAACCCCATTTCTTCCCGCCTCACCATACAGCACCGTTGCGCTAAGGCCTTTCAGCACGTTGACACTTTCGATGTTGTTCGGATCCAGGTCCAGAAATCTGCTGGATGTCTGGTGGCCAAACGTGAAGTCACTTTGTGTGTTGGTGCTGCCGTCGAAGGGAACGCCGTCTACGATGAACAGCGGTTGCGAATTACCCGTGATCGTGCTGATACCCCGGATATTGATGTTGGTGCCGCTGCCGCTCAGACCGCTCGTGCTAAGGATATTGAGGCCCGGCGCCTTGCCATTGAGCACTCTTCCCAGATCACCTTCCGGCCGAAGCTCCAGCGCCGCCTTGTCCACCGTGGCTACCGCATAACCCAGGGCTTTCTTTTCCCGCTTGATACCAAGGGCCGTGACCACCACTTCGCTCAAGGCCGAGTTATTAGGTTTTAAAGCAATCGTGATCGTTGACCTGTCGGCAACGGAGATCTCCACCGGGTCGAAACCTACCCCGCTGATGATAAGAACAGCATTAAGAGGAGTGTTGATCTTGAAGGCGCCGTTGGCGTCCGCGCTCGTGCCCCGTTTGAGGCCCTTGATCCGGATCGTGGCGGATGGAATACCTGCTCCAGCGGGGTCCGTGACTTTACCTGTGACCTCCTTTGTCTGGGCAAATAGACTGAAGGAAATGAGCATAAATGCCCACGTCATCGCAATGCGAATTTTTCTCATGTGACAGTCTGTTTTGGTTAATAAATTTTAAGTTTTCTCACCAAGAGTAAAAACACTGATGAGTGGCCGATAACACGTATAAATGGATGATTCTTCCACCCATCACGCATTAAAATCATTCACAATGTCTTTAATCTAATTTTAATTTAACCCAAACAAACAAATCACATACATTTTCGGCAATATTTATTTACGGCATATATATTTATACCTAATATATAACTAAGTGTTTACACTTATATAATAAATGTTAAAATATGCCCCGGGTAGAAACCCGGGGCCATTCTTCACTGTCAACATTGAGTCACACTCTTTTCAGGGCAATCCATTGTAAAAGTGGATGAATTGCCGGATATCGTCGATCGACTTGAAGGAAACTTTAGTCTTTTGCAGATAGTCGTCCATCTGGCGCTTTCTATCATTCGTGAGCTCGACAAAGAACCTGGGCTCTGTTTTTATTCTTGCCATTTTCCCATTCGAAACAACATAGAAATCGCTGTAAAGGCTATATTCCCTGCGAGTTTCCCCGGAGAAATCGTCCTTATCCTGTTTGAACACTTTCCGCATGCTTTCAAGGAGGCTGATCTTACCACTATCCAATAAAAGATAAAAGCTGGTCAGCGACTGGTTGTCAATTGGTGGGAATCCACAGATAAATCTGTACACCACATTAACTGCGGCAAGAGTATCGAGTATAGCCAATTCCTTCACCTGTCCCGGTTCCACTTCGATATCGTTTCCATCAGCGCGCCTGTAGTGCACCACCTGCTTTTGCAGATCGAGCTTTAGTGGAAGGCCCGAAAAAATCCTGCCATCCGCAAGGCGCATCCAGCCGAGTTTCCATTTGGTTAAAAACAAGGGAGAGCCCTTCGTCTCAATCGCTTCGCCGCCGATCGGATGGCCATTGACATCATACAGGTTGATCCTATGCTGAAAATCGTTCTGCACAAAGTTATCCGCCGACTGACTGTGGACTATGCACGGGATCGTCTGCAGCAAGATACTTGCAAAAAGGATGACAGCTACTCTTTTAGGTGTGACGCTCGCACGCATTGTTAATAATTCGGGTTAACAACCGGGGCGCTCGAAGCAGAGGGCTTGTTCTTGTCGGTTTCATCCGCAGGTACATCCCAATAATCCATGTAATTGTAATTGATGTATGCATTGGTATAAACAGTCCCATTATAGATCAAACTTGTCCCCCATCGGCCACCACCTTTTGAAGAGCCATAGGTCCAACCCCACCTTCTCAGATCATAAAACGACAGGCCTCTGAATGCCAGGGCTGAAAGGCGTTCCTGTGTCAGAACTTTCAATGCCTGGGCTAAGGTCAGTCCGGTGCCCGCTACCGCTGCGACACCTGCTCCCTGGTATGCCCTGACCGCATCGATCAAACCCAGGCCTTTGTCGATTTGCCCGGTTTGAATATACGCCTCGGCAAGCATCAACGCATTCTCTTCATAGGTAGGGCCAATATATACTTCAAGACCGCCTACCTGCCTGGAGCCCAGGATCTGGATCCCGGTTAGTCCCGCACTCACTCCGTCCACCAGGCTGTACCGGGTCGAGTTGGTATTCGCATCACCTGTAAAAATCCCATTGGCAGTACTAAAATTGGCCAACCGTTCATCGCCGGCCTGGAATTGCTGAACCAATCTTTCACTTACTTTATACGTGGAGTTCTGGTTACTGGTCGCACACAAAGAAGCTACCGTGCCGCTCGGAGCGGTAAAAAATGAATTCGTGGCTGTCGATCTTCCTGTAAATACATTGTCGCCGTTCTGGACCCCTGCCTGACAATAGCTGATGATCGCTGCCCAGTCGGCGGATGCAATAGCAGGGATGCTGGCGCCGGTGATGGTAGCGCTTGGATTGCCATTTACAAAGGGCGACAATCTATTGAGCAGGATATTTCTTGCCAACATAGTATTGATCGTGCCGATCCATTGTGCGGTGGTCAAAGGAAGACCGAGACCTACCTGGCATTGCACCGGTATCAGCTCCGTAATGACCGCGGTATAGTCACCCTGGTTTGCAATGCCTTTCAACTGGCCCAAGGCAGCACTTAACAGGCTGTCGGATTGTGCAATGATAGCCGTATGGCTCACAAACTGGTTGTTGATCACATTGGGTTTATCTTCGATCAGGCCGGCATAGTACAGCGTTCCGAGCTGTGCATACGCATACCCTTTCCACCAATAGCACCAGGCCTTGACCGTTGCCACTTTATCTGCGCTTAAGTCGCTTACATTGGGAAGTTGGAGCAATACCGTATTCATTACATTGATCATAGCATACATATTGGTCCATTCATAATACAAGGCATTGTTCGCAGACGCTGTGGCAGCTGCAGTGTTATAACTCCTGATGATAGAAACCTGCGGACTAGAGTTGGTAACAACGGTGCCCGGGTCGCCGACCGGATCGGGTGTAAAGCTGTCCGGAACACCCATGGTCGTAGTTTGGTTATTGGAACCGGCGCCTCCTCCTACTACATCACCCATCAGTTCGTGGTATCCCCAGGGCAAAGAGAAGTAGCTGTTGCCCAACCAGCCGTCACCATAGTTGAACCCGTTCCAGTAAACGCCGCCCATCGCGTAAGCTGTAATACCCTTTTCATTGGTCACATTTCCGGCAAGGGTAGGCGAATTGGGATTGATCTGATTTAGCTGCTTCTTGCATGAGCTCGCCAGTGCGATCATGATAAAAAACGCCGTATAAATCCGTATTGGAAGAATTATTTTTTGCATTGTCGGTGCGTTTTAGTGGTTAGAGATTAATGTTGATAGTAGCCTGGTACGCTTTCAGGTTAGGAATGGTGCTGTGATCGATACCCCGGTCAAATGCCGAGTTGGAAGATCCGGAGCTGATCTCAGGGTCCAGGCCGGGGTATTTAGTGATCGTCCACAGGTTTCTGCCGCTCAGCACCAGTTGGCATTTTTTAAGCCAACCCTGTGAGATAAATCTTGCAAAGTCAACGCCAACCGATACGTTCCTCAACCTCCAGAAAGACGCGTCGTGATAGAAAAGGCTCTTGGTTATATTGTTGCCGACGCCGCGTGCCGTCGTTCCCAATCCGTAATAAGCACTGGCATAATAAGCGGTCCAGGCGCCTTTTTGGCCATTGATCGTCACCGGCTTATCCCAATCACCGCTGATCCCTTCCCTGTACAACCACTCATCTGTCTGATCATACAGGTGAGAGCCGTAGATCCAGTCCCACTGGAATCCCAGGGTTATGAATCCTTTGTAGCTAACGCTGTTGATAAAAGAGGAGGTGAGTTTTGGATTGGGGTCGCCCAGCACCGTTGGCTCATCGGAGATATATAACCATTTCGATTTGTTATTGACTACATAACCGCTGCTGGCAATAGAATAATCGCCCTGGTTTGCGGTGGGTATGAAGGGGGTCTTCCCATCTGCCCTCAATTGGTTCACGCTGGTCAACATCTTGTAACCATAGATCTGGCCGATCTTGGTTCCGGCCCTCAGAACTTCGCTCGATGAGCCCGCCCCGGTTGTCAGCGGGATATCTCCGCCTACGATATTATCGATGATCGAGGTCTGGTGGCCGAAATTGGCGGTAAAGTCCCAGTTCCAGGTCTTGGTCTGGACCACCGGGATATTCACCGACAGTTGCCAACCCTTGGAATGCATCGTGATGACATTGTCAATGATATTGGACGAACCAGTGGATACCGGCAACACCCGTGGAAAAATGGCATTATCCGTGTGTCGCTTCCAGTAAGAGAAAGAGAAATTCAGACTTTTAAACCAGCTGCCCTGTTGGCTTGGCGCCACGGTAAAGTCAGTTCCATATTCCGTTTCAGCCGAGACTTCCACCCCTAATGCAGGGTTATTGGCTGTCGTTGGATTAGCATAAGCGCCCTGGCTTCCTGTTGGTTGTCCGTTCAGAGTGGGTTGTCTTTGATAAGCGCCAGGTTGAATACCGGCCTTACCGTAAGAAGATCTCAATTTAAAGTTGGGCAGCACATCACGTATCCCTTCCCAGAAGTTAAAGGACGGCAGGTTGATATAACCATTTACATGCGGGAAGGTGAACGGTGTATGACCTTCACCAAAAGCCGAAGAATAATCCGTCCGGAAACCGCCCGCCACACCGGCCCAGCTGCCGATGTCAAATTTCTGATCCACGATATAGCCATAAGTTACCTTGGTTTCATTGTATAGCGTGATCAGCGACTGCGACTGCGTTGAGAGGAACGCGAACGGTGGCTGCAAGGGTAAGGAATAACCGTTGAAGCTTATCTCCTTATAAACATCCTTTCTGAAATCATACCCTGCAAACGTAGTAGATTGAATAGGCAACTTCAGATGGAAGTCATTTTCAAAATCCAATTTGATCGTAGCACCTGTAAATAGGTTTTGCTTGGTTTGGTCGTACTGAAAGTTATTAATCTCACCGGTATTATCGGTGCCATTATTATAAGAAGACCAGGTACTGTAGTATTGAGAGTTGGCGTTCAGGCTCTGATTATAGTAGGTCCAGATATCATTTTCATTCTTATAGGTGACCCCATAACGGCCGTTCAGGGTAACAAATTTGTTTAACTTGTAACTGGCCTCAAAACTTTGGATGATATCATATCGCTTGCCATCACCTTTACTGTAATATTTTTGATAAAAAGGATTAAATGCATTGGCGCCGATATTGATATTGGAAATATAGTAGCCGGCGGCAGGAAGCCCTCCGGCGATAGTGTCTTCCAGGCTAAAAAAGGAAGGGGTATTCAGGAATCCATATACAGAGCCCACACTGGCATTGCTGGTACCATAACCGTAACCGGCATATCCGATCCCTCCTCCCCCGCCGGGAGCTCCTAACCCGGGATGCATCGTATTCTTTGAATAAGCCAGATTCGTGATCGAACGAAAGGTCAGACCTTTGGCCAATTCCATTCCAAGGTTGGCGGTAATATTCGTTCTGTCTATATAGCCATTGTCCTTCAGCAAAGCAGAGTTTGTCCTGTTATTCGCAATGGCGATATTGTAATCTGCTTTCTCGTTACCACCCCCAATGGACAAAGAATTGTTGTAAGAAGGGGCGCTCTGAAATACCTGTTTAAAATGGTCATAATAGTGCAGGCTCCCCTTATAAGTCTGATTGTTTTGATTCAAGGGATCCAGTATTCCGTAGCGGGAATGGCTGGAACCTTCGCCGGAGACGGCGTCGGGATTATTTTCTGAACCGTAACGGTAAGCCATATCTCCCAGTATCGTCCCGGTTGCCGGATCGATCGTCAACGCGTCTCCTTTGTTGAAACTACCTTGCGTATCATAGGCAATGATATTCCCGTTCGCATCCGTCAGATAAGGATGCAGAGCGGAGTTGCGGAAATGCCCACTGTTAATAAAAGAGGACGACCCATAACTGGAGGAAAAGTTAATGGTCATTTTACCCTTGCTTCCCTTTTTGCTGAAGATCTGGATAACTCCATTGGCCCCCTGGGCGCCGTACAAGGAGGCAGAAGCGGCGCCTTGTACAATCTCCACTCTTGCGACCTGCGAAAGATCGAGTGTGCTTAAGTTAGCAAAGGGAATTTCCACTCCATCCAATAACACCAGGGGCCTTGTTCCACCCTGAACAGTGTTGATACCTCTTAAAACGATGTTCACCTGGTCGCCGGGGTTGCCGGAGACGGTCGAGATCTGGGCTCCGGCGACTTTGCCGATCAGGGCCTGATCGATCGAAGCTATTGGCACCGGTGGCAATTTGTCCCCGCTGACGCTTTCGACCGCAAAACCCAGGTTTCGTTTGGATGTAGCAACGCCCACCCCGGTGACCACCACTTCGCTAAGTGACTTGGAGTCAGTATTGAGCTGAATGGATAAATTAGTAGCATTACCTACCTTTACCGCCTTGGATTCATATCCTATCCCGGTGATAATAAGGACATTAGCGTCCAAAACATCCAATTTGAACGAGCCATCGAAGCCGGCGCTGGTACCCATATTGGTACCCTTGATCTTAATAGTTGCCGATGGAACGGGAGCGCCTGAAGGGTCTGTGACCTTACCGGTGATTTGCCTCTTTTGGGCAAATAATCCGGTGGTGACGAGCAATAGGATGCCCGTCATCAGTTGATGAAGATTTCTCATGTGAGTAGTAGGTTTTGTTTAAAAACTAATAAATAGGCAAAAGCAAAAGGGAGTGCTTAGCAAAAATTGACGAAAGTGAAGATGATTATTCCATGGTAGGATAGGTAAAAGGGCAAACATATTACAAAATTGTACATGTTTGTTTTGTTAATGCAAATTAATATATTTTAACTCTATTTTAATATTAGTGAAAGATATTTTTTTTTCTCATTCATTGCAAAGTGGATTACATTTGACAAAAAGGCAGGCCGCTGACCAAAAAGACAGGGAAATTGGAAGGCATTTTGAAGGCCTCGTGTGCATGTTAATTTTCAATTGTTTACCCGGTTCTTTTCCCCTCGCCCCTCTCGTACCCGCCTCCATGTCTTACGTCATAAATACTTTATTGTCAATTATTTAAGAGCGTGTTTTTCCGCTTTCAAACCCTACTTTTGGGGGTTTTAAAGTTATTCACACCCTCAAAAATTTATTTTGTTATGTGGCGCTAATTTGTAATTTAGTGCAAGAATTTAATGGGTTAGTAAGTAAGGGGCCGGCGATTTAGCTGGCCCTTTTACTTTTTCAGCAGACTCGTAACATCCACATCTTTTTTGCGGACGATCCTCTCTATTTTCTTCTTCATGGCGACCATTTTATTCCTCTTTGCACATCTTTTACACCATTTTTATTCCTTCTCACGCATCTCTTAACATATTTCATTCCTTCATTGCACATCTTTCACGCTACCTTGATCATCTCCTCTGGAAAAATGTGACCTTTACTGCATGAGCAAAATAAAAACAGCCTTCTTCTGTAGCAACTGTGGTTATGAAAGCGCTAAATGGTCCGGTAAATGTCCTTCATGCGATCAATGGAACACTTTTGTCGAAGAGGTCATCACAAAAGATAACCGCCTGGCTGAAACTGATTGGAAAAAAAACACTGCAGGTAAAAAAGATGTCCGCACCATATCCCTTAACGAAGTAGTAAGCGCGGAAGAAAAAAGGATCATCACCGCTGATGCAGAGCTTAACAGAGTGTTAGGAGGTGGCATCGTAACGGGGAGCATTGTACTGGTTGCAGGAGAGCCCGGCATTGGTAAAAGTACGTTGTTCCTGCAGAATGGATTGCTGTTGAAAGACCACACCGTCCTTTATATCAGTGGTGAGGAGAGTGAGCAGCAGATAAAGATGCGGGCCGACAGGCTGAAGATGCAGAATGATCAGTTCTATTTGCTAACAGAGACCTCTACACAAGCCATATTCCAGGAGATAAAAAAATTAAAGCCCGACCTGGTGATCGTAGACTCGATCCAGACACTGCAATCTCCTTATATCGAGTCCTCCGCGGGCAGTGTATCGCAGATAAGAGAGTGTACATCGGAGCTCCAGCGATTTGCCAAGGACAGTCACACACCCGTGTTCCTCATCGGTCATATCACAAAAGATGGCGGCATCGCCGGTCCTAAGATCCTCGAACATATGGTCGACACCGTCCTTCAGTTCGAAGGGGACAGACATTATGCCTATCGTATACTGCGCACCTTGAAGAACAGATTTGGCAGCACCGCCGAGCTCGGTATTTATGAAATGACCGAAGACGGGATGCGGGGAGTAAGCAACCCCAGCGAACTCCTGATCACTCAAAAGGAAGAGCAGCTCAGCGGCATTGCCATCGCTGCCACCATCGAAGGGCTGCGGCCTCTCCTCATCGAAGTACAGGCCCTGGTAACGCCGTCCGTTTACGGCACACCTCAAAGGACAGTCAGCGGCTTCGATCTTCGCCGGCTGCAATTACTACTGGCCGTATTGGAAAAAAGAGGCGGCTTTCATTTTGGAGTAAAGGATGTCTTTCTCAACATCGCCGGAGGACTGAAAGTAGAAGACCCTTCCATCGACCTCGCCGTGTTATGCGCCCTCCTCAGCTCATATGAGGACACACCCCTGTCCCCTCATTACTGTTTCTCAGGTGAAGTAGGGCTCAGCGGCGAGATAAGAGCCGTCGGCCGTGTCGAACAACGGATAGCCGAGGCCGAAAAGCTGGGCTTCGAAAAGATCTTCGTCAGCAGATATAATGTCAAAGGACTCAACAACCAGAAGTTCAACATTCAAATAGTGCCCGTGGGAAGAGTGGAAGAGGTATATCAGTATCTTTTTTAGTACCCGCCCCACACACAATGTTCAGCCCGCCCATGCGTTTCATAACGGGCCTAAGGCCCCTTGTCCGAAGGACCATCATCGAATCTTTCCGGAAACGGGCTACATTTCCGGAAGGCCCGTTTCCCGGACATTTAATCGGTCATTTTATTCGTACATTTATCACAATGCGTAATCGCTGTCTGTTTATACCGTTGTTCGCCGCCCTTGCCCTTTTTTCCTGCAGGAAAGATAGCTTTATCACCAGTAAGGACGCCATCGTCCGTCTCAGCGCCGACACACTGTTTTTCGACACCGTATTTGTCTCCACCGGCAGTATAACCGAAGCCGTCAAAGTGATCAATGGCAATGATCAGAAACTTCGTTTGTCAGATGTAAAGCTGATGGGAGGGAGTCAATCTTATTTCTCCATCAATATCAACGGGGCGCCGGGATCCGTGCGACAGAATATAGAGCTCGAGGCCGGTGATTCCATCTATATTTTCGTGGCTGTCAGCATCCAGCCAAATGCGGCGAACCTTCCGTTCATTATACAGGATAGTATACAGGTAGCCTTTAATGGCGTGTCTCAATATATCCAGCTCCAGGCTTGGGGCAAGAATGCCCATTTTCTGCGCAGCCAGGTCATCGAGGGGAATGTCACATGGGATAACACATTGCCCTATGTTATTCAGGGGGGATTGCAGGTCGATACGAATGCTACCCTCACTATTCCCGCCGGATGCCGCATTTATTTGCACGCCGATGCTCCCTTCTTAGTAGACGGCACCCTGAAAGTACAGGGAGCAAAAGGTGATAGCAATCATGTTATCTTCCGGGGGGACAGGCTGGATGATCCTTATCGGGATTTTCCAGGCGGCTGGCCCGGTATTTATTTCAGAGCGGCAAGTAAAGGCAGCAGCCTGAAATATGCGGATATAAAAAATGCATACCAGGCCGTCGTGTCCGCAGGTTCACCTTTAGGTTCGCCGTCTCAGCTAACCCTCGAACAATGTATCATCGACAACAGTTATGATGCCGGCATAATGGGCATACAGACCAGCATTCAGGCCAGCAATTGTCTGATCAGCAACTGTGGTAAGGATATAGTCCTGAATTATGGAGGGAATTATCAATTCCTCCATTGCACCGCCGTCGGTTTCTCCAATGATTATATCACCCATTCGCAGCCCGTTCTCTTCGTCAGTAATAATATCACACAGGACGATGGAACATCGCTGAACGCCGACCTTTCCGCCGACTTCATCAATTGTATCTTCTGGGGCGCCAGCGGGACAGTGGATAATGAAGTACAGCTTTCGCGGCAGGGATCTACAGCTTTCCATGTAGGCTTTTCGAATTGCGACTGGAAAGTAAAGTCTGCACCCGCCGATGCCACCGTCTCCAATATGATCACAAACACCGACCCCCAGTTCGACAGCGTCAATAATTCCAAACGTTATTACGATCTTCATCTCCGGGCTGCATCACCTCTTATAGATAAAGGTATTAGCTCATCCCTTACCATAGATTTGGATGGTTATCCCCGGCCTGTAGGATTGCCCGATCCGGGTTGTTATGAGCATCAGTAGATCGGCCCGCCTGTTGACCACCCGTGATCCTACCATGCCGTTGAACGCCCCGTTCCCGCCGTACGATAACCCACCCCAACCATCCGGAGGAAATGCCGCCTGTCATTCAAATTTGTCTCTAACTTAAAGATTAGCGTTCCTTCTATATCACTCTTTCACAATATCGATTTACCTTTATTGTCTAAAATCAACTTTCTATGTTACGCGCACTATTGCTTTCGATGTTTCTGGTAGCCGGTGTTACAAGCGTCTATGATTTCAAGGTACCGGGGCTGGATGGAAAAACCATCGATCTTGCCAGCTTCAAGGGGAAAAAATTATTGATCGTGAATACCGCGTCGAAATGTGGATTTACGCCGCAATATGCCGACCTGGAAAAGCTGTACGAGCAGTACAAGGACAAGCTCGTCATCATAGGCTTCCCCGCCAACAATTTCCATCAGCAGGAGCCCGGCACCAATACAGAGATCAGCGAATTCTGTAAAAAGAACTATGGTGTCACTTTCCCCATGGCCGAAAAGGTGGATGTCATCGGAGAAAACACACATCCTCTTTTTAAATATCTGACCGAAGAGGCTAAGAAGATGGGAGTTGCCGACCCTGTCATCGGCTGGAACTTTACCAAATTCCTCATCGATGAGAAGGGGAAGCTTATAGCAGTATTCCCCAGTAAGGTCAAGCCCATGGATGAGCAGATCACGAAGTATTTGAATTAAACGCATCCCAGCACGATAGGAGACCCTGAAAAGGGTCTCGTCCGAAGGACAGACATCAGCGGTTTGCAGGAATTGGGCTATATTTTGCTGGAGACCAATTCCTGCACATTATCTGACCCGGCCGACCGCCGGGTTTTTTTTATATTTGCCCCCTATGTCATTTACTAATGTCATCGGGCAGGGAGAGATCAAGGAAAAGCTGGTCGAACTGGTCCAGCACAATCGGCTGAGTCATGCACTTCTCTTCCTTGGCAACGAAGGCAGCGGCGCCCTGTCGCTCGCCCTGGCATTTGCCCAGTATACTGTTTGCGAAAAGGTGAGCAAGCTCCAGTCCGCTCCCGCCGGCGCCTCTCTTTTTGAAGACGCCGGCCCATCCCTGTTTGGAGACGAACCCACCACCCTTGCCAAACCCTCCCTGTCCGGGGACAAGTCCGCCGCCCCCCTTCCTCCCGACGCCTGCGGGGTCTGTCCCGCCTGTGTCAAAGCCGCAAAGCTGATACACCCCGATATTCACTTTTCCTATCCCGTCATTCCCCGCAAGCCAGGTGATAAACCCGTGAGCACCGACTATATCAGCGAGTGGAGGGAATTTGTAAAGCAATACCCCTATGGCAATGCCTATGACTGGCTTCAATTCATCGGGGCCGAGAACAAACAGGGGAATATCACCGCCCACGAATGTAATGACATCATCCATAAGCTAAGCCTTAAGAGCTTCGAGAGTGGATATAAGATCCTCGTCATGTGGATGCCCGAATACCTGGGTAATGAGGGTAACAAGCTGCTCAAGCTCATCGAAGAGCCACCCGCGAATACCTTATTTATATTGGTAGCCGAAAATGAGTCGCTTATCCTTCAGACCATCCTGTCCAGGACCCAATTGGTTAAAATACCCCTTCCCGACACAAAGGATATTGAAAAAGCGCTTATTGAGCGGGCAGGGGTCGTAGCCGAACAGGCCCGGCAGATTGCCGTCCTTTGTGAGGGCAACTATCATGAGGCGCTGCAATCGATCCGTCATGCTGAAGACGACTGGCAGGGTATCCTCCGGGAATGGCTGAATGCCATCCTTAAGAACGGTCCCATCGCCCAGGTCAAATGGATCGATGAGATCAGCAAGTCCGGAAGGGAGAGGCAAAAGCAGTTCCTCCGGTATTTCAACCACCTGCTGGAGCAAGCCATCCGCCTCCGGTATATGGGAGACGCAGCCCCCGCCATTCCCGACAACGAGCGGGACATTGCCATGAGACTGAATAAGATAGCAGATATTGCCCAACAAAGGGCCATCATCGAGGAGCTCGACAGGGCCGCCTATTACATCGAACGGAATGCCCACGCAAAAATGCTTTTTCACGCGCTGACCATTAAATTATATCATATCCTGGCGGATCGGACCGTTACATTCGTGAATTAAATCATTGATTATGAGCCTTTCTGACTTCATCGGTGCAGCAGGGGTAACGTTGCTCCTTTTGGCCTTCTTTCTCAATCTCTTCAAGATCGTCACCCAGGACAGCCGTGTATATATATTATTGAATATCCTCGGGGCAGGCATTTCCTGCTATGCCTCTTTTCTCATTCAATACACCCCCTTTATCATCCTCGAGGCAGTTTGGTGCCTCGTAGCCGTAGCCGCCCTGGTCAAAGGCGCCCGGCAAAGTCAGTAGCTCGGAAATTTGGCCCGTTTTCACTGTATAATAGTATATTTTTCCCGGAATTAATGTCTCTCTCAATGGCCGGGAAGAACCTAGCCAACATTAACTCATCGCCCAGCAGTCGGATCCGGCCGTTGATCAATTCTTTGCCAATTGGGTATTTTAATGTAGGTTTGATAATGGCCCCGGAACAGGGCCTGTGAAAAGAGGCTGACCCGGACGGATAGATATTGTGGGAAAGGGGAGGCCGCAGGAACAGAGATACATTGCACCTGACATAAACGGACCACCGATCCGTCGGCCATAACCGCAAGGTTACGGTCGAGGAGGAGCGTGTCGGAACAGCTCCGACGAAGACCTCCAATCATAAGCTGTACGCCGGGGATGGATTATTTTTCGGAGTTAGTCATCACCGGGGTACCACTATATATAGCTTCATACGTCAGTAGCATTCTTCTGCCTGCGACAAGATAGCCTTCTTTCACGCCATGCGTACCTTCAATTAGGTCCGCAGAGGCGAAAATTTCTAATTGTTAATTTGTTTTGGATATGGGATGTAGCAATTGCGGTACAGCCAAAGGGGGAAAACCATCTGGCTGTAAAAGTAACGGAGGGTGTAGTACGGGTGGATGCAATCGACTGAATGTCTACGACTGGCTGGCAAATCTACCGTTTAGCGACCCGGACAGCAGCTGCCGGATCGTAGAAGTGAGCTTTAACAGGGGCAGCCGTAAGGATTTTTACCGAAATACAACTACCCACCTCTTTGAAAAGGGAGATATGGTCAGTGTCGAAGGTGTCAGCGGTTTTGACGTGGGCCAGGTGACGATGACTGGTGAAATGGTCAGACTGCAAATGAAGAAAAAAGACGTGGACGAACGCAATCCGGAAATAAAAAAGGTCCTCCGCCGGGCCTCCGATAAGGACCTGGAGATCATGCAGCAGAACAAAAGCCGTGAAAGGGATGCCCTCACCCGGAGCCGCGCCATCGCCCGCCAGCTCAAACTGGAGATGAAAATGAGCGAGGTAGAGATCCAGGCCGACGGCAGAAAGGCAACGTTCTTCTATATCGCGGATGACAGGGTGGATTTCCGCGAGCTCATCAAGCTATATGCAGGCGAATTCCGCCTGAAGGTGGAAATGCGGCAGATCGGCGCCCGGCAGGAAGCCGCCAAAGTCGGCGGTATTGGCAGCTGTGGCAGGGAATTATGCTGCAGCACCTGGCTCAGCGATTTCAGGTCCGTGAATACTACCGCCGCACGCTATCAGAACCTGTCCATCAACCAGAGCAAGCTCAGCGGTCAGTGCGGCCGGTTAAAATGCTGCCTGAATTACGAGCTCGACACCTACCTGGATGCATTACAGAACTTCCCCGACAATGCCGAGACGCTGCAGGTAGCAAAAGGAACAGCTATTCTTATCAAGAAAGATATCTTCAAAAATCTCATGTGGTATGTGCTGCCGGACAGCAATAAACAATACCCGCTTACTATTGAAAGAGTTAGAAAGATCCGGCAGCAGAATCTCCAAAACGTCGTGCCCGAAAACCTCGAACCCGTAGAGGTGAGCACCGGCAAGCCGAAAGAAGATGAGAGCGGCTTTGTAGATCTTGTTGGACAGATCAGCCTGAAGACACTGGAAAAGGCCGACAGAAAAAAGAAGCATGGCCAGCATCACAAACATGGTCAGCGTCAGGCACAGCAGCAAGCTGGTCAGCCCGGTAAGCCGCCAGGCGGCGGACAAGGCCGGGGCAATAATGACCACGGCGGCAGCGGTAAGGACAAGGAAGGCAAGACACCTCCTCCACCACCACCCCAACGAGGCAGACGCAGATAAGTATCTGTTTTTGTTAAAGTTTTCACCGGCAGAACCACAATCGTCACTGCTTGTTAAATTTATGTATTGTTTGTACCTTACAAACGCTTAAAACTCTATAACTATGGCACTTTTTGAATCCGGAAATCCAACCCTGTCGGAAAAGATCTTTAGAACTTCTATAGATGGACGCGCTGCTTATGGTCAGATGACTGTAAGAGGGTCTATGCAGAAATTTGGCTTATTGTTATTGCTCGTAGTGGCCGGCGCAGGCTATACCTGGAAACTATATTATTCCGGCGCTGGCGCAACGATGCTGACCTTTGCCCTGGTCGGGTTCGTCGGTGGCCTGATATGCTACTTTGGGATGGTCTTCAAACCCGAATGGTCTAAGTTCCTGGCTCCGGTCTATGGCATTTTAGAAGGTTTTTTATTAGGTGGTCTTTCTGCACTCATCAATGAAATGTTCAAAAAGAATTATCCGAACATTATAGTGACGGCAGTGCTGCTGACATTTGGTGTAGCCTTCGCTGTATTCCTGTTGTACAATTTCAGGATCATACGGGCTACTCAAAAATTCAGGGCGATCATACTTTCGTCCCTTGTGGGAATTGGTATTTTTTACCTGATAAATATGGTCCTCTCATTGTTCCACGTCTACATTCCCTTTATGCAATGGGGCAATAACAGCATGCTGGCCATCGGTATAAACCTCTTTATCGTAGTCATCGCGGCGCTGAGCCTCGTGCTGAATTTCGACCAGATCGAGACAGGCGAACAGATGGGCGCTCCGAAATACATGGAGTGGTACAGCGCGTTTGGACTACTGGTCACTTTAGTGTGGTTGTACCTCGAGATCCTCAAGCTGTTGAGCAGGTTTTCGAGCAATAGGAATTAACTTTTGAACTAGCAATATCGAAAAGGGGCCAAATCAAATGGCCCCTTTTTTTCTAACCCTAATATTTCAAATATTTAGTCCCTCAAAACCCATCCCCATCCAATAAATTCCCCAATCCTCCCAGCATGCTCCCCTCCTCCCTGCGATGCCCAAATTGAGGACTGTACTGTATAATACGACTGGCCAGCCGGCTGATAGGCAGCGACTGCAGCCACACCTTACCCGGACCACGCATCACCGCAAAGAACAACCCCTCCCCGCCAAACATCCAGTTGCGTATCCCACGAATAAATTGGATGTCAAAATCAACACTAGGCTGAAACGCCACCACACACCCCGTATCCACCTTCAAGATCTCCCCCGACCGAAGCTCCTTTTCTATAATATACCCGCCCGCATGCACAAAAGCCATTCCATCTCCCTCCAGCTTCTCCATGATAAACCCCTCCCCACCAAACATCCCTGTACCCAGCCTGCGCTGAAAGGCAATACCGATACTCACCCCTTTCGCAGCACAAAGAAAAGCATCCTTCTGCGCAATGATCGTCCCGCCCAGCTGCTGCAGGTCCAGCGGAATGATCTTACCCGTATAGGGCGCCGCGAAGCTCACTCTCTTTTTACCCTGCCCGATATTGGTAAATGCCGTCATAAAAAGATTCTCCCCTACCAGCACACGCTTGCCCGCATTCATCAATTTCCCCAACAAGCCGCCCTGCTGCGACTGGGCCGATCCATCTCCGAAAATGGTCTGCATCTCAATGCCATCATCCATCATCATAAATCCACCCGGCTCGCCAATGACCGTCTCATTAGGATCCAGCTCTACCTCCACAAATTGCAGCTCTTCGCCAAATATCTTATAGTCTATTTCATGATTGTTGCGCATGGTAAATTTTTTTAGTAAATTAATTCATAATGGCTGTCCCAATAGTTAAATATGGAGAATGGCTCCCAAACACCCAAAAAAAGCCGCCCACCAAATGATGAACGGCTTTCAGTTTTTCCAGACTATGCGGCAGGTCCTTCCTAAAGGAGATCCATTCTACAAAAATTTTCAAACAACTGACCCGGGCAGCCCCAGGCCGCAACACCTAATTTAAAACCAGCTGCCTATCCATGCTTCATTCACACCCTTTCCCCTCAGCTTCCTTCTCCTCCTCGCCTTTTCAGACCCGTGACGTATCATCGTGATAAATATTAACAGCAGGAACAGGAAGGTAAAGGGTGGTATCCCCATGAAGGATATCCATTTCCCACCCCAGTGACGACGCATAGGTCTTCTCAGCCTCTCCGCGATCAGATACATGCTCGGCACGATCACCAGCGTCATAAAGAAGGCAAATGCCAGACCAAAGATGATAGTCCAGGACAAGGGCTTCCAGAACACCGCATTGTCGCCGCCAAAATAAATATGCGGGTTCAGCTCGGAGAACAGCGTGACGAAATTGATATTGAATCCAACCGCCAGTGGTATCAGAGCCAGGATCGCAGCCATCGCCGTCAGCAAGACGGGAATGATACGTGTCTTACCCGCCTCGATAGCCGCCTCGCGCGTTTTCATACCCCTTGATCGCAGCTCGTCCGTAAACTCAATCACAAGGATACCATTCTTTACCACGATGCCCGCCAGACCCACGATACCAAGACCCGTCATGATCACAGAGACCTCCATTTTGGTGATGGCAAATCCAAGGATGACACCAATAACACTAAACAATATCTCCGTAAGGATGATCACCGACTTGCTCACCGAGTTGAACTGTAACACCAGCACGATGAGTATCGCCATGAGGGCAATGACCAACGCCTTGAGCAGGAATTGTCCCGTCTCCTTTTGCTGCTCCCCTTCACCCGTCTGCTTAATGGTGACATCATCCGGCTTTTTCTTAAATTCCTCAATGGATTTGGCCAGATCGATATTGACAGCCGTTGGCGTATATCCATTCAATACATTACTACGCAGCGTAATAACCCGCTTCTGATTCTTTCTCTTCACACTGCCCAGCGTGCTCGTATAGTCGATCTTCACCAGCGAGCTGATAGGTACATTTTTGATCCGTCCCTGATTAGCCATATCCCTGAACGTGATATTCATGTTCAGCAGGTCCACCAGGTTCTTTCTTTGCTCTTCCTTATTGCGTATCTGTATCTTATATTCTTCCTTCCCTTCCTTGATCTTGGAGGACTCTTTTCCGAAGAGGGCTGTGCGCAAAGCCTGACCCACCTGGGCCGAGCTCACTCCTTCCGTATTGGCCCGCTGCCTGTCCACCATGAGCGTGACCTCGGGATTGGTAAGATCGATATCCATTTTAAGTTCCTCCACACCCGGCGTTTGGATGGAATCCAGGTAGTTCTTCATCGAAACAGCCGTCTTGATCAGGTCGTCAAAGTCCTCGCTGGCTATTTCGATATTGACAGGCGGATCCGTAGGAGGTCCATTTTGTTCCTGGTCGACAGATATCTCTGCGCCGGGTATACCCTTCATCACATGCCGGATGGAATCCAAAAGAGGCGCCGTGTGAATGCCATTACGCAATCCAAACTCCACGAAAGACACCTGTATACGGCCCAATTCGCTGCGAGTGCTTCGATCACCGCTGGTAGGATCGTTGGCGCCGATGGCCACGTTGCTGATGACACTCTCCACCACAGGGTTCTTTTTACCATTCTCCATACCCAGTACCCTGTACACCCTTTGTTCCAGCACCTTGGTGACCGAGTCCGTATAATCCACGTTGGTCCCCACCGGCAGCTTGAGATATACATACACCTGGTTGGGGTCTCCCTTGGGGAAGAATACTACCGCGGGACCGCGTACATTAAAGAGCCAGAATGAAAAGAGCAGCATGCCGAAAGTTCCCACCAGCAGCCAGGCCGGCCGCCAACCCTTCAGGGCCCAGCGCAGCAGGCTTTCATAATGTCCCATGATCCAGGGCAATACCCTGTTCTGGAACGCATGTATCATTCCTTCGAAAACAAACTTGTTCAGAATGGTGAGGATGACCAGGAACAGCAGCAGATTACCCAGGAAGGGAATATGGAACACGTCGAACAATATCCCAAAGACCACCGCGATCCAGAAACCCGGAGTCTTGAACATGCCCGCTTTCGACTTCTTTTTACCTTCCCCTTCCGGATGGTTCATAAAGTCCACCGCAAACACCGGGTTCATGATAAAGGCTACTACCAGCGAGGCCGTCAGCGTAAAGATCAACATGGCCGGTAGATAGACCATGAACTTACCGATGATGCCCGGCCAGAACAGCAGCGGGAAGAAGGGCGCCAGCGTCGTGACCGTACCTGCCAGCACCGGAACAAACACTTCTCCGGCCGCCATCATAGCAGCCCTGGTGGAGGTGATCTGACCCTTGCCCTGTGTGAAGATGCGGTGCGTGTTCTCGATGACCACGATGGCGTCATCCACGATGATACCCAGTCCGAAGAGCAGCGCGAACAGCACGATAAAGTTCAACGTCACATGCGTGCCGATGATCAGGTCCGCCGCCGGCAGGAACACAAAGGCCACGAACATGCTCAATGGCACCGACAACGCCACGAAGAAGGCATTCACCACACCCATAAAGAACATGAGGATGATGAGCACCAGCATAAAGCCAATGACGATCGAGTTCACCAGGTCGTTAAAGGAAGTACGGGTCTTGCTGCTCATATCCCCCGTCACTGCTACGGTGAGATCCTGCGGCAGGTCCTTCTTCATCTCTTCCACCGTAGCTTTCACCTGGTCCGAGGTCTCGATAAGGTTTTCTCCGCTGCGTTTGATGATATTCAGCGTCACCACGTTCTTGCCATCCAGACGGGCATAGCTCTCCCTGTCCTTGATCGTATCCTTGATCGTTGCGATATCCTTTAAATACACCGAGCCCCCCGCAGGGTTGCGTATAATGATCTGCGCGATGTCCTCTGCGGTATGGAACTGACCCTTCAGCTGAAGGTTGCGTTTCATGGTGCCCACATCCAGCAGCCCCCCCGAGATATCCAGGTTCTCTCCTTTCACCGCATTGTCGATATCGTCAAAGTTGATATTGGAGGCGCGCATTTTATAGTTGTCCACATTGATCTGGAACTCGCGTTCCGGGGCGCCTACGATGTCTACCCTGTTCAGCTGGGAGAGGTCTTCCAGCTTATCTTTCATGTCGTCGGCAAATTTCTTCAGCCGCTGCTGGTCATAGTCGCCACTGATATTGACATACATGATCGGCTGGTCCGAAAAGCTCACTTCCAGCGCCGTCGGCTCCTGTGTAAGATTGGTCGGCAGGTCCTGCTTGGCCTTGTCGATGGCGTCCTTTACTTTCTGTAATGCCACGTCCACCTTTACATCCGTCTCGAACTCCACCATGATGGCGGAATAATCCTGCTGCGAAGTGCTCGTGAATTTATTGATCTTGGCGCCCGTGATGGACTTGATCTGCTTCTCAATAGGACGGGTGACGAGGTTCTCCATGTCCTTTGGCGAGTTGCCCGTATAAATAGTGGACACATAGATAGTGGGTATCACGATGTCCGGGAACTGTTCCTTTGGCAGGGTCATGAACTGGAATACACCCCAGCCGCTGACGACCAGCATCAGCAGGTAGATGGCTGTTTTATTCTTTACCGCCCAGGTAGTGGCGATAAAGTCCTTGAACTTGCCGGTGATATTTTCTAAAACGCTCATACAGTTATTTTTTTTGGACCTATGGTCCGCTTGTCAATGTTGTCGGCCGACGAACCCTGGGTCCGCCCGGCGCTGCTATTGTATTGTGATCGGCTGTCCTTCGTACAATCCCTGGAATCCATCCGTGATCAGCTGATCGCCCAGATCCAGTCCACCTGTGACCT
>Ga0207671_10002079_pt1 | contig 21911 bp, 19 predicted proteins | sample KBSC24metaG_FD_184352 | JGI IMG/M metagenome (GOLD analysis project Ga0207671, IMG submission 184352) | Corn rhizosphere microbial communities from Kellogg Biological Station, Michigan, USA - KBS C2-4 metaG (SPAdes) (version 2) | ecosystem: Host-associated > Plants > Roots > Rhizosphere > Soil... | reverse complement strand
CGGCTCGCGATGAAACGCGATCGTCTGAAGTCACTCATCGCAGGCAGTTTGTTGCTGATGCGAGCCCGTAGCTCAGTTGGTAGAGCAACGCCCTTTTAAGGCGTGGGTCCTGGGTTCGAGTCCCAGCGGGCTCACCATTTACAATCAATACGCTATGCTTTCTCGGATTTGTCGTGTCCTGAGCCGTTGTGATACGAAAGTGATACAGAAATTATTGCGAATGCGGCTGACTCGAAATGTGATCTAGGCATATCTTTGCACCGAAATGCACGGGGCTGTATCAAAGCGCACATCCCTTAACCACTTTGAGTTGCAGATGGAAATTCGTTGCGCCGCCGTCCATATCCTCGCAAAGACCTAAATTGAACGGACGTCAAATCCCAGACCGGATTCCTACGACAAATGCACTGCGGGGAATTCTAGAGTCGTACTCGGTTCTGTGTAGATTTTATGGGAGCACGTCACATTCGTGCAGTGCATTCCGAGTTTCGCTTTCGTCAGCGAGTCGGGAGCCGAAACATCAACCGTGAGCGGGCTCAAACAGTGGGCTCTCGGTTGTGTTCCCTATCACTTCCGTTGTGGAACCGTCAGCGGCACTATTGATTGAACACGATTGAAGAACTTTGTGTCCGCGATTTCTGTTCTGGAGAGCTCTATGATGCGACGTTCATTAGTGGTCCTCGTTCTCTTTGCGGCTTCATACTTAGCCTTTGGACAAAACAACTCGCTCGCGTGGAAACGATGGCAACATCTGCAACATGGTGTTGCCGTAAGCGGTTGGTTTTCTGAGAGCGGAAACTACTCTCTGCAGCAGCTTCGCACATTCACCACACCTGCGGACATCGAGCACATTCATCAACTCGGGTTCGATCATGTTCGAATTCCCGTCGATCCTGTCATTTTTCAATGTGACGGTGACTGGAACGGCTGCGAAAGGATACAGTTTCTCGATGACGTCATCAAAAAGGCGCTTGCAGTCGATTTGGACGTTATTCTCGATCTTCATCCCAATCCGCAATATACCCATCAGTTAGTCGCAAACAGTCTAGCCTCTGACAAGTATTTAAGATTGTGGGCCCAGATTGCCGATCATTATGGAGCTATGGATCAGGATCGGATTATCTTGGAGGTCATGAACGAAATCAGCGTAAACGATGTATACGCGTGGTCCGGCATCCTCCAGCAATCTATTCAAGTTATTCGTCATCATGCACCACATTCAACGATCTTGGTTCAAGGTGCTGGCTATTCTGATATATGGGATCTGATTCGACTTCCAATCCTTCCAGACAGCAACTTGATCTACGACTTCCATTACTACGAGCCGCATATTTTCACCCATCAGGGAGCGACCTGGGGTTCAGATTATTGGATGGACATTGCGAATCTTCCCTTCCCGGTCACGGAAACGGGAATTGCCTCGGCATTTGAGCACACCGACTCTCAAATTGCTCGTTGGTTAATCCTCCAGTACAAGCAAGATCGCTGGGATGCGGATCGGATTAACAACGATATCGGCTTTGCTGCGGAATGGGCCAAGAGGCGGAATGTGCCGCTAATTTGCGATGAGTTCGGCGCATACAGGAACTTCACTGGGGCGGAGGACCGTGAGCGCTGGCTGACCGCAGCACGAACGGCCTTCGAGAAGAACCACATCGGATGGACGATGTGGGATTATCAAGGTGGCTTCGGAGTCGTCTACAAAGAAAACGGGGGTGTTCGTGACGACCAAATGGTTCTGCGGGCATTGGGGCTAAAGAATTAAATCTGCCTATGGTTTGTGATCCGCAGATGGCGGTATTACTTTTTGCAGGTCTCGCCAGTTAATGAGAATAAAACCTTGCTCCTTGAGAAAACGGTGAAATTCGTCGCTGCTGATAACGTCGTAATCATTCTGCCGCCATTGCGCTCCCCAATCTGGATGGTCCCAAGTCATGGCCTGAAGCTCTTCGTCGTTGAATCCAAGGTGAACACTGAGCAGGTACACTCCGGGCGGCAGCTTCTCAAGTGTCTCCTTGTAGGCGGTCATCCAATCTTTCCGCGTTAGCCCCGGCTTGATCTCAAGCATGCGGTCCACCGGCAGAGCTGCGCTATCGATTTCCAAACCCGCGAAATTGTATAAGCCCGGTTTCGATGATGGCGCGCCTCGAATTCTCAGTTGCTGATTCGGCACCATTACTGGCACTCCGTACTCCTGGCCCATCTGCCAGTAGACACGAAACAACGCAGGAGTCAGCATCAACGTGAGCATGTGATTGTCGAGATGCGTAAACGACAATCCTGCCCGCTTAGCCAAGTCGATCTGAGCGCGAACCTCGCCTTCCACTTCCGCCGGAGTCGCATGCTTTGCGACATATTGATAGCTGCTTGAGAGGTAACCCCCGCTATCAGTAAGACCCGACTCTCGTGGCAATCCCGAGACTGGTCTCCATCGGTAACTTGACCAATCAGAATTCAGGTCGAGCCGAATTCCAAGATCGCTGTTTGGGTGCTGACGGGCCCAGCGCAACACCTCTGGGAACCACGGCCCTGGAACCAGCACTCCGGCTGTTGTGACCCATCCCTTATCGACAGCTTCGAAAGTAGCCTTATCGATGGAATGAGCCATACCGAGGTCTTCGGCCTGAATTACAAGCAGACGGGCATTGCGGGAAAAGCCCAGTCTTTCAGCTGGGAATTCGGCACCCAACGGAAGTGCTTGCTGCGCAAATCCTGTTGTCCATGTCCATGCCACAGATATAAGAGCTAGTAATAAGCAAGACTTCGTCCGTCGACACATGTTAGATCTCTCACGCACCGCAGATTATGGATGTTATCAACTTCATTGGACGCTACCCGCGACAAATTCACACACGAAGACGCTCTGCACGATTATGCTCAAAGGGCTTCTGCTTCAGATTCTCTCCCGAAGGCGCGTGGGGCCGGTCGTTTGAGCCGCGACACTCAGATTGTGAGATGTTGTCACGCCCGCCATCCGCGAGTATGGGACGCTAAAATGATAATTCCACAAATTCCTATTACAATCGATTTCCAGACGTATCCGGTTCTGCGCGGAACACTGGGCTCATGTCATGGCCGCATCGGCTTGCATTACCTCCAAAAATGACTCACGCTGATGTAGGTCGTTAGTAAAAGCAAAATCAGCCAGTCGACGCAGATATATCTCCACTTTGTCGCAATTTGTCCCTCTTCAAAAGCACGATTGAGCGATCTATAAAGCGCCAGCCCAATAAGCATCGGCAAAATGTAAATCACAACAAAGACGGTCAAAGCAAGAGCCCCAGCATGATTGATGCGAACCAAATCCGTTATCCTACCGATCAGTTGGATTAGGCAAAGAATGAGCAAAACGAGAGTGGCTACATAACGAAGTGCAGCTTTGAGTCGAGCAAGGCTTTCTGGGCGCATTGGATATTTCTCCTTTCTCCACTTATTCAATCTGTTGACAACAAAATGCTGCACTCTCCAACACTATTCGCAAATATTTTCGTGCCCCATTGGAGTCCTTTGGTCGCGGCACCTCCAAGAAAGAAGGCCAATCCTACTGGGGCAGCAGCCGGCGCATCTATCCCGCCAGTTGCGACAATTGATCCTACAGCGACTCCCCCAGCAACCGTCAGGAAATCAGTAGCTCGTCCCTCGAAAGTGGCTAATCGTTGCAATGCGGCACAGTCCTTTTCGTGCGCTTGTGTGGTGTGAGGTGTTGCCCGCCATTTGGGGCGCTGGTTCCTGAGCCGCCTTGGTTACCGGAACCAGGCGTAGGGTTAGGACCGGGTTGCACGCAAGTTCCATAGGTCAAGCATGTCACCGGAGGCGACGGTGGAGTAGGTGGAGTGGGCTGAGTCGGTGGTGGTGTCGGGGCGGGCGGCTGATTACAAGCAGGACCCGAGCAAGTAGAGATAAAATAGTTCCACCCGCTGCCAAGGTTATCGCACCCGTTCGTGCCCGATTCCTGTACGGTCTTATTGTCCGATGAGATACATTGAACAAGGCCCAAGGGATCGATGGCATCCAGTGGCCTATTCTCTACATAGGCATATCGATTCAGGGATTGGGGATCGTCGAGGCTCACCGCTCCCCAGCCGTACGGATCGGGGCTGAGCCATCGTCCCGCCGCAGGATCGTATTTGCGGAAGAGGTAGTCGTAGACGCCGGTGGCAGCTGATCCGGTCACGGTATCCTGATCTTGGCCGGTGAAGCTGCGATCTGCTGTTCCTGCCTCGTTGTACGTTTCGCCAAACGGCGCATACGAAGTCTTCGACTGCACGCCATGTGCCCAGGTTGTCGCGAGGCGTGACGACCCGAGCCAGTCTTTATGGCGGATGACGGGTGGCCCGCTCGATGCATTGTAGAGCGCTGTCTCGCCGCCCGGCAGAACGATTGTCCCCTTGATCAGGGCCGAGCCCTGCATGACGGCAACTTTCTCGCTCGAAGATCCGTAGATGAATTGTCTTGTTGTGCTCGCGGAAGTCGTTTCCACTAATCTGCCGAGCGCGTCATAGGTTCCGGCGGTTGCACCGCCGCTCAAGGGGGTCACCGAAACCGGGACGCCTGCGGCGTTCCACGAGATGCTGGTCAACCCGGTGCTGTTCAGTTGGTTCCCATTGCTGTCATAGGATGGCCCGCCGGATACCTGGTTAGTAATTGCGCTGTATGCGGCGACATAAGAGGTTGCGTTGCCCGCACCGGCCTTGTTGATGTTGCCAAAAGCGTCGTAGCTGAAGTTCTGCGCCCAGGTATTCGAGCCGCAGTTTACGGACGAAATGCGGCGGAGGTCGTCGGCAGTGTACGTGCAGGTTTGACTCTTCGAGGAATCATTCGTATCAACGATCTGCATCTGCTGAAGAGACCAGTTCGGGTTCCAAGTGAGATTTGTCGTAACGGTGAATGGGTTACCGCCGGTGATGTTATACAACAGCGACGTCGGGCGATTGGTGCCGGAATCGTATCCAAAACTGTCCGAGTCGCCGTTCCCATAGGTGATGCTGGTAGCCGCACCCGCGGTGTTGAACGAGGTGGCGGTGACTAGATTATAAGTATTAGTCGTGTCAGTGGCGGTCTTCGGCCGCCCTTCTCCGTCCACACCGTAGCTCACATCCGGGACGCCGTAGGTTGTGTGGCGGAGCCCGAGCGCTCCATTCGGGAAATAGGTATCCGTCGTCTGGTAGTAGCCCGGAGAATTCGGCGTCTTTTCCCACAGTTGCGTGATCGGTCCGCCGGAAGTCGCACCCGAGGTGGAGAACGATCTGCTGAAGAACAGATCGGTCATTAAAGTAGAGCCGGACATCGTATATGCCTCAGCCAGATTCCCTGCGGCATTCTGCATGGCCGTGCCACTGTAGATCGCGGCGTCATAAACGTAATACATTTTCGGGGTCGATGCCGAATACGTGCCAGAAGGGACATTCGCACTCAGAACGCGATGAAGGCTATCGTATGCCCGGCAGATCACATTCGAGGCGTTGTCGACAGTTTTGATAAGATCACCTGTCGAACTCGAATTACATGTTGAATCGGAATCGTAGGCGTAGTTTGTGGTCCCTGCAATTCCCGTTCCCGCGCTCCACTCAGGGATCGTCTCGGAGGTCGTTCGCCCTAAGCCGTCGTACTGAATGGATCTTGTCTGTGCCGTCGCCTGGGCGTTCTGCTTCGTTTGTATCAACCTGTCTCCCTGGTAGACATACTTCGTCAGATAGCCGGTGTGAGCAGTGTTCTGACCGCAGGAAGCGGAACCCGTCAGGTTGGTGATTTCACACACGGAGACGATCTGCCCCGCGCCGTTGTACTCGAAGGACCTTTGCTTCAGATTCTCTCCCGAAGGCGCGGGGCCGGTCGTTTGGGTCGCGTCGTTGAGATTGTAAGAAGTCGCTACAGTGCCGCCCCCCGGATCGCTCTGCTGCACCGTTCGATCAAGAGCGTCATAAGTGCGGCAGTTTCCGTTGGCGCTGTTTGGAGCAGTGTATGAGCCAAGCACTGCCGAATATGGAACTGAGGTCGAGCAGCTGAGCCTGCCACGAGAATCGTAGCTAGACGCGGCCGAGTCGTATGTCGATGAGCCAGCCCCCTGCGGCTTCTGCTGAATCACAACGCGTCCGAGGCCGTCCGTAGTTGTGTATCTCCCAATGACCGAAGTACCGCTGTTGAACGTCATAGACACGGATGAGGAGTTGGGCGCTCCACTGCTGGGATAGGAATAACTGACCGTGTTTCCTGCTGCATCTGTCACCGAAGTCGGACGCCAATATGGATCGCTTCCGTAATTGTAAGTAGTCGTGTTGTGATTCAGATCCGTTGAGTTGGCTGGAACACCACCAACGCAATTCCACGTCGCTGAGGATGTCAAAGTCGCGGTTGTGGTTCCCGATGGATTCTTCACAGGCACGCTAACGCCGCTCAGAAACGAGTTCCCGCACTGGCTGTATGAATAGGTTGCGACGTTTGTCCCGTTGATGTCTGTGAATGTGTTTATGTTTCCCGTGTCGTAATACGAATACGATGCAGTTTGATAGGTGCTTCCTGAAACCCATTTCTGAATAGATGCACGGTTCTGCACCTTCTGGTACCCACTCTGGTGCGAAGGCGTCCCGCTCGTCGATATCACCGCTGCGGTATAACCGTACTTTGTATCTGAAACCTGGTTTGAGTTCCCATCGGTTACCTTGATCTCAATAGGCACTTCGATACCGACGGAACTGTAAGCCGTCGAATACGTCGTTGTGGTTGTCTGGAGCAGGCTTCCGAAGGAGTTGCCGGAGGCATAGTCGTAGACGGCGTGGGTCAGTATGTTCGCGGCTGAGTCGTACGTGTCGATCCAACCTGAAGAGACTGTGCCAGAGGTTCCTGGAAGCTGAGTGGTCTTCTTCACCCGAGTGATTGGTTGAGTAACTTTGGTTCCACTGTCGCCTATTGACGATGAGCAACTACTGTCGCTCGCTTCATAACATGTCAGCAGGGTCTGCAATAACGTAGAGGTTCCCGAATATACCTGCCTCTGGATCTCGTAGAAGTTGAAGCCATCCGTCAGAAAGTGCATGACGGTCTGATCTTGGACGCCATTGTAGGCAGGCGCCAGAGCGGTCGTGGTCCATTGATTTCCAGAACCACTTCTCGTGTAGATGGTAGCTCGATCCGGCGTCGTGCGGGTTAGGCCTGCAGTGCTGCCGTCCACGCACTCGATCCCGTTATTACTTCCCGTGTACTGATATGAAATTGTCCCACCAGTTGGCAATTTAACCGATGCGACGCGGCCAGTTGTATATCCGGAGTAGCCAGGCGTGCCTTCATAGGTGAATTGATATGTAGTCCCCTCGGGGAGGGTTATGCTGTTGACTAGATAAACATTTGATGCAGAATACTCGCCAACCCCGCTGCACCCGAAGTTCGTCTTTATATTCTTGGAAATATAACCTACAGTGTACGTCGAATAGCCCCCGGAGTTGTTCGCGAAGGACAGCGTTGTATTACTCGGTGCAGATCCCGTGATGCCCAACGCCAACTGGCCCAGCGTATCGGTAAATGAACCATTCGACCATGAAATCATGTTGCCGTTCGTATCGGTGGTGCTGCCCGATGAGCCGTTTGGGGAAGAGTTGACATATATAGGCGGGCTTATTCCGCCGCCCTTGGGGTCATAAAACGACAATGACATTGACCCCGCGTTGATCGAATAATACAAAATATAGCCAGCTCCCGCTGTATCGACCGTACGCAACGTGCCGGAAGGCTGTGCCCCACTGTTTGGTGGGCATGAAACTCCACCTGTCGAAATCATGTAAGTACCGGATGCGCCAAATGGGTGTATCACACCGAATTGATCGTGGAGCATCACGCCTCCCATCGACCATACTTGATAACTTCCGTTCCCATATTGACCACATTTTCCGCTTTGGTAGCTCATGCTGTACGAAGCGTAAACGGAACCAGCACCAGAGAGCCCCTGCCAACCCCAGTTCGCAACTGGTTGCCAGGTTTTGGTGCTTCCAGACGTCACTGGACTCCAGATGGAGTTGTCGTATGTCAGATCGTACTTGAAATCTGTGCCTCGCCCGGCCTTATTCCTGACTGGAATGTCCCAGTGAGCATTCAAGTTGCCGAGGTTGACCACATCCGGTGTTCCGGCGAAGCTACCAAAGGGCGGCGTACCAGTAGATACTTGCGCCACGCAGCCCTGAATACTCATCACTCCAATCACTAGCCGTAAAATATTCCGCAAAATGGCTTTCATAAGAGTCTCCGTGCGAATTACTGCGCAGCAAATTCAGTCAGTGTTAGACCCGTGTTAAGGGACACGTGCTGTGCCATAACGTCAAGGGCGAGCGTATTGTTGACGTACTTTGCAACATGGATCGGCACCATGGCTCCGCCTATTGACTGATAGCTTGAAAACTCAATAGACACTGGAATGTCGATGAGAGCGTTGTTGTCCGGATGGATGTTGAAGCGGATGCGCGCGGGGAGGAAGGTTGCGGGGTCAAGATAAAGATCGATCTGGGTCATCCGCCGATTCAGATCGGTCGCCGCTTGCAGCCAGCCACTGGGAGACAACTCATAGCTTTGCAGATGAACGAGGCTTCCTTCCAACCCAATCGAAGTCACGGCGTCTCGATCAGTGAGCAGCCGTTGCACGACGAAAGCCGGGAAGCACCAAGTGGAATCGACCATCAGGTTGTGTTCAACCATCTGATGCTGAATACCGTCGCCGCTTGACCAAGAACCGCTCCGTCCGGATGAGGACACCTGGCGACTGTCTGTCATCGTCCCGGAGGAAAGGTCGATTTGGATTCGGCTTGAGCCAGAGGAGAGTGCCTTGAAGGTGAATGAGCCCGTTTCATCCTCTGAACCTGCGATTCTCTGAGCTATGCCGGCGATCGTGACATCCCTGGTTAATGTCTGGCCGGACAATGCCGACAAGGATGCACGCATAATCGTTGCAGCATCAGATGACGTCTGTGCAGTTATGAGGCGCCCCCCGAATGCCGCCGATCCAATCAACAACAGCAGGATCAGTCTCTTCATAGTGCCGTCTCCTTTCGGATCCTTTTTCGAAATAGCATCGACTCTCAATTGCTGCACATCTTTAGCAGAGGTGCCGTTTTAGCTTTTCTTCAGAACCTCGCCAGGTCGTTTTCCGGCTAGACCCTGGGTTGATGAGAGTGTCTTTGGCTTCAATCTCGTGCTCTGTATTGATTGTTGTAACGGGTTACCTTAGGCGGTTACCCGTGGGGAGTCAATCGCAAAAGTGTGTCGTCACAAGCATCTGTGCGCATCATCACGTTGGGGTAGTGAAGGAAACAATGACATTCCCGGAATGATGGAAAATATGCCGAGGCTGGGAGGCCGGTGTCAAGGCTCTTGACCGCGAAGCGGCGCGTAAAGCGCGGCCTTCCATGAGAAGCCGGGTTGATGTCAACTAATTTTTCTTTTTTGCTGGCATAGATTTGTTCCGTGCGTTGCGCAGGTTCAGTCAAGGGCGCATGTTCTCTATGCGGCGGAGCGAACCCTTGACGGGTTCTGCGCAACGCGCTACACACGACGGCCAGCAAAAAAGTAAGCCCTTTGCTGCCCGTTGCAGCCCGCTGTTGATAGCTATCGCCCGCCAGCCTTCCATCCGCACTTTGCATGGACACATATGGTCCGGTGCACTTTGTCATCCTGGCGAGTGCTGCTACCTTGACGACGGTCTACAGGAGCAACATGCTCTCTGTGATCCGGGCCGCGCTCGCAGTCACCCCTATTCGACTTCAGCGATTTCAGCACTGTGCAGATGAAGGTTAAACAGACGCTAACTGCGGATTGCAATGTCGGGTGTCACTATTCCGCAGCGGGTCGTAGATCTCTCCGGTGACCCATAGATGATGAAGAAGAACAGATAGCTTGCGTGCCACTGCTACAACTGCGCGGCTCCTTGCACCTCGACCGCCTCGCGCGATCAGTCGTTCCCCCCAGCTCGCAGATCGGTATCAGGTCCAAATGGGCCCAGGATGTAATTCGCGGCCTGCACCAGCAGTCTTCGCATAAATCCATCGCCCTCTTTGCTGATCCCAAGCTGCGGATTGCTTTCCCCTGACTGGTAACGCCGCGGTCGAAGTCCAAAATATGCTCCCGCGTTTCGACTACGGGTAATCCGCTCACTCCGCCCTACCGTCACCACAAAACCGAGGGCTGTCAGCGGTCCCACTCCTCTGATCTGCTGCAGAACCTGTGTAGCCGGGTATTGCGTCTTTGCAATTCTGGCGATCTTGCGGTCATAGCGCTTGATCAGGTTGGTGATGCTTCGGATCTGCTCAATCAGCGGATCGAGTGCGAGTCTCAACTCCGATGGAACCGCTTGCCTTGCATGATTGGCAAAACACTCGGCCGAGCAATTGGGTATTCTGGTTCCCGTGGGCTTTACCAATCCGCGCGCACAATTGATCAGCTTTGTGCGAGTAGCACCAAAACGTCACGGACCCGTAATACGGAAAGCATGCTCTGATCTTCTTCGCTGCGATGTTCCACCGGACCGAGTAATTGCGGATCGACCCGTACTAGACGCGCTAGAGCACAGGCGTCCACACGATCGCTCTTTCTGCTGCTTTTGTGAATGAGCTTCAGCCGGATAGGATTCGCAACAACCACCTGGTGACCGCAATCGCTAAGCGCACGGCTAACCCACCGCGAGTGCACTCCCACCTCCAAAGCAATCAGGCTCGATTCCAATGCACCGAAGTGGGCTTTGAACGCTGCCGGTGTGCTCGCTAATGAACCTTCTTCCATCATGAGCCCGTCCTGATTCAAAACACAGTAGTGGCTCTTCCGGTCGCCGAGATCGATCCCTACAACTCTGTTCATATCGAACCTCCTGCGCGCAACAGCGCAATAATGGGAAGCTTACGCGGGCTCACTGTTCGGCTTCTCATGCCATCTTGACTCCGCCCCGGCCTCGGCTACGCTGCCATTATCCGGGGAATGTTTGTTCGCTCTGAATTACATACCAAAACCAAACGCCTGACCGATCTCGTGCACCTGGGCGGGCCTTTGCTCTGCGGCTGGCTCGATGGCGTGTGAGATTGGAGCCTGTTGGAACGCGGGCGCATGGGACACATCGCGGCTGAGTGCATGCCCGAGTCTTCCTGCGTCGTTGGTGAAGATTTGCGCATCGTGTGCGCCGCGTGAGACGGCGACATAGGCCATGCGGCTGTTGAGGAGATCCTTTGCGCCAAGGTCGGTGTCGACGTGGATCAAGACGCGGTCCGCCGTTTGTCCTTGGCTCGAATGGCTGGTTACGGCATAGCCGTAATCGAGATGCATTTGCCGGTTCGGATCGATATGCACAGAGCGGCCATCATCCATCTTCAGATTCAACTGCCCATTGTCACCGATGGACTTGACGGTTCCCAATTCGCGGCTGGCTACCTTGAGATCATTCGCAGGCGCAGTGAACTGGATGCGGTCGCCTTGGGAGAAGGCGCGCAGCTCCTCTCGGTACACGGTCACACCCTGTTGCCGACGCGGGTCGTAGGTTCGTTCGGTCCCGTTCTGCAATTCCACCGTCAGCCGATTGGCGGCAGCATCAATACTTATCACTCTTGCATACTCGCCCCTGCCGATGCCGGTTTCCTTGGACGCGCGCGAATAACGCAGCACATCGCCAACTTCGTACCGCTCGGCCCACGTCCGATCCGCGCCGGTCATATCCTGGCGCGGCACGAGCGTTCGGATGTGCTGTTCTGCATTTTGCACGATGCCGCTACGCTGCAATTCGACGTGAATGCGTTCATTGATTTCCATGCGGGACCGATTGTCCGGGGAGACGACAAGCGTTCGTTCCGGTGCCTTTGCGTACTCCTCTGCAATCGCCCGAATTCGCCTGTCGTGATCCGGAATCTCATGCACGCGGCCCTGCCGGTCAAGATTCTCGACAGCCTCATGAACCTGGCCGCGCGCCAGCTGCTCAACCACGTGCTTCAGTTCCGGGTCTTTCTGCCGCACGATCTCTGCAAGCTTCATCGTCATCATTCCAGCATCCTGAAGCTGCGCGAATGGCCTACCGGCCTCTACTGCTTCATGCTGCCTCCGGTCGCCGACCAGCAGGACACGATCATTCGAACGGAGCCGGTGCACGAATTCATGCAAGTGCCGGGTCGATGCCAGCGAGGATTCGTCAAGCACATAGAGCCGCTTCTTCTCCAAATCGGGCTGCTCGCCACGCGTGAGATGCTTTTGCAGAGTGGATGTCTCCATTCCCGCCTCAGCAAGCTTCTGCGCCGCACGAGATGTGGGGGCAAAGCCTTCCACTCTATATCCATCCGCCTGGGCCGCTTCGCGAATAACGGACAATACGGTCGTTTTTCCTGTTCCGGCGATGCCGTCTAATCCGACGATCTTTTCACGAGAGAGGAATAAGTCTTCCATGGCACGGCGTTGCGCGGCGCTCAGTTCCGGGTGCCGGTCTTTGATGCCGTTCCGCACGTGCGGCGAAACCAGCAAGGGATCGCTGGAACTGCGCCGATTGCCCTCCTGCATCCGTTCAATAATCTCGCGCTCCATGCGGATCATGCGGGTAGTCGTGAAGTGAGGGTCTGCTCCGTTGTGGGCGACCTCGCGGAACTCGCCCATACGGACCCGCCGGTCAAACTCCTGTCGGATGGCGGCATACGTCGTCTCTCCCATACCGCGCGCCAGGGCTGCTTCGAAAATTGCGCGGCTATTTTGCACCGCCGATCTTTCGAATACATGATCCCGCGCCCACGTCACCGCCCGTTGCGCACCGATCTCTGGTTCTCGCGTCTGGTATTGACCGTGTGCGCGCGCCTGAGCAACCACTCGATCTGCCTGGTTCCCGTGCTGCGCCGCAAGTTCCCGGGGCCGCCGCAACACTTCATGCTGAGAGAGAAGTTCCTTGCGGTCGCGCGTGTGATGCGCGGCAATCTGCGCCGCTGCGGCTCCATCGATCCCTTGCTCGCGGAGATGGTCTTTGATCTGTTCCCGGCGCGGGCTAGACGCTTCCAGATACTCCTTGGTGTATCCCTTGATTTCGGGCTGGCCGTGCTTGCCGCGTTCGATTTCATAGCCCAGCTTTTCAAGACGCAGTGCCAGTTCCGAACGGTACACGGCTGTCACATATCGTTGCGAAATGAAGATCTCGTGCGGCTGCAGAGCGCGAGTCTGGCCGTTGTCCCGCTCCGTCACATTGAAGATGACGGCGTGAGTGTGCAACTGCGGAGCCGCGTATCCGTCCACAGGCCGGGCAGTGTCGTGCTCGAATGTGGCTGCGGCAAGTCTTCCGGTTGTCTCTGGGGCATGTACGTTTCCGATCCGCGCCTGCGTGTATCGCTCTAGCTCTGCGAGCGCGGCGCTCACGCTCTCCCGGTGCGCCAGTCGAACCCGGTTATCGCCGCCCACAAGAGCCGTAATGGACACTGACTTCGGTGCAGAGAACGTGGCATCCCACCCGGCGCGGTGCTCAACGCTCGTGACTTCTTTGCCGTTCTTGTCCTCGTAGGTTCTCGACACCTGATGACGGACGAGTTGTTCTCCGGTTCGGGGATGCTGGCCGTCGGCGAGCCGGGTAAAGTGCTCGTCATGAACTGGACCATGGAGATTCCACTGGCCGGCGAGCCTGCCTTGCCATTCGCTGTGACCCTGCTGGTTCCGGGTCCAGTAGTTCTGCTGCTGCGATGCGAATTCTTTGGCGTGATACGTGCGCGCCTGACTGGCTGAGAGAGGTTTCGAGATGGTGAGCATGGGAAATGCACCTCGTTTACGGCTTGCCGTTCATTCGATCGCGTCTCTCTCGGTCCACAGATAGCCATCACCGGTTCCGATGTAGATCCCGAAAAGCGGAATTGGGAAAGATGCCTGCTTCGCCTCCGGCGCGATTACTGTGATCTTGGTGCACGGTGCAGCAGAGTGCGTCTCAATGCGTCGCGTTGCTCGCCGCTGCAGCGTTTTGAACCTAGAGTGGAGCGATTGGCCCAGCGCCGCGCAATCCTCGAAGAGGCACGCAGACCACTCCTCAAATGCGGAGTATTGCCGTCGCCATGCGAACTCGGAAGGCAGCGTCCGAAAGAATCCTATGAGCAGATACCAGGCGCTAAGCACGGCGCACAGCGCCGCGATTGCAGACAACTCCGGTAGAAGGAGGAGATCCCAAAGGCTCTGGCCGCCAAAGGCTAGACTGGACAGATCCTGGCTGAGTATGTCTGCTGGAAGCTGTTGCGGTGGACTTTCAATGACCGCCTTCCAACCGGCATCGCGCGCCGGCTGCGAGAGCACCGTACTGGTTCCGGCGGCCGAATCAACGACATCGTCATCCGTAGCGAGCTGCTGTTTCCGGTGCCGCCCTGTCTTCCAAATCAACCGGACTTCGACGGTCGATGGACCAGCGACCGGAAGCGAACTCCAAAAATATGCGGACAGGTAATGGCGTTCGATAGGCGTCCACGACGAACGGCAAAAAATCCAGATCGATAATGCCTGAGCAATCGCGACGAACGCGATCAGGCGAGCGAAAATGACAAGAATGCGCCTGGGATTCATCGCTGTTCGCCGCCCTCTTCGGTTTGCTTACGGAGAAAATTGGCGAGCATTCGTCCGGCCTGTTCGAGCTTCTTAGCGTCGGCGCTGTCACGGATCTTGAGAACCGATTCAGGTAGCAATGGCTTGCCTTCTGCGGTCGCTTGAGCGCCCGCATGGAATAGGCTGAGCAACGTGTGACGCACCGCCCAGACTTCGGCGAGAAGCAATTCAATTGGGTCGGCAGGCCTCTTTCTCGCGGCAGTCAACGCCGTCTCTCGAAGCCATTCCGAGGGCTGCTTCCCGGCTCGCTGGGCAGCCGATTCCAACTCGGCGAGTTCGTCCGGAGTAAGCCGCATGGAGACGGTTTTGGTGCGAAAGCCTGGCTTGCTTTCGTCGCTCGATGATGGCTTCTTCGCTTGCTCAGTCGTCGTCTGGAAGCTGTTCATGGGGGAACCTCCCTTGCTGACGTGCAGATTTTGCCGTGCTGAACTCGTTCGATCGAACTTGTGCGAAGCTGTTTCGCTTCAACGTGTTTACGCCGCGGGCGCTCTGCAGCGCCTCCTCGAGAACACGCGTAAACGCGCGGTAGCATTCGCTAGTGCCGAAAAACTTAAGTTGCTGTCGCAGCGGAAGTTGACATTTGTAAACGTCACGGCGCCCCAGAGCGCTCTGCAGTTCCCCAGTTGGGGGTGACGTGTCCACCTACTTCCGCTGCGACAGCAGCGTCGTTCTTAAATCTCGCCGTACTCCAGCATCAGCTCACCCGAGATACGCTGCAGCGGAGGCATTTCCCACGCGCGATGAAATGCCTTCTGAAGCGAAGCCCATTCCTCAGCCGTAAACCCAAACGAGACAGATCCCTGACAGCGAAGCCATACCGGCGGCACCGTTGTTTCCATCGCCGTGTATCCGAAGAACCAGCGGCCCTGCCAGAGCGAATTCGGTGTGCTCGTGTCCCAGTTTTCCAGCATCGACCGGAACTCCGTGATGACGGGCCAGGGAGCGATCTCGTACATCGCTTGCCGGGCTTGAGGCAAGCTCACTAGGACGGATAAATCCCGTTCGCTTCCCGTCGCGAACGACAAAACAAAGCCGCCCTCGAACACAGAGGAGATGGCCGGGCCCCACGGGTGCTCGGAAGTCATGGCGCGAGAGGGTTCCCGGACCGGGTAACCACGAACCAGATAATGCCCCCGAGCTGCCGCTCGCCAGAGTATCGGCCAGTGCGGTTTCAGAGCCTGATTCATCGCCTCGATCCCGAAGGGTTCCTCCTCCAGAAACTCATAAAGATTTCGTGCCGCGAACTGCGGCCAGACCTCATCCACATCCGGCAACTTCATAGCCCGAATTAGCCGCTCGATGGCGGTCGGAACATCGATCCCTTCCGCCTCGGCCCCATGAACCGGCTTGCCCTGCTTGTCCAGGACGGGCAGGTTGGAGAGGTAGTGGGTATCTCTGCTCGGCTTCTTTCCTCGCCGCATTCCGTATGCCGCAAGAAAGGCCTCTAGAATCCCTCTCATCGTCCCCTGCGAAATGCGGTCACCGATGTGGCTCTCAACTCCCAGTTGGACGTAGTAAGCAAGAACGATCCATTCGGCCCTGGAGAGGCTCTGTCCGGCTTCGCCCTTGCGTCGGGCTGCGGCGAGCGCGTTTGTTCCATCGGCCAGCAGTTCTGCTACTTCGAGCCGGTCTTCCCGCGCCGATTCGAGAAGTTGTTTGGCGGCTTCAGAAGTCGAGACGTTTTCTCCGGTTCTCCGGGTCAGGATCTCCTTTAGCGATTCCAAGCGCGCCCGCAGCGCCTCCGAGACGCGGATGGAGATCACGGGCTGTTGGGGCCATGCCGACTTCTCAGCCATCGATCCTCTTTCGTATCGTGTAAACTTACAACTTGACTGTAGGTCTGTGCCTACGCTACTGTCAACCAAGTAAGAACGCCGAGGTGCTCTTTGCGTCCTTCTTCCCCCGCCCGTCACCATTTGCAAACGGTTGAGGCTGGCCAGCTTACGTTGCCATTCTTGGTTGAAGCCGAGGTGTTAGGGAGCGCGGCTTCCAATCGGCGCTCCGACGGCGCCCCGCCTTCCTGCCCGCGAAGTTCAACTGGCAAAGCTGCATCTCCGCAACATTCGAATGGCAAGGAACTGAGCCAGCCCGTGGGCCAAGAGCGACGTGAAAAGCGAAAGCCGCCAATGAGGAGTGGCGTGCCACTCGAGGAGAAACTCCTCGTGAGTCGCAAAGTGGCTGCAGAGATGCTCGCCATCAGCATCCGCAAAGTGGATTACATGATCGCAGACGGGCGGTTGTTGACAAGAAGAATCGATAGTCGCGTACTGATCCCAATTGATGAGATCCGAAAGCTCGCTCGATCCGATCAACCGAGACGCATGGCTGGATAACTGATCCAGGCGGAGCTATGCGTACACAGCGTCTTTCGTCGTATTGTCCTTCGCGTGCTTTCCGGGGCCTGCTTTAACAAGCGGACGCAACTCGATACTGCTACGCATCTTGAGGCGATCCGCATAACCTAGTAATTTCTCGATGCTCACCTTGCTGATCCTGCCATTAAGGAGATTGCTGACGTTGGGCTGGTACTCATCCAGCACGTCCACAAGTTGCCGCTGAGTAAAACCGCGTCGGTCGATTTCCGCAAGGATCGCCTCCACGATGGAGGCCTTGATCTTCAGCGCCGATGCTTCCGACCTCGAGAATCCAAGATCGTCCAGAATATCGCCTGTGGTGATATGACGTGAGATAGCGTGACTCGTTCTGCTCATTTGGACCACTCCATTGGTCGATGTGCTCTATTTCGCATGCAGCAATCTTTGCCGGAGTTCCTTCAGCCTAGCCTTCGCCAACTCGAGATCGCGTCTGTCGGTCTTTCTGCTGTCCTTTTCAAAGCAATGCAGAACGTGGATGGTATCGCCGATCCGCGTCAAGTACATCAAGCGATACCAAGTGCGCTCGTCGCTGTCCTTTAATTCCCAGACACCCTTGCCCACCGAAGTCATCGGCCGATGGGTACACCGAGGGCGATTCCCGCTCTGAAGCTGCCGCAATGAGAATCCCAGCGTGACCTTCACATCATGAGGGAAGTTGCTCAGAACTTCTTTGGAGTCCCCCTCCCATTCGATCTTCGCTGGATGACCTTCGGTGGGACTCTTCATGGCTGAATCACAGTATATAACATGTTATATATCCACCACAACTCGGCAGCGTGGGTCACCGTTTGCTATTCAGGACAGCCATCGCATCGACCACCTGAGACGGCGCGAAATGCGCGTATCGGATCGTCGAGGCAATTGAGGCATGACCGGCAGCTTCCTGGACCACCTTCAGATGCACGCCGGCCTGCACCAACCGTGAACAGAAGGTGTGCCGGTTATCGTGCCACCGGTAGTTTTTGATGTTTGCATCGTCCAGAGCGCCTTGCCACCACTTCTTATTGTCAGCTTTGGCGAACACGACATCCTGGGGCGACTTGTTTGGCTGAGTCACCGACCGGTCCCTGCGTTCAAGGTCAAGATCACGCAACTGCTTTAGCGCTGTCGCCACGTCGTCAATAATGAATGCGTTGCGCGGCTTTCCATTCTTGGTCTTTCGAAGGCGAACGATGCGACGCTCGAAATCGACATCACCCCATCTCAGGTTGTATTGCTCCGAGCGTCGCATCCCCGACTTCAGCGATACTTCGAACTCCAGCAGCCTGTGGACCGCCTGCTTCCGTAGTTCCGGCTGCATGATCGGGTCGTGAGAATCAATGCTCCGTTGCAGGACGTCCCGTAGTCGCTTTTCTTCCTCAATGCTCAAGAACCGTTCAATCCCCTGCCCAACATCGCGGAGTGGGACGTCTGCCGCTGGATTCACCTCGACCAGGTCTCTCCGTCTGCCGTGTTTATACAGCATCGAGAACGTCCCTCGCATTTTGTTCACCGTGGCATTGGCCAGCTCCCTGTCCTCCTGTATCTCGTCAAACCAGGCCTCGATCTCAGACGATTTCAGTGTTGCCGCATTCCGGTCGCCAAACGCCTTTCTGATCTCGGCGACTCGCTTCGGCGGATAGATCTGATCCCGATACTCCTCCGGGTGAGCCTTTACGTACCGTACAAATTCGTCGCATAACCTGCCTACCGTGATCGCGTCGGGGTTTCCCAGCACGGCAACTTCGGCCGTCGTTAGCACGGGTCTTTTCGCGGTTTTCGGCAGGACTCCTTCACCTGTGCGTTTGATGGTCCGCGCCTTCTCAACCCAGGCGATCGCATCCGCCCTACCCTTGGGTCCCCGCCCAAAGCCCTTCCGGACCAATTTCCCCTCTACCCTGATCCGCGCAGACCACAGATCGCTGCCAGAAACTCTCTCATAGACCCCGGTTACCGTCTTGGGTCGTTTTGGCATCCATTCGCTCCTGTATCACACACGTATCACATTCGGTTTCGCCGCCAGAGACCCGCGCCCTAACCCCAGAGATGCAGTACTAAACGGTGCAACTGTGATACGAGTGTGATACATGATCGGCGTATTCCACGCAAGTCCCTGCGGCGGAATTGTTCTAAGTGATGAAAGAACAGCAGCACCAATACTGGCGTTTTGCATCGCTGCGCGATGCGATGCAACTCGATGCATTATCGTCGCAAATGCCCTTTTAAGGCGTGGGTCGTGCGTTCGAACCGCACCGGGCTCACCATTCCCCTCTTTATGATCTGCTTGGATTTGGCCGGCGCTGGGCTTGTTCTGCCTCGGAACGCCTTGGGGACCCAGGTACCTCGGATGGTTACAAAAGGGTAAACTCTCTGCCGCGCGCTGCATCGCAATCCGCATCCAACTGAAAGGCAACTTTACGGGGGTCGTGCCCTCCTAGCCGTGGAACGCGCAATCGATCGCGCTTATTCAGGCCAGGCGGACACGCAAGACTCCGGCGAAGATTGTCGCCCGCACAGCGTTGAGGACCCATGACTGACGTGCAGAGTGCCAGCACCGATCCACACATTTTGATGGAGATCATCAAGCTCCAGACGGAGATCGCGAAACACGGGCTCGATCTTTCTGGCGTCGTCGAAGCAGTGGTGGAACGGATCCCCACTTTTACCAATGCCGAGGGAGCCATCGTTGAGTACATCGAAAGCGATGAGATGGTCTATCGTGGCGCCAGCGGATTCGCGCGACCTCTTCTGGGTACTCGTACGAAGCGAGATTGCAGCTTGTCCGGGCTCTGTGTCCGGCTGGGCCAGATCCTTCGCTCTGACGATATCCTCGTCGATCCCCGTGTCGATCTCGGCCCTTACAACGACATCGGTGTGCGGTCGATGGTGGTTGCCCCGCTCAAGCATGAGGGCTCCGTTGTGGGCGTTCTGAAGATCGTCTCGAGCAACACCCATGCGTTCACGGTGCGTGACGTCCGCGCCCTCGAACTCATGAGCGAGCTCATTGCTGCAGCGATGTACCACGCGGCGCGCAATGAGACGAACGCCCTCTATCAGCAGGCCACCCACGATGCGCTCACCGGGCTCGCCAACCGCTCGCTATTCTTCGATCGGCTCCGTCACCGCACCTACACCGGCCGACGCCAGCCCGAACCTCTCGGAATTCTTGTGATCGATCTCGATGGCCTCAAACGCATTAACGACAACTTCGGACACCGCGCCGGCGATGCAGCTATTCGCGAGACCGCTCTGCGCATCAGCCGCATTCCGCGCCGCACTGACATCGTTGCGCGGCTGGGTGGGGACGAATTTGGCGTGATTCTCAGCGAGATCAGCAACCCCTCGGATCTGATCGCGATTGTCGAGCGCATCTCAATCGAAACGGATCAGCCCTTTCGGTTCGAAGGACGGACGCTCCACCTCACGGCCAGCATCGGGCACGCCCGGTATCCGGATGACGGCACCGATGTGGACTCCCTGCTCGAAGCCGCCGATCGCTCGATGTATCAGATGAAGCGCTCGCGCACCAGCACACGAATGACGGAGCGCGAACTTACGCATAAGCATGTTTTTTGATTCTGACGAAGCCGCTAACATGCACGAGGCACGGCTAACCCCGCTAGCTCCCTAACCCCTTGGCCAGAAGTGCTCTTCAGAGCACGCTCTCAGCCGTTCCGCCGCGCTTTCCGGCGTTATATCGCGCTGCGGCATCCCGAGCATTTCAAACCCCACCATGAATTTCCTCACCGTAGCGGACCGCAGCAGCGGCGGATAGAAGTGCGCATGGAAGTGCCACTCCTTGTGGTCCTCGCCATCTGTCGGCGACTGATGAAAACCCATCGTGTAGGGGAAGCTCGTCTCGAAGAGGTTGTCGTAGCGCGTGGTCAACCTCTTCAACGCATCTGCCAATGCATCGCGCTCGTGGCTCTTGAGCTCCGGCATCGCGCCCGCGTGCCGCTTGCTCACCAACAGGACCTCAAACGGCCACACCGCCCACCAGGGCACGATCACCGCGAAGTGCTCGTTCTGGAGCACTACACGCTCACCGGCGCGCAATTCCTGCTGCACGTAGTCGCAGAGCAGGCAGCTTCGGCTCTTTGCAAGATATGCCCGCTGCGCCACAGTTTCTGCGGCCGGCTCATCCGGCACGAACCCGGTTGACCAGATCTGTCCATGCGGATGTGGATTGCTTGCCCCCATCATCGCGCCGCGGTTCTCGAAGATCTGGACGTACTGGATCCACTCCGTGGCGCCGAGTTCTTCGTATTCCTTCGTCCAGGCATCCACCACGCGCCTGATCTCGTCGCGGGTCATCCGCGCGAGCGTCAGACTGTGGTCGGGGTGGAAACACAGCACCTTGCATAATCCGCGCGCAGTCTCCGCAACCAGCAGCGGCGACTCAGGCGCATCTTCAATTTCGGGGGGATCGGGCAGCAGTGCAGCGTAATCGTTTACAAACGTGAAGATGGAATCGTACTGCGGATTCACTGCTCCGCCCGCGCGCTTGTTCCCCGGACACAGATAGCACTCCGGATCGTGAGTCACCGCGGATGGCGCGCTCTTCTGTGCGACTTCGCCCTGCCATGGGCGTTGCGTTCGATGCGGCGAAACCATGACCCACGCCTGCCGCAACGGATTCCAGCGCCGGTGCGGATACTGACCCTTGCCTGCCATGGACTCTCCCGCAGCCAATTGTACGAAACTGCGCTGCGCCTGATGATGATGTGGCTGGCTCAGCCGGTCTGGCAACGGACCGAAGCCTGTTCGGAACCATTCTCGCGACTTACGCGAAGAAGGGCCAAGGCCACCAGACGTCCCCGACTCCCCTCGCCACCTCTCAGCAGAGGCCCGATGCCCACAGCTGCGATTTCATTCGGATCTGAAGATCGCCCTTGCGTCAGCGCTTCACTGGGAACACTCTGCGCAATCCGCACTCTCGCAGATAAATGCCGCCCCACATCAGGATTCCAAAGATGACCGGAAACACCTGTTCGAAGG
>Ga0207671_10002078_pt1 | contig 21911 bp, 17 predicted proteins | sample KBSC24metaG_FD_184352 | JGI IMG/M metagenome (GOLD analysis project Ga0207671, IMG submission 184352) | Corn rhizosphere microbial communities from Kellogg Biological Station, Michigan, USA - KBS C2-4 metaG (SPAdes) (version 2) | ecosystem: Host-associated > Plants > Roots > Rhizosphere > Soil... | reverse complement strand
TCATAGTGCGACCACCACCTGAGTTGGCTGGCCGGACAAACGCAGACACTCCCGCCATCGGTTGACCGCTCTCGTTCACGACTTTTCCACTAATCGTTCCCCTGGTCGGTTCATCGGCACTCTTCGGCGCGGGCGTCTGCGCGTGAACGCTCACCGCGAATAGCAGACAGAAAGTTACGAGCCTCACTTGCATCTTTGTAGGGCGGCACTCCGTGGCCGTCCGTTCGTCGAACCTTACGGCCGTGGAAGCGACGGCGATGGAATCGTCGACGGCGCACTCAAATCGATCGTGAACACGACATCCGTCGTCACACCATTCTGCACACTCACATCTTGCTTCACCCGTCGCGGTGGAGACCCACTCGCTCCCGGAACCATCACCATCAATTCATACGTACCCGGTGGTATTCCTTCCATCAAAAAGTGTCCGCGCGCATCAACCTGCGCAGGCCGAATCCCACTTGGCCCGAGTTCACCAGCCTTCGCCACCCTCACAAACATCATCATCCCTGGCGGCAGTGAACCATTTTCGAGTTTCACGACCCCACGAATAACCGCGTTCCCATACGCCACGATTACACGCACACCCGTAACCGTCTCGCCTTCTTTAACCTCAACACCGCGCGGCAACACCAGTCCGTCGCGCTCAATTCGAGCTATCGAGAATCCTTTTACGAATGGTTGATTAATCGCGCCCAACGAGAGATTCGCAGTGCCTCCAGGCAAACCCGCTAAACGAAAACTTCCGTCGGCAGCGATCTGCGACATGCTCGGTTGGCCAAAAGCGCCTCCTCCTTGCGGAGCTACAAAAGCCCTGAGCTGAAGTCTCGATAGTTGTTCCAACGCGGCCTTGTCTTCAGTTTCGAGTACGACGACTCCACTCACGCTGGCGCCCTTCGTGAACTTGATAACTACTCCAGTTACGTCCTGATCGATGATGTCGAACGTAACGGTCTCGGCACGCATGTCGGTGCTGAGATTTTGAAACAAAAATATTCCGTACTTACCGGGAATAAGTCCTTCGGTTATGAATTCGCCCTGCGAGTTCGATATCAGCGACGAGCCAGTGAACTCAGGCCGCTGGCCCACAATACGCTGAAGGCCAAACCGGACGTTCGGCACGGGCGTGCCTTTTTCATCTATCAGTCGCCCGCTCACCGAGAATGTTTCGATTGCCGCGCCGAGCTTGATATCGATGTCTTTAGCTTCACTTCCTTCGGTGACTTCGATGATCGTAGCCTTTGCGGGCTCGGTTGCATCCGGGTGAAAAACCTGGCGGTACGTGGTGCGCGACGGCATCGAATTTCCGAAGTAAGTCTCCTCACCTCGTCCCGTCGCGACTTTGTAACGACCGGCTTTGAGTCCAAACACGCGGTAAATACCTCTGTCGTCAGTCTGTGCGGTGGAAGTTGCGAAAATCGCGCGGTCTGGTCGCTGAACGTCGAAAGCGTCGGCTGGAAAAATATTAATCTGCTGCGAGATAACCGCGCGGCCTTCGGCATCGGTTATTTTGCCGGTGACGACACCGCCACGCACGAGTGAGAAGTTGATACCGTCGACGTTTTCGTCGTCGCCGACGATTACGCTTTTACCTCTACCCCCGTTTGCGTCGACGAGAACATACGCAGGCGCGGAGGGCATAACCTCATAACTTCCGGGCGGAACGTTGGTGATGCGATAAAAGCCGTCCTGGTCCGTCGTGCCTCTTAAGAATGATTGGTTAACAACACCCGACTCATTCTTGCGCAAACCGACCGCGACTCCCGGCGCACCTTTGTCTTTTATCGTGACTCGTCCGGAGACTGTGCCTCCAGGCGCCTTGCTGTTTCTCTGCGTTTCTCTGCGGCCCTCTGCGTTTAAGTTCGCTTTCAACGCAGAGACTGCTGAGATACGCAGAGGACCGCAGAGAGATACCGTCAAAGTCACAAACAGGACCGCGAACACGTAACGGGCGGAGAAACTCATACCGGTTGCTCCTTTTGGTGTGCTGAGGAGTGCGCGTGGCATCATAGTTCTTCCTGTTGTCAGCTTCAAGATTCTACTGTTAGGATCGCGCCGGCCATGGCTCATCTAAAAATCACCGACGCAAGTGGGCGGCAATGGCAGTTCAGCTTTCTGCCGCAAGCCCCTTGCACGATCGGCCGGGCACCCGACAATTCCGTGGTGCTTGATGATCCTCGCGCATCCCGTTATCACGCGCATATCAACCAGTCGGAAAACGGCGTCTTCAACATCGTCGACGGCGCAGTCGTCAACGGACAGCTTCGTCGCAGCGCGAATAAGGTTTTCATCAACGGCGAGCCGCGCTTCGAACATCAACTGGAAAACGGCGATCGCGTAACCATCGGCGCGAGCACTTTGCGTTTCGAGCAGCCGGACGAGGAACGAACGACTGACGTTCGTTACGACGATAAGCCGCTCGGTCACACGCAGTTGCTGATCTCAGCGAGCGACGTGATGTCGACCGTGCTTCGTTCGAAAGAAGAAGTCGCAACGTCGCCGCAGCGCGACAAAGTTCTCGAAACGCTCCAACGCAAGGCCAATATTCTCAGCGCGCTCTATGAAATGAGTAAGACCCTCGGGTCGGTCTTTGATTTAAACGCCATTTTTGAAAAAGCGACCGATATTATTTTTCGATCGACTCCCGCGGACCGCGTAGTGGCGCTTCTCGCGGACCACGATGCTGACGAAGATGGAAACCTGACGCCGATCGCCATGCGTGCGCGCGACAACCGGCTCGAGGCACACGCGCGTAAACTTTCAATCGGCCGCACCATCACACGGAAAGTCATGCGCGACCGCGTGGCGTTGCTTTCACAGGACGCGGCGTCGGACGAACAATTTGCGGGCGTCGACTCGATCGTCTCGCAGGGCGTGCGGTCGACAATTTGTGCGCCGCTGATGACGGAGTCTCGTGTTCACGGCGCGCTTTATGCCGATCGTCTCGATCCTTTCGCGGCGTTTAAGCCTGACGATCTCGAGCTCATCAGCGCGGTTGCGGCGCAGACCGCGATCGCGGTCGAGAATGCTCGCGCTCACGAACGTCTCGCGCGTGAAGAAGTGGCGCGGGCCAACTACAGCCGGTTTTTGCCCGAATACGTCGTGAAGCAGATGCTGGAAAATCCGGAGTCGTTCAAACTCGGCGGGACCAGTCAGACCATCACGATCTTGTTCGCGGACATTCGTGGTTTCACGCGCATTTCCGAACACGCCAACCCGGAAAAGATTGTGAGCCTGCTCAATCGCTATTTTTCAGCGATGACCGAGATCATCTTCGCGCATGGCGGAACGCTGGATAAGTATCTGGGTGACGGTTTGATGGCCCTTTTTGGGGCACCGACGGCAACGCCCGACGACGCATCCAATGCTCTAAACGCCGCCGTCGCGATGCAGCGACGACTCCTGGGCATCAACAGAGAATTGCGCGACGAGGGTTTGCAGGAGATCGGCGTCGGAATGGGGCTTCACACCGGCGAGGCGATTGTCGGATACATCGGTTCCGACCGCCGTTCGGAATACACGGCTATCGGAGATACAGTGAACACTTCATCGCGACTGGAGTCTAATGCTCGTGGTGGCGAGATTCTGCTTAGCGACGCGACCGCGAAGGCGGCCCACAGCCGGTATAAACTGAAGCCGCGTGAGCCAATCACGGTTAAGAACCGGCAGCAACCCGTGAATCTCTGGGAAGTCGATTGGCAAAGAGCCAGCGGATCGTTTTAGTCATAGTTTCTTAACAGCAATAGGTCATATAGGTCTTATAGGACCTATTCTTTATGTCGTTCATCGGTAAAACCAAAACTCTCCTCGGCCTCAACGCCATACAAAACCTCGTTTCCGATTCGATGGCGATTGACATGGGTTCGGCAAGCACGATCATCGCCGTGCGCGGGCGTGGTGTGGTTGTCGACGAACCTTCGGTGGTTGCAGTCAACAAGGTGACGGGCGAGGTTATCGCGGTCGGCAATGAAGCGCACAAGATGCAAGGTCGCGAAGCGCGCGACATCACAGTGATCGCGCCTTTGGTCGACGGCGTCGTTGCTGACTTCGAACGAACGCGCACGATGCTGGATCACTTCGTCAGGGAAGCGCGAAGCGGTATGTCGCACTTTAGCCGCCGCGCGATTATGAGCGTGCTGTCGGAAGTGACGCAGGTCGAGCAACGCGCGCTTCTGGCCGCTGCTGAAGAGGCACGAATAAGTCGTGTCTACATGATCGAAGAAGGTCAGGCGGCGGCGATCGGCGCCGGCGTTCCGATCAACGACGAACATGCCGCGGCTGTTGTCGATATCGGCGGTGGCACGACAAACGTCGCCGCGATCATCAGCGGTTCGATCATCGCTTCACGTGCGGAAAGAATCGGCAGTTCAGATATCGATCTGGCAATTATGGATCGATTGCGGCGTCACCGTGGTCTAACAATCGGAGTGCAAACCGCAGAACGACTGAAACTCGAGCTCAGCTCAGCAATCGAGCCTGAAGATCCGGGCAAGACAATCGACGTGCGCGGCCGCGACGTGCAGACTGGAAGCCCGGGGTCGGTCGACATCACTGCGGGCGAAGTCTATGCGATCACTTTACCGATCGTCCGGCGCGTTGCCGACGAAGTGCGGATGTTACTCGCCGATCTGTCGCCCGAAGTCGCGGGTGATATTTTCGATCGCGGACTCATCCTGACTGGCGGCGGCGCTTCATTGGAAGGACTGCCGAGCTACCTGCAAAGAGAGCTGGGCCTCGCCGCACGAGTCGCGGACGAGCCACGCTTTGCCATCGTACGCGGCCTGTCGCAACTGTATGAGGAACCGCTGTTGCTCCGGCGCGTCGCACGCACAGAACCCCACCCTTTAATCGACACTGAAGCAACTGCGTTCGAGACCTGAAACTCTTCCGATGAACATATTGGAGTTTTACAAACGCCAGATCACGGTTGCACACCTGTTCGGCATTCCGGTGCGTTTTGACTATCGCTGGTTTGTCGTCTTCCTGCTCAGCGTTTGGCTCATCGCCATGAACCTGGCTCAGGGTGGAATGTGGGTTGGGTCGGTGAAGCTGCTTCCGATTAGCGTCGGCCTGGCGTGGGTTCTCGCCGTCGTGACGACGATAGGTCTGTTTCTTTCGGTACTGGGTCATGAGCTCTCACATGCGTTGATGGGTCGCGCTGAAGGAATCGAGATCGAAGAGATCGTGTTGCACCCATTCGGCGGTTTGGCGCGTCTGCGAAACGAACCAGACAGTCCGCGCGCAGAATTTCGCATCGCGATTGCTGGTCCCGCAGCGAGTTTTTTGTTTGCTGCGATCAGTTTTGTGCTGATGGTACCGACGGTACGTTCGGGTTATCTCGCGGCGGGTGGCGTGTTGCTGCTCCTGGGCGCCGGCAACTTGTTGCTCGCGGTGTTCAATCTGTTTCCAGGTTATCCGCTGGATGGCGGCCGCTTACTGCGCGCGATTCTCTGGCGTCGCACGGGCGACATCAAAGAGGCCACGCGTCTCGCGGGAATCTGCGGCATGTTGATCGCCGCGATCCTGATCATCTTTGGTGTTTACATGGCGATCGCGCCCAATTTTCAAGCTTACTTCATGGGCTTCTGGTCAGTGCTTGTGGGCCTGTTTCTTTTCGATGCCGCGTACAGCGTCGTGAAGCACGTTCGCGGGCGGATACAGAACATAGTCAGCGAGGCGATGTCGACGCCGTTCTCGATCGAGCCGGATCTACTAATCAATCATTTGATCGATTCGGTCTTACCTTTGCACAGGCAAGTCGCTTTTCCAGTAGCTCAAAACCACAGGCTTTACGGCATGTTGTCGTTGGAAGATCTCAAATCGTTGCCACGCGAACGCTGGCACCTCACGCGCGCGCGCGACGTGATGCGACCCATCGCACCACGGTTTTTCGTCGAACCAAACACCACTCTCGACTACGCACAGGAACTGATGAAACGAAACGGCATTGGTTCTGTTGCCGTCGTAGGTAAGGGCGGCGAACTCGTCGGTTTTCTCCAATCCGGTAAGTTCAAACGCAAAAAACGATAACCAGCCACGGATTAAACAGATCTGTTCACGGATGTTTTAATAATCTGTGTCATCTGTGGCTGGATTTCTGAATAGATTTACAGAGCCGAATTTTTCCGCGATAATCCGAACGGAGCTTTCAGATTCGATACTTGAAGGACTCGTCGTATGCTGGCCGTACTCGGCGCGCTCTTTGCCAACGCGTTGATCGCGATACTGAAGTTCATAGGGGCTGTGATTACCGGGTCGTCAGGCATGATGGCTGAGGCTTTTCACTCGACCGCAGATACCACAAACCAGATTTTTCTTTTGTTGGGTTTGCGGTTTTACAAGCGACCAGCCTCAGCGAAGCACCCTTTTGGTTTCGGAAAAGAACGGTTTTTTTGGTCTTTCATTGCAGCTATTTTCATCTTTGGCGTTGGTGCGACCTACGCGATCTATGAGGGCATCGACAAACTCGCACATCCGCACCCGCCAACGAATCTGGTGTCGGCTTACTGGATACTCGGCATCTCGTTTGTCTTAGAGGCCGGTTCCATCGGATTGGCGATCTACCAGGAAGTTAATGAAGCGCACCATGAAGGCCTGACTTTTTCGCAGTACCTTCGCGAGTCGAAGGATCCGACGGCCAAGACAGTGCTCTTTGAAGATTCGGCCGCGCTGATAGGAATCGTGATTGCCTTCACCGGGCTCTGGCTCACTGACCATCAGGTCGGAGGCCAAGCGGGAGCTTACTGGGATGGTCTCGCTTCGATCATGATCGGGGTGGTGCTGGCGATCGTTGCCTTTGTGCTGGCGCGCGCATCGCGTGGGTTGTTGTTGGGTGAAGCCGCTAATGCGAAGGAAGTTGCGGCAATCCGGGAGGCAATTGAGAGTCATCATAACGTCGAACACGTGGTTGAGTTGTTGACGATGCATCTGGCGCCAAAACAGATTTTGATTAACGCGCACGTGAAGCTTAAAGACAATTTGGTTACCAGCGATATTTTGAACTCTATCGAAGAGATCGAAGAGCGGATTAAACGCGCTGAGCCTAAGGTGGAGATGATATTTCTCGAGGCCGCGCGAGGCGACCGCTCTAACAGTCGAGATGCTACTTCTACTGCCATACACCGAGTACTTAAAACGAATGATTGAACCGCGCAACGTCGCGGACATAGTCTTCGTCTTTTTGCTGGTGTATGCGGTTTTGAAACTGCTGCGCGGAACTCGCGCCGCTCCCATGGCCGCAGGGATCGCCGCCCTCGTTTTCCTTTACTGGCTTTCCGTAAAACAAGATCTCGCGACGCTCGAGTTTGTCCTGAGTAATGGTCTGCTCTACATCGGTATCGCGATCATCGTCCTCTTCCAGTCGGAAATTCGCCAGGCGTTAATCACGTTCGGAAATCGCTTTCGCATGCCTTTTTCGCGGCATCGCGGACAGTTTGGCGAAGGCATTTACGACGAGATTATCCTGGCCGCGACCACCCTCGCTTCGACGAAGACCGGAGCGCTAATCGTCATCGAACGCAACGTCGGTTTGAAGAACGTGACGGACGGCGGTGTGCAACTCGACGCGGAGCTCAGCTACGACCTGCTAGTGAGTATTTTCAACACGGCGAGCCCGCTTCACGATGGTGCAGTTGTCGTACGGCGTCATCGGATCGCGGCAGCGTCCTGCTTTCTACCTTTGACGCTGAACCCGCGTCTCTCGAGAGATCTCGGCACGCGCCATCGCGCGGCGATCGGCGTCACTGAAGATACGGATGCGGCGGCGGTCGTCGTGTCCGAAGAGACAGGATTGATCTCGTTCGTGAAGAAAGGCGAGATCAGACGCGGACTCGACGCGACAAAGCTGCGCGAAGCGATCTTCGACGCCCTGGAACTCGCGCCGCGAAAAGACAAGGAGCAGAAGCATTCGGAGGCTGAGTCGGACGCCGAGGAAGCCGCACCAATTTGAGCCGCAGATTTTCGCAGATGAACGCGGATTATGCCTTTTCAAGATATAGATGAAGTCACACCGATCGAGCTTCAACGGCCGGCGCCTACCAGCGTCGAGAAACTGCTGCGCCGGATCTTCCTCGAAGACTGGAGCCTGAAACTCCTGTCACTCGCCATCGCGATCGTCCTCTGGCTACTCGTAACAGGTCAAAACGAACCCGTCACCGCCCACGTCAGCGTGCAGCTCAACTTCATTCGCCCCCAGTCGCTCGAAATCAGTAACGATCCGCCACGCGCAGTCGACGTGATGCTGACGGGCAGCAGAAACAAGCTCGACGATCTGACGTCACTCGACCTCGTCGCCACCGTCGATATCAGCGACCAGCGCGCCGGCGAAAGAGTTCTACGCCTCGCCGATAAGGCGCAAATCGCTTTGCCGCAAGGCATCAAGGTCGACGGCTTCCAACCGAGTGCGATCCCGATTCGTCTCGAACCGATTCTCGAGCGCCAGGTTCCGATCGAACCCAAATTCGAAGGCAAACCGGCGGATGGATTTGAAGTTTACGCAGCCCAACCGAGTAAAGGTAGCGTGATGGTACGAGGGCCGGAAAGTCGCGTGAATGCACTTCAAAAAGTGGTGACTGAAACCATCTGGCTCGCTGGACACAAAGAAACGTTCACCGCCAAAAACCTGGCCCTGGATGTGCCCGATCCGAAGATCGATGTGCTCGAGCCTGTAGTAAATGTCGACGTCGAAATCGGCGAACAGCGAACGGAGAAAAACATCTCTGGCGTTAATGTAAGCACAGCAACAGGCGGCAAGGTCCAACCTGAAACCACATCTGTTACTCTATTGGGCGCGACGAGTCTGCTCGACTCATTGAAACCCGAAGACATAAAGATCGTCCTGGATGCAGTGGGCCAGAATCTCGAACCACGACTCGAGTTACCGCAGCCGTTGAAGGGGAAAGTAGTTTTGAAATCCATTCATCCTTCGAAGTTTGTACCGCTCAGATAGGAATCCAACTCTCCAATACATGAAAGCTCTTTTTGGTACTGACGGGATTCGAGGCGAAGCCGGAAGATTTCCGCTCGACGCTTCGACGGTAACTGCAATCGGATTCTCTCTCGCTTCGCACCTCGCGAACACACGTCACGCACCGGAGATCGTCATCGGTAGAGACACGCGGGAATCCGGCGAATCCATCGAACAATCACTCGTAGAAGGTGCAACGCGCGCGGGAGCAAAATGTCTTTCCGCGGGTGTCATAACAACTCCCGGGGTCGCCTATCTAACACGCGCACTCCAGGCAAACGCGGGCGTCGTAATCAGTGCCTCACACAATCCGTACCAGGACAACGGCATCAAGATCTTTGCGCCGACAGGTCAAAAGCTCGACGACTCGGTGGAAAGGTTGATCGAATCGGATGTCGCCGCAAACGCCGAACAACCTGCCGTCACGAGCGCAAGTCAGCGAGCGTCTTCTCCGGATCTGGAACGAATACTTCGTGAGGAGTATTTGAATTTTCTCGTACGCAAGATCGGGCGCGGATTGGAATTGCAGGGATTGACGATCGTGGTCGATTGTGCAAATGGAGCCAGTTCGATGCTCGCACCGGCGCTGTTTTCAAGGCTCGGCGCAAGTGTGATCCCGATCAATGCGAGTCCCGACGGTCAAAATATAAACCGCGACTGTGGCTCGCTTCATATCGAGTCGTTGCAAAAGAAAGTGTCGAAGGAACGCGCCGATCTGGGTGTGGCTTTCGACGGCGATGCAGACCGGTCTCTGTTTGTCGATGCTGACGGGAAATTCGTCGATGGTGACGCTACGTTATGGGTTCTGGCTGGGTATCTTCGGTCACATGAGCGGCTGAAAGACAACACGGTCGTGGCTACGGTCATGAGCAATATCGGGCTCGAGCTCGCGCTCCAGTCTGAAGGCATTCGACTCGTCCGCACCGACGTTGGCGACAAGTATGTTTTGGAAGAGCTGTTGCGGCGGGGGGCGAGTATCGGCGGCGAGCAGTCGGGTCACATTATCCTTCCGGAACTCAGCCTCGCGGGCGACGGCATGATCACCGCGCTGTGCCTGCTCCGCGCCGTCAAAGAGTCGCAAAAGACGCTCGCCGAACTGACCGTGGGTTTCAAACAGTATCCCCAGATTCTGTTGAATGTCCGTGTTCGGGAGAAGGTTCCGTTTGCTGAGTTGGCGTCGGTTCGATCCGAGGTCGACGAGGTTGAGGAACTGCTCTCGCAAAAGGGCCGGTTGTTACTGCGGTATTCCGGGACAGAGCCGCTGGCGAGAATCATGATCGAGGGCGAGAACCAGTTCAAGATCGAAGGCTACGCGCAGAAAATCGCGAATGCCATCGAGCGAGAGATCGGCGCGGGCGCGTCGCATTCGTGAAATTTCTACACCCGACCCCGGGAAAAATCTACATGCTTTTTCCGGCTCAACTCACCTCGAAAAGGCCTCGGTTCACTGACTTCGTTGATTTTGCGAGCAAACAAACGGGACTTAAATGCCGCACAAAAAGATTCTTGCACGGCACAGGCGTTGCGATGTATATTGTGGGGCAAGAGAGACGGTTGGTGGATCCTCCGTCTCAAGTGGTTGCTGGGGTGAGGACAGTAACCACGAATATGGATGGGCGCGACGCACTCCCACGTATGTCGCGCCCATTCGCTTTTAGCGAAACGTTTCAATTTCTGCCCCAATGCACCGGCTTGAAATCTCATTAAACCAGGACACACGCACTAGCGAAATCAATATCGGCGGAGGTATCAGGCGGAAGCTCGGGCAGATGCTCCCGCTAAAGGCTCCTCGTCGCGCCGGCATCATTTCCAACAAGCGGGTTTTTGAGTTGTATGGCCGCGAGGTAGTGCGCTCTCTCAAGGCAGAAGGCTGCCAGATCTTTGAATGGCTCATGCCCGAAGGTGAGCGTTACAAGTCGTTCCGAATGTTGGAAAAAGCCGTCACGTTCCTGAGCGAGAACCGCTTTGAACGGAGCGACTTAGTGGTTGCGCTCGGAGGTGGCGTCGTCGGCGATCTCGCCGGTTTCAGTGCCGCGATTTACCTGCGTGGCGTGCCCGTCGTTCAGGTCCCGACGACGCTTCTATCGCAGATTGATTCGTCGGTCGGCGGCAAGACTGGGATCAACCTTCCGGTTGGAAAAAACCTCGTCGGCGCGTTTCACCAGCCTGCATCGGTGTTCATCGACACGGAGACGTTGATGTCGTTGCCGCAACGCGAGCTGGTCTCAGGGTTCTGCGAGATGGTCAAACAGTCGTTGATTTCAGATCGAAAGCTTTACGACATGACAGTTGATTGTCTTCAAAAGACGGCTGCTAAACGAGATTTTCTGCTCAGTTCGGAATTTGAAGACCTGATCGCAGCTCAGTGTGGATTCAAAGCGTCGATCGTCGCGAACGATGAACGTGAATCCACTTCGAGATCGGACGCAAAGTCGCGACGCGTCTTGAACTTTGGACACACGACCGCACACGCGTTGGAGGCGATCACCAGCTATCGCACGTTTCGACATGGCGAGGCTGTTGGTTATGGAATGTTAGTTGCCGGAGAACTCTCGAAGAACCTGGGTCTGATAGACGCCGGGGACTTGGAGTTACTACGTGACGCGGTGAAACTTTGTGGGCCATTACCGCGCGCGGAACACCTCGACAGTAACCGAATCATTCGCGCTCTACAGCACGATAAAAAAAGTGTCGATGGGCAGATCAATTGGGTGTTGCTCGAAGGGATAGGCCGGCCGAGGATCGTCGAAGGCCGGCTTATCAGCGCGAAAGCGTTGCGAGTTTCGCTGCGAGCTGGATTGAAGTCACTGGAGAGACAGTAATGCGAACATCGAGTGAACGCGGCAGTGCAAACTTGAAGTTTCTCGTCGTCATGGCGATGCTGGTTGCTATCGCTTACTCGGGCTATCTCTACGTCCCCGTCGCGTACAACGCGAAGGCGTACACGGACCTGATGCAGCACTACGCGGACCTCGCCGCGGGCACGGGTCAGTCAGCCGCATGGATAACAGAACAACTCGCCAAGAATGGTCCTGAGTACGATGTTCCTCCCGATGCCGTAATCACATGCGCTCTAAAGGACAGCCGCATGGAGATACACGTGCAATTCGTTCGCGAGATCGAATTTCCCGGCTACACCTACAACTACGAATTCGATCGCACGGTAAAGAGCACCGCTTTCTTAAGCTTCAAATAGAGCCACAAAAAGGCACAAAAGTAGATCGCCACAAAAAAGCACAAAAGGCGCAAAACAGGTAAAGAAGCAAACTCTTTATTTTGTTCCTTTTGTGCCTTTTTGTGGCTATCTTCTGTGCTCTTTGTGGTCTACCGTGGGGCGCCGTCGAGGAAGGCTTTGAGTTTGCGCGAGCGCGAGGGGTGGCGCAGCTTGCGTAGGGCTTTGGCTTCGATTTGCCTGATACGTTCGCGGGTCACTGCGAAGTGTTGTCCGACTTCTTCCAACGTGTGCTCGGAGCCGCTGGTCCCGAGACCGAACCTCATCTTGATCACCTTTTCCTCGCGCGGCGTGAGCGTCGCTAAGACCTCGTCAGTAATCTCGCGCAGGTTCGACGCAACAACCGCATCCGCCGGATTCAGAATCGACTTGTCTTCGATGAAATCGCCGAGATGCGAATCCTCTTCTTCTCCAATCGGTGTCTCGAGCGAGATCGGCTCCTGCGCGATCTTCAAGACCTTCCGCACCTTCGAAACCGGAATATCCATCCTTCGCGCGATCTCTTCACTCGTCGGCTCACGCCCCAACTCCTGCACGAGCGATCGCGACGTGCGAATCAACTTGTTGATGGTCTCGATCATGTGCACCGGAATACGAATCGTGCGCGCCTGATCTGCGATCGCACGAGTGATCGCCTGTCGAATCCACCACGTCGCGTACGTCGAAAACTTGTAACCGCGCCGCCATTCAAACTTATCGACCGCCTTCATCAACCCGATGTTGCCTTCCTGAATCAGATCCAGGAACTGAAGCCCACGGTTCGTGTACTTCTTGGCAATCGAAACCACGAGCCGGAGGTTTGCTTCAACCAGTTCGCGCTTTGCCTGGCCTGTCTGCTGTTCTCCGATCACGATCGACTGTAGCGCGCGTTTGATTTCAACCGGACTCACATGATGATCGATCTCGATCTGCAACAACCGTTTCTTCGCACCCAGCACGCGCCGCTTCAGGTCGCGCTGTTCGTCAGGTTTGAGGCGCTTACGATTGAGTTTTTCAGCCGCGCTATCGATTTCGCGCTCCGCTTCGCGCACGATCTTCTGCACCGCGCGAATCGAATTGATCAAACGCTGTCGCGCGCGTTCCGTGAGATTGAGGCGCCCGATCTCCTGCGCGATTTCGAGTCGAATCCGCCCGACTCTTCGTTTCAGCTTAGTTAATTTCCTGCTCTTTTTTCCGCGTGTGTCTTTTGCCTCAGTCTGGAGTTTTTCCAGCTCCTTCAAACCAAGTCTGCAAAGCTTGTCGATGTTCTGAATACCCTCGATGGTCCAGGCGCGATATTCCTCGGCCTTGTCTTCATCGCCGGTCAGTTCTGCTTGTTCGGAGAAGGTTACGGTGTCGCGAATATTTATTCTGCCGGCTTCGAGATCCTCGCCGATCTTGAGCACTTCGCGAACGGCGATTGGCGAGCGCGCGATGGCTTTCTGGGTTTTCAGTTGACCACGCTCGATTCGTTTCGCGATTGCGACTTCGCCTTCGCGCGTGAGCAGCGGCACGACTCCCATTTCGCGAAGGTAAAGTCGAACGGGATCGTTGGTCTTTTCGAGCGCGCCCGCGGAGAGATCGAGTTCGATGTCGTCGTCGAGACCGTCTTCGTCTTCCTCGGCTACGGTTACAGCGGCCTGCTCGAGGAGTCGTTCGTCGGAGTCGGCGACCGGAATATTCGAGCCTTCCAGCTTTTGCAGGACGTCTTCGATATCGTCGGGCGATACAACATTGTCGGGCAGCTCGCGGTTGAGATCGTCAAACGTAAGGTATTTCTTGTCGCCGCCCAGTTCGAGCAGTCGTTCCATTACGTCGTCGCGATCTTTGTCTTCGATACTACTCACTTTTTCGCTCCGAAATTACTTATCTGACTCGTAAAGCGGCCTCTGCCTGAGGTTGCAGCATTGCCTGTCGCAGCGCCGAAAGTTGAATCTGTTCTGCGGAAAGTCTTGAGACTCTTTCGTCGTCCTGCTCTCGCTCCGCGATCGCCAATTCACGTCTCAATTCTTCGATCCGCTGCTCGACCTTCATCAACCTGAACGTCGAAACACATTGTTCGGCCACGTAGTGCTCATTTGAGCCATGCAGGGAAGAGTTCATCAGCACCATCGGAATCATTTTCGCCGCAAATTCGTCGCCGTCGGTTTTGCCGCTCAGGGTGTCAAAATCGATCTCAGCGCCCTCGCGCTCGAGTTCAAACAAGGCTTTGAAAAGCGGCGCGGTGGCGAGATCTTCATAGTCTTCTTCCTGCAACATCTGCAGCACTTCGCGTCGCAGGTTTGCGTCCGCACAGAGCAGTCCTAGCAAACGCTGTTCTGCGGCGGTGGCCTCGCTTCGTCTTGTCAATGCCTGGACCGTGTTGGGACCGGCTCTTCGCTGGTCCCGGACCATCTGCCAAAGCTCGCGTCGCCAGGCTGACGTGTTTACGTTCTCTCGATCGATCCCGAGCGCATCCATCGCCATATCGAAATATTCGCGCTTTTGAATCCGGCTGTTGACTGCCCGAATGTAGGGAAGAACTTCTTCGACAGCTTCAGCCTTTTCCGCGGGCCGGTGAAGATTGCGGTCGCGTAAAGCGCTTTCGATTACGAATTGTATGTGTGGTTGTGCCTGCGCCCTTTGTTGTTGATATTCTGTTACACCAAACTTTCGAATGTACTCATCAGGATCCGCATTGTCGGGAAGAACCAAAACTTTTACTTCAAGATCTTCGGCGAGGAGAATTTCGATCGACTTCTTTGCCGCTTGTATGCCGGCGCGGTCGCCATCATAGTTGACTACAACTTTGGGCGCAAACCTCCTTAGAAGCTTCGCCTGATCGGAAGTCAACGCTGTTCCCAAACTCGCCACGACGTTTCGCACTCCAACTTGATAAGGAACGATCAGATCGAGAAATCCTTCGACCAGGATCGCGAATCCCTGCCGGCGGATCTCATCACGTGTGAGATTTAGACCAAATAGATTTCGACCTTTTACATAAGCAGCAGTTTCTGGTGAGTTAATGTACTTTGCATCTTCGTTCTTCAACGTGCGACCGCCGAAAGCTATGGGCCGGCCTTGCACGTCGAGCACAGGAAACATCAAGCGGCCACGGAAGCGATCGTAAGAACGGTTGGTCTCCTCCTTTTTTGCAACCAAACCACTCCGATCAATATGCTCCTGAGGTGCCCCTTTGTTACGCAAAAAAGTTGAAAGCGATTCCCAGCTATCGGGAGCGTATCCGAGACGAAAAGCTTTTTGCGTTTCTTCATTAATTCCGCGCTCTTTTAGATATTCGCGCGCGATGCGCCCTTCGTTGCTCGATTCGAGCTGCTGTTGCCACCACTCCATGGCCCAGGAGTTGAGCTGGATGACGAGGTCTGACTCCTGCCGGCGTGCTTCGAAGCGACTGTCGTCCAACATTTTCGGCAACGGCATACCGACTTTGTCAGCAACAATCTTGATCGCTTCAGGAAAGCCGACGCGCTCGATTTCCATCACAAAAGTGAAAACCGATCCGCCTTTGTGACAACCAAAACAGTAGAAGATCTCTTTCGCGGGGCTGACTGAGAACGACGGCGTCTTCTCTTTGTGGAACGGGCAGCACGCCATCCAATTCGCGCCCTTCTTCTTGAGCTGCACATAGTCCTGCACCACTCGGACGATGTCTGCCTGCCGTTTGAGATCGTCGATGAATGTTTGGGGGTAACGCATTTATTTGAAAGGAGTACGTCAGTTTGAAATTGAACAAATACGCCGAAGGCGTTCGCCAATTCCGCCTGGTCTTAACGCTGAAGGCGTTCGCCAATTCCGCCTGGTCTTAACGCTGAAGGCGTTCGCCAATTCCGCCTGGTCTTAACGCTGAAGGCGTTCGCCAATTCCGCCTGGTCTTAACGCCGAAGGCGTTCGCCAATTCCGCCTGGTCTTAACGCTGAAGGCGTTCGCCAATTCCAGCCCAGGGTTGGAGCGCAGCGACAACCCTGGGTACGTCATTAGAAATTTCTTTTAACCCTGAAAGGGTTAAATCCCCGCATGCCTAACGCTTTCAGCGTTGGTTCTTATTGTGATCGTCGTCGGCTTTGCATAAAAAGTGGCAAATCTGATTTGTTTTCTCTGCGGCCTCTGCGTATCTCTGCGGCTCTCTGCGTTGAAAGGCCCATTAACGCAGAGATCGCAGAGATACGCAGAGGGTCGCAGAGGAAAGACTTCCATTTCAACTCGATTTTTTGTGCAAAGCCATCATCGTCCCCAGGGTTGTCGCTGCGCTCCAACCCTGGGCTGAAATTAGCGAACGCTTCGGCGTATTTTGTTTGCAGATTCATCGACTGTCTATTGTCTCAACTCGACGACGGTTGCACCAGCACCGCCCTGATCGGGAGGGGCGGGGAGGAAACGGGACACGTGAGGGTGGCCGTCCAGTAGACCGGCGATCGCGCGGCGCAGGGCGCCCGTGCCGTGCCCGTGTACGATTCGTACCTGACTCAAACTTGCCAGTGAGGCTTCATCGAGAAATTTATCGACCGCGTCGACAGCTTCGTCTGTGGTTTGTCCGATGACGTTCAACTCAGATCGCGCTTTCAGTTCGGCGTCCGCAAGATGAATCTCGGAAGCAGCGGAACGTTTCAGTTTTTCCAACTTGCCCTGCTGTGACTTTGGTGTTGACTGCGCCTCGACCAGCTCCAGTTGATCGAGCTTCTCTCGAAAGCGTAACGACTTCACACGCACCTCTGCGAGGCCGTCTTTGATCTGATCCACGATCCCAACTGAGCCAAATGAACGAAGCTTCACCTTGTCGCCTACAACAATCTCACGCGGAGCAGCCGTCACGTACTGTGGGCCTTCTTCCGTCTCAACTTCGACGCGCTCTGGTTCGATCGTTTGTTTTTCTTTTACGACGCGAACTTCCCGCGTCGCGCTGCGCTTCATCTCACCGACTCGCCGTTGAACGTCTCGTTCAACCCTCACGCGCTCCGCCCGGTCTTCTATTTTCGCAACCAACTCACGTGCGTGCTTTTCAACCTCTGCAATGGTGCGCTGCACCGTCTGCTCGAAGGTCGATTGCCGTTCCTGCTCGCGTTTGGCCGCCTCTTTGTCGAGTGATGCAAATCTTTCCGCTACGGCACTGCGCTCTTCCTCCAGCGCGTGTCGTAACTCCTCCGCGTTCTCGGCCTCGCGCTTGATGCGACGCAAATACTCCGACGCCTGCAACGACGAGTCTTTAACTGACCTCATCGCATCTTCAACGATTCCCTTCGGCACGCCGAACCTGCGCGCGATCTCGAGTCCTGATGAAGCGCCAGCTACACCAACAACCAAACGGTAGGTCGGTCGCAAAGTCTTTTCGTCAAACTCGACACTCGCGTTGACGACGTCCGGTTCGTTGCCCGCATACATTTTTAGACCACTGTAATGCGTAGTGGCGATAACGTGCGCGCCGCATGCTCTTCGGAAATGATCGACGACTGCGACCCCGAGCGCCGAACCCTCCTCGGGATCCGTCCCCGTTCCGACTTCATCCAGCAGCACCAATGCCGGAGCTTCGCAGATCTCGATCATTCGAGCGATGTTTGCAACGTGCGACGTAAACGTCGACAAATTTGCAGCCAGCGACTGGTGATCGCCGATGTCTGCAAGTACCAACGCATAAAACGGAAAGCGCGCAGACTTCGCGGGCACGGAAATGCCCGACAGCGCCATCAACGCTAGCAGACCAGCAGTCTTCAACACCACCGTCTTCCCGCCGGCATTCGCGCCCGAGATCACCATCGCATTTTTGTTTTCGTCCAGGGCAAACGAGACGGGTACGACCGAGCCTCCACTCGCTCGCAGGTTCTCTTCGAGCAAGGGATGACGAGCCTCGAGCAACTCCAATTCACCACTCGAATTTAATGTCGTTTGGCCGGTTTTTATTTCGGGAATCACGCAGTTGAAGTTCTGATGAAAGATGGCCCGCGCGTTGATGAAATCCAGTTCAGCAACGGCCTGCGCTGCGAACTCGATAGCCGGTAGCTGCGCTCGCAACTCTTCTGAGAGGCCAAACAGAATCCGCGCGATCTCGCGCGCCTCGCTCTCGTGTAATCCTTGTAATTCATTATTCGCGTCGATCGTTTCCAGTGGTTCGACGAATGCTGTCGCGCCCGAGGATGAATAGCCATGCGCAACACCCTGCACCCTGCCTCGATGGTCCGCCTTCACCGGAATCACAAAACGATCGTTGCGGATCGTGACGAGCTCATCTTGAATCGCCTCGGCCGAGCGGCGCATCAGGCCTTCGAGCGAACGCGTGATCCGAGAACGCAACACGTTAATTTCGTGACGGATGCTTGCGAGTTCCGGACTGGCGCGATCGTCGAGTTCTCCGCTCGGCAGGATCTTGTTTGTGACTCGCGCCACGAGGCTATTGAGATCGCGTGGCAAGTTCTCCACCAACTGCCATAACACGGCTGCATTCTCGCGCTCCGCAAGAATCGCCGCCCGCGCTGACAGCGCCTGTTCGCACAGTCGCGCTGTTTGCAGAATTGCCAAAGGATCGAGACTCGCACCTTCAACACGCAACCGCGCGATTGTTTCGGCCGGATCTGTTAATCCGCTAAACCACCACTTGACTCCACGATTCCTCAGCGTCACGCACTCTGAAAGCGCCGCGAGTTGGTGACGCAATTCAGACACGTCGTCGATCGGCGATAGACCTTCGACACGCCGCTGCCCGGGCTCGGTTTGCGCGTTTCGTTTTATCAGCGCGAGCAGGTGCTGGTATTCGAGAGTTGTGAATGCCTGTTTGTTCACGAAGATTAAGGTTAATTTATTAGCCGCTGATTTGCACGGATGAACACGGAATGTACAATGAGGCTCAATCCGTCAACTGAAAGGGGGTGCGCAATGGATGAGTTTGATCGTTATCGAGCGGCGATGAATGAAAAGCTGCTGGGCAGTAATCATCTCGGCATCAAACGTTTCTTTGCTCTCGATACGCAGGCTTACGAAGACGGCGCGCTCGACAAACGAACAAAGGAACTGCTGGGCCTGGTCGCCTCGGCCGTACTGCGCTGCGACGACTGCATCACTTATCACATCAAGCAATGCGCAGAGATTGGCATCACGCGCGAGGAGTTTCTCGACGCCTTTAACGTGGCGCTCGTGGTTGGCGGTTCGATCACCATTCCACACTTACGACGCGCGATCGACCGCGTGGACCAGTTGCTCGATCAAAAGGAATCCGTGTAGTGAAATTTGTAGCTTCAATAATAGTTGCCCTCGCTTTAACCCAAGGTATTTTTATGTCTGCACAAGAAAAACCACGCGTACGCGCCCCGGAAATTACAGGTGGCCGCGGTTGGCTGAACACCGATAAACCGCTCTCGCTCGCAGCGCTCAAAGGCAAAGTCGTTCTGCTCGATTTCTGGACCTATGGCTGCATCAACTGCATCCACATCATTCCCGATCTGAAGAAGCTCGAAACGAAGTATGCCAACCAACTGGTGGTCATCGGCGTTCACTCCGCAAAGTTTCAAAACGAGAAAGAGACGGAGAACATCAGGCGCATCATTCTCCGCTACGAAATCGAGCACCCGGTTTACAACGATTCCGAGTACGCGGTGTGGCAAAGCTACGGCGTGCGCGCGTGGCCTACGCAGGTGCTGATCGATCCCGCAGGCTACGTGATCGGCGGCGTTTCAGGAGAAGGCAATTACGAGGTGATCGATCAGGCTGTCGCGAAAACTATCGAGGAGTTTCGGAAAAAGGGTGAACTAAACGAGGAGCCGCTCAAGCTCGTCCTCGAGCGTGCGAAAGTTGGCGATCTGCCGCTCGCTTTTCCCGGCAAGATCCTTGCGGACGCCAGTCGCGATCGATTGTTCATCGCCGATTCAAACCACAACCGAATCGTTATTACTAAACTCGACGGCACGCTCGTTGAGACCGTGGGAACCGGCGACACCGGTGCTGCCGACGGCGCGTTCGACAAAGCGACATTTCATCGTCCGCAGGGTCTCGCACTCGCGGGCGACAATCTTTACGTCGCCGACACTGAGAACCATCTGATCCGGCGTGTCGATCTGAAAACGCGCACGGTGGAAACGATTGCCGGCACGGGCCAGCAGTCACGCGAGTATTTCCAGACGGGTTCGGCTCGTTCAATTGCGTTGAGCTCACCGTGGGATCTCCAGTTGGTTGGCCGGACGCTCTACATTGCGATGGCTGGTCCACACCAGATCTGGCAGATGGATCTCGACAAGAATGAAGTCTCGACGTTTGCAGGTTCTGGCCGTGAAGCGCGTCTGGATGGTCCACTGCTGAAATCCGGCTTCGCGCAACCTTCGGGAATCGCCACGGATGGAACAACGCTTTACGTTGCCGACAGTGAGTCGAACATTATTCGCCGTATCGACATTGCCGGTGGTGATGTAACGACGCTTGTCGGGGGGGATCTGTTCGAGTTTGGCGACGTTGATGGCTCGGGTGATGACGTGCGCCTGCAACATCCGCTCGGGCTGATCTCTTTTGGCGACAAGCTGCTGATCGCAGACACGTATAACCACAAGATCAAACAACTCGATCCGAAGCGAAAGAGCGTCACGACTCTGCTCGGAACCGGCAAGCCCGGACAGGCGGACGGCACTTCGCCGTCGTTTTACGAACCGGGCGGGTTGGCAATCGCGAACGACAAGCTCTACATCGCCGACACAAACAATCACGCGATCCGCGTCGCGGATCTGAAAACAAAAACCACGAGCACTCTTTTGATCAAAGGCTTAACACCGCCGGCGAAGAATATCGAGGCTCTCGAGAGTGCGACTGGTCCAAATGCTGAAGAGGTCAAAGCGGCTTCTCAGAAGCTTCGTGCCGGGGCGGATGGTGTGCTGCAAATCGATGTGGAGTTGCCCAGTGGTTATCATCTGAATCCGCTCGCGCCGCAGCGTTACAAAGTCTCAGTGGACGGCAAGAGTTTGTCCGTGGATGCAAGTCAGGCTTCACGCACGGCAAAGGATCTGAAGCTTCCGCTGCGCATTCCCGTGAGCGCGCCCGCTGCTGGACCAGCAACTATCCGCGCCCAGGTAACGCTGTTTTATTGCCGTGAAGACAACACCGGAACGTGTCGGATCAAAACGCTTGTGTGGCAAGTGCCGGTTGAAGTAACCAGCGACGCAAGTGCACCCACGGAAGTGAAGATCCAGGGAAAGCTTACTGCTGAGTAACACATTGGACAGGATTTCAGGATTTTTCAAGATTATCAAGATTAGCTTTCTTGTGAATCTTGTGATCCTGTCTTAATATCGTTGCTCCCCTAAATTCAGAATTAAGGAGTGAGGGCTGTGGCTAATCAACCATTTCTCACTGACATCAAAACTTTGCGCGAACGTGCCCGGCAGCACATCGAGAATGGAGCTGTGACTCAAGGCTACAGCGCCGACCGCGAAACTGTAGTAAAGCTGTTGAATGAGGCACTGGCGACAGAGATTGTTTGCGTGTTGAGATACAAACGTCATTATTTCATGGCCGCTGGCATTAATGCCGAAGGCGCCGCCTCTGAGTTTCTTCAGCATGCCAACGACGAACAAGGACACGCTGATCAAATTGCACAACGCATTGTTCAGCTACAGGGCGAACCGAACTTCAATCCCGAAGGCCTGCTGACGCGCAGCCACGCGGAATACGTTGAAGGTAATTCGCTCAACGAGATGATAAAAGAGGACCTGGTCGCCGAGCGCATTGCGATCGATAGTTATCGCGAGATGATCAATTACTTCGGCAACA